>Ga0316217_10000366_pt1 | contig 65720 bp, 62 predicted proteins | sample 1anoAmetaG_FD_203633 | JGI IMG/M metagenome (GOLD analysis project Ga0316217, IMG submission 203633) | Freshwater microbial communities from Trout Bog Lake, Wisconsin, USA - 1anoA | ecosystem: Environmental > Aquatic > Freshwater > Lake > Hypolimnion/Profundal zone | place: USA: Wisconsin... | reverse complement strand
GCTTACGTTTTGGATTTAAACCCCACCTCCGCCAATATAACAATTGGAAATGTGACGCTTACTGGTTCGGGCGGCAGAACCACTGTTGCACTGACCTTGGATGGCACCGCGACCGGGAATACTGTGACCAGTGCAATTTCACTTCCAACAGGTCGACCTGTCACTAAAGCTGGAACTGGAAGTTGGTCTCTTTCCGGCGCAAATGCGTATGACGGCGCAACTTCAATTACTGGCGGCACGCTGCAATACACCGGTTCCGGCAGCAACTCCGGCGGCGGCTCATATGCTCTCACGGGCACGGGCGTTCTAACGCTCAATACCTCGGGGACCGTGGCGGCTTCTACGCTGAGTATTGGCAGTGGCACGACGGTCAACCTCACGGGCGGAACGCTTTCCCTGACCGGCAATGTGACCGCATCCAGTGGCGCCATAGGGCTTTTCTTCACTAACGGCACGCTGAAAAATGCTTCCGCCGGGGCGATCACCATCAGCAGCAGCCTGCCGATTTACTTCGTCACCGGCGGTGCGGCTACCATTGATACCACCGGAGGCAATATCACCAGTTCCTCCGGATTCCTGGCCGCCGGAAACAACGGCAGTGTAACCGTTCAAGGCGGCCATACGCTGACCCTCCCGGCCAACAATCCCATGACCGGCGGCATCACCATCACCGGGGCCTCTTCCACGTTGGCCTTTTCGGCCGCCAGCACCTTGGGCAGCCTCGTGACGATCAATGCCGGCGCCAATTTCGACATGAGCAGCTACAGCCAGTCTGTGGTCGGCCTGGCCGGCGTTGGCACCGTGCTGAACACCGGCGGCACAGCGTCGGTCAAGACCCTCACCATCACCGGCACCGGCGGTAACACGTTCAGCGGGGTCATCGGATCCGGCACCGCAACCGACGCCTTCACGGGCCTGACCCTCAACCTTACCAGCGGCATGCAGGCCCTCTCGGGCTCCAACACCTTTAGCGGCGGCGTAACCATCAGCGGCGGCACGCTGCAACTCGGCAGCACCGGGGCGCTCAACAGCACGCCCGGATCGGAAAATGCCGTAACCTTCGGCGCCGCCACCACGGGCGCGCTCAACCTCAACGGAAACAGCGTCGTGATTGCCAACCTTAACGGCCCCGCCGCTGGACCCATCGTGCAGAACGCCAATGCCTCCACCGCCGCCACCCTCACCATCGGCAATTCCACCAACGGCGCCGGCACCTACGCGGGGATCCTTCAGGACGGCGCTGGCAGTGCGGCCCTCTCTGTGATCAAGGCCGGCTCCAGCACGCTGACCCTCCTCGGCTTGGATACCTACTCCGGCACCACAAACATTAACAGCGGCACACTTGCGATCAACACCGTTAACATATCCACCAATGCCCAAGCGCTGGGCGCGGGCTCCGCGGTAAACCTCGGCGTCGCCGCGACCTCCTCCGGCACGCTGCTTTTCACCGGCACCAGCGGCACGCTGGACAAGAACATCAACGCCCTGGGCAACGGCAGCAATATCGTCTGGAACAACGGTGGCGGAACCCTGACCCTCAGCGGCACACTGGCCAAAAATGGAACCACGCTGGTCTTGCAAAACACCAACGCCGGTTCGAATATCATTGTCAGCCAGCCCATCACCGGGCCCAGCGCCCACTCCGACCTGATCATCACCGGCGGCACCACCACGCTCAACGCGGTCAGCACCTATGTTGGCCCGACAACCGTCAACGGCGGCGGCACGCTGGTGCTGGGCATCAGCGGAGCGATTCCCAGCAACTCGGATCTTGCCTTGGGCGATGCCACCACCACCGGCACGCTGGCCATGGGCGGTTATACCAATGCCATCGGCAGCCTGGCCTTTGGCGCTGGCGGTGGTACGGTGGCCCTGGCCGCCAACCAGACCGGCAGCGCCCAACTGGCCGCCAGCGGCATGGTGGCCCTGGGGTCCGGCAACACGCTGGATCTGACCGGCATGTCCAACACGGCCGGGCTATACAAACTCATCAGCGGCAACAGCCTCAGCGGCAGCTTCAGCACGGTCACCGGTTTGGATGGCAACTATCTGCTGCGTTACGGCACCGTCAACGCCAACGAACTGGATGCCCAGCACAAGGCCACCATCAGCACGATCACCGCGACCCCGGCGGCGGGCGCCATCATCGCCGGCACCAGCACCGCCTTTACCTTTACCGTGGCCAACTCCGCTCCGACCAACAGCGCCAGCCTGGCCTTCGGTGCCGCGGCGGGCACAAACACCACCGGTTCGGTTGCCGGGCCGGTAAGCGTGGCACCCAGTGCCACCAGTGGGGACCAGTCTGGCCTGACCTTCACCGGTTCGACCGTCGGCGCCAGCCAAACCGGCAGTTTCTCCGTGACCGACAGCAACGCCACCAATAGCCCCCAGACCGGCAGCGTAAGCGTTGACGTCTACGACCATGCCAACCTCAGCGCAACGGTGAGCGGCCTGGTGGCCACCCTGACCAACCCGCAGGGCGGCAGCCTGCTCCGCGCCTCGGCCAATATCGAATCGATCGCGCTGGCCGTGGACCCGACCTACAACACCCCCGTCGGTTGGATGGCCGCAACAACCCTCACGCAGATCGATCCGAACCAGACGCCAACGGTGGCCAGCCTGCCGGCCACCCTGCTCAGCGGCACCTATCACGCCAAACTCTCGTTGGCGGCCCATGACGTTACCCTGGCGGGTGGCACAATAGGCGGCGCCCCGACCGGCAATCTCGATGCGCAAATATCCAGCCAGCCCATTTCCGCCCCCCTGAACAACACCAGCGGCACCGGCACCACCACCTTCAATGGCACCATGAGCGTGGCGAACTTCGGCCTGACCGATAGCAAACTGATTCCGACCACCGCCACGCTCGAGAACGGCACATTAAGCGGCACGCTGCGCACCGACCATACGGTGGCCATGAGCTTTACCGCCGCCGATCAGCCGTTCCTGCTCAGCGACAAGGTGTCCATTACCGGCCTGGGCGGAAACCTGACCGATTCGGAATATGTGCTGGAGATGACCTTCGACACAGCGGGCCGGACGTATACCGCCAGCCCGTTCCTGGGCCAGGAGACCTCTGCGGGGATCTGGACCAGCGCCGTGAGCCAGAATACCACCAGCACCAGCACCCACTTCTATGCCGATACAGCATGGACCGGCCAAACAACTTTGGGCGACTATGGCTTTGTGTTTACCAATGTTGGCCGAACCCAAGGTCTGGCGTGGGCAGTACTAGACCACGACGGAACCTTTGCCGTAATCCCCGAACCGACGAGCCTGGGCCTGCTGGGCCTGGGCGCGTTGGGGCTGCTGGTCCGACGAAACCGAAAGAGTCGGGCCGGACTCTCACCAGCCCCATAAACAGAGCCCCCGGCCGTGCGTGATTCCCCTCTCACGCACGGCCGGTCTCCGTTTGGGGACTTGACGCCTGGTTGCACGCGCATTGGCCCACGCCGCCATAGCCTCCATGGGCTCCCGCCGCATGGCTACTACCGGGCGGCCCGTCCGGACCTGAATGGATTAGCGTCCAACGTTTAACGTTTAACGTTGGACGTTGAACGTTGAACGTTCTTGTTGTCCCCGCCCCCTTAACGCCGTAACCCGCGTCCCGTCTTCGTGGTCCTTCGCCACTTCGTGCCTTCGTGTTTATGACTTCGGTTCATGGCGACACTACACTCGAGCCCACGCCTCACCGCTCCACCACATCCCGCTGCAGGAACATGAAGTCCGGCTGCTTGCCCGGCTCCAAGGTCAGCAGGGACCGCGCCCCGTCGATCCGGTCGTTGATGGCCTTCACGTATTTCTGGAAATCCGCCAGGTCCGCATTGGGCAACCCGTTGGGCAGGGGCGGAAACACCGCCGTGGCATAGCGGTTCATCACCTCGAGCGCCTGGGTATAGCGGGCAATGCAGTCCCCGAAATGCTTGGCCGCCTCCGGGGACACTTTGATCTGTTCCTTCCACAGGTCGGCCTTGTCCTGCCGGTTGTCGAGCGTGTAGCGCACCAGTCCGGCAAATAACTCCGCCTCGCCCTGGGCGATCTTCTGGAGGAAATCGGTTTCGTACACATGCTTGCGATGCGTGCCCTCGGCATCCTGGCCCCAGCCGGCCGCTTTGCGCTGCGCAATGAATACTTCAAAATCATTGATCGCCTTGGGGGCAATCATGGCCACGTTGCGATAGCAATCCTGCAACGCGAGAACCTGGTCGTCAAAATCCGCCCGGGCCGGGGGCTTGCCGGTGGCGGTGTAAGCCTCGGTGTCCGGATTCTCCTGCAGGAACATGTGCCGCATCGTATCGCAGGCAAAGTAGACATCATCGCGGCACCAGAGCCGTTCGGACATCGCCGGGTACGATTGGATCACCTGGTAACCGATATTCGAGGGGTGCGTGGGCTGGTCGAGACAGCGCAGATACTCGCGATATGAAAAATAGAACGGGCTGATGCCATACTTGAAGGGGATCGGATCTTTCTGGCCCGGCAGCAGGTCGCGGATTGCAATTCCGTGCCCGCCCGCCAGCGGCTCGGCCTTGAACTGCGGGCGCTCCACCACGTTCTTGACCTCCAGCAGCGAATCGCTGGTGGTTTCCCGCAGATCGCCCCGGGTCGGGGCCAGGTACAGGTGGGCGATGTCGTAGCGCCAATGCTTGCGGTAATAGATGCGCTCGTAGGCCCCGCCAAGCTTGAGAAAGAACATGTGCCCCTGTTCGACGATCAGGTCCGGATGACTGGGATTGTACTCCTCGCCTTCGTAGAGGTGCAGCAAGCCGTCGAGCACCCATTTATACTTGGTGTCATCCGTATGCCATTGCGCCGAAAGGTTATACGCCTGGTTCCAGGCGTTAAACGTATAGACTGTGACAAAGTACGGCTCGAGCATCGCAATATACGTGTAATCCGTCTCCAGCCGCAGCCACTTGTGGTTGTTCTTGTCGTCTTCGGCGTTGATCCAGAGGGCCGTGGCCAGCAGGCCGCGAAACCCGCCGAGCGTCAGGCGCGGAAACGCCACCGCCAGCCCGCGGGCCGAGATCGATGGTTCGCGCACCAGGGCGCCGCGCTGCCGCGCCAGGAAGGGCTGCAACGCCACGATGGTTGCGAGCAGAACCACCGCCAGCGCCACGCAGATCATCTGGTCGCGCCGGGCCTGGCTCTGCCCGGTGGAGACCCGGGGCTTGGAACCCGAAGCGGGCAAGGGTGGCGGCACGGTCGACATCAGGCCAACTCCTGCTTGCGAATCAACAAATATCCCAGCGCCAGAAACGGCAGGGCATAGAACCCGAAAATCTCCAGCGTGTGGCCCACCTCGATCCATGGCATGGTACGTGCCTCGACAATGTACTTGACCGCGTCAAAATGCGTAAACCGCGGCAGGGCATTGACCAGGAAATGCAGCAGGTGCACGGACGCCCCCATGAGCCCCACGCCAAACTGGTACACCAGCGAGCCTTTCATCCCCCGGGATTCCGACAGGCTCAGCAGCGCGTAGCCGTTGTCCTTGACCAGGTTCTCGACAAAATCGAACAGGTTGCCCAGCAGGTAGCACACCCCTGTCAGCAGCAGCGCCACCGGCCAGCCCAGGCGTATGGAGTACGTTACGCCGATGAGAATCAGCAGGGCGCATTCGCAGAAAATCACCAGTTCGCTCTTGAGCAGGTTGAGCGTGAAAAACGACGGGGTCCGGTCGAGCCGCACGCTGGTATCCGTGGCCCCGATCCAGTGCCGCGGCGTCAGGCAGCGCAGGTCGACGATGAAGTCCGAGCCGGTCTTATCGAGCAGGGTGGCGGGTACCTTGAGTTCGACCGTGCGTTTTTCATCGACCACCTGCCGGGGAAATTCAAAGGCGTTGCGCGGATCGAAAATCGGGTAGGCCCGCACCACATATTCGGTTTTGGAATTCGGATCCGACCGGTCCTCATCCAGTTGCAGGGACAGCGTGAATTTCCCGTCCTTGTCCTCCGGCAGATCGCCCCGTTTAATGTTCTTGAAGCGCCACGAGGCCACCTCCGACATCAGCGTCGCCCCGGGCTTGGTGCCTTCGATCTGCTGCTCGTCGCCCTTTTCAAAGCCCCGCAATTCCGGCACGCCCAGCGCCGCCAGTTGCCCCGCCCCGCCGGGCAGGCGCGACCCGTCCAGGTCCACCGCCTGCACATCCTTCTCGTTGGGGTTGTTGCCGGTATAAACCCGCAGGTAAATATCCGGGCTGGCGCACGCCACATCCAGCACCAGCGGTCCGGGATCCACCTCGTCGGCCATGTCATACCAGAAGAACTTGTAGGGGTCTTCGACCGCCCAACTGGCGTAGGTCAGCGGCGCCCCGGTGCCCGGCCGGCCCAGGGCCAGCGTGCGCTGCTCCAGGATCATCGGGTTATCCGCCAGCGACAGGGTCACGTTGATCTTGGGAATCTCCGTGAGCGTGGCGCCCGGGGCCAGGGTATAGCCGAAATGAAAGAAGAAAAAGGGCGTGCGGTAGGGCGTGGCCGGCACGCCGCTCAGGTGCGTGCGCGAGCGCGCCCCGCGGCGCGGCAGGCCCAGCACATACCGGGCCTTCTGGGCGCTGCCGCCGCGGATATACAGGGCCGGCGGATCCTGCCGGTAATCGATGCCCCCGGCAATCTGCATCGTCCCGGTGATGTAGTCGTAGGCATGCAATTCCCCTTCGGCCGCCGCCTTGCGCAGCGCCGGCGAGGGCGGCTCGGCGCCGAATTTCCCGTCGTCATATTCCTTCTGCTGGTTGGCCAGGTGCAGGGCCGCGGTATGTTTGACATACTCGTTGGTCAGCATCATGTAGCCCCAGGTCAGGGCGGTCATGCTGCCCAGCAAGAGCGCCGCGACCGTGGCGAATCCCACCACCTTGCCCAGGTAATACTCCAGGCGCGAAAGCGGCTTGCTGGCGGTGGTGATGATCGTCCGCCGGTCGCGCTCGCGCGGAAAACTGTAGCAGGCCATCACGCCCAGCAGCACCAGGGACAAAAATTCCTGCCCGCCCAGCAGCACCCGCAGGTACAGGTTGATGCGCTCGGTATCGTCATACACCCGCGACAAAAGGGTGATGAGCGTGCAGGCGACCAGCCAGATCAGCGGCACCGTCCAGGCCCGCGCCGCCCACGCCTCGGCCACGGTGACGCGGGCGACCGCCCAGATGCGCCCAAACCCCAGGCCCAGCCCGGGACTGCGCGTCACCAGAATCCGGGCGTCCTTGTAGACCAGCAGCACAAACGCCAGCACCACGCCGGTCGCCACGGTATAAACAATGCCCTGCGTGATATCCATTATTTCGCCGCCGCCTCCGCCTTTTCGCCGGCCCGCTTGGCCAGCACCAGGCGATTGAACAGATCCTCCAGCCGGCTGCGCTGGTGGCCGGTGCGGATTTCACTGGCGCCCGCGTCTTGGGCCAGGGCCAGCATCTGCGTCTGGACCTCCGGCGGCAGGTTCCGCGCCTCGATCTTAAAGACGTCCTTGACCTCCAGCAGTTCATCGACCGTGCCCAGCACCTCCAGCCGACCGCGGTACAAAATACCCACCCGGTCGCAGACGTCTTCGACATCCGCCAGTTGGTGGCTCGAGAGCAGCACGGTTTTGCCGGCCGCGCGCAATTGCCGGATCAGGCCTTTCATTTCGATCGTCGCCAGCGGATCCAGGCCGGATGTGGGCTCATCCAGGATCACCAGGTCAGGATTATTGAGCAGCGCCTGGGCCAGCCCGACGCGCCGCGCCTGCCCCTTGGAATAGGTGCCCAGGCGGCGTTTGCGCACCGCCGGGTCCAGACCGACAAAGTCCAGATAATAGTCGATCGCCTGCACGCGCTGCACGCGGTTCATGTTGAAGATGCGGGCGTAAAAATCGAGCGTCTGGCGGGCATTCAAAAAGCGGTACAAATACGTCTCTTCGGGCAGGTATCCCACCTGCCGCCGCGCGATCTGGTCGCCCGCGGGCCGGCCGAGGATTTCGGCCTCCCCGCGCGTGGCGTTAATCAGGCCCAGCAGCAGCTTGATCGTGGTGGTCTTGCCGCTGCCGTTGGGGCCCAGCAGGCCGAAGATTTCCCCCCGCTTAATGTTCAGCGTCAGGTCCGTCAGGGCCGCGACCCCGCGGGCCGACCAGAAGCCGGGATAGATTTTCGTCAGACTGCGCGTCTCAATTGCCGCAATTTCGGCTGCCATCCATTCACTCCAGCGGGTCGAAAGAACCTAAACACGAAGGCACGAAGACACGAAGGACCACGAAGACGAGAGGAGAAGATAATCCGATGACTTAGCGATCATTGCAAATCTTTTCACCGTACCGGCGGGGCCTCTTCCGGCCGGCGGGCCTCCGGTGGATCGAGAATGTAGTTCGTATCCTGACCCGGCTGGACCCAGATGATCCGGCCGGCGCCGCCCAGGATCTGGTTCATCGTATCATAAAAAAGACTGGCGCGGGTAAAGTCCGGCGCCGCCTGGAAACGCGTTACCACCGACTGGAACCGGCTCGCCTCGCCCTGGGCTTCCAGGACCTGCTGCTGCTTTTCCGTCTGGGCCTTAAACAGCGTGCTCTGGGCCTCGGCGGTCGCCCGGGTCACGGCGCTGCTCTTCATCGTCTTGCCCTCCAGCTCCTTGCCGCCCTGGTCCTGCTTGGCCTGGATCACATCATTAAAGGCCCCGGCGACGGCATCCGGCGGCTTGGGCGGGGCCATCTGAATCTGATCCACCTTGATGCCCAGGGCAATCTGGTCCACTTCCGCCTGGACATTCGCCTGGATGCTCCGCTGCATCTCCGCCGCCCCGCCCGTGAGCACCGTATCAACCGGCCAGCGGGCCAGTTCCTTGATCAGAACGTGGTTGGCGATCTGGCGAATCAACTCGTCGCGCCCCCCGGCGCTCACGCACGTCAGATACGCCTCCGGATCAACCACGTGGTAGCTCAGGGTCAAGGAGGCGTGAATCAGGTTCTTGTCGCCGGTAATCAGGTACGGGTCATACAGGGCATCCACGATCGCCTTGCTTTTCCCTTTGATCAGCAGGGCCTTCTTCATTTCCATGTACTCGGCCGGCGAGGTGTTGAAGTCATCGACCGTGAGCGTCTGGGTCTGCTGCTGGGGCACCTTGTGCACCACGTCGATCGGGTAGGGCAGGTGGTAATGCAGCCGCGCTTCCATCAGCACCACCGCCCCGGCCTTGCCTGCCTCGGCCCCGCCGGCGCGGATATAGCTGCCCAGCCGTTCGACCACCGCCACTTCACCCGTGTTGACCTTGTAAAAACCCGACAGCAGCCAGAGCACCAGGGCCAGCGCCAGGAAGCCCAGCAGGATATGGTGCGCCTTGGCCCAGGACGCGCGGGATCCGCCTAAGATTGGCGGGCCCGCATCGTCGGCCGTCTGGTTGGGGGACATCGTATCAGTCATGGCATGCTCGCAAACTTGCGTAAAATGGATCGATCGCTTCAGTGCGCCGGCGCCGGTGCGGCGGGCGTCTTGGGCCCGGCCGGCTGGGTCAGCGCGGGGCCGCCCTCCCGGGCAAACTTGTAGAGCGGCGCGATCAGCGGATCGTCCGGCGTCATGATAAAGTAGCTGCGCTGCGTCATCGACTTGCCCAGCAGTTCCAGGTTCTTCCAGAAACGGTAGAACGCCTGGGTTTCCGGATCGCGCTGCACTTCGCTGATGATCTGTATGGCCTGGGCCGCCCCTTCGCCGCGAATCTTCTGGGCCTTGGATTCGGCATCGCTCCGCAGCTTCTGCGCCTCCTGCTCGCCCTCGGCCACCAGCCGGGCAAATTCACTCTCGCCTTGCGTGCGGAAATTGGTCGCCTGCACCTGGCGTTCGGAAACCATGCGGCGATAGACGGAGTCGGCATTATCCGGGGAGAAGGCAAAGCGGGAAAAACCCACCTGCGTGATCTCCAGACCCTGCGCCCCCAGCCCGGCACTGGCCGCCCCGGACTCGTTGGCGGTCTGAATAATCTGGTCCTCGATCTGGCGCATCTTCACCTTGGTTTCATCGATATTGTACAGTTCATCCATGGTGTGCTGCCCGACCACCGCGCCGGTCACACCGGTGATCTTCTGGCCGATGAAATCCTTGGCCCGGTCGTCGTTGGCGCTCAGGTGGGAATAGTAACGCACGGCGTTGTCCCGCTTGACCCGCCAGGCGGCAAAGATCCGCACCATGATCGGTTCCTTGTCCTTGGTGTTGATCTGCGTAGTCAGGCTCTGGACCAGGTGCAATCGCGTATCGATCCGTACCACCTTGTCGGTCGGCAGGCAGAAATACAGGTTGTAGACCAGGTTCGTCGGATGCTCCACGATGCTGCCGGCGCGATCCAGGATCACCACCTCGTAGGGCCGCTGGGTGTACGTGCAGAGCACGAAGAACAGCACCCCCAGCACGATCAGTCCGAGCATCCCGATCAATAGTCGTCGCATATTTTCCTCTGCCTCTGTGGGCTAATGAACACACACACCGCGCCACTCAGCGCCCGGGTGGCGCGGGGGGCGGCACCACCACGCCGGAGGTGCCGGCCGCGCCGGCCTGGATCATGTTGGGCCGCTTGACGCTGAGGCCCACGAATATCTTGTTAACTTTCGCCAGCACCGCTTCCATCGCCTGGTAATAGAACCGCCCCTGCGCCACGGCCTCATGCCGGTCGAGTTCCGGGGCCACCGCCTTGAGGTACGCCGTCTCGCCGAGCGCCTTGTTGACGCGCTCGGCGGCATCGCCATCCGCCCGGCTGATAATGGCCGCCGATTCGCCGATCGCCTGGTTCTGCTTGGCCAGTTTGACCGTCATGCCGTTGTTGATCATGGTTTCGCGGTATTCCCGCGACTCGACGACAAATTCATAGGCGCGGGCCGGGCCCATCACCTTGCCGCCGGCCGTCTCGGTTTCATTGACGCCCTGGGGTGGATGCACGTCCTTGATGGTCAGGTCGACGATCTCGATGCCGCTGCTGATCGGTTGGCCCGCCGCATCGACGCCCAGGTTATCCAGGCGTGCCTGGAGATACCTGCGGCAATCCTCCTGCACCGCGCCGCGGCCTTCGGACATGATCTCATCAAGGGCATGGGTGCCTACGGTGTGGATGATGGAACAGATCGCATTTTCGCGCACCAGCAATTCGTAAATGGGCCGGCCTTGCGCCTCGCCGTCTTCGCTGGAGCCGGCGTAAAAATCGCTGTGCGACACATGGCGGTAAAAATCGCTGGCATTGCGCACGCGCCACCAGATGCCCACATACCCGCCAAGCATATAGCGCTCGCCGGTCAGGTACAGGCCCTCCTCCTGGGCGCCTTCGGTGTGCGGGTCGGTCCAGAGCACAAAATCAACCGCCTTGCCGTTGACGACCGGGAGGGCATCGTCGGCGCCTACCGTCAACTGCTGCAGCCGCGCCGTCGGAATCACCACCAGCTTGTCGATGGGCCAGGGGGCCAGCACGTGCAATCCCGGCGCCAGCGGGTGGCTGATATCCTCGTCGCTGGCATAACCAAACCGCTCGCGGATCGCGGCGGTGCCCTGCGGCACCACGCGCAGCATGCTCACCGCCACCAGCACCACCGCCACGGCAATAAGTACCCGCGGCATTACCCGGGCCACTACGCCCGGAGCCCCATCCCGCGCCACCGCCAGGCCCAGGCTTTGGGCCAGCAGCAGGCGCAGGCCCAGGATCCATTGCGAACTGAACATCGGCACCAGCGGCAGGGCCTGCAAATCCACCGCTTCCTGGTCGAACTCCTCCACCCCTTCGTAACTACGGAACGCATTAAACAGCAGTTCGAGCGCCTGGAGCAGCAGGAACAAACCCACCACCCCGGCGGCAACTTCGCCGGCATAACTGACCTTGAAATAGCCCAGCACTACCGCTGCCGCCACCGCCGCCGCGCCCGGCAGCGCCATGGTGATAATCCCGTGCACCGCCTCCCCCGTCCCCTGGGTCTGCCGCGTTACCCGGGTGGTGGTAAACAGCATGATATACCCCAGCAGTACCCCAATGGCTGCCACCAGGGCACCGTTGTTGAGTTCCACCGGCGAGACCGGCAGGGGCGCACCGGGCTTGGCACCCTGGATGTTCCCATAGATCAGGTACGCCACGACCGCCGCGAGCACCAGCAATGCCGCGGCCGCCAGCACCGTGACCACGCGCTGAAAGCCCGTTTCCAGCGTGCGCAGTTCCGTATCATCCTGTTTGGCCCGGCCCGCGAAGGCGGGGTTGTCATAGGTTGCCGGGCTTAAGCCCTGCATTGTCGCCGAGGTTGCCACCGGTGCGGCCAGCGTGCCAGGCCCGCCAAATTCCGCCAGTTCCTCCTGTTGCCGACCCAGGCGCAGCCCCCACCAGCACAGCAGCACCAGCAGCAACTGGGCATAGCCCGCGAGCATCCCGGCCCACAAGCTCACCGTGTGGTAAACGCACACCGCCGCCGTGAGGCCGGCAGTAATCAATACCAATATCGCCAAGACGATAAGGGCCAGTCGTTCTGCTTGTTTCATCGCCTGCTTCCCTAAGGAGTCATGGGGATTGTCGATTTTCGATTTCCGATTGTCGATTGCATACCAACTTCCAACTTCCAACTTCCAACTTCTGCCTACTGCCTACTGCCTTCTTTCCACCATTCGTCATTCAATGGATAATCCCGCCGTCTTGCCCAGCGGCATCGCAAAGCGCAGCGGCTCGGGCCCCGGGGGCGGCGGTTCTTCGGCCTCGGGCGCCGCCGCCAGCCGTGGCTGATGGCTGACCGTCCCGGCCAGCCGCACCGAATTAACCGCTATCACCACCACGCCGGCGATGTGCGCCACCGCCGCCATCACCACCGCGTACGAACCAAACATCAGATCAAAGAGCCCGAACGCCACCAGCGCCTCGGCCACGCCGGCAAAGATCACCGATAGCGTCAGATTCTGGTAAATCGCCGACCGCGTCTGCTGCGACAAATAAATCAGCAGCGGCACGCGCGTCAGGTCATCCTTAAGCAGCACGGCATCGGCCGCCTCCACCGCCACATCGGTGCCGCGCACGCCCATGGCAATGCCCACCGTGGCCACCGCCAGCGAGGGGGCATCATTAATCCCATCGCCGACCATCGCCACGCCGCGCCCGCCGCGCTGGAGCCGCCGCACCACGTTCACCTTTTCGCCCGGCAGCAGTTCGGCATACACCTCATCGCACCCGACGCGCCGGGCCACCAGTTCGGCGGTGCGCCGCCGGTCGCCCGTAAGCATGCTGATCCGCTTGATGCCCAGGGCCCGCAGGCGCTTGATCGTGCGCACCGCCTCGGGACGGATTTCATCGGTCAGGTAGACGGCCCCGACCAACTGCGTCCCGCGCATCAGATAGACCGGCACCACCGGCAGGTCGCCATCGTCGCAATCGAGTTTACCGGCCGCCGCCGCCAGTTCCGCCGGAATGATCTTGGCCGAACCGGCGCGGGCCGCCTGGCCGTTGACCGTCGCCTCCACCCCCAGGCCCTCAAGCACCTGCACATCGGCCGCCGCGGCCGGGGTAATACCCTGGTGGTGGGCATAGGCGACAATCGCCCGCGCCAGCGGATGGCTGCTGCGCTGCTCGACCGTCGCCGCCAGGCACAATAACTCGCTAACGCTTACACCCTCGACCGGCCGCACGGCGCTGACCACGAACTTACCGGTCGTCAGGGTGCCGGTTTTGTCGAAGACCACGGTTTCCAGGCTGGCTGACGCCTCGACAAACGGACCGGCCTTTACCTGGATACCGCTCCGGCTGGCCCGCGCCAACGCCACTACAATGGCCAGCGGGCTGGCCAGCAGCATGGCGCACGGGCAGCCGATCACCCACATGGCAACCATGCGCCGCGGGTCCTGCGTCACCACCATCACCACCGCCGAGAGGATCAGGATGATCGGCGTATAAAAGGCAAAGAATTTGTCGGCCGCCCGGATAATTTCCGGCTGGAACTGCTGCGCCTGGCGCACCAGGGCAATGGTCTGTCCCAGGGCACTCTGCGCCCCGACACGCTCCACCGCCACCTCCGCCGAACCGGTCAGGTTGATCGTCCCGGCCAGCATCAGGCTCCCGGCGGTCTTATCCACCGGCAGCGATTCGCCCGTCACCGACGATTCATCCACGCTGGTCGCGCCCGACAGCAACTTGCCATCGGCGGCAATGCGTTCCCCGGGTTGCACCACCAGCGTATCACCGACCTTAAGCTTGTCCACATCCACCACGTGGTCGTGATCCCCATGTTTAATGCGGGCGTGCCGCGGCGCCAGTTTTTGCAGCGCCAGCACGGCATTGCGGGCGCTTTGCGTGGCGACGTTTTCGATCATCGCGCCAATTTGCAGGATCAGGGCCACCAGACCCGCCTCGATGGGCATGTTCAGGGCAATGGCCCCGATGATGCTCAGGCTCACCAGTTCGTTGACATTGGTGCGGCCCCGGGCCAACCCCTTGATCGCCTGCCAGATAATCGGCCCGCCGCCCAGCGCGGCCGCCAGCAATCCCAAGCCGCGGGCCACGGCATCATCGTGCCCGTTCATCCAGCCCAGGCCATAGGCCAGCACCAGCATGGCAATGGTGGCCGGGATCACAATCGTCAATTGCAGATCAAACCCCACCCCGGAATGGCTGTGTCCTTCATCATCCCCATGGTCGTGCCCGCAGGCACAGGCAATGCCCTGGTCCGGCCCATGAAAATGCCCGCCGCCCTCCGCAGCCCGCAGCACACCCATGGCGCCCCCGGCCACCGGACCTACCGGTGTAAAGCTGGCCCCTGCCACCGGGGTACCCGTGGCCGAATGCTCCTCATGACAGTGGTCATGGCCACAGCCACAACCGCCCGCATGCTCGTGCTCTTGGCTCACCAAACACTCCCATAGTAGAAGCGGCGTTCCCGCCGCTCTTCCAACACTTCTTCGCCCAGCCAGGCGCTATTGCCCTGCGGTCGGACCCATCATGGGGTTTCCAGACCCGTATTCCTACCATCCCGGAGCCCTCATGGCAATATCGGCAACCCATCCATACGAGCCAGCGGGCGCGAAAGTTCGTAAAGCCCCGATGAATGTGGTCAGAGAATGGTGGGCCGTTGGCACTGCCATGGGCAGGCAGAGGGTGTGGCTTAGGCTGGCAGCGTAATGCCTGCCAGCTTTGCGGCGTTACAGATGGCCTGGTATTGTTCCGATTCGTCTTTGAAATAAACGGTAATCGGGGCACCGTCGCCACAGGACGCCATAAAAAGCATTCTGTCCCCCCATGGCTCTATAAACACGGCATAGCCCCGCGTCTTAATCTGGTTGATTAAGGTGGTTTCGTCGGGTGTCATGGGCGACCTTTTCCGCAAGTCGCGATAATGCATGGCGCCATGGATGGCAACACTTCAATTCACGGCGACAAACACTACCGCAGAATTCCTATGGCCTAACGCCGGCGGCGGGGTCTTATGACATGACACCAGCGCTTAATCCCCCGCGGCACTGCCGACCAGTGCCGGCCAGATCTTTTCCAGCGTTTTGTGATTGACGTTCTGCGCCGCCACGGCATCGCGCGGCGGCAAGCGGGGATGATCGAACGCCCCGGCCACGCGCTGCTTCCAGCGGGCATACGCCGGCGGCGACCAGGCCCCGCAGACGTCTCCGGCGATAATTTCACCGTGCGTGCGTAACTGCCCCAGCGCCCAGGTCAAATCGGCGGCGGTGAACAAGCCGTGCTCCCAATTCGTGACCGCGTCATGGTCGGTAAGGCAATCCATGTCGATCGTGACGTAAATCTTCTGGCCCGCCAGGCCCGTGGCAAAGGCGCTAAAATCCGTCTGCCACGTGCCGCGCGTCAGGCAGCGATGCCGGCTTTGCACCTTGGGACTTTGCCGCTCCGCCCAGGGGTGGACGGCCAACCGGCCGGAACGCAAGGCACGGTGGTTGGCGAACAGATGCCACGGCCAGTTGAACTCAAAATTGCCGCAGCCCCACACGCTGGCGCCGCGCACGCACGGCCGTTCCAAGGCGCGGTTCAGCCAGCCGCCGCAACCCCAATGCGGGGGGCGAACATCCCAATCCGGATGATTATCAAACGACACCACCACCACCGGTTCGTGGACCTGCCGCAGCCACAACCCCGCCAGGTAATGAAAATCGCCGGAGCCATAAAGGATGAACGGCCGCAGGGCCGGGGCGACGCGCCGATGGAACTCTTCGACGGTGGCCCGCGGCCCGCTATACCGCAGGCGCGGCCCCCAGTCGCGCAGGTTGCACGTCGGCAACACCAGGCGCGTGGCGTTCCACGCCCCGTCGAGATCGAAATGCACGCCCCGGGAATCTTCCATAGGGTCATCTTCCATGCCGCCGTCAATTTGTAAAGGGCAAAAGAAAACGCCCGCAGGGTAAACTGCGGGCGTTGGGATGAACTACAAATCAAAAAAACAGGCCGGGTTACTTGGCGGCGGCCTTTTCCTTCTTGGCTTTGCCGCCCTTGGCCGGCTTGGCCTTGGCCTTGGGCTGCACCTTGGCGATATCCACCAACTGCACGATGGCCAGGTCGGCGGCATCGCCGATGCGCCATTGCGCCGTCTTGATGATGCGGGTATAGCCGCCGTTGCGCGTGGCGTACACCGGCGCCACTTCCTTGAAGAGCTTCTGCACGACGGTATCCTCGGCCAGGGTATCCTGGTCGCCCGGTTCGGTCATGAAGCGGTCGGTCAGGCGCGAAATCACCAGCCGCCGCGCGTGGAGCGTGTTCTTCTTGGCCAGGGTGATCAGCGGTTCGACAAAACGCACCAGTTCCTTGGCCTTGGGCAGGGTGGTCTTGATCTGCCCGTGCTCGATGAGCGACTGGGCCAGGTTCCGCAAAATGGCTTTACGATGGGACGGCGTAACCGACAGGCGGCGGCCGACTACTAAGTGACGCATAAGACACCTTCTTTTGGGGTCGGGATTCCAGATTCTACAAGGGTCGCAAGACTACGCGGTGGCAGCAACCACGACCCGCAACATTCACCAACAACACATCACAATTTACGCCGTGGGGGCGGCCGGGGCGGCCTCGCCGGCGGCCGGGCCAATGGTCATGCCCAGCGACAGACCCAGGTCCTGGAGCTTGCGCTTCACTTCCCGCAGGCTCGTCTTGCCGAAGCTGCGCACCTTGAGCAGATCGCCCTCGGTCAGCTTGGCCAATTCGCCGACGGTATGAATACGGGCCGATTCCAGGCAGTTGCTGGCTCGCACCGAGAGTTCCAGCGTGCCAATGGGCTGGTTGAGCTTGGCCGCCAGTTCATCGCTCATCGCGGAAATGGCCACCGGAGCCGGGCTTTCAATCTCGGCATCGATCGATACGCCCGGCTCAAAATACTGCACGAACGCATTAAGATGCTTGCGCAGGATCTTGGCGGCTTCGACCAGGGCCATTTCCGGCGAGACGGTGCCGTTGGTCCAGATCTCGATCACCAGGCGGTCGTAATTGGTCTTCTGGCCCACGCGGGTATCTTCGGTCTTGTAGCGGACGCGCGTTACGGGCGAGTAAACCGAGTCGATGGGGATCACGCCGATGATCTGTTCCTCGGGCGTGTTTTCCAGGGCGGTGACGAAGCCGCGACCCTTATGCACGTCGAGTTCGAGCTCAAAGTTGATGTCCCCGGTGATGTTGGCAATCACCTGGTCCTTATTATGGACCACCACGGCGACATCGCCGGTCAGGTCGGCGCCGGTCACGGTGGACGGACCTTTCTTGTTGACCGTCAGATTCTTGGGCATGTCGCCTTCGAGGCTGATGATCAGGCTCTTGACGTTCAGAATGATGTCCGTAACGTCTTCCATCACGCCCTCGACCTGCGCAAACTCATGTTCGACGCCGGTGATCTTGATGGAAATGGGGGCGGCGCCTTCCAGGGAGCTCAGCAGGATGCGGCGCAGCGAGTTGCCCACGGTGGTGCCAAAGCCGCGTTCAAACGGCTCGACAATGAACTTGCCGTAGGTCGGGGTCAGGACCGACTGATCGGCCTCGATTTTGGTGGGCAGTTCGAGCCCACGCCAGCGAATACGCATGATAGAACCTCCTAAAGTTATCGCCAACCGGATTATCGCTCACAAGAGCATCTATCACGGAGCGAAAATGGACATAAGTCGGAACCAAAGAAGCTGGAAGTTAGAAGCTGGAAGTTGGCGGAAATTCCAACTTCTAACTTCCAGCTCCCAACTTCCCGCATTACACGCGGCGCTTCTTGGGCGGCCGGCAGCCGTTGTGCGGCAGCGGCGTGTTATCTTCGATCGCGGTGATCTTCAGGCCGCTGTTCTGCAGGGCGGTAATGGCCGATTCGCGGCCGGAGCCGGGGCCATTAACGTGCACTTCGACTTCCTGCAGGCCGAATTTCTTGGCCTTGGCGGCGCAGTTTTCGGCCGCGCGGGTGGCGGCGAACGGGGTGGACTTGCGGGCGCCCTTGAACCCGACGGTCCCGGCGGAATCCCACGCGAGGGTTTCGCCGTTGACGTCGGTGATGGTCACCTGGGTATTGTTGAAACTCGCCTTGACGTGGGCGATCCCCTTGATGACATTTTTCCGAATTTTCTTCTTGCCGGTTTTGGCCATGAGCATATACCTTTCAATGCGGGCTGTTGGCGGATTCGGCGGACGCCACAAGCGCCGCTAGTCCTGACCCTGATAAAATTTCTTTCGTCGCGCCGGGGCGGCCCGTGGCGTGGCCGGCGGTCGCTGGGACCGCAGGCCATCCCCGGACCGGGGACCTTACGCATGCAATTCTTTCACGCCCTTCTTGCCGGCGACCGTCTTGCGCGGACCCTTGCGGGTGCGGGCATTGGTGCGCGTGCGCTGGCCGCGGACGGGCAGGTTCCGGCGATGGCGGCTGCCGCGATAGCTGCCGATATCCTTCAGGCGGGCAATGTTCTGCTGCACCTGGCGGCGCAAGGCGCCTTCGACCACATGGTTGCGGTCGATGATGTTGACGATGTGACCGATCTCATCTTCCGTCAACTCGCGGGCCCGCTTCTGCGGATCCACGTTGGCTTCCTTGAGTACGGCCAGGGCATTGACCGGGCCAATGCCATAAATATAGCGGAGACTGATCCGCACGGGCTTGTCGAGGGGAAGATCTACACCAGCAATACGAGGCATGGGGGCTCCTTGTTTGACAACCTGAATCACCGGGGCCGGCGAAATGCCGGGGGAAGTGCATCAGGTCAAAAATGTACCAGGTTAAATAATTGTGCAGTAAAGTGGTGAATTCCGCGTGCCACCGGCGCCACTGCATTAACCATTTAACCAGTTAACCAATGACCAACTTAACCTTGCCGCTGTTTGTGACGCGGATCGGCCTTGCAAATGACGCGCAGCACACCATTGCGCCGCACCACCACACAGTGCTCGCAAATGCGCTTGACGGACGAACGAACCTTCATGGGACACTCCAGTGCATGATAAACCCGGGGAATTACCCGGCCGGCTCGCACACCGGGCCGTGGCCATTCCCCATTCAACATCTACAACTTCAACTAGCTTCGCATCACAATACGCCCGCGCGACAAATCGTACTGCGACATTTCCACCGTCACGCGGTCGCCCGGAAGAATGCGGATGAAGTTCATGCGCATCTTGCCGGACACATGGGCCAGGATCAGGTGGCCGTTTTCCAGCTTCACGCGGAACATCGCATTGGGGAGCGATTCGACCACCGTCGCTTCCACCCGAATGGCATCTTCCTTCGGCATTCCGACAACCTCATAGTTTGACCCGACCGGCCGTGGCTCACGCCGCAGGCACGCGCGCTGGGTCCCTGTTGTTGACACCGGCCCCAAGAGCCGCTGCTGCTGTTACTCCGCCGTCAGCGCGCCCCGCAGGGGCCGACGCAGACTAGCCCATTAGTATAAACTATTAACGCCCATCTGTTAAGACCTCGCACCCGGTCGCCGTTACGGCAATGGTGTGCTCGTAATGGCAGGCCGGAGTATGGTCCTTGGTAACGATGGTCCAACCATCGGTCAGGGTCACTACTTCATGCCCGCCCATGATCACCATAGGTTCAACCGCCAGGGTCATGCCCGGCGTTAAGATGAAGTCCTGCTTACGCTTAAACTCGTCCGTAACCACATTGGGAACCTTTGGATCCTCGTGCATGCTCTTGCCGATCCCATGGCCGACAAAATCCCGCACACACGAATAACCGCTCGATTCCACCAGGTGCTGCATCTTGCCGGCGATGAAACTCCACTTGAGGCCGGGCCGAATTTCCCGGATCGCCAGTGCCAAAGCTTCCTGGCTCACGTCACACATCCGCACCACTTCCGGCCGCACGCTACCGATCAGCACCGTATAGGCCGTGTCAATGCAGTAACCGCCGAGGCGAATGGCACAATCCGCCGTCACGATGTCGCCATCGTGGAGCACCCGCGGACCGGGAATGCCGTGCACCACTTCGTCATTGACACTCACGCAGGTCTCGCCCGGAAATCCCTTGCCGCGCTTGTACGTGGGATACCACTTGGAGAGACTCTCGCCGCCAGCCCCTTTAAAGGTCTCATACATCAACCGGTCGATGTCGGCCGTGGTCAGGCCGGCCTGCGCCTGCTCGCGCACCCGCTTGATGCACCGATGCGCCACGCGCCCGGCCACCCGCATGGCTTCCAGATCGCGCGGAGATTTAAGGATGATTCGCATGACTTACAGCCGCTGGTCCATTACCGTGCTCGATCAAAAACGTCCGCTGGCGGCCTTTTGATCAACCACCATAATTGACAATTGGCCATACGCCGGGGGATAACATCTGCGGGAACCCGCGTCCTGCGCCACGGTTCCTCAGGCCTCCGGGGCACGACTGCCGGGCATGGGACCCAGCCCGCCACTGGCACCGGTTTTGGTGCCCCGGCGCCGGATGGAGCGCTCCGCGCCACTGCCGCTTTCATCCATAAAGCCGGCATAGTCGCGCATCACCAGGTTCGCCTCGATCCGGTTCACCAGGTCCAGCATCACGCTGATCACGATCAGCAGGCCGGTGCCGCCCAGGAACTGCGAAACCTGATAAGGTATGTCCATTTGTGTGGATACCACCGTGGGCACCACCGCAATAATCGACAGGAACGCCGCCCCAACGTACGTAATACGGTTGAGCACATTTTCCAGGTACTCGGCCGTGCGCTTGCCGGGTCGCAGTCCGGGGATGAACGATCCATAATCCCGCAACTGGTTGGAGATTTCCTTGGAGTTGAACTGGACGGTATTCCAGAAATACGAGAAGAAGAAAATCATCCCGACATAGAAGATTTCATAAATGAACTGGCCCGGGTTGAATTCGTCGGCCACCCGCCGCATGAACATGCCGGTAAACCAGTGATCCGCCACCCACCGCAAGCCCATGTGCGGAAAAATCAACAGCGAACTGGCGAAGATGATCGGCATGACGCCGGAGTGATTGACCCGCAGCGGCAGGTACTGGGCCTGCCCGCCATAGACATGCCGGCCGCGCATCTGCTTGGCCTGCTGAATGCGGATGCGCCGCTGCGCCTGCGTCAGCAAAATCGAGCCGGCCACGACGCCGACAAAAGCCGCCAGTAAAAACGCCAGCTTGGCCGGGCCAACCTGGTCGGCCGTGTTGGTGATGCTGAGGGTGAATTTGCCGCCCCATTTCTGGGGCATCAGGTAATGCACCGCATCGGGCATGCGCGAAATAATCCCGGCGGTGATGATCAGCGAGACGCCATTGCCAATGCCATAATGGTCGATCTGTTCGCCCAGCCACATCAGGAATACCGAACCGCCGGTCAGCACCACCAAGCCCAGCATGAAGAAGAGCCCCGTGCGAAAACCGGGGGTGACCGAAGGCAACAGCAGATTGTGCACCGGGTTGACCAGGTAGACCAGCCATAGCCAGGCCTGAGCAATGCAGATGCCCACGGTCAGGTAGCGGGTCCACTCGTTGATCTTCCGCATACCCGGCTCGCCTTCTTTCCGCAGCTTTTCGAGCGACGGCAGTACGGTGGCCAGCAATTGCAGAATAATGGAAGCGGAAATGTACGGCATGATGCCCAGGCCAAAGATCGTGGACTGGCCGAGGCTCCCGCCGGAAAACAACGACAGGTATCCCGTCAATGCGCCCAGGGGGCTGTTCTGGGAAGCCGCAACGTGCCGGGTGAGCGCATCGGCATCCACCCCGGGCAACGGAACATAAAAGCCAATGCGATAAACGCACAACAGGCCGATGGTAAAGGCCAGCTTGTTGCGCAACTCCGGAATGCGAAAGATATTGGCCAGGCTCTTAAACAAACCAACCTCAATTCATGCGGGGCCCAGCGCCGCGCAAGTTGACCGTTATTTTAGAACCGCCGCGCCGATGACACCACGGGGCCTGACATCACGACCCAACCACCCGCCGCACAGGTTACTTTTTACCCTTGGCAGCCGGGGCCGGCGTGCGGGGCAGAAATTTGCCGGTCTTCGGATTGACCTTGCCCTTGTTGCGATCCAGTTCAATGGTAGTCACCGACCCACCGGCCTTGGTGATCTTTTCCTGCGCCTGCTTCGTGAATTTGGCCGCGGTAATGACGAACTTCTTGGTCAGCTCCCCATCGCCAAGAACCTTGACCGGGTTCTTTTCATCCCGCACCAGCCCCTTGGCAATCAGTCCGGTGATATCGATGGTCGCGCCAGCCTCGAAATGCGCTTCGAGATCCCGCACGTTGACGATCGAAAAACGCTGCGCAAAATAATTGTTGTTGAACCCGCGCTTGGGCAAACGCCGGAACAACGGCATGTTGCCGCCTTCGGTGCCGAAGGGAATCTCGCCGCCGGTACGGGCGCCGGATCCCTTGGTGCCACGCCCGCAGGTCTTGCCTTTGCCGCTGCTTTCGCCGCGTCCGACGCGCATCCGCTTTTTGTGAGCCCCGGCCTGCGCGGTAATTTCATGAATCATCATGGGAAAGTAACTCCGTTAAGGGTCAGACCGTCACGCCGCGGTTGGCTTCAATCTCTTCCTTCGAAGAGAGGGACACCAGTGCGTTGAGCGTGGCTTTCGACAGGTTCTTCTTATTGGTCGAGCCGTAGGCTTTGGTCAAAATATCCCGAATGCCGACCAGTTCGAGCATGGGGCGCACAAAACGCCCGGCCTTGATCCCGGTGCCCGGCCGCGCCGGCACCAGTTTGATCGAGCTGGCGCCAAAACGCCCCATCACCTCGTGGGGGATCGTGCCGCCCAGCAGTTTCACCGAGAACATCTGCTTGCGTGCGTCCTTGGTGGCTTTTTCCACCGCGGCCGGCACTTCCTTGGCCTTGGCGTAACCCAGGCCGATCCGGCCCTGGCGATCGCCCGAGGCGACCAGCGCCTCAAACGAAAAGTTCTTGCCGCCCTTGACCACCTTGGCGCTGCGGAACACGCCTACCGTGGCGGATTCCATCTCGCGGCCTTCGCCTTCATACCGATTGTCTGCCATTGTCCGGCCCTTTGCTTGGGGTAAGTTAGAACTTCAATCCTGCTTCGCGGGCGGCATCGGCCAACGCCTTGATGCGCCCGTGATACCGGTAGCCATTGCGATCAAAAGCCACCTTGGTGACGCCTTTTTCGATGGCCCGCTGGGCGATCGCCTTGCCGATGAGCACCGCGGCGCTCTTATTGCCGCCATGCTTAAGCGTCGGCGCGAACGACTTGTCCTTGCTGCTGATCGCCGCCAGCGTCCGCCCGGTCGTGTCATCAATGACCTGGGCATAAATGTTCTTGAGGCTGCGGAACACCGACAGCCGTGGTTGTTCGGTCGTCCCGCGCACGGCGCCTTTGACGCGTGCCTTACGCTGGGCGTGCCGGGTAATCTTCAGTTTATGGATGTTGTGGCTCATAATTCACTCTACGTTCATCTGGCCTGGAGTCTTTCGGGCGATCTGCGCGACCTTCGCGTGTGATGCCTGCCTGCTTACTTGGCGCCGGCGCCGGCGAACTGCTTGCCAAGCTTCCGCTTGACCTTCTCGCCGACATAACGCACACCCTTGCCCTTGTAGGGCTCGGGCTTGCGGGTCTTGCGAATCTCGGCCGCCAACTGGCCCACCAGTTGCTTGTCCGGCCCTTGAATATTGATACGCGTGCCCTGGGCTTCGATCTTCACCGCCGCGCCATCGGGCACCGGCACTTTGATCTGGTTGGCAAAGCCCACCGACAGCAGGATACTCTTACCCTGGAGTTCGGCCTTGAAACCGACACCCTGGATTTCCAGGTCCTTCACATAGCCTTCGCCCACGCCCTTGATGTTGTTGGCGATCAGCGCCCGGGTCAAACCATGGATCGCCCGCGAGAGCTTTTCGTCGTCAATGCGTTCCACCACCACCGTGCCACCAGCCGCATCGGTCCCCAGCGCCACCTTCACATTCGGATGGTGCTCCAGAACCAGCTTGCCCTTGGGGCCTTCAAAATTGATCGTCCGCCCGTTGATCGTGACCTTCACGTTCTTGGGGACCGGTACGGGCTTTTTTCCAATTCGACTCATTTTTATTCCTTTGTTCGCCGTCGGGTAACATCCCCCGCAGGGGGCCTTCCGGCTGCCTGATACCTGCGGCGGCCCGCGCGGCGGGCCTCCGCCTTAACTGATCGTCGCCAGCAATTCGCCACCGATGTTCTGCTGCTTGGCCTGCCGATCGCTCAGCACGCCACGGCTCGTCGAGAGCACCGAGATGCCCATGCCCTGGAGCACCCGCGGAAATTCATCGACACCCCGGTAGACCCGGCAGCCCGGCTTGCTGATGCGCTTGATCGCGCGGATGACCTGCCCGCCCGTGGGCGTGTACTTGATGGTCAGCCGGATCAGCCCCTGCTTGGTGCCGTCATCCAGGATCGCATACTCGCTGATGTAGCCTTCCTCTTTGAGCACCTTGGCGATGCCCTCGCAGATGCGGGAGTTTTTTACATCAACGGTCTTGTGCTTGGCGCCAGCGGCATTCCGCAACCGCGTCAGCATGTCAGCAATTGTATCGCTCATTGTGATTCCTCAGATTCCCGTTTAGGGCGTTAGTTCACCAGCTCGATTTACGCATGCCCGGGATCATGCCCTTGTGGGCCAGCTCGCGGAGCATGATGCGCGAGATCTTGAACTTCCGGTAATAGCTGCGCCGCCGCCCGGTCAGCTCGCACCGCCGCGCCAGCCGCGTGGCACTCGAATCCCGCGGCAGTTTCGCCAGGGCCGCGTAATTCTTCTCGGCCTTGAGCTTCCGCCGCAACTCGGCGTACTTGGCCACCAGCGCTTCGCGCTTCTTAAATCGAACTTTCCATGCGGTTGTTGCCATATCGAATCCTTAAGTTTCTCAGCTTGCCTTTTTGCCCGCAACTTCTTCGGCCCGGAACGGCATACCCAGGTGTTTAAGCAGCGCGAACGCGCCGCCGTTGTTGCCCGCCGTCGTCACGATCGTAATATTCATGCCCTGGTGGAAGGTCACCACGTCCGCGTTGACCTCGGGGAAGACCGTCTGTTCGGTCAGGCCCATCGTGTAGTTGCCCCGGCCGTCAAACGCCTTGGGGTTCAGTCCGCGGAAGTCCTTGACGCGGGGAATCGCCAGCGTGATCAGGCGGTCCAGGAATTCCCACATGCGCTGGCCCCGCAGCGTCACCTTGGCGCCGATTTCCATCCCTTCGCGCAGCTTGAAGTTGCTCACGCTCTTCTTGGCCTTGCAGATCACAGCCTTCTGCCCGGCAATCTGCGTCAGTTCCTTCACGGCCGCTTCCAGCCGCGGCTTTTCGGTAATCGCCTTGCCCAGGCCCATCGAGATGACGATCTTGGTCACCCGCGGAATCGCCATCTTGTTGGCAATCTTCAGCTCCGTCGCGATCGCCGGGGCAATCTGCGCATCGTAACGCTGCCGCAACCGCGGCACGTAACCGGCCGGGAACGGGATCACCGTGGTGTCTTCGGCTTCACGCTTGGCCTTCTTGCCTTTTTCCGGCTTGCCGCCTTCTTTGGCGCCTTCGGCCGCCGCTCCGCCGCCGCCCTTCTGGCCGGCCTTGGCCGCGGCATCGTGCTCGGCCTTCTTGGCGGCCTTGGCCGCCTTCTCCGCCTCGATCTGCTCGGGGGTGCGGGCGAGTTTTTCCTGCTTCTTGGATTTTTTCTCTTCGGCCATGACTGTATCCTTGTGCCTCGACACGCGGCCCGCAGGCCGCGGCGTACTACGTTACTTGCTTACGATGCCCAGATCGCTGCCGCTCTTGACGGCGATGCGCTTCTTCACGCCGCCATCGGTCACCAGCTTCACGCGGGTGCCCTTGCCGGTCTTCGGATCCACCAGTTGCACCTTGCTCCAGTGCATCGGGACCGATTTCTGAATGCGCCCGCCGCGCCGGTTGGTCTCGGTCGGCTTGAGGTGCTTCATCTTCACGTTCATGCCTTCGACCAGCACCATCTGCTGGTCCGGCAGCACGCGCAGCACCTTGCCGGTCTTGCCCTTGTCCACTCCCGAGCGGACGTACACGATGTCATCTTTTCGAATATGCGCCATAGCATCCTACTTCCAACTTCTGACTTCTAACTTCGGGCTTCTTCGTCACACCACTTCGCTGGCCAGGGAGACAATCTTCATGAAGTTCCGCTCGCGCAGCTCGCGGGCCACCGCGCCAAAGATGCGCGTGCCGCGCGGGTTGTTGTCCGCATCGACGATCACCGCCGCATTGCGGTCAAACCGCACATAACTGCCATCGGCGCGGCGCGTCGGCTGGCTGGTCCGCACGATCACCGCCTTCTGCACGTCGCCCTTCTTCACGTCGCCGTTGGGCAGCGCCTTTTTCACCGCCACCACGATCAGGTCCCCGATCGTCGCCGTCTTGCGCTTGAACTTGCCGCGGGCCGTCGAGCCGCCGAGCACCTTGATACACATGGCGCTCTTGGCGCCGGTGTTATCCGCGATATCGACCCGGGTCTGTTGCTGAATCATGCGTCACCTCGTATGGGTTAAGGGAGTTAACGGGGAGCTGGGGCGGCTGTTCCGGGCGACCGTCATGCCGCCGGGGCCAGCCACATTACCGTCATTAACTCCAGGCCTTACTTCGTCTCCGCCGGGGCCGTCGTGCCCGCGGCTTTTTCGTCCTTGTGCTTCTCGAACATCCGCGAGGCTTCGCCTTCCAGAATGCTCGTGTCAATCTGCGTGCCCTTGGTGATGATGCGCACCAGCCGGTAGGTCTTCATCTTGCTGATCGGCCGGCAGGCCATCACCTCGACCTGGTCGCCCACGCGCGATTCGTTCTTCTCATCGTGCACGTGCAGCACCGTCTGGCGCTTCACGTATTTGTTGTACTTGGCATGCCGGGCCAGGTACTCAAAAGTCACCTTGCGCGTCTTGCTGACCTTGTCCGAGGTCACCAGGCCGATCAGGCGCGGGCGGAGTTTGCGGTTCTGTTCCGAGGCGGTTGCGGTGGTCATAAACTTCCTGCTTTTAGCGGGTCTTATTTCTTGAGTTCCTGCTGCCGGAGCAAGGTCTGAATCCGGGCAATGTCCTTCTTGCGCGAACGGGTCTTGTTGGCCAGATCCGAGCGGTCCTTGATCGAACCGGTCTTGAGACCCGAACGCAAATCAAAGAGTTCCTTGCGCAACGCGTGCTCGTTGTTCTTGATTTCCGACGAATCCAACTTCTGTATTTCCGTGAACTTCATGATTCTGCCTTCTGTCTGCTGGCTTCCATTCTTTTACATCGTGTGGCGGCGCTGCATGAAGCGGCACCGTACCGGCATCTTGTACGCTACGCGGCTGAAGGCCCGGCGGGCCACGGTCTCATCGACGCCGGCGATCTCGAAGAGGATCGTGCCCGGCTTGACTTCCGCCGCCCAGTATTCCGGCTCGCCCTTGCCGGTGCCCATACGCGTTTCGAGCGGCTTGGCCGAAAAACTCTTGTGCGGGAAAATCCGGATGTAAACCTTGCCTTCGCGGGCCAGGTAGTGCGAGCAGGCCATGCGGCCGGCCTCGATCTGGCGGCCGGTGATGCGCCCGGGCTCCAGCGACTGGATCGCATACTCCCCGAACGACACCTTGTTGCCGCGCGTGGCGTTGCCCTTCATGGTCCCGCGCTGGTGTTTCCGCCATTTAACTCGTGCTGGCATTAAAGCCATGAGAAACTCCTGGTTATTTTACCGACGACGCGGTCTCCGCGGACCCTGCTGGCGGGCGGCGCCGGCTTCCGCCGCCGCTGCCTCCACTTCCGCATAGAGACCCTTGTAAATCCAAACCTTGATCCCGATCACGCCATAGGGCGTACGGCAGTGCACCTGCCCGTAGTTGATGTCCGCCTGCAGCGTGTGCAGCGGGATCGAACCGTTAATGTGCTTTTCCACGCGGGCGATTTCCGCCCCGCCGATGCGCCCGGAGATCTGAATCTTGATCCCCTTGGCCCCGGCGTTGCGCGAGGCATCCGCCTTCTGCTTGAGCACGCGCCGGAACGACGCCCGCTTCTTGAGCTGCTCGGCAATGCCTTCGCAGACCAGCTGGGCATTGAGGTCCGGATTGCCGATCTCGGCGATCTCCACCTTGACCTTGCGCCCGGTGAGATCCTCGATCTCGTTCTTGAGCTTGTCGACTTCGGCACCCTTCGGGCCGATGACCACGCCCGGCCGGGCCGTTTTCAGGACCACCTTGAGCTCTTCGCGTGTCCGTTCAATTTCGACGCTGGCCACGGCCGCGTACGGCGGCTGGCGGTTGAGCTTCTTGTCCACAAACTCGCGGATCTTCTGGTCTTCGACCAGCAGTTCGCCGTAGAGTTTCTTGGGAGCAAACCACCGGCTGGACCACCCTTCAGTGATCCCGACGCGGAAGCCATTTGGATGTACTTTCTGACCCATGTGATCCTCTTTTATTCTTTGGCAGTCGCCGCCGTTTGAGTCTTGGCCTTCTTCTTGCCGCCCGTCTTCCGCACTTTCCTGGCCAGCGGGGCCGTGCCTTCATCGACCGCAACGGTGATATGGCACGTGCGTTTGAAAATCGAATAGCTCTTGCCGCGATCCTTCGGCAGGAAGCGCTTCATGATCGGGCCGTCGTCGGCAAAACACTGCGCGACATACAGGGCCTCCACGTCGGCTTCCTGGGCGTCGGCATTGGCAATGGCGCTCTTGAGCACCTTGGCCACCATGATCGCGCCGCGCTTCTTGTTGAATTTCAGCAGGTCCAGGGCTTCGCCTACCGGCCGGTTGCGGATCAGGTCCGTCAACAGCCGCGCCTTGCGGGCGGTAATGCGGGCGAAACGCCATTTTGAGATAAATGCCATAGCAACTTCCTTTACTTGGCCGCGGCGGAGGCCGGCTCTTCTTTCTTGACCATGGTGTGACCCTTAAATACGCGGGTCGGGGCAAACTCGCCGAGCTTGTGGCCCACCATGTCTTCGGTCACAAACACGCGCAGGTGCGCCTTGCCGTTGTGGACCATGAACGTGTGGCCGACAAAATCCGGGATGATCGTGCTGGCCCGCGACCAGGTCTTAATCGGTTCCTTGGCCCGCCGATCATTGAGCTTGACAACTTTCGCCAGCAGATGCTCGGCGACAAACGGACCTTTTTTTGTGCTGCGACCCATTTTGCTTCCTTACCGTTAAAACGCGGAGACCAGCCCCGCCGTTAACCACACCTTACTTGCGCCGAATGATCGATTCGCCATAGCGCACCGTCATGCGCCGCCGGATAATCTTGTTGCTGCCGTTCTTGCGCGGGTTGCGCGTCTTGCCGCCCTTGGCCGGCACGCCCCACTTGCTCACCGGGTGGCGTCCGCCGCCCGACCGGCCTTCGCCGCCGCCCAGCGGGTGACTTACCGGGTTCTGGGCCACGCCGCGCACCGACGGGCGAATGCCCCGATGCCGCGTCCGCCCGGCCTTGCCCCAGCGAATGTTGATCCAGTCCATATTGCCCAGCTGCCCAATGGTCGCCCGGCACTTCCAGTTGATCTGCCGTACTTCGCCCGAGGGCAACTGGATGGTGGCAAAGCCCGCATCCTTACCGATCAGGCGGGCCACACCGCCGGCCGAACGCACAATCCTGCCGCCCTGGCCGGGGGTCATTTCAATGTTGTGGATTTCGGCACCCACCGGACAAATCTCCAGCGGCATCGCATTGCCTACCGTCTTTTCGATATCCGCATTGGCGCCCGATTCGATTACCGAACCCACTTTGAGCAACTGCGGAGCCAGAATATAGCGCTTCTCGCCATCGGCATAGTTGAGCAGGGCGATAAACACCGAACGGTTCGGATCGTACTCGACCGCTTCAACCGTCGCCTTGATGCCATCCTTCTTCCGCTTGAAATCAATCTTGCGGTAGAGTTGTTTGTGGCCGCCGCCAATGTGCCGGCAGGTGATCCAGCCGGTATGGTTGCGTCCGCCGGTCTTGGTCTTGGGCTCGCACAACGCCTTTTCCGGTTCGGTCTTGGTGATCTCGGTAAAGGCGTTGACCGAACTGTTGCGGCGTCCGGCGGTCGTCGGTTTGTATACTTTAATTGGCATATTCAGTAGTCCTGACTTCTAACTTCCAACTTCCAACTTCAAGCGTCCGCTTTTAGAACAAATCGATCTTGTGGTCCGCGTGCAATTCCACCAGGGCCTTCTTCCAGCTCGGCGTGGTCGCTTCGCCCGCCCGGGTGCGCCGCGGCTTGCCGGCCACCCGGATCGTCCGCACCGCCACCACCTTGACGCTGTAGAGCTCTTCAATGGCCTTCTTGATCTGGCCCTTGTCCGCCCGCTTGTCCACCTTGAAGGCATAAGCGTTGCGCGACGCCGCCTGGAACGTGCTCTTTTCAGAGATCAGCGGGCTCTTGATCACTTCTTCGTTCTTCAATGGTTCCATGGTCGTATTCCTAAAAACACCGCGGCCAAAGCACGCGATTACTTCGTCTCTTCACTGGCCACTTTGGACTTGCCGGGGGTCGCCGCTTTAAGCACGCCTTCGAACGCGGCTTTGGTAATGATCATCGTGCGCTTCGACATGACGTCGTAGGCGGAAACTTCCGCCGCCGGCTTGACGGCCATCCGGGCGATGTTGCGCGCCGAGAGATACAAATTGCGATCCTGCCCGTCCAGGGCGATAAGCACCGACCGATCCGCACCCAGGGCCGCGAGCACCTTGGTGACCGCCTTGGTCTTGGGGGCTTCGACCGTGAAGCTGTCCATGACCTTCAGGTCGTTGGAGAGGATCTTGGCCAGGATGGCATTGTTGCGCGCCAGACGCCGCTGCCGCAGGGGCATGGACTGGCGGAAGTCGCGCGGCCGCTTGCCGAACGCCACGCCGCCGCCCTTCATCACGCTGGTGCGGATACTGCCGCGCCGGGCGTTGCCGGTGCCCTTCTGGGCATAGAGTTTCTTGGTCGAACCTTCCACTTCGCCGCGATCTTTCGTGGCCACCGTGCCCTGCCGCGTGTTGGCGTGGTACATCACCGCCGCCTGCTTAAGCAGGGCCGGCCGCAAGACTCCGCCCAGCAGAGCCTCATCGACCGGGAACTTGCCGACTTCTTCGCCAGCCGTATTAAGAATTGGTACTTCAATCATGCTTGCACTCACATTCCAAACGGCGCCGCCCTGGCGCCGGCTAAAAAGCCCTGGTTACTTGGCCGCCGCCGGAGCCGCTTCCGCCACGCCGTGCAGAATCGTCTTGGCCTGCCGCACAAACACCAGGCCGCCATTGGCGCCCGGCACCGTACCTTTGATCAACAGTAAATTCTTTTCCTTATCGACCCCCACCAGCGCCAGGTTGCGCGCCGTGACGCGCTCCACGCCCAGGTGGCCGGCCATCTTCTTGCCCTTCTTGATGGGGCGCGAACGGCCACGCTGGCCCTGGCCGCCGCCGATCGAACCGGGCGAGCGGTGCTTGCGTTCGGTGCCGTGCGAACCGCACTGGCCGCCGAAGTTCCAGCGTTTCATGACGCCGGCAAAGCCTTTGCCCTTGCTGGTACCAACTACATCCACGTATTTGATCGCGTCGAAAGTCGACACATCCAGCGTAGCGCCGGCCGCGATGGTCGGCACGCCGCCCAGCCGCAGCTCATGGAACGCCCGCTTGGGTGTGGTATGACCCGTCTTGAGGCAATGGCCGACGAGCGGCTTGGTGGACCGGCGTTCCCGCACGTCCTCAAAGCCGATCTGGACCGCGTTGTAGCCGTCCTTCCCGTCCTGGGTTTTGACTTGGGTGACCACACACGGCCCGGCTTGCACGACGGTCACGGGGATAATCGTCCCCTTGTCGTCGTATACGCGGGTCATCCCGACCTTGCGGCCGAGTAGTGCGGCAAAAAGACTACCGTTACCATTTTCACTCATGGCATTCCTCAATCCGTGCCTGCCTCGTCGTGAACCCGTTTCCCCCAGAGTCGGGGGTGTCAGGTTCACCCGGATATCCCGTCTGGCCTCTTTTCCCTCGCGGGAAAAAGCCAGCTTCTTGAGGTGGGACCGATGGTTGATGGCCACAAGGACCATCACACCCGGCCCACCCGGGATCACTCAGGTTGGGCAAATCACAGAAACCAAAACTGCGTTCATGCCGGCGTGGAGTTCATGAAGCTGGAAGTTAGAAGTTGGAAGTTGGAAATACGGGCTTATTGCAGCGTTCCAACTTCTAACTTCCAACTCCCAACTTCCGCATTCCTACGCCTTGATCTTAACAAGCACACCAGCCGGCACCACCAGCCGATTGAGAGCCTCAATCGTCCGTGGGGTCGGCTCAAGAATATCAATCACCCGCTTGTGGGTGCGAATTTCAAACTGTTCCCGGCTTTTCTTGTCGATATGGGGCGACCGCAACACGGTGAACTTCTCGATCCGTGTGGGCATCGGTATCGGACCGCGGACCTTGGCACTGGTGCGCTTGGCATGATCGACGATCTCCTTGGCGGAGGCATCGAGTGCCCGGTGATCGTAGGCTTCCATTCGGATCCGAATACGTTCATGCGATCCAGCGGCCATCGTTCCAGTCCTCAACAATTCGCCCGGGGCACATCCATGCCCCTAAAGCCGGTGTTTACTTGCCCAGCGCCGTCGGAAAAACCCGAAAAAGCGACCGCGGAATAGCTCCGCAACCGCCAAGCGTCGCCGCCACTTGTGCCTCGCGCAAAGTGGCAAGAGAGGAAATGCTAACCAAACCCGTCGCGGCTGTCAAGGTAATGGGGGAATTTCCTTCTACTCCGCCTCCAGCACCACCCGGAAGCCGACCGTGGCATAGATGCGCGTGGTCGGATTGACCCAGCTGCGGCTGGCACTGCGGCAATACTGCGGCCCGAAACTCCAGCAGCCGCCGCGCAGGACGCGGTCGGTGCCGGTGGCCGCTCCTGGCGGGTCGGAAAGTTTGCCGGCGGTGTAGGGGCCGTACCAGTCTGCACAGTATTGAAATACGTTCCCGCACATGTCGTAGAGGCCCCAGGGGTTGGGTTTCTTGAGCCCCACCGGGTGGGTGGTGCCCAGGCTGTTGGCGGAATACCAGGCGTAATTGGGCAACTGGTTCTCGATGCCGCCGAAGTAATACCGCGTGAGCGTGCCGGCACGGGCGGCATATTCCCACTGAGCCTCGGTGGGCAGGTGAACCTTCTTGTGCGTCTGGGTGGAGAGTTTCTCACCGAAAGCCACCGCATCGTCCCAGGACAGGAGCGTCACCGGATGATTGGTGGGGGGGACGGCGCCGCCATTATTGCCCATGACGGCCTGGTACTGTTCGAGCGTGACCGGATAGATGCCCATGAAGAACGGCTGGGTGATGGTCACCTCGTGGCACGGGGCTTCATCCTTGTCATGGCCCAATTCACTGGGCGCCGAGCCCATGAGAAACTTGCCCGCGGGAATCTGCACAAATTGCATGGAGACCTTGTCGTTGAGTTCCAACGACGTGGTGGGCAGCGCCAGCATACCGGCCGGAGGCGGGGCGGGGCGCAGCACTGCGGCCGGGGATGGCGCGGTGGCGGGCGCCTGCTGCGCACGGCTGGCGGTGGTATCCAGCAACGCGCCTATCGCAAACAGTCCGCATACCAGGAGTGGGTAGCTTGTCATGACGGGCGTTCCTTTTTGTCGGGATATTGCGATCTGGGCGGCTCCCGTAGATGATAGGGGGCTTTTCCGGGATTCTTTTGGAGCAATGATATCATGGCACAGACCAATGACGTCAAGAAAATTGTGTTGGCTTATTCGGGCGGGCTCGATACGTCCGTGATCCTGCCGTGGCTCAAGGATAATTACCCCGGTTGCAAGGTGGTCGCCTTCGCGGCCGAACTGGGGCAGGGCGATGAACTCGAGGGCATTAAGAAAAAGGCCCTGGCCAGCGGGGCCGACCAGTGCATTGTCAAAGATCTGCGGCAGGAATTTGCCGAACAATATTGTTTCCCCATGCTGCGGGCCGGGGCCGTCTACGAACACAGCTACCTGCTGGGCACCTCGATCGCCCGGCCGCTGATCGCCAAGTACCAGGTGGATACCGCCCATGCCACCGGGGCCGATGCCGTGGCCCATGGCGCCACCGGCAAGGGCAACGACCAGGTGCGCTTTGAACTGACCTACATGGCCCTGGGCCCCGAACTGCGGATCATTGCCCCGTGGAAGGATGACCGCTTCGAGCTGCGCAGCCGCGAGGCGGCGGTGGAATATGCCAAAATGAAGGGCGTGCCGATTGCCCAGAGCGTCAAGAAGATCTATTCCCGCGACCGCAACCTGTGGCACATCAGCCACGAGGGTGCGGACCTCGAGGATCCGGCCAACGAACCGCTGGACAACCTGTGGGTGATGAGCGTGCCGGTGAGCAAGGCCCCGGCCAAGGCGGAATTTGTGACCATTGGCTTTGAATCCGGCACGCCGGTGAGCGTCAACGGCAGAAAGCTGGCGGGCCACACGCTGATCGCCAAGCTCAACGAAATCGGCGGGCGCCACGGCGTCGGCCAGACCGACCTGGTGGAAAACCGCCTGGTGGGCATGAAGAGCCGCGGCGCCTACGAGACGCCCGGCGGCACCATTTTGTACACCGCCATCCGGGCGCTCGAAGCGATCACCCTGGAGCGCGACACGCTGCACTACAAGCAGCAGATCGCGCTCAAGTACGCGGACCTGGTTTACTACGGCCAGTGGTTCCACCCCCTGCGGACGGCACTCGATGCGTTTGTCACGGCGGCCACCGCGAACGTAACCGGCAGTGTGAAACTACGCCTGTTCAAAGGCCGGGCGACGGTGGCGTCCACCACCTCCCCCAAGAGCCTCTACCAGAAGAACCTGGCCAGCTTCACCATGGGCGCCGAGTACGACGGCAAGGATGCCATCGGCTTCATCAAGTTGTTCGGGCTGCCGATGAAGGTCCATGCCCTGGTCAATAGAAAGTAGTGCCGAGCAAAGGCTATACGAACGAGTGTATGTGAATGGGGCGTGCTGATGACGACAATCCAACTGCGGCGCATTATTAAGAAACGGGTCGACACGCTGGCCCCGGACTGCCTGCCATCGGCGGCTGATTTCCTGGATTATTTAGGCCGCAGGCGGAAGCCTGATGCCGCGAAAGAACCGCGAAAATTGGCCGCACTGACACGGCGCCCGGCCCGGGCCGAACTGGAAATCGCCCAGGGGCAGGTTACTCCGGTACACGCGCTGCGACGGAAGTACCAATGTATAACGTCACCTTCTTGGCCCGCAACGTACAAGCTTTTTAAGTTTGACTTTCATTATCTTATATGATAACAATAGAAAGGACTATTTAGCGCGGAGTGAACATGGCACGTAGAAGCGTAGATTGGAACGAGGGGTTGGCGCAGGATCTGCAAGACCCCACATTCGCCACAGAATTCATTATTGCCGCGCTCGACGAGGGTGTACCCCTGCAAGTGGCCCTTGGAAAAGCCGTGCGTGCCCGGGGCGTTAAGGAATTTTCCCGCGCCGTGCGCATGGCACCACCGAATGTGCTCCGGGCCATCAATCCCCGTCACAACGCCACCCAGGAAACGCTCAACAAACTCTTACGGCCCTTTGGATTAAAACTCTCCGTCGTACCTCTTGCCAGATCTTCCAAATATGCGGCCTGAGGATCAGGTGCATCGCAGTGTTTGGCCGGTCTTTCGAAATGTGCAAGAAGAGAGCCTCGCCCATTCTTCCTCAATGCTTAGGAGCAAAACCATGGCCGACAAAATCACCCTCCGGCTGGGCCACTCGCCCGATCCGGACGATGCCTTCATGTTCTACGGCCTGGCGACCGGCAAGGTCGATGGCGGGCCGTATGAATTTGTCCACATCATGGAGGACATCCAGACCCTCAACACCCGGGCCATGAAGGGCGAACTGGAAATCACCGCCATCAGCCTCCATGCCTATCCCTACGTGTGCGATAAGTACGCCCTGATGGGCTGCGGCTGCTCGATGGGCGATGGCTACGGACCCATGCTGGTGGCCAAACAGCCATTTTCGATTGACGAACTTAAATCCAAGCGCATCGCCGTGCCCGGCACCTTGACCACGGCCTTTCTGGCCACCACCCTGCTGCTGGGCAAGGGCTTCCGGAATGTCGTCAAGGAATTCGACCAAATCCTGCCGTATGTCGAGGCGGGTCATGCCGATGCCGGCCTGATCATCCACGAAGGCCAGCTTACGTACAAAAAGCACGGCCTCGTCTGCTGTGTGGACCTGGGCCAGTGGTGGATGGACCGCACCAGCCTGCCCCTGCCGCTGGGCGGCAACGTGATCCGGCGCGACCTGGGGGAACCGGCGATGCGGCAGATTACGCGGATCCTCAAAAATTCCATTCAATACTCATTGGACCACCGGGCCGAAGCGGTGGCCTACGCCATGAAATATGGCCGGGATATGACACCGGACCTGGCCGATCAGTTTGTCGGCATGTACGTCAACAAGTGGACGCTTGACTACGGCCCCCGCGGGAAAGATGCCGTCAACGTCCTGCTCGATGCCGGAACCAAAGCCGGCCTGATCCCCCCGTGCACGCCGGTGGAATTTATCGAATAGCGAATTCGCTAACCTTGGCGCGTCAGGATCGTCTACTAGGGGACGCTATTAAGGAGTAAAGCGATGAAAACGATGTTCTCCGCCGCGCTGCTGGTGGTCGGCGGGCTGGTCTTGGCTGGCTTTGACCAACCGGGGCGCGCGCAACAGGTCCCCCTTCCTGGTCCGAACGATCAACAGGCCTACCCGCCGCTGCCGGCGTCCAAGCCGCTGCCGCCGGAGTCGCTGGGCGATAATTCGCCCCCCCCGCCGCTGGTGCGCCAGCCGCTGCCGGAAGAGGACACCTTCGTAAAGGCCTACCAGGCGGCGCGCAGCCCGCGGATCATGGTATTCGTCAATCGAACCATTCAAGGTGAAATCCTGCCCAAGGACAACCTGGAAGAGTTGATCCGGGTGGAAGACACGCAGTCTTCCAATGCCGCCGTGCCGGTCAATACTCGGCACACCACGTCGATCAAGACGGCCGCGGCCAAGTACGACACCATTGGCGCTTCCCGCACGGATTATGAAGCCATTGAACTTTCGTTGCTCAAATATCTCAGCGCCCCGGGCGTGGACGTACGCGATGCCGAAGTGCTGCGCGCCAAGATGGACCGCGAAGCGGAGTTGCGGCTGGAGAATAACGACCGCACCGTGGTGCCGCTGCTCAAGAAGGAATTCCAGACCGACATCCTGGTGCAGGTGGCCGCCACCCCCACCAGCCATGCCGCGGTCGGCCAGGCGGTGCGCATGCTGGCCAAGGCCATCCGCACCACCGACGGGCGTGTGCTCGCATCCGACTACGAGGATCTGCCGCTGCCGATGACCAAAACGGTCATCAATATCTTTACCCGGCAGATTGCCCGCCACCTCATGCTGGAGATGGCCACGGTATGGGGCAATGGCGGCTCGCCAGTGTTTGACCCGATCGAACTTCGCATCTACAAGGCTGCGTCCGTCGATGACACCCTGAGCCTGCGGACCTGGGTGCAGAAAGTGCGCGGCGTGCGGCAGGTGATCAGCCGCGGGCTGACCGGCGGCAGTGCGACGGCCTATGCCGTGCTGGCCGTCGCCTACGATGGCCCGCCGGAAGACCTGTATGCCGACCTGAAGGCCAATGCCGGGGCGTCCACCGGTCTTAAAGCGGTCGATGTGCAGGGCAACACCATCAACTTGGAAGTCACCGGCCCGATGGCGTTGCATACCGTCACCACCACCAGCACCACGACGACGACCACGGACGTTACGCAGCCGATTAATCCGGCACCGGCGGCAACCAACCCGCCGCCCGCGCCCGTCAATCCGCTTCCCACGACCGACACCGCTCCGACCCCCGTGCCACCACTGCCGCCGGCACCGGTCGCCCCCACGGATCCCGCACCAACACCCGCGCCCGTACCACCGCCCGCACCAGGCCCGACGCCCGAACCGCCGACACCCCCGCTGCCCCCTGCACCGCCCGCACCGAATCAATGAAAATAGTCGTGGCGCCCCGGCAAATCGCGGGCGCCACGCCGTACCGTTGAACCATTACCCGCCAAACAAGAGGTCATACCGATGAAGAACCCAACGTCCCGCATCGTGCTGGCCGCCCTGGCCATGGGCGCCCTGTTGTCCCTGAGTGCGTGCACCGAACCGATCGCGCTCAAGCCCGATCCGATCGCCACGCCGCCGCAGGTTCATCTGACGGAATACGGGCTCCAGAACGACATTTACGGAACCGTCCTGCCGCCGCATCGCGTGGGATCCGGACAACTCGACGTGACCGTGCGCCTGTACAACAAGACCGGCCATGAGCTCCAGGTGGACTATCAATACAGCTTCCTGGACCAGGGTGGGGCAACGGTGGAAACCCCTTCCGGGTGGCATGCCCTGCGCATTGCGCCCAAGGGTTGGGCCGAAGCCAAGTTCACCAGCATGACCGCCCAGGCCGCGGACTTTACGGTCCAGATCCGGCCGGTGCAGTAAACCCGATACGTAAACACGCCAATACATGGAACCGTCAACACGGCGCCACCCGCGGCGCCGTGTGCTTTTGCGCCCACCGGCAAATGGGTGTGGTCATAAATTTGTGCAACCCGTTTGGCGCCAAATCGTCGGCGGGCGCGTGGCGTTCCGTCGTTAGGCGGCGGCGGTGGCCGCGCGGCCTGCAGACAGGACCCCCCAACAAAAAGGCCACCTGCAAAATCTGGCCGCGCCGCGGGGCTTGCAATCAGCGCTGAATGCTTGACAATACCATCAAATAATGGCATGTTCGTGCAAATTGGATAAGAAGGTATAATTATAGATTTTTTACTCGTTTTATCCTTTTTGCCATGTGCTTTTTTTCACACTCTGGTCTTGCGTGTCTGAACGGAGTTTTCGCATGAGCGTCGCCGGGAACCCTCCCCGTAATCCCTCCAATCCTGCGGCCGGGTCCGCCGAAAAACTTGTCGTGGCGCTAAACCACGGCGAAACCGCCGGCGGGCGGCTGGAAAACTTCGTCTACAACGATCACGTGGTGCGCCAGTTTACCCTCGCCACGCTGGTCTGGGGAATCGTGGGCCTGCTGGTCGGGGTCATTATCGCCATCGAACTGGCCTTCCCGAAAATGAACCTCGGCATTCCGTATATCACCTTCGGCCGGTTGCGTCCCCTGCACACCAACGCCGCCATCTTCGCCTTTGCTGGCAACGCCATCTTTGCCGGTATTTATTATTCCACGCAGCGGCTGTGCAAGGCCCGCATGTGGAGCGATACGCTCAGTGCCCTGCACTTCTGGGGCTGGCAGCTCATCATCGTCTCGGCCGCGCTGACGCTTCCGTTCGGCATCACGCTGGGCAAGGAATATGCCGAACTCGAATGGCCTATCAAAATTGCCATTGCCGTGGTCTGGGCGGGGTTCTTCGGCGTCAATTTCATCATGACCCTCGTCAAGCGGCGGGAACGCCACTTATATGTAGCCCTGTGGTTCTATATTGCCACGCTGGTGACCGTCTCGATTCTGCACATCTTCAACGGCCTGGCGCTGCCGGTCAGTTTTCTTAAAAGCTATCCCATCTACGCCGGCGTGCAGGATGCCTTCATGCAGTGGTGGTATGGCCACAACGCGGTCGCCTTCTTCCTGACCACGCCGTTTCTGGGCCTGATGTATTACTTCATGCCCAAGGCGGCCGACCGGCCGGTTTATTCCTACCGCCTGAGCATCGTGCATTTCTGGTCGCTGGTGTTCATTTACATCTGGGCCGGGCCGCACCATCTGCACTACACCGCCCTGCCGGAATGGGCGTCCTCGCTGGGCATGATCTTTTCGCTGATGCTCTGGATGCCTTCCTGGGGCGGCATGATCAACGGCCTGCTGACCCTGCGCGGCGCCTGGCACAAGGTGGCCTCCGATCCGGTGCTCAAGTTCTTTGTGGTCGCCATCACCTTCTACGGCATGTCTACCTTTGAAGGCCCGATGCTCTCGATCAAGAGCGTCAACGCCGTATCCCACTATACCGACTGGACCATTGCCCACGTGCATGGCGGTACGCTGGGCTGGAACGGGTTCATGGCCTTCGGCATGATCTACTGGCTGCTGCCCCGGCTCTTCCAGACCAAACTCTGGAGCCAGAAGCTCGCGACCATGCATTTCTGGATGGCCACGGTCGGCATCCTGCTGTATATCGTCTCGATCTACGTCGCCGGCCTGACCCAGGGCCTGATGCTGCGCGCCATTGATGACACCGGCCACCTGGCCTATCCGGACTGGGTCGAGACCGTCATGGCGGTCATTCCCATGTACTGGGTGCGCGTGGTCGGGGGCACCGCCTACCTGGTGGGCGCCTTGCTCTGTGCCGTCAACTTCTTCAAGACCTGGCAAACGCGTCCGGCCGTCTATGCCCAGCCGGTGCATTCCGCCCCGGCCCTGGAGGCAACATACGTGGCCCCGCCCGAAGCGCCGGGCCGCCTGGACAACGCGGAAAATGTGGCCGACGTGGGCAAGAAACTCGACAAGTGGCTGCACCTGTTCTGGCACCGCAAGTGGGAGCGCAAGCCGATACTCTTTACCATCTACACGCTGGCGGCGGTCGTTATTGCCTCGCTGTTTGAAGCCATTCCAACCTTCCTGATTTCCTCCAATGTGCCCACGATTGCCTCCGTACAGCCCTACACGCCGCTGGAACTGGCCGGGCGCGACATTTATGTGGCCGAAGGCTGCTACTTGTGCCATTCGCAGATGATCCGGCCGATCCTGGCCGAGACCAAGCGCTTTGGGGAATATTCCAAGCCCGGCGAGTTTATCTACGATCATCCGTTCCAGTGGGGTTCGCGCCGCATCGGGCCGGACCTGGCGCGCGAAGGCGGCAAGCAATCGAACCTGTGGCATGCGCTGCATTTCCAGAATCCGCCGCAGGTCACGCCGCACTCCATCATGCCGCCGTACCCGTGGCTGCGGACCGACAAGCTGGATTTCGCCGGACTTCCGGTGCGCATCCATGCCATGATCAAGCTGGGCGTGCCGTACAAGGAAGCCGATGCCGTCAATGCTGTTCAGACGGCGCAGGCCCAGGCCAGGGATATTGCCGCGCAGATCGTCAAGCAGGATGGGCCCAGGGACTTGGAAGATAAACAGGTCATCGCCCTGATCGCCTACATTCAGCGTCTCGGGACCGACCTGCACAAGGCCCCGCCGGCCACCCAACCGGCCGCCGTACCTGTGGCCGCAGGAGTGGAGGGGGTAGTCCACTGATGAAAGAGATTTTACAAAATCTGGATCTCGCGGTTTTCGCCCAGCTATCGCTGGTGCTCTTTGGGGGCGTATTTGTCAGCGTGTTCATCCGCGCCATGCTGGCCCCGCGCGGCGAAGTTGATGAACTGGCGCATCTGGCGCTGGACCCCGAAGATTCGGACTTGAATGTGACACCGCACAGCCAAACAGGAGGCCGGCCATGACCGACCAGATACCTGAAGAACCCCAGGAAGCCACCCCGTCCTCGCAGCACGATCGCCTGCTGGATCACGAGTACGATGGCATCCGCGAGTACGACAACCCCACCCCGGGTTGGTGGTCGTTCATCTTCATCGTCACCGCCATCTTTGCCGGACTCTACTTTGTTTATTACCACTCGCAGGTGCCCGATCGCAGCATTTTTGATGCTTACGAAGCGGCGGCGGCGGCGGATTTTCAGCGTGAATTCGCCAAGGTTGGGGAACTTAAGCCCGATGCCCGTTCGTTACAGACCTATATGCATCGGGCGGATTTCATGCTCATCGGGAAATCCATCTTCAAGCAGAATTGCGTCTCCTGTCATGGCGCCCAGGGCGAAGGTCTGGTCGGCCCGAACATGACCGATGACTATTACAAGAACATCAAGACCCTGGATGATTTTGTACGGGTTATCAGCAATGGCGCCGGTAGCGGGGCCATGCCCGCCTGGGCCACCCGCGGCATGCACAAGAACGAAATCATTCTGGTCGGGGCGTATGTGGCTTCGTTGCGCGGCCAGAATCTGCCGGGCCGCGCCCCCGAAGGCACCGTGATACCGCCCTGGCCCAAGTATGAAGCCCCACCGGCCACGGCACCGGCCGCCGCCCAACCCTGAGGATGTGGTTAAATGAGCGAAACGCTGCACCCCAATGCCCCCAGTCGCGTGCTCTCGACGCTGGAGCAGGATGGCTCGCGCCGGTGGCTGCGGCCGCGCGTATCGCCGGGGCCCTGGCTGGTGCGGCGGCGCCTGGTGGCGTATTTCCTGATAGCCATCTTCTTCCTGATCCCATTTATCACGCTCAACGGCAAACCGGCAATGCTGCTGGACATTGTGCATCGCAAATTCACCCTCTTTGGCTACACCTTCCTGCCAACCGATACGGTGCTGCTGGCCCTGTTCATGTTGAGTATCTTCATCTCGATCTTCCTGATCACGGCGCTCTTTGGCCGGTTATGGTGCGGCTGGGCGTGCCCCCAAACCGTCTACCTGGAATTCCTGTATCGCCCGCTCGAGCGCCTGTTTGATGGCACGGTGGGCCGGGGCGGCCCCGTAAGCCGCAAGGCCGGCGCGTGGCGCTCCGTGGCGTACTTCTTTGCAGCACTGCTGGTTTCCACCCTGCCGGCCCACACCTTTCTGGCGTATTTTGTCGGCGTCGATCAACTGGCGCAATGGGTGCGGCAATCGCCGCTCCACCATCCGACCGCCTTCCTGGTCATGCTGGGCACCACCCTGGCAATGACCTTCGACTTTTACTATTTCCGCGAACAACTGTGCATCCTGGCCTGCCCCTACGGCCGTTTTCAGTCCGTCCTGCTCGACCGTTTCTCCCTGATCGTCAACTACGACCGCCAGCGCGGCGAACCCCGCGGCAAACACGAAAAGGGGACGCAGATCTTTTCCAACCGCGGCCACTGCGTCGATTGCGGCCTGTGCGTCGCCACCTGCCCCACCGGCATCGATATTCGCGACGGGCTCCAGCTCGAATGCATCAACTGCACCCAGTGCATCGACGCCTGCGACAGCGTGATGGACAAGGTCGGCACACCCCGCGGCCTGATCCGCTACTGTTCGCAGCACGTTATGGAAGGCGGGGCCCGTAAAATCTTCCGCCCCCGCGTCATTCTTTATCCAAGCGTGCTGACCATACTGGCCACCCTGCTGATCGTGGCGTTCCACGCCAAAGGCACCGCCGATGTCACGCTGCTGCGCAACTTCGGGAATCCCTTTACCGTGCTGCCCGACGGCACCATTTCCAATTCGTTCCGCATCAAGCTGACCAACCGCATGGATCATCCCGCCGACTATCAGATCAGCGTGCTGGACAACCGCGCCGCCCGCCTGACGGTAGAGGAAAACCCCGTGCATGTGACGCCCACGGAACCCCGCACGCAGGGCTTGATCATTGTCCTGCCGCGGGCCGCGTTTACCCTCGGATTCTGCGACTTAACGTTGCGGGTCACCGATGTGCAGGGCTTTTCCCGCGATCTGCCCTGCCGCCTCGTCGGCCCGCTGGGCCAGGTGGCCGATTCCCGTAAGGCAAAGGATTGAATGATGACAGTTCGTGGGGGCACGCCGGAACAAAACGCCCAAGCCGCAACCGCCGCGCGGCCCAAAGGCGCCGCGCCGCTGTGGCCGTTTATCGTTGTCGGACTGCTGCTGCTCCAGATCGGCCTATCGGTCGCCGGGGCGTATCTGGCCACGCGCGGCCAGTCCTTTTCTGTCGAAGACGACTATTACAACAAGGCCCTGCATTGGGATGATTATGCCGCCCTGGCACGTGCCAGCGCCGCGCTGGGCTGGAAATCGGAGTTGACCATCGGGTCGGCCGCCACCGCCGCTGGACGCCGCGCCGTGGTGCTCCACCTGACCGACAAGGATGGCCACGGTATCGCCGGCGCCACCGTCCAGATGATCTGCTTTCACCATGCCCGCGCCAACGCCTACCAGGACCTGACGCTCCATGCCACCGAACCGGGCGTGTACGTGACCGATGCCCTGCTCGATCGCGCCGGCACGTGGGAATTCCGCTTTACCGTCAGCCGCGGCCGGGAGATGTTCATCAACACCACCGCACAGGAACTCTAAGGACGCAGGCACATAATCATGCTGCCATTATTGGCGACTATCTTCTTGGCGAGTCTTATGGGCTCGCTGCATTGCGCCGGGATGTGCGGGGCGTTTGTCGCCTTCGCCGTCGGCGGGCCGGGGGCCACCGCCTCCCGGGCGGCCCTGCACGCGGTGTATAACCTGGGACGGTTGATCACGTACCTTGTGCTGGGCGTGCTGGCCGGCGCCTTGGGCCAGGCACTGGACTTGGGCGGCACGCTGGTGGGTGTGCAACGCAGCGCCGCCATCCTGGCCGGCGCGCTGATGGTACTCTTTGGCCTGGTGTCCCTGGGTCGGCTGAGCGGCGCCAAGATCCGCGGCCTGGCCGTGCCGGCGTGGCTCAACCGCTTAAACATGGCCGGCCATCGCGCCGCCATGGCCTTGCCGCCCGTGCCGCGTGCCGGGGCGGTGGGCCTGCTGACCACGCTGCTACCCTGCGGCTGGTTGTATGCCTTCGTGATTACGGCGGCGGGCACCGCCCATCCACTATGGGGCGCTGCGGCCATGGGTGTCTTTTGGCTGGGCACCCTGCCCATGTTGGTAATCGTTGGTGCCGGCGTTCAGAAACTGGCCGGCGTGCTGGGACCCAAGTTACCCCTGCTGACCTCCACCGCCATTGTCGTTGTGGGGCTTTATACAATCGTCACCCGCATGGAAGCATCCACGGCGGTAGCGGCGGCGTTGCCGCGCCCGGCGGCCTCCCCGGCCGCAGCGCTGCAACAGCTTCAGGGTGTGAATTCCAAAGAAATGCCGTGCTGCCGTGACCGCAGCAAATGATCTAACTGTAACCGTGCCGGCCACCGCGGCGGTGGCCCCGCCAATCTGCGCGCATTGCAGCCTGCCGGTGCCCGCCGGGCTGGTGGAGGAATCCGCGGAATTGCAATTCTGCTGCCAGGGCTGCCGCAGCGTCTATCAGATGATCCACCAATGCCACCTCGACCGCTACTACGCATTGCGCCAGCGCGACGCCGCCGAACCGGTGCCGGCCTGCACCACCGGCCGCGCGTATAGCGAATACGACGACCCGCTATTTCTAAAACTCCACGCCACGCCGCTGCCCGGCGGCCTGTGCCGCACGGAATTTTATTTGCAGGGCGTACACTGCGCCGCGTGCGTGTGGCTGGTGGAAAAGCTGCCGCAGTTGGAAGATGGCGCCGTCGAGGCACGCCTGGACCTGGGCAAGGCGCTGCTGCGCGTGACGTGGAATCCACAGCGCGTGGCACTTTCACGCCTGGCCCATGTGCTTGATGCCCTGGGTTACCCCCCGCACCCGGCACGCGGCGGCAACGCCCGGCGCATCCGCACGCTCGAAGATCATCGTTACCTGATCCGCATCGGCGTGGCCGGAGCGGCGGCCGGCAATGCCATGCTGGTGGCGGGCGCCCTGTATGCCGGGGTGTTTGGCCATATGCAAGGCAGCTTCACGCTGCTGTTCCGCTGGATCTCCATGGGCCTGGGCGTGCTGGCGCTGGCCTGGCCCGGCAGCGTATTCTTCCGTGGCGCCTGGGCGGCTATCAAGACCCGCACACCCCATCTGGATCTGCCCATCGCCCTGGGCCTGGGCGCCGGGGGCGTGGCCGGCCTGATCAACACGCTGACCAATCGCGGTGAAATTTATTTTGACTCGCTCAACGTCCTGATATTCCTGCTGCTGGTAGGACGGTTTTTGCAGCACCGCCGCCAGGGCTCCGCCGATGATGCCCTCGAACTGCTGTTTTCCATGACCCCCATGTCCGCCCGGCGCGTGGAGGCCGGCGGCATACAGGAAGTGCCCATCTCCGCCTTGCAGATCGGCGATACCGTCGAGGTGCGGGCCGGCGATTCGTTCCCCGTCGATGGCACCGTGCTCACAGGGCAATCCGCGGTCGATCAATCGCTGCTGACCGGAGAATCCCGCCCGCGGGCGATTGGCCCGGGCGAACAGGCGGCGGCCGGCACGGTTAACCTTTCAGGCACCCTGCACGTACGCGTGGCGGCCACCGGCGAAGAAACCCGCGTGGGCAAATTGATGCGCCTGGTGACCGACTGTGCGCGTCACAAGGCCCCGATCGTGCTGCTGGCCGATCGCATCGGCGGCTACTTCCTGGGCGCCGTGCTGGCGCTGGCGGTCGGCACATTTGGCTGGTGGCTTCTCCGCAGTCCCGGCCATGCAGTGGATCATGCCGTGGCGCTGCTGATTGTCGCCTGCCCCTGCGCCCTGGGCCTGGCCACGCCGCTGGCGGTGTCAGTCTCCATTGGCCGGGCCGCCAAGCGCTCCATCCTGATCAAAGGCGGCGACACGCTCGAACGGCTGTCGCGTCCCGGCGTCATTTTTCTGGATAAGACCGGCACCATCACCAATGGCCGCACCACGCTGCTGTCGTGGCACGGCCCGGACGACATCAAGCCACTGGTCGCCGCCGTCGAAAGCCATTCCACGCACCCGATCGCCCGGGCCTTTTGTGCGGCCTTTGGCGAATCGACCGTTAGAGCCATAAATGTCGTCCAAAAAATGGAAGGCGGCATCGAAGGCCGCGTGCCACCATCCGAGCCGTCATCCGAGCCGCCATCGGAGCAGCCCGTATCCGAGCCGCGACCGTCAGGGAGCGACCGCGCTGCTTTGCCATCACAAAGTAGCGCTCGAACCGTCACACTACACATCGGCTCCCCCGCCTTCATTCGCACCCAGGGAATCGCCCTGCCCCCATGGGCCCAAGCCCAACTCGACCACTGCCTCGCCGCCGCCCAAACCCCCGTCGTCGTGGCAGCTAACGACGCCGTCGTGGCCCTGGCCGGCTTCGGCGATGCCCTCCGCGATGACGCTCGCCAATCCCTCGCCACGCTGCGCGCCGCCGGCTGGCATATCGGCATTCTCTCCGGCGATCACCCGGAACTTGTGCGCCGCGTGGCCCTCACCTTGGATATTCCCGAGACCGACGCCCGCGGCGGCCTGCTCCCCGAAGACAAACTCGCCATCGTGCAGGCAGCACTCAAAGACAGCCACGGCCCGGTAGTAATGGTCGGCGACGGCGTCAACGACGCCGCCGCCCTGGCCGCCGCCTCGGTAGGCATTGCCGTCCATGGCGGGGCCGAGGCAAGCCTGGCCGCCGCCCAGGTATACCTGGGCCGCCCCGGCCTCGGCCCAATCCTAGAGCTAATTACCGCTTCGCGGCGCAGCATGAAAGTCATTCGGCGCAGTTTGGCCGCCTCCCTGTGCTACAATATTTTCGCCGTCACCTTGGCCGCCACCGGCCTGATTACCCCCTTGTTCGCCGCCGTACTTATGCCCCTGAGTTCCCTGACGGTGCTCTCATTGGCGCTGGGAACGCGCACGTTTGGAGAAGGCGAATGACAGCATTCCGCACATGCTCAGGTGCCATGCTTCTGCATCTTTTTGCAGAAGCATGTTCGCGTAACACGTCGAGACATCGTTGCATCTCGCACCACTCGCATGCTTCTGACGGGGTCCCTGCCCCATCAGAAGCATGGCACCCGAACATTCCGCTCGGTCCACAGGCCATTGCCTTTGGAGGCCGCAGATGTCGGTAATCTACATTGTGCTGCCCCTGGCCCTGGTGCTGGCTGGTATCGGCCTGTGGGCCTTCATTTGGTCGGTCCGCCAAGGCCAACTCGACGACCTGGACACCCCCGCCGTGCGCATGCTGCATGATGATGAGGAGTGAGCCGCAGGCACTGCGTGCAGCCCCACGAATAGGCGATAAACACGAGTGCTCATCGCTGCACATCCGGGGCATAACAGTACAGTTGGTCATCTTGTATCCATATCCCGGAGGGGAAAGGATTGGCGCCGCCGTTGCTCATGGATACCATGAGATATATTAGTTTCAGGTCGAGTGTTCGTTGTCGTCGCGAAATTCAAAACGGCGCCGCCATTGAATCGGTATTCTTTTTGGAGTGTGCAGATGGAAGATATCGCACAATCATCCCCTCTTGTTGTCGAACTTGCGACCCATCTCATACAGATGATGCAGGCGGCGTACCCTAACTGGGACCGGGCATTTTTTCGGTTCTGTATGGAAGAATTTAGTTACGGATCAAACGGCTCGTATATCTCGGGTTCCAGCGTTGTGCTATTTGATCCATTTAAAAGCCCCAACTTCTTTGATCGCATGAATGCCAAGTCCGCGGAACTGTTGAAATTGCTCGGCAAAAAGCGCGGAGTGCTGCTCCTTTCAGTCGATTCGCAACTGAACTATGACGTGAAGTTCGAATTTGAGGATGTGAATCGTTGGAAGATCACGAAACTGAACGGTGCAACCGGACTTCCCGCGGGCATCTGATTCCGTCAGACCAAGACCGGGTTTCAACAGTGCGAATCTACCCCCAAGGCATAAATCGTGTTGGCGATGGGGAAGCCTTCCGTCTGCGTGGTCGGGGTCGGCAAACCCAAAGCCGCGAACAGTGCGAACAATTCCCGGGACCGGCTTGACTTCCGGCGACCCTGTAGACAATAATGTCCTCATGCGGGTAATCAAGAAGGACAAACTGCACGAGTTTTTCCAAGCCCATCAGCAAGGCAAGAAGCCGCTGTTGAAATGGTACGACGTCGTAAAGAAGGTGCGTTGGCGAAATCTGGCCGAGATGCGGATGACGTTTCCGTCCGCCGACGAAGTGACCGTAAAGAGCGGCAGGAAAGCCGTCGTATTTAACATCAAAAGAAACGACTTCCGTTTGATCACCGCCGTCCATTATGAGAAAACCGTCCAGGATCAGGACGGGAATGATAAAGTGGTCGAGGGCAAGGTGTATTTATTCTTCTTCCTGACGCATGCTGAATATGACAGGAATTTATGGAAGGCACAGTTATGAACGTGACAACCACATTGGTCTTTGCAGAATTGCCAAAGGACTACCAGGGCCTAGTGCTGATGTTCATGCCCAAGGCGATCCACGACCAGATCGATTACGCCAACACGATGGAGGTTATTGACGCGCTAGCCGGCCACAAACTTACCGATGAACAGGAATTATACCTCGACACGCTCTCCACGCTGGTGGAGGCTTACGAAGATGAGCACCACGCCATCCGAACCAGCGGCCTCTCGCCCCGCGAGGCGCTTAAGTTCTTGATGGAAGAACATGCCCTGACGCCCACGGACATCGGCAAATTCCTGGGTGAGCGAACGCTGGGTTCCAAAATACTGCGCGGGCAGCGGAAGATTGGCCTGAAGTATGCCAAAGCCTTGGCTAAGAAATTTGCAGTCGATGTGAGCCTTTTTATTGATTGATGCGTGCGCCTCTCATGGTCCCCATCATGGCCCCCAACTCGCGAGCCCGCACGCCGGCGAAACCATCACGCCCGAAACAACGCCCCCAACCGCTTCCCCATCAACAGTGCCGCACCAATCATCGTGCTGGCCAGCAGCACCATCGCAATCACGCCCAGGCAGCAGGCGTTGCGAATGGATTCGGCCGCCGAGGAATCCACCCCCAAAGCATATATCGTCTTGGCGATCGGGAAGCTTTCCGTTTGCGTGGTCAGGATCAGCGAATCCGAGACTTCCAGCATGGCAAACGAAAACGTCAGCAGGCTGCCGGCGATCAGGTTGGCCATGATCAGCGGCAGCGTGATGCGCCACAGCACGCGCCACGGCCCGGCCCCCACATTGGCGGCGGCTTCTTCCAGCGTGACGGAAGTTTGCTGCAACCCGCCCGCGGCCGAACGCACCAGGTACGGCAACCGCCGCACGCTGTAGGCGATCACCAGCACCACAAACGGGGCCCGCAACACCATGGCTCGCGGATCGGCGCTCCACAGGGCGTGGCCGAAGAAATGCGGCGGATGCAATTGCACCGCCACATAGCCATAGGCCATCACCAACCCGGGCACCGCCAGCGGCAGCATGGCCAGGGCATCCAGCGCCCACCGGCCCACGATGCGCGTGCGCACCAGCACCCACGCAATGCTGATGCCCAAAACGATATCGACCGCGGTGGCGGCCAGCGCATACTTAATGGAATTGAGAATCGAGCGGTAGATATCCGGATTTCCAAAAACCGCCTCATAACCGGCAAAGGTATAGCGCGTCGGGATCAGCGTGCGATACCAGCCGATTTGCCCTACAGGACCCCAGCCGAAAGTGGCTTTTTCAAAGGCCAGCGGCGTAAGCGAATACGCCAGCACACCCAGGTGCGGCAGTACTGCAAAGAAGGTCACCAACACAAACGGCAGCGCCGCCAGCAGGCCGCGGATCAGGCCCAGACGGCGCGGCGCCGCCGCCACCGCCGCCTTGGATGTCATGGCATACGCCTGCCGCCCTAATGTAGCCTTGCCCAGCAAATACACGCCTACTGCAATGGCCAGCACAATAAGCACCTTGGCAAACGCCACGCTGGAGGTGCCGCCGCGGGCTGCCGCCAAGTCATCCCAGATGGAACGGGCCACCACCATGCGGTAATCCAGCAGCAGCGGCGTGCCCAGTTCGGTAAACGCCCAGATGAAGATGATGGTGGACCCGGCAAAGATGCCCGGCATGGCCAACGGCAGCGTGATGCGGCGAAAGTTTCGCCAGCGCTGGCCGCCGAGATTCTGCGCCGCCTCCAGCATGGCCGGGTCAATATTGGCCAGGGCGGCCTGAATGTTCAGGAATGCAATCGGGTAGAGCCCCAGCGAGATCAGCGCAATTAAGGCCCAGAACCCGCCGGCCCGCAGGAAGTTGATCCCCTCATCGGGCCGCAGCAGGTGCAGGTGCTGCAATAGAATGGTCAGCGTGCCAAAAGTACCCAGCAGTTGTTTAATGCCGATGGCACCGACAAACGGCGGCAGCACCATGGGCACCAGCACCAGGGCGGTCAGCAGCGCCTTGCCGCGAAAGCTGTAGCGGTCGGCGATCAGCGCCAGCGGCAGCGCCACCAGGTTGCACAGCAGCGTGACCACCAGCGCCACCAGCAGCGAGTTGCCCAGTTGTTGTTTAAACGTGTCATCATGCAGCACCGCCTCCAGCCAGAACAGGCGCGTGGTGACCTTGGGCGCAACGCCCGGCGCGCTGGTGGTCACCGGGGCAAACGCATCGCCCACCACGCTGGCCAGCGGATAGACCATCAACAGTCCCAGCACCACCAGCAGCAGGCCCGCCAGCGCGTAGTGCAGCGCCTGCCGGCGCAGGTCCGTCCACACGCCGGGAGAGGCTAAGGCCGGCGAAGATGATAAAGGCCCAGTCATGCGCCAGATTCTACCGGCATGAGGCTAAAAGCCGAAGACCATGAGCCTGTCGAATGGAACTCCGAGCGTGCGCCGGACCGTCGATTGCTTGGAGTCCCGCCGGCTCTGATGAAACCCTGCAAATGACGAGCGGTCGCCGGAAAGACGAATGTTTGGAGTACCGCCTTTAGGCGGCGTCGGGCCCGACGAGTTGTGTAATCCACCTCCCTGAAGTTGGTAAGTGCGAACGCCCGGGGAGGATTTCATCAGAGCCAGTCCCGCCTTCAGGCGGTTCGGGGAGCGTGAGGCTGGCATGCCATGTCTCGTCGTATGCCCGGACGCCGCCTGAAGGCGGGACTCCAAACATACGTCTTTCCGGCGTCCGCTCAGCACTGTCCGCTCGTCACTGGGAGTGTTTCAACAGAGCAGTTCGCATGGGCCTGTGAATTACGGTACCATTTTTGAACCTGTGTCCATGGAGTCCCGTTTGACGGAAAACCCGACCATTTGCAGCCTCCCGGCCGCCCCCCGCGGCTGGCAGGACATCATCAGCCGCAAGCTCTTCTTGCTGGTGATTCTGCCGGCGCTCTGGGCGGCGGCCTACCTGCCGAACCTGGGGACTCTGGATCTGCACCACGAAGAAGGCCGCCGCGCCGCACCGGCACGAGCCATGCTGGTCACCGGCAACTATATTGTGCCCACCCTCTACGGCGATATCTATTTCAACAAACCGCCCGGCTTCTTCTGGGTGGTGGCCGGGTTTGGGCACGTGCTCGGGCAGGTCAACGCGTGGGCGTGCCGCCTGCCCTCGGCCCTGGCGCTGCTGCTGGGGGTGTTCCTGATCATGGGCTTTGCCCGGCGGCAATTGTGCCTCCAAACGCGCGTGCTGGCGGGCCTGATGCTGCTGGCCTCGATCATCATGCTCGATAAGGCCCGGCTGGGGGAAATTGACGTCCTGCTGAGCGCCCTGGTCTTCTGGTCCATGGCGGTCTGGTTCGACGGCTACGAGCCAGAAGGCCAAACGCTCGATAGCTGGCTATGGCTGGGCACCATCATGGCCATGGCGGTGCTGCTTAAGGCCCCCGCCGGCCCGGCCGAATTTTATGTAACCATCGTGGCTTTTTTGCTCTGGGAGCGGCAGTGGCAGCGGCTGTTTTCCTGGGGCCATTTGCTGGCACTGCTGATCATGGTCCTGCCCACCGCCGCCTGGGTGGCGCTGGCCTACCTCAATTCCCGCTGGACCTTTCCGGAATTCGCCCTGCTGTGGTGGAACCAGATCGGCGGCGATACGGTCCCGGGCCAGAGCCATGCCGCCGTACCCCTGGGGCGCTACGCAGTTTTCCCCTGGGAAGTTTTCACCATGCTCCTGCCCTGGGTGCTCTGGACGATCCCCATGATGATCCCGGCGGTGGCCCGCTGGCTCAAGGTGGACCGCACGGTATGGCGATTCCTGGTCTGCGGCGTCGGCGCCCTGACCCTGGCCTTCTGGGCCTGGCCCAGTTCGCGCCCGCGCCACATGATGGCGGTGATCTATCCGGCGTGCATCCTGGCGGCCCTGTTTGTCACCCAAAGCAGCAAAGAAAAGGGCGATCCCCGCGGCTGGCGCCTGCTCGCCGGCGGTGCCAATATTGCCGCCGGCGTTCTGGCGGTACTGGGCCTGGGCGGCGTACTATTGGCCTGCCATCCGCAAATTCTGCGGTCCACGCCGCCCCTGCTGCCGCAAAGCGGCATCATCGTGGCCGCGGTAGTCGGCGGCGTGCTGTGCCTGGGCGTGGCCATCGCCCTGTGGCGGATCAACGCCCGCACGCCCCTGCACTACGGTGGACTGAGCCTGGCCGTGTCGCTGGCGATCATGATCCTGCTGGCCCTGGGCGTCTATAACCTGGCCGTCCAGCCCTACACCGCCTCCATCGCCGAAACCCGCCGCGGCTGGACGGCCATCACCAGTCACATCGACCCGGCCAAAAAGTTGTACACCACCCTGACCCTGGCGCCTTGCCTGGATGACAAGAAGCCTGGCCGCGGCGATGACTTCTACAACATCCAGTTCTACCTGGGCACGCGGCTGCGCCGGTTCCCGGGCTTCACGGAGCTAAAAACGCACCTGGCCGCAGGCGAGGCCTGCACCGTGCTGTTGCTCGAAGGCGAGGCGGCCCAATTTACGGCCGCGGGATTCCAGGTGCATCCGGTAGCGGTGCTGCCGTTGAAGCGGAACATCGAGATTGTGGAAGTGTGCGTGCCGTGAGGTCAGTAGTCCGTTGCCCGTAGTCAGTGGTTGGGACATTGGTCCGATAGTCAGTAGCGGGTTTCCAGCGGCAGGCGTTGTCTATTTTCACCACTGACCAATGACCAACGGACCCAACAACGGGCTACTGACCACGGACAACTGGCAACGGACCATTTTCAATCTGTGGCGCGTCCCGGTACACTCTTAGCGGCCGTGATACCGGCCTAGAAAGCGTTGTCGAATGCCAATAAAAATTCTGTGCCTCGGCGATATCGTGGGCAAGCCGGGCCGGCTGGCCCTGGCGGAGATTCTGCCCCAACTTATCGTCGAAGAAAAGATCGACCTGGTCGTGGTCAATGCCGAAAACGCCGCCGGCGGCTCGGGTCTCACGCCGCCGGTGTTCAACAAGATCCTCGCCACCGGCGTGGATGTCTGCACGCTCGGCGACCATACCTATCGCAAGCGCGAGGTACTGGGCCTGCTCGAGACCAGCGAGCGCTTGATACGCCCGGGCAATTTTCCGGCCGGGGCCATCGGCAAGGGCTGGACGGTCGTCACATCACGCTCGGGCGTGAAGGTGGCGGTGCTCAATGCCCTGGGCCGCATTCATATGAACCTGCAACTGGATGACCCCTTCCGGGCTCTGGAGCGCATGCTGGCCGAAGTGCCGCGCGATGTGAAAGTGCGCATTGTCGATTTCCATGCCGAGACCAGCAGCGAAAAAGTCGCGATGGGCTGGTTCCTGGATGGGCGCGTATCGATATGCTTCGGCACCCACACGCACACCCCCACCGCCGACGCCCGCGTGCTGCCGGCGGGCACCGCCTATGTCAGCGACCTGGGCATGAGCGGCCCCTACGAAAGCATCCTGGGCCGGCGCTGCGACCGCATTCTAAAATACATGCTCACCGGCATGCCGCAGTTTTTTGAAGTGGCCACCGGCGACCCGCGCATCTGTGGCATCCTGGCCAACGTGGATGAAGTCAGCGGCCTGGCGCTGTCCATCGAGCGCTGCGACCGCAAAGGCTCCGCCCAGGCCGGCGCCTACGATACCGACGACGGCAAAGGCTCCATGGGCAACAGCGACGTGTAGAACACGCTACTTCTTAAGCAATTTCCCGATTTCCGCCGCCACCCGCTCCCGCGCCAAGCCGCCGGTGACCGAGGGTTGCAGCGGGCGCACCAGTTCCTCCAGGTCGCGGGTCATGGTGGCCCGCAATTCCGGGCGCGCGAGGATTTCGATCGCCTCGCGCGCCATGGGCAGCGGCGAACCGTAAAACGGCATGTATTCCGGCACCACTTCCTTATCCGCCAGGATATTTACCAGCGACATGAACCGCGTGCGGATCAGGTGCCGCCCCAGCAGGTGCCACTTGTAGGCCGCCACCGCGTACATCACGATCATCGGCTTGTGATGCTTGGCAATTTGCAGGGTCGCCGTGCCGCTGACGCTTAGCACCAGGTCGGCCCAGCGGATCACCGCATCGGTGATGCCCACGCGGATATCCACCGGCGTGTTGACGGCACGCAGATAATGGCGGATCTGCCACGCCCGCTCCTCACTGGCGGCCGCCGCCACAAAGCTCACGCGCGGAAACCGCCCCTTGATCTCGCTGATCATCTCCAGCATCGGCGGCAGATTCTGCTGAATTTCGGCCGTGCGGGAACCCGGCAGCAACGCCACACGCGGGGCCTCCAGGCGCTCGGCATTGCCGCCGCGCCCGCCCAGGCCCGGCAACGGCGGCTCGATGAGCGCCGGGTCCGTCTGGGCCAGGTCCACCGGCGTATCGAACATGGGATGGCCCACGTACACGGCATTGATGCCGTGTTTCTTGAAATACGCTTCTTCAAACGGCAGGATGCAGCAGAGCGTATCGACACTGGCCCGCACCCGGGCCATGCGCCACTGGGCCCACGCCCAGAGCTGCGGGGCCACATAAAAGCAAACCGGCACCCCGGCCTTCTTGGCCATGCGCGCGATCCGTAGGTTGATCGTCGGCGAATCGATCGGCACGACCACATCCGGTCGATGGTCCCGCAACTCCCGCTTGATCTGCTTAAGTAACCCGTACCAATAACGGGTTTGGCGCAGCGCGCCGACCAGCATCGCCGACCGGGCGGTCGGATCGGCCAGCAACCGGCAGCCGGCCGCCGCCATCCGCTCCCCGCCAATGCCAATGAACGTGGCCCCGGGATGCGCCTGGCGCAGCGCCGGAATCACGGCGGCGCCCAAGGCGTCGCCGCTATGCTCGGCGGCGGTGAGAAAAAATGTCGGGCCGGCGATAGCTCAATCCTCCGGTTGCGGGAAGTGCGCCAAACCTGTCCCCGAAGACCCGCACGCGGGACACGGGGACAGTGCGCTCCACGCGACGGACCCATGACGCCCCGGGCATCCATAATACCCGGGGCTTTCACAGATTCCTTAAACAGAGAATAAACCATTTGCGCCCCGGCGGAAAGCGCCAGGACGCGGCGGAGGTGCTTTTCCACGGGAAATATTGCGGCCTTCCCCCCCCCTCAATATCAGTGTTCATCTGTGTCTATCTGTGGTTCCTTTCGTCTTTCGTCTTTGCTTGCGGCTGGCCGCAGGATGTGTATCTGTGGCTCCCTCCCGTGGCCTTTCTTCGTGCGTCTTCGCCACTTCGTGACTTCGTGTTTAGGTTTTTGGGTTGCGACCCTGCCGCGCTGGGCCGCGGTGGTATCTTCCTTCAGACCGTTCTACAGCGGAATGTAATACCGGCATTTTTCCCGGTCGCCCTGCTGGTAGAGGGCATTGTCCGGCGGCAGGGGGACAATATCGACCAGTTGACCGCCCAGGCGTTCGCACGTGCGGCGCGAGGGCATATTGTCCGGATTGCACGTGATCCACAGCGCGGCAAAGCCATGCGCCCGGGCCAGCGGAAACAGCAGGCGGCAGGCGCGTTCGGCATAGTGGCGCCCGCGGGCGGCCGGATACACGTGATAGCCGATGTGGCCAAAGTACAGGTCGATGGTCGGCGTCTGCCCGATCCGCAATCCCACCGCCCCGGCAATCGGGATCACCGGGTGATACTCGGGGCGCAGGCGCATCCAGAAGTGATAGGCCGGGACAATATCCAGGGCGGGGCTGGCCGGCTGGCGGCCGCCGGGACAGGTGCGTAAAAAACGCAGAAAGCTCTCGCGGGATGCGCCGGCATGTTCTGGCAAATGCACCGCCGTCCACGGGTGGTGGCAGGATTGGAGATGGTCGTCGATCCAGCGCACATCCGGCGCGATCAGCTCCAAATCGCCATCCACCAGCGGGCCCGGATTCAGAAACTTAAATGTGTCGGCCAGTGTCATAACGCCACCCATTCTAGCCGAAGGGCGGCAGATTGTGCACGGTGGCTATGGGTAAATGACGAATGACTAATGACTAATGACGAAGCAAATCCCAAGAACCAATGAGACAATGACGAAACAATTGCCACCGGGTAGGTTTGATCATTGGTTATTGATGATTGGGCATTGCTTCGTCATTCGTCATTAGTCATTCGTCATTTCATCGACCATTGCCCTGTTTGCCGGGCCGGTGGTAACATACGTCTTCACCGGCAATAACACCCCCGGCGCGATCGTTCTTGGTTAGGCGAGCAATCCTTATATCCCAAACAGGAGGCGACGATGAACTCGAAGCGGCATTCCCCCAAGACCCCCGGCGGCCTGCAACGCCGTACCTTCATTAAAGGCGTGGCCACCGCGTCGGCCATCGCGGCGCTGCCGCGCATCCCGGCGGTTTATGGCGCCAAGCCCAAGGCCGAAAAGGTCAGTGCCAATGAAATGGTCAACCTGGCCTGCGTAGGCATCGGCGCGCAGGGCGGTTCCGACGTCCAAAGCATGGTAAACACCGGCCATGCCAATATCGTCGCCCTGTGCGATGTGGACATGGGCGACAAGCAGACCCTCAAGGTCATGAAGCAGTTCCCCAATGTCCCCCACTTCCAGGATTTCCGCGAAATGTTCGACAAGATGGGCAGCAAGATCGACGCCATCACCGCCGGCGTGCCGGACTTCACCCATTTCCCCATTGCCATGGCCGCCATGGCGCTGGGCAAGCATGTCTATGTCGAAAAGCCCATGGGCCACACGTTCCAGGAAGTCGAACTGATGATGGCCGCCGAGAAGAAATACAAGGTCGCCGCGCAGATGGGCAACCAGGGCCATTCCGGGGCCAATTACTTCCAGTTCAAGGCCTGGGTGGAAGCGGGAATCATCAAGAACGTCACCAAGATCACCGCCTTCATGAACGGCAAGCGGCGCTGGCATGGCTGGGGCGCTGCCGTGACCGCCTTGCCCCCGAAAGAAGAGATTCCCCCAACGCTCAACTGGGACGAATGGCTCAACACCGCCCAGTTCCACGAATTCAATCAGAAGTACGTGCAGGGCGATTGGCGCTGCTGGTACGATTTTGGCAACGGGGCGCTGGGCGATTGGGGCGCCCACATCCTGGACACCGCCCACCAGTTCCTGGACATGGGCCTGCCGGAGGAAATCAGCGCCGTGCAGCTGGAGGGGCACAATGCGTTTGTCTTCCCCCAGGCCTCGACGCTCTCGTTCAAGTTCCCCGCACGCGGCGACAAGCCGCCGATCGAGGTCACCTGGTACGACGGCCAGAAGAACGCGCCGCCGCTGCCGGATAATTTTGGCGCCGCCATCGTGTCGGAAGATATTCCGCCGCCCGGCGGCGCCTCGTCGGCCAAGCCAGCCAAGGCCGAAAAAGTCCTGCCGCCCGGCAAGGTCATCTACGGCGAAGGCCTGACCTTCAAGGGCGGATCGCACAGCAGCACCCTCCAGATCATCCCCAAGGACAAGGCGGCGGAGATGGCGGCGAAGCTGCCGGAAATTCCCAAGGGCAACTCCGACCACTACAAGAACTTCCTGCTGGCCTGCAAGGGCATCGAAAAGTGCCGCTCCTCGTTTGATATTGCCGGCCCGTTAAGCCAGGTGCTCTGCCTGGGCGTGCTGGCCCAGCGCTACAACACCAAGCTGCTCTTCGATCGGGCCACCAAGCAGATCACCAACCACAAGGAAGCCAACGACGCCTTGGTAGGCCCGCCGCCGCGCCAAGGGTGGGAACAATACTACAAGTTATAAGCTCCAATGGACGATCCCGACCGATACGGCTGAGCAACCACGGGTCCGGCGCATAAAACACGCCGGACCCGTTTTTCGCTCCAGGCCCGGCGGAACTCCGAACGGCCTCCGGCCAAATGCCATTCCCCCCCGCTGTAACCGCTCACGGGTCACGACAAAGTAGCAGGCACACTCCGTGTGCCGTTTGCCGAAACAGAAGACAACGCGGCAGACGGCACAGGGGACTGTGCCTGCTACTTTCCAGCTGTGAACGCTTACCGTCTCCCTCTCACTCTTGCCCACCCCGCCTTCCGGCCGCTTTCCGTCGGACACTTTTGCCGCACCCGACAATTCTTCCGGCACGCTCTTCGCCCGCACCCCTTTCTCTACCCTGCCATATAACCACCGAAAAGGTCCGCAGTTAACCTTCCGTCAGCCGCCGCCCCACTAGCGTCAACCTCCAGTCAGGCATGGCGGTTGCATAGCTCTGCTGGTGGGCGTGAGAGAGCGCCCGTCAGGTCAGTTCGAGGGGGCCTGACCGCGTGTGAGGGTTAGAGAGAACTGCACACACATCCAATGTGCCGGGCCCAGCGGTCGCAGCGCCCTGGGCCACGGCGAAAAAACGAAGGTGAGATCCAGATTGGCTGGCGCTTCGCACCGGCGCAATGTGCGCCCGTCGGCGCCACGTGCGCCCGTCCGCGACGGTGACGCAGGGAATGGTCCGGGGGCGTGCGCCACGCCGGGGGCGGTGGTGCGCACGCCGCGACCAAAAGGGAAAGGGGTACGTATGAAACGCGCAACTTCGCAGCGGGGAACTTATCGGAAGAGTTTTTTGCCGTGGCCCGCCGCACCGCTCATCGTTGCCGCGCTGACCGGGGCGGGCCTGGGCGCACCGGCCGCCACCGCCGGCGTTATCTTCTGGGACGGCGGCGGAACCAACAACAACTGGAGCCTCACCGCCAACTGGTCGCTGCTGGGCACCAGCGGCACCAACAGCGATACCACCCCGCTCCCCGCCAGCAGCGATGATGTGGTGTTCTACCGTGCCGGCGGAGCGCGCCTGACCACCGGCACGCTCGACACGGCCTTCACCATTCAAAGCTTCACTCTCGGCAATGGCCAGACCGGCGCGGTAACCATCGGCGGGCCCGGCACGCTCACCCTCAATGGCAATGCCAACTACGACCCGTCCATCCTAAACTCCGGCGCCAGCGCCAACCTCGGCGCCGTGGGCCTCTATCTGCAAAGCGGCACCGGGGCGCTCACCATCAATGCACCGCTCCAGCTGGGCGGAGCCCAGCAGTGGATCAATAATTCCGCCAACCCGCTCACCATTACCGGAAACATCAGCAACGGCAGCAATACGCTGACCATTGCCGGCACCGGCGCTACGCTCCTTTCCGGCATCCTGGGCAATGGCGCCGGCGGCCTCACGAAAATCGGCAGCGGCACGCTCACCTTGAACTCCACCGGCGTAAACACCTATACCGGCCCGACCACCGTCAATGGCGGGGTCCTGGCGCTGCGCCTCCTCAACCCCGTCACCGCCAACCTGATCAGCAGCAGTTCGGCCCTGGTGCTGGGCGGAGGTACGCTCTCGCTCACCAATTCCTACAAAAATCACGATGGGACGCAGACGTTCGCCGGCCTCGCCGTCAACCCCGGTGCGTCGGCCATTAGGTCGGGCACCGATCAAAACGGCAACACCACCATGACGCTCAATCTCGGCGCCATTACCCGCCATGCCGGCGGTACCGCCGACTTGAGCACTTTCAATGGCGGTGGGTCCAGCAGCGCCACCATCACCACCCTCACGGCCAACAGCCACGGCATCCTCGGCGGCTGGGCGACATTCGCCGGCGACACCTGGGCGGTTAGTGCCGGCACCGGCACCGTGGCCGGCGCCATCACCGGCCTGGCCACCTATGGCACCAGCTATAGCACGGCCACCAGCACCTCCAATTTCGATGCGACCACCAGCGGCACCTTCACCGCCACCAGCATCAATTCCCTCCGCTTCAACAACGCCAATGCCCGCACGGCCACCCTCAACGGCATCTTCGCGCTCGCCACCGGCGGCATCCTCGTGACCAGCACCGTCGGCGCCAATGCTTCCACCATCACCGGCGGCACCAGCCTCACCTCCGGCAACGGCCAGGATCTGATCGTGATCCAGAACAACACCGCCGCGCGCCTGGCCATCGCCAGCCTCCTCACCGGCAGCGGCATCGGCCTGACCAAGAGCGGCGCCGGGCTGCTGGTCCTGACCAACCCGGGCAATAACTTCACCGGTACCACATTCATCAACGCCGGCATCCTGCAACTGGGCGATGGAACCTCCGGCCACGACGGGGTCATTCCCGGCAACATCACCAACGACGCCGCCCTGGCCTACGACCTGTTTGCGGCCCAAACGTATGCCGGCGCCATCAGTGGCACCGGAACCCTGACCCAGAGCGGCGGCGGGGCCCTCACCCTCAGCCATGCCAGCTCCTACACCGGCGTCACGACCATCAATGCCGGCAAACTCCTCCTCGACGGCAGCATTCCCGGCGCCGTCGTCGTCAACAGCGGCGGCATCCTGGGCGGCACCGGCGCGATCGGCGGCGCCGTGACGGTCAACACCGGCGGCCATGTGGCCCCCGGCCATTCAATCGGCACCCTTTCCACCGGGGCCCTGGTGCTTTCAGGCACCAGCGACTTTGAGCTGGGCAACGCCACCGGCAGCGGCACGCATGCCAGCCCGTTCAACTCCGACCGCATCAATGTCACCGGCAACCTGACCCTGGGCGGCACGCTCAACCTCATCGACAACGCCGGCGCCAACGGGAATGGAGCGCTGAGCGTAGGCGCCTACGAGCTGTTTACCTACACCGGCAGCCTGCTCAACGCAACCTTCGGCACCGTCTCCGGACCGGCCGGTTACAGCTTTGTGGTCAATACCAGCACCGCCGGCAGCGTGTTCCTGGATGTCACCGCGCCGGCCAACAACAACACCCAGATCATGATCGCCGCCGGCGCTGGTGTCACCCAGATGCCGGCCACGGGGGCCAGCAGCACCACGATCGCCTTTGGCAACGTGCTGCGCGGCGCCAACCTGTACAACAACGCGCTGGCCGCCCAGGCGCTCGCCAAGACCGGCACCAACACCACCACCTATACGGTAACCAGCGCCGGCAGTGCCCGCACCAGTTTCGCCAGTGGATCGCTTCCCGGCGGCAGCCAGACGCTTACCGGCAACGTGGCCCTCAATACCAGCAGCTTTAATAATGCCGCCAGCGGCACGGTGACCATCGCCAACACCGCCGCCAACGCCGCCGCCGTGGGGCTCGGCAGCCTCGATGCCAACGACATCTACACCGTCACGGCCAACGTGGGGGACGCTACCGCCGACCACTCCAACAGCCTCACGACCTTTGGCCCCGCGCTGACCGCCACCGTGACCGCCCACTCCAGTGCGTCCTATGCCAATGCCAACCTGAGCTCGCAGTCGTTCAATTCGCCGGCCAAAGGCGGCCTGGCGACGATTGTCTATGCCGCCGGGAACCATAACACCGCCCAGGTAAGCATGGCGTGGCGCACGCCCACCACCTTCGATTGGGGCCCGCTGTTTACCGACGTGGTGCGGCTCGACGGCTTCGGCACCGATACGGTCGTGCTGGAAATGTTTTACAACACCACCGGCCTGAGCCCGGCGACCGAAGCCGCCCTGTTCCTCGGCCGCGCGGTCGGCCAGGGCAATCGCTGGGTTAATGCCGGCAGCGACGCGCTGCCCAAGCTGGGCGCCTGGAGTGCTACCTTCGATACCCTCGGCCAGTGGGGCCAGGACACCGTCGACCCCCAACATTACGTGTGGGCGGTGGTGCCACTCAACGCCGATCCCACGCAGAACAACTTTGCGGTAATCCCCGAGCCGGCCAGTGCCAGCCTGCTGCTCCTGGGTGCCCTGGGCCTGCTGCTGCACAAACGGCGGAAGTGCTTTTGTTAGCGCCGGGGCTGGCCCGGGTGCATTACAGATTCGGCGGCGGTTCTCGACAACTATGTCGGGGGGCATGATGCGTCCCGTAGTGACGGCCTGACAATAGCCCAGTCCCGATACATCGGGACTGGGCTACTCTCGATTTGTCCCTACGGGACAGGCGATCCTTGGACCATCGCAATCATCCGCGCTATCCGCCACAAGTGTTATGCACCCGGCTGGCCCCGGGGTCTGACGCTTGACCTGCCGTGCTCGGATTGGATAGCGCTGCGAAACGCCATTGCAAGCGCGAGTGTACTCCGTCTTCACGCCCCAAAGCCGGGCAGCGTCTGGCACGCACGTTGCATAGAGTACATGGCGTGCCTTGGCCAGCCAAACTGGCGCGGCACATGGAGGGCGGCACGAACGGAGGGGGATCGACGTCAGGTTCGCCGCCGATCCTGACGGTCAGGCAAGTATCGAACGATCAGGACGCCCGGGCAGGCGTTGCGCTATTGAAGATGCCAAACCAAAGTGGCATCTGCATGGTCATGGTGCAGGCGTCTGGATGGGCCCGGTTCGGCTGTGGGGCAATTTTGGGGAATGGGGGACAATATGCGATTGGCGCAAAAAAAACGCGGCGTGATCAGTGTATGGGTGGTGCTCACCGGCCTTGTCTTCGTGGGCATATTGGGGTTGGCCATCGACATGGCCTACCTGTCGCTGGTCGCCAAGCAAACCCAAAACGCGGCCGACGCCGCCGCACTCGGCGGGGCCTATGCCATCCGCCAGACCCAACTGGTCGGGGCCACGCCAACCATCCAGTCGCAGACCGCCACCAATTATGCCCAGGCGACTGCGGCCGCCAACTACATCGCCCAGCAGTCGGTATCCCTGGCCGGCAGCGATGTGGTCGTGGGGCATTTCTATCGGCCGGGAACCTCGGCCAGCAAGCAGGGATTTGTCGTCGGCGATACGCCGTACAACGCAGTCCAAGCCACGGCCAATCGTACCTCCGGCTCCGGCAATGGGTCCGTGTCGCTCATGTTCGGCGGCATTTTTGGTATGCCCACCGCCACTATGTCGCGGTCCGCCGTTGCCATGGTGGATACCATTAAGGGCGGGGTGGTCGTTTTGAACAAACACGCGCCCGGGTCCTTGGCGTTTAATGGCACCGGCAACTCCTACAAAATTGTCGTGAGCATTGTGGACGCCAATGGCGTGCCGACCGGACAACTTGGCGACGTGATCGTTAATTCCGACGACCCCAACGGCGTTTCATACAACGGCAATCCCACCATGGATATTTCCAACTTCTGGATTGGCAGCAACCAGACCGGCACCGCCGCCATGCTGCCCAACGGCGCCACTTTGCACCCCAACATGCACCCCGCCGCCGTGGATCCTCTGGCCGGGCTCTACTCCGGCCCGCCCGCCAAACCCACCCAGGCCGCCACGCTGGTCAATGGCGTCTGGACTGAAGGCTACTATCCCAACGGCATTCCCGGCGGCGCCATTTTGGGTCCTGGCCTCCACTGGGCGGACAACGGGGCCAGTTCCTTCACGGCCGCCTTGGGGTCGCTGGTCTTCATCAACAGCGGCGATGTCAGCATGGGCGGCAACAGCACCATCACCCTGCGCAAAATGACGCCAACCAATGCCCCCACCTATTACAGCAAGTACTCCCAATGGGCCAGCCTGGGCATCGGCCTGTGGATTTACCAGGGCAACTTGACCATGAAGGGGAACCCCAACATCGATAATGACGGCGTGCTCTACCTGACCGGCCAGGCGCCATCGGGCGGCAATGTCGATATCCGCGGCACGCCCACCTCCGTCGGCAGCATGCTGATCACCGACACGTTGTCGATCAGCGGCACCGGCCAGGTAAATGTGAAATACAACGGCGGCATCACCGAACCCACCAACACCTTCCTGGTCCAATAGGCGCACGTTCGTAGTCCCGCCGGCTCTGCTGAAACCCTGCAACTCACGAGCGGACGCCGGAAAGACAAATGCTCGGAGTCCCGCCTTTAGGCGGCGTCCGGCCCGACGAGTTGCGTAACCCCATCCACCTGAAGTTTGCAAGGGATGAGGTCGAAATAACTTCCCGATTTCGCGCAAACGTCCAACGTTCCCTTTCGAAAACATTTAGCGAGGGCCCTGGGGGCCCTGCGTCAATGTGCGTAACAATACTGTTGCACGCCCGCCAACCGCTCGGCGCCGGCAAAACACCCCAATCACATTCCTCCCCTCTTAGCGCCCATAGGTGCGCAGGTACCCTTGTTTTTGAACAAATTTCCCATAGATGCGCACGCCAATTGATAGCAGGATGCGGAAGATCGGGTGGAATCTGGACAGTTGGACGTTGAACGAAACTGTTTCATTGGATGTTGGACGTTGAGCCCCGGCGCGCCGGGGTTGAACGTTCGTCAAGTATTTAGGCGGCGCCCAGCCCCCTCCGGATGCATAACTGATTCGGCGGGGTATAGGTAACAGCGGGGCTCGCGTATTCTCGCCCCGGCAGGGGCCTAAAGAATATAGCCCATGGCGCAGCCGTGGGTCCGAAGGGTTAAGTGTCATTTTAGCCCAGGTAGGGGCGTAAGCAAGCTTGAAAAGCCGTGGCCGAATCTCCGGCGTCAGGATTGGATCGCGATTCTTGGTTGAAAAGATCATGTGAAGGTGGAGCGACGTAAATGAGTGTGCCATCTCAAAACTCCTTCTGGCGCCCCTGCCGGGGCTAAAACGTAACTTTAATCTATCGTAACCCACGGCCGCGCCGTCTGCGACGGCTTGCCGTGGGCTACCTTCTTTAGCCCAAGACCGTCCAATGGTCGTTTTGAAAAAGTGAGCCTCCCTGCCATCATGGAGATGTTGTAAGTCCCGTGTAGCAGGGAGGCTACGATGTTTTCTATCGGCAAGGAAGCCGTCAAGTTGGCGCCTT
>Ga0316217_10000365_pt1 | contig 65794 bp, 53 predicted proteins | sample 1anoAmetaG_FD_203633 | JGI IMG/M metagenome (GOLD analysis project Ga0316217, IMG submission 203633) | Freshwater microbial communities from Trout Bog Lake, Wisconsin, USA - 1anoA | ecosystem: Environmental > Aquatic > Freshwater > Lake > Hypolimnion/Profundal zone | place: USA: Wisconsin... | reverse complement strand
AGTCACCAACAAAGGCATCGTATAGGCCGCTGGTCTTCAGAAACTCGATGAAGAAGGGTAACTGCCCCATGGGAGTGACCGCCGCGTCTGGGTCCCACTCAACGTGGATGCGTCCGGCAAAGGTATCGACAGCCACTCTGGAAGAAAACTCGATCGACCGATTATCGTGTTCACCCATTTGGTGAGCCCTCCCAACGTCAAATTTGCATTTGGCGCAGGAGTTTACACCATTTTCTCAAGTTTAACCGCTGTTTTTAGGTTCATATGAGTTGAGTCACGGCGAGGAGATTAAAGTAGGCACCAGACAATCCAAAGAGAGGTACGGCTATTCGGTATATTTTGGGATGGCTGTCCGCTTGCCCAGGGATATGACACACCATCCGACCACCCCGCAGGCAGCCATGGTAGCGGTCATCGGTACCGCGGAGCCGTTATGGAGCAGCCCGACGGCCGCCCCGGCGGTGGCGCCGATCGAATACTGGACGGTTCCCAGCAGCGCCGAGGCGCTCCCCGCCGCCTTTTCGAACGGGGCCAGGGCGAGGGCGGTCACGTTTGGGTAGAGGAGCCCGGTGGTGGAGAGGCAAAGGAAAAGGAGGAAGACCTGTGCAGCAAAGCCGCCGATCCCGGTAAACACGGCGGCCGTCAGCAACAGCGAGCCAACCGCGTTGACACCGATGGCCACGTCGAGGATCCGCTGGGCGGAGAAGCGGTGCAAAAGCCTGCGGTTCACCTGGGACGCCCCAATCAGCCCGCAGGCGTTGGCGCCGAAGAAGAGCCCGAAGCTCTGGGGGGAGACCCCGTGCAGCTCGATGAAGAGGAAGGGCGCCCCCGAGATGTAGGAAAAATTGACCCCAGCGATGCAACCAAGGGCCACCGCGTAGCATAGGTAGCGCCGGTTACCGAGCAGATGCCCGTAAACCGCAGCCATCCTCGCAAAGCCGTGCCGGACGCGCCGCTCCGGCGGCAGAGATTCGGGGAGGCCGAGCGCGGCCGCAGCGATGGAGAGCATCCCGAACAGCCCGAGGAATCCGAAAATGCCCCGCCACCCCGTTATCAGCAGAAGCTGCCCCCCCGCGATGGGTGCCAGGATCGGGGCGGCCCCCATCACCAGCATCAGCAGGGAAAACATCCGGGCCGCCTCGGCGGTATCGTAGAGATCGCGCACCACGGCGCGCGAGATCACCATCCCCGCTCCGCCGCCGACCGCCATCACCACGCGCCAGAACAGCAGCCCCTCCCCGGTGTGGACCGAGGCGCAGCCGAGCGTGGAGGCAACGTAGAGCGCAAGTCCCCAGAGAAGGGGCCGGCGCCTTCCGTAGCGGTCGGCAAGGGGGCCGTAAAAAAGCTGCCCGGCCGCCGAGCCGAATAGGAAGGCGGAAATGGAGAGTTGCACGGTGCCAAGCGGCACCCCGAGGTCCCGGGACATCTGGGGGAAGGCGGGAAGGTACATGTCGATGGACATGGAGCTGAAGGCGGTCAGGGCGCCGAGTATCAGCACCATGCGCGCCAGTTGGCTCCGGGTCATGCCGCGGGGGTCGGAGGTTGAGGCGATGGCTGGTATCTCCTGGGGTCTGCCCGCGCAAAACTCGGTGCAGATCGGGCATTCAACTGAACTGTCGGAAGAGGTGCAGCGATAAGTGCGGCGCCGGGGTTAGCCTTGCAGTCTATCGAGAAGTTTGCTGAACTCCAGGGTCCTGCGCTCAGGTTTGCGAAGCAGTCCACGAATGCGATTTTCGCAGAACCTCCCTTGCAAAGTCAAGGAATGGATGCGCCATAAACAGTCTTCATTTTCTCTCACCACCGTGGCCTCTGAGGTAAACCAATCGGAAGGATGAGTACGTTGCCCCTCGGCCTTCAGGTCACTTCCAGATAGGGACGTACGGCGATCCTGCAGTCGTCCCTGTTCCCCGCCTTGAAAATGGAGCCGATGGCCGCAATGATTGTCTCGGCCGAATCGTCATCCGAAATAATCTCCAGTTTCACCTTCTCGGCGACATACGCTTCGAATTTGGCTCCACGAAAGATCATTGTTCGTCCCTTCTGACCATGGCAAATGACCGAACTCTCCATGAAATCCTCCACGCCAATATCATCCAGAGCGCTTCGAACCTCCTGCAGTTTGAGCTTGTGAATTACGGCTTCTATCATCTTCATGATTTCACCCCTTTGTGAGTAGCTTAACCGGCCCCGCCACTATCATGCTGAGACTTGGCGAGCTTTTCAGTTACATTCTGCATGCCAATTTGGCCTCTCGACATTTGGACGTATTTTCGATCACTTAAAATCAGCACCCCACATTGAAGTATGGGGAATGCCGCTAACTTGGGCAGCCGAGCGTGGACTGCTCGGGAAATAGTCACCATTACATCCCCTTTTCTACCTGTAACCGATGATGTCCCTCAGAGATTCTGACTGGCTGCAGTCAACAAAAAAGGCCCAGTCTCTTACAGGACAAAGCCTTGACTGCCTGCAATTTTGTTCGGTATGCCAATTTCAGAAGTGTCCCGAAGGGAAGGCATCCGTTAACCAGCTTAGATAAACATGTTCAAGGCCACTCCCTATCCGTTTCACATGTCTCCACTGAGATTTCGTCATTGACCAGGCCGTTTGCTTTATAAACCTGGTTCGCAGGGCGTGCTCAAGGAATTCCGGTGTAAACGGGACGCAAAAAAGCCCGCACTTAACGGCCTGGGGCCGAAAGTGCAGGCTTTTTATTAACGATTGGTCACCTTGGGGGACAAGGGGAGCGGGCGCCCCCCAAGGACGTATCAGGGTAGGTCAGCGCAGGCGCCGAATCTTCTCCAGACTCTCCTCGAGGAGCCGTTTCTTGTTGGCGAACTCGGCGATCTTCTCGCGCTCCTTCACGACCACGTCGGCCGGCGCCCGCTCCACGAAGCTCGGGTTCTCCAGCTTCTTGGAAAGGAAATCGATGTCCTTCTCGATCTTCGCAATTTCCTTGCCGAGGCGCTTCTCCTCTTCCTCCACGTTCACCAGGCCGCGCAGCGGCACGATGATCTCGACGTCCCCCGCTACCTGCAGGGATGCCTCGGTGGGGCGCTCCACCCCCTGGCCGATGGCGAGGTCGGAGAGGCGCGCGAGGCTCATGACGTAGTACTCGTTGCGCTTCAAAAGGACGAGGCTCTCGGCGGAGCCGCAGTCGAGGATGGCCGCGATCTGCTTGCTGGGCGCCACCTCCATCTCGCCCCTGATGTTCCTGATTCCCTTGATGACGTCCATGACCAGTTCCATCTCGGAGGCGGCGCCGGCGAACTCGGCCCACTCGGCGCGCGGGGTCGGGAACTCCGCCAGCATGATGGAGGCCGCACGGTCCGCGTTTCCGGGAAGTGCCTGCCAGATCTCCTCGGTGATGAAGGGCATGAAGGGGTGCAACAGGCGCAGCAGATGCTCAAGCACCATCCAGAGCACGTACCTGGCGCTCGCCTGACGCTCGGCGTCCCCCTTGTAGAGATCGTCCTTCACAAGCTCGATGTACCAGTCGCAGAATTCGCTCCAGGTGAAACGGTACAGGTCGTTGGCCCCCTCATTGAAACGGAAGGTAGTCAGCGATTCGTGCACCGATCCGGCCACCTGGTTCAGCCGGTACAAGATCCAGCGGTCGGCGTTGGAGAGCTTCAAGGTGCCGGGATCAACCCCGGCCGGATCGAACCCTTCCAGGTTCATCATGGCGAAGCGCGAGGCGTTCCAGATCTTGTTGGCGAAGTTGCGATAGCCGGCGATGCGCTCCTCGGCGAGCTTCACGTCGCGCCCCTGCGCGGCGAAGGCGGCCAGGGTGAAGCGGAAGGCGTCGGTGCCGTAGGCGTCGATCACGGTCAGGGGATCGATCACGTTCCCCTTGGACTTGCTCATCTTCTGCCCCTGGGAGTCGCGCACCAGAGCATGGATGTAGACGTCGGTGAAGGGGACTTCGTCCATGAAGTGCAGCCCCATCATCATCATGCGGGCCACCCAGAAGAAGAGTATGTCGAACCCGGTAACCAGGCAGGAGGTCGGGTAGAAGGAGGCGAGTTCCGGCGCCTTTTCCGGCCAGCCCAGGGTCGAGAAGGGCCAGAGCGCCGAGGAGAACCAGGTGTCCAGCACGTCGGTCTCCTGGCGGATCTCGTCGGAGCCGCACTCAGCGCAAGCTGTGGGGTCTTGCTTGGCGACCGTGATGTGCCCGCAGTGGTCGCAGAACCAGGCGGGGATCCGGTGCCCCCACCAGATCTGGCGCGAGATGCACCAGTCCCTGATGTTCTCCATCCAGTCGTAGTAGGTGTTCTCCCACTGGGAGGGGACGATCTTGGTCCTGCCCTCCTTCACGGCGGCAAGCGCCTTTTGCGCTAAGGGCGCCACCTTCACGTACCACTGCAGCGACATGTACGGCTCGACCACGGTCTTGCAGCGGTAACATCCCCCCACGGAGAGGGCATGGTCCTGGATCTTCTCCAATAGCCCCAGGGCGTTCAGGTCGGCGACCACCTGCTTGCGGGCCGCGAAGCGCTCCATCCCCTCGTACTGTTTGCCGGCGGCGTTCACCACGCCGGACTCGTCCAGCACGTTGATGCGGTCCAGGTTGTGGCGCAGCCCCATCTCGAAGTCGCTGAAGTCGTGCGCAGGGGTGATCTTCACGACGCCGGTGCCGAAGGCGACGTCGACGTAGTCGTCGGCGATGATCGGTACTTCGCGGTTTACCAGCGGCAGGAGAACGCGGCCGCCGATCAGGTGACTGTAGCGCTCGTCGGCAGGATTGACGGCGACCGCGGTGTCGCCCAGCATTGTCTCGGGGCGGGTGGTGGCCACCACCAGGAACTCTTCGCTCCCCACCACCGGGTAGCGCAGGTGCCAGAGGTGCCCCGCCTTCTCCTCGTGCTCCACCTCAATGTCGGAGAGCGCCGTGTGGCAACGCGGGCACCAGTTGATCAGACGGTTGTCGCGGTAGATGAGCTTTTCCTGGTACAGGCGGACGAATACTTCGCGCACTGCGGTGGAGAGCCCGGCGTCCATGGTGAAGCGCTCGCGCTCCCAGTCGCAGGAAGCGCCCAGGCGCTTGAGCTGGTCGATGATCTGGCCACCCGATTCTCCCTTCCACTGCCATACCCGCTCGATGAACGCCTCGCGCCCCAGCTCGAAGCGGTCCTTCCCCTCGCCCGCCAGCTGGCGCTCCACCACGTTTTGCGTCGCTATCCCCGCGTGGTCGGTGCCGGGCATCCAGAGCACGTTGTAGCCGCTCATCCGCTTCCAGCGGCAGAGGATGTCCTGCAGGGTATTGTTGAGCGCGTGCCCCATGTGGAGGACGCCGGTGATATTTGGGGGGGGGATGACGATGCTGTAGGACGGCTTGTCGCAGGGGAGTGTGGCGTGAAAATACCCCTCGCGCTCCCAGGTCTCGTACCAACGCTGCTCCACGCTCTTCGGCTCGTAAACTTTTTCCAGCTCTTTGTTGGCCATTGTTACCTTTCCTCGTGATAAAAATTAAAAAAGGGGATAAGAAATCCCCTAGTTTTGAAACGTTGCGGACCGTTGCCGGTTATTCTCTGATCCCGGCCCTGAGCTTTCTGATCTCTTCCTTGATCAGCACCTCGGCCAGATCGGGAACCACTTCCCAGACGATCCGCTCGATCACCTCGCGGGACACCTTGGAGAGGGCCGCGACCAGTTCGGCCTCGCTTAGTGCGACGGAGGCGGGCAGCGCCGCCTGGACTGCGGCTGGCTGCTCGACCTGGACCGGGGATGCCTCCCACTGGAAAGCCGCGGCGCTCGGCGCAGGGGGCGCGGGGACCACAGGTGCGACCGGTTCGACGTTGAACTCTGCCTCCGGGACGGCTTCCGGTTCGAAAGAGAACGGCTCCTCCACGGGAAAGCTGTAGGGATCCGGCCGGGAAGAGGGGACCGCAACGGGGACCTCGTCGGCGAAACTGAACAGCTCTTCGGCCGAGGGGTGGAGCGACGGCTCCTCGACGGCCGTAGCAAAATCCAGGGCAGGACCGGTCTCCTCGATCGATTCGCACTCGTCTTCGAAGCTGAAAAACTCCTCCGCCTCGAACTCCGGCTCCGCGAAAGACGCAGCTGCGGCAGGGGCGCTTTGGGGAACCTCATCCAGGTCGAAGGCGCCCCAGAGATCATCCTCGAAGCTCGCCTCCACTGCCGTCTCGGCCGAAACGGCGGGGGCTGCCGGCTGACGGAGGGGAGTGGCCGGCGCGGGCTGCGCCGCGGCAGGGACGGCTGCGACCGGCGGCGCGACCGGGGCAGCCGGCGCAGGAGCGGGCGGTGCGGGTCTTGCGAGGGGAGCTGCCGCGAGCGGCGCGGCGGCGGGCGGCGGCATGGTGTCGAAGGAAGAAAGGTCCCCCCAGAGCTCCTCGGCTGCGGTCTCGACGGGGGGCGCAGGGGCGGCCGGAGCGGGAGCGACGCTGCGCATCTTCCCCAGTTCCAGCAGTTCCTTGACCCGGTCGATCAGCTGCTGCGACTCGAACGGCTTGGTGATGGAGGCGTCCGCACCGCAGCTGCGCGCCTTTTCCTCGTCGAAGGGCTCGAAGGCACCGATCAGCAGCAGGATCGGGGTGGAGGAGAGCTCCGGGTCACGCCGCAATTCGGCGCACACCTCATAGCCGGACTTGCCGGGCATCAGGGCGTCGACCAGCATCACATCGGGCCGGGTCTCACGCGCCTTTTGCAGGGCCGCGATGCCGTTATCCACAACGGTCAGCTCGAACTCCTCATTGGCAAAAATGATCGCCACGACCTTTTGAATGGTGATGCTGTCATCCGCCAGGAGCAGTCTATTGCCCATCTATCCCCCCTCTACTTTGGAAGCTGTCTGTCAGGCGTTTCAGAGACAAAAATGGTGGAAAAAAGCTAGCATAAAGCCCGTAAGGTGTCAAGGTTTTTGCCCTTTCTTATTAATCACTCATCATGGAAATGGGTCATCTCACGCAACTGCGGCGGAACCGCGAAGATAAACGAGGCGAGCGTGGAGAGCTCGCTGCGAAACCTGCTGAAATCGTGCACGTTCTTGTAGTCCAGGCGCGCGGTGAGCAGGACCACGAAGGTGTCGCTGGCCGGGTCGATCCAGATGGAGGAGCCGGAGTAGCCGGTGTGCCCGAAGGAGGACCGGGAAAAGCCCAGGCCCCGCGGTGACGAGTAAGGTGAGGCGATGTCCCACCCAAGGCCGCGCACCACGTCGCCGCCGCGCGAGAAGTAGGGGGCCGTCATCTGGTCCACGCTGCGCTGCGCCAGCACCTTCTTGCCGTCCAGCGTCCCCCCGGAGAGCATCATGCGGCAGAACCTGGCCAGATCCCCCGCCGTGGAGAAGAGCCCGGCGTGCCCCGCCACCCCTCCCAGCTGGCGCGCCAGGTTGTCCTGGACCTCGCCGGTCAGGACGTGATCCTCGACGAGCGTTGCGGAGCAGCGTCCCTTGTCGCGCGGATTGAAGGAGGTGTCGGCCATGCCGAGCGGCCTGTAGAAGGAGGCCTGGGTGTAAAGGTCGAGCCCGGTGCCGGTCGCCCGGCGGCTCAGTTCGGCGAGCAGGATGAAGTTCAGGTCGGCGTACCTGAAGCGGCTCCCCACCTCTCCTTTAAGCTTCTGGAGGGCGGCACCTTCGATGGCGCTCTTGAGCGGGTTCAGGTCGGAGAGCGGTATGTCGTCCAGCCCCGAGGTGTGGGTGAGCAGGTTCAGGACCAGGACCTGGTCCTTGCCGCGGCCGACGAATTCCGGGAACCATTTGACCACGGGATCGAGCAGGGAAAGCCTCTTCTCCTCGGCGAGTTTCAGGATCGCGGGGGTGGTGGCGATCACCTTGGTGAGGGAGGCCAGGTCGAAGAGGGTATCGAGCGTCATGGCCCGCGCCTCGGGGGCTCCGGCTACCCGGCCGTAGGCTTGCTCGAAGAGCACCTTGTCGCGGCAGCCGACCAGCACCACGGCGCCGGCAATCAGGTTGTGGCCGATGGCGTCGGCCACCAGCATATCGATCCCCGCCGTGTCGGCACCCAGGGCGGGGAGGGCGACGGCAAGAAAAAGCGCGCAGAGGAGGCAGCGGAAAAGGGTCTTGGCGCGCCACGAGGCAAGGCTTGGCATATACCGCACTCTAAGGGGAAAAGCTAATTCATCCTGAAGCTGACCGACTTCAGCAGTGTCCCGTCGCTGTCCAGCGCATCGCAGCGCCACTCGCCGGAAACCCCCTTCTGAACCGACTTGCGGCTGTAGGTGCGCCAGTGCGCCCCCTTGACCGGCATGGTGTCCTCGTAGACCGCCTCGTCGTTCAGGTACCAGACATGCTTGATGGTGGTGTCGGTATCCTGGGGGGCTACTATCCTGGTGAAGCAGTAGAGCGCCTTCACCGAGGAGGAGGAGATGCGCCGGACCGAGTCGATGGGGTTTCCCTTGACGACCTTGGTCGTGACTGCCATCTCGGTAACCTTCAGATCGCTCGCCTCTGACTGGGCAAAGCCGGATAAGGCGAGCACGAGGGCGGCGCTCACGGCGCAAAGTAGCCTGGTATAAGTCATGGTGCCTCCAGCAGGTGCATAGGTCCCGATCCCGGCCGACGTGCGGCGAGTCAGGTCCGATAATCCGCGTTAATCCGAACGTAATCGTAGGAGAGGTCGCTGGTATAGACGACTCCTTGGCCGCTGCCGATCTTAAGGTCGATGCCGACGGTAAACTCCGGGCGCCGCAAGACCTCGGTGCCGGCCGCTTCCGCATCGCCGCCGGTGAAAACGCCACCCTGGGCCATGACCACCTCGTCGAAGCAAATCTCCACCTGGTCTTGATCAAGCTGCGCCCCGGAATAGCCGAGCGCGGCGATGATTCTGCCCCAGTTGGCGTCCTGACCGAAGAAGGCGGTCTTCACCAGGAGCGAATTGGCGACGGCGAGCGCCGCCTTCTTGGCGTCGACGTTGCTTGCCGCACCCCGCACCCGGATGGTCACGAACTTGGTCGCCCCCTCGCCGTCCTTGACGATTTTCTTGGCCAGCGACAGCATGAGCTCCTGCAGCAGGGCCTGGAACGCCGCGGCCTCGGGGGTCCCCTCCGCGATGGGGGGGTTCCCGGCGGCGCCGTTGGCGAGGATCAGGGCGGTATCGTTGGTGGACATGTCGCCGTCCACCGTGATCGCGTTGAAGGACCCCTCTACCGCCTGGCCGAAGGCGCTTTTCAGCAGCGCGGGGTCAAGTGCCGCGTCGGTGACCAGGAAGGAGAGCATGGTGGCCATGTTGGGCTGAATCATCCCGGCACCTTTGGCGATCCCCTCGATCTGGTAGCTCCTGCCGCCGGCCTGGCCGGTGCGCCGTTCGATCTTGGCGAAGGTATCGGTGGTCATGATGGCTTCGGCGATCTGGTCCAGGGCGCCGTGGTCCAGGCCGTCCACCAGGGGCTGGATCCCGGCGTGAAAACGCTCCATCGGGAGCCTCTGTCCGATGACGCCGGTGGAGGCTATCAGCAGTTCCTCGTCGGGAAGCCCCAGGGCCTCGGCGGCGCGGCGCCCGCAGTTCAGGGCGTCCGCCATCCCCTGCTCGCCGGTACAGGCGTTGGCGTTGCCGCTGTTCACCAGCAGGGCGCGGCAGCTCCCGTTTTGGGCACGCTTGCGCGAGATGAGGACCGGCGCGGCCTGCACCTTGTTGGTGGTGAAAACCGCCGCGACCTGGGCGGGGACGTCGGAGAAGATGAGTGCCAGATCGAGACGGCCCGGCTTTTTGATGGCGGCCTCCACGGCGGAGAACCGAAAACCCTTGATGTCCATGAAACCTCCACTGCCGTTCAGGGTTCGGCGTTCAGCGGTCTACGTCATCCGACCGATCGGAATCGGACTGGTCGGTCGGATCATTCATGCTTGTTATTTCCCGCAGCACTTCTTGTACTTCTGCCCGCTGCCGCAGGGGCAGGGGTCGTTTCTCCCCACGCTTCGGCGGCTCTTCGCCGGCTGGGAAGGTGCCGGCGGCTCGGGATCGTGGTCCCCCAGGTTGAACACCATGCGCCGCTGCTGGCGCTGCTGCTCCACCTCGATCTTCTCGACTTCCTCTTCCTGCGCCACCTGCACCCAGAAGATCTTCTCCACCACCTCTTCCCGGATCCGCACCATCATGTCCATGAAGAGCTGGTAGGCCTCCCGCTTGTACTCCTGCTTGGGGTCCTTCTGGCCGTAGCCGCGCAGGCCTATCCCCTCTTTCAGGTGGTCAATGGAAAGCAGGTGGTCCTTCCACTGGGTGTCGATCACCTGCAGCATGATCACCTTGATCAGGTGGTCCATCAGCTCCTCGCCGAACTCGGAGAGCTTCTGGGCGAAACGCTGGCGCGCCCCTCCCCGCAGCAGGTCGTCGAAGTTGACCGGTGTGAGCCGGGACAACACGTCGGGCTGCAGGTCGAGGTGGTAGCCGAACACCTTGGAGACGGCCTCCTCGATCCCGTGCCAGTCCCAGTCGCGGGCGGCGACCTTGTCGATGGCGAAGCCCGCCACCAGCTCGGTCACCGTGTCGTCCACCATGCCGAGGAAGCTGTCCCGGATCGCGTTGCCGGCCAGGATCTCCTTTCTCTGGGTGTAGATCACCTCACGCTGCTTGTTCATGACGTCGTCGTACTCGATCAGGTGCTTCCTGATCTCGAAGTTGTGCGCCTCGACCTTCTTCTGGGCGTTCTCTATGGCGCGGGTGATGAGCCCGTGGGTGATCGCCTCACCCTCCTCGATGCCGAGTTTGTCCATGATCATGGAGACCCGCTCGCTTCCGAAGATGCGCAGCAGGTCGTCCTGCAGCGAAAGGTAGAAACGGGAAGAACCGGGGTCGCCCTGGCGGCCGGAACGCCCGCGCAGCTGGTTGTCGATGCGGCGCGACTCGTGGCGCTCGGTCCCCAGGATGTGCAACCCCCCCAGCCCGACCACTTCCTCGTGCTCCGCGGCGCAGACCGGCTTGTACTTGTCGACCATGGCGTCGAACAGCTTCTTGTTCCCGGCGAAGACCAGTTCCTGCAGCTCGTCGTAATCCGGCTCCTCGTTCTCGTTCAGGTAGCCCAGGACCGAAGCGGCCACCTCGGGGAAATCCCGGTTGAGGGTGGCCACGAGTTCGGCCTGGGGGGCGTCGTCGGCGGAAAGCCTCTCGAACGCCTCGATGAACTCCTCGGCCTTGCTTTCCGGGGTGCCTCCAAATTCCTGCCGGGCCAGGCCGTCAGGGTTGCCGCCGAGGACGATGTCGGTGCCGCGCCCCGCCATGTTGGTGGCGATGGTGACCATCCCCTTGCGGCCGGCCTGCGCCACGATCTCCGCCTCGCGCTCGTGCTGCTTCGCGTTCAGAACGAAGTGCGGGATCCCCTGCAGCTTCAGGAGATCCGACAGCTCCTCGGACTTCTCGATGGAGATGGTGCCGACCAGGATCGGCTGCCCCTTGGCGTTCAGCTCCTTGATCTCCTCGATGACCGCATTGAATTTCTCGCGCTCGGTCTTGTAGATCACATCCGGGAAGTCCGGGCGCAAGAGCGGACGGTTGGTCGGGATGACCACGACATCCAGCTTGTATATCTTGTGGAATTCCTCCGCCTCGGTGTCCGCGGTGCCGGTCATGCCGGAGAGGGTCGGATACATCCTGAAGTAGTTCTGGAAGGTGATGGTGGCGAGGGTCTGGTTCTCGTTCTCGATCTTCGCCCCCTCCTTCGCCTCGATCGCCTGATGCAGACCGTCGGACCAGCGCCGCCCCGGCATGAGCCTGCCGGTGAACTCGTCGACGATCATCACCTCGTTGTCCCGGACCACGTAGTCCACGTCTCTCTTGAACAGGGCGTGGGCGCGCAGCCCCTGCTGGGTGTGGTGCAGGATCTCCATGTTGCGCGGGTCGTAGAGGTTCTCGATCTTTAAAAGCTGCTCCACCTTGCGCACCCCCTCCTCGGTGAGGGTGGCGCTCTTCGCCTTCTCGTCCACCGTGTAGTCGCCGGTGTAGGTCTTCCTCTTGCCGGAAAGGGTGTTCGCCTCCACCTCGATCACCTCCCCCTTCTTCAAGAGCGGGATGATACGGTCGATGATGTAGTATTTGTCCGTGGAGTCCTCGGTGGGACCCGAGATGATGAGCGGGGTCCTCGCCTCGTCGATCAGGATGGAGTCGACCTCGTCGACCACGGCGAAGTTGAAGGGGCGCTGCACGTAATCGGCCAGGTCGAACTTCATGTTGTCCCTGAGGTAGTCGAAACCGAATTCGTTGTTGGTGCCGTAGGTGACGTCGGCCGCGTAGGCCTCGCGGCGCTCGTCGTCATCCAGGCCGTGCACGATGACCCCGACGGAGAGGCCGAGGAACTTGTGGATGCGCCCCATCCAGTCCGAGTCGCGCTTGGCCAGGTAGTCGTTCACCGTGACCACGTGCACGCCCTTGCCGGAGAGCCCGTTCAGGTAGGAGGGGAGCGTTGCCACCAGGGTCTTCCCCTCGCCGGTCTTCATTTCGGCGATCTTGCCGGAGTGCAGCACCATGCCGCCGATCAGCTGCACGTCGAAGTGGCGCATGCCGAGCACCCGTTTCCCCGCCTCGCGGCAGACCGCGAACGCCTCGGGAAGCAAGCTGTCGAGGCTTTCACCTCTGCCGTAACGCTCCCGGAAAACGGCGGTTTTCCCCTTGAGCTCCTCGTCAGAGAGTTTCGCCATCTCGGCTTCCAGCTGGTTTATGCGCTCCACGAGCGGCCAGAGCCGCTTCAGTTCCCGCTCGTTCTTACTCCCGACAACCTTCCTTATAAGCGCGCCAAACATCTATAAAATCTCCTCGGACTCTGCAAAAAGGGATGTAAAAACAGTGTAAGATACCACACAAGTGAAAACCGCTCAACAGAAAAGGCGCCGAGGCCGCTGCTGTAGCAGCTTTGTCACCTGCCCGGAACCCAGATTATACTACAATTGCCCAACGCATTCTTGCAATAATCGAGAGCACTCCCTATAATGCCGGACTACAGGAGAACTTGCGTGCCAGCCACCACACCTTTCAGCGAAACCCTGCTTGACAGCCACCTTCCCGTCGACGTCCGCACCCCGCTGGAATACGCGGAGGACCACCTCCCGGGAGCCATCAACGTCCCGCTGCTCAGTAACGAGGAGCGGGTGGAGATCGGCATCCTCTACAAGAATGACGGGCCGCACGCGGCGCGCAGGCGCGGGCTGGAGCTCACCGCGCACCGCTTTCCGGAAATGGTGCGGGCCATCGCCCGGGCGGCGCAGGGGAGACCGCTGCTGGTCTACTGCTGGCGCGGAGGGTTGCGGAGCAAGACGGTCGCCTCCATCCTGGATCTCACCGGCTACCAGGCGCTGCAGCTTGAGGGGGGGTACAAGAGCTTTCGCAACCAGGTCACGGCCTACTTCGTCCCCTTCGTACCTCCAGCCCCGATGGTGGTGTTGCACGGCATGACGGGGACCGGGAAGACCACCTTCCTGCTCCGGCTCAAGGAGCTGGGGCATTCCGTGGTCGACCTTGAGGGGCTCGCCTGCCACCGCGGCTCCGCCTTCGGACAGCTGGGGCTGGAACAGACACTGAGCCAGAAGCGCTTCGAAACGCTGCTGTGGGACGCCCTCAGGAAGGCGCCCGCCGGGGTGCCCCTGATCGTCGAGGGGGAGAGCGAGCGGATCGGCAGGGTGTCGCTGCCGGGAGACTTTTACCAGAAGATGGCGGCAGGGGTGAGGGTCTGGTGTCACGCGGAGCTTGCGACCCGGGTGGGGCGCCTGATCGAGGAGTACGGCCTTCCCGAATACCAGGTGGAGATGGCGGTAGCCCTGCAGCGGATCCGGAAAAAGCTGGGGGGGAAGCGGTGCGACGAACTCGCCGTCAATCTGGAGCGCTGGGAGCTGGAGCCTTTCATGACGGGACTCGTCTGCGATTACTACGACAAGGTTTACTACAAGAACCGGGACTGGGAGGGGGACTGCAACCTGAGCCTGGAGGATTTCGACGGCGCGGCGCGGGAGTTGGGCACCTTTTTGGGAGAACGGCTGGCATAATAATTTCGTTATAGCGGCCATTCCTGCCGCGAATTTCACGCCAGCCAAGCGCTCCTACGCACCCTGTTTGTTTTCACACCCGCCTCACCCGGTACTTGCGCACCAGCTCGACCGGATGGTAGGAGAGCTTCGCCTGCCTGAGGGACAGTTCCCCCAGATCCTGCTCCCGGTTCACGTAACGACATTCGGTGAAGAGCAGCCGGCAGAACTCCCGGTCCAGGAGCTGATAGAGTCCTTCCATAAAGAGGTCGGCCTTCTCAAAATGACACACCGAGGTGGACTTATTGAGCCGCTCCCCCAGGGCGAACCCCTTCACCTCTCCCTCGACCAGCACCACCACCCCGGAAAGCCCCAGTTCGCCGGAGAGCCTCAACCCCTCCGCCGCACCCTCGACCTCGCCTTCCAGAGAACTCGGCCCGATGGCCTGTCTCACCCGGCGCCACTCACCGAGAACCGCGAGCGCCCCCTCCAGATGCTGTGGCCCATAGGTCTCCACCTGGTAGCGGTGCCGCACCAGGAAATAGTTCACCCGGTTCTTTTTCTTGTGGTAGCTCTTCCCGTTCAGCTGGGCCAATTCCTCCCTCAGGTGCAGATAATCGACGTTGTCCCGGTCGGTGACCACCTCAAGCCCCGCTTCCGCGGCAAGAAATCGCGCGAGAAAGGCGTCGTCCGCGCCATAGAGGGTGAGCCCTGCCGCAAGCAGCTCCCGTGCGGCGGCGCCAAAATCCCCGGAAAATGGGGGAAGGAAATAGGATGAGCCATCCCAGCCCCGCGCCAGGGCAACCAGTGCGTCGCCCACCTGGGTCAGGCGATAGTGGTGCACCACGCGGAACAGGTACAGGTTGGCAAAGGTAAGCTCTGACACGCGGGGCTGCAGCTCCAGGAAGAGCCGGTCCAGCAGGGGCTTGTCCTCCAGGAGGAGCCCCCGCGAAGCGGGGTAGCGCGGGATTTCCATGGTTGCTCCAGATGCGTGAGGGATGCCGGTCACTTACCTGGCAAATCAGTAGGAGCGAACAATTGTTGGCCCCTACATTGGCCAGGACTCGGGGAAACAAAATTCGGGGGCCAGCCCGTTCCAGCACTGACAGTACCAGCTTTTGGCGCAGGTGGGCAAAAGATTTTTGCTTTTTATGCCAAGGCGAGGCACCCGCCGGGGCACATTTCGCAGATCTGCGAAAAAAGTCTGGCGTTTTGCTCCCTGTATACGCTACTATCGGCTTCACCCGGGCTGCAACTCCCGGCTCGCACCTGAGACCTGAATGATGCTTGGCCAGGCACCCCTTTTTTGCCCGCTTCCCCCCGAAAGAATCGGGTCTCCAATACATTCTGTGCAGCTTTCGCTTCACCTTGAGAAGGTTTTTTCCAACCGAAAAGGAAACTCGTGCAGAAATACCTCCTGAACATCATCAACAACCTTAAACTGCGCTGGAAGTTGGTGGCCCTGGTCCTCCCGCTGGTCCTCATCCCGATCTTCATCGTCGGCGGCGTGATCGGCTACATCTCCACCAAGCAGGCCTACCTCGGCATCACCCAGACCAGCAAGGACGACCTGGAGCACATGGCGGGGTTCACGCTGGACCTGCTCAACTCGCACAACCAGCAATTCCAGGTTTACAAAGAGGACAAGGAGAAGAGCTTTCGCCAGGAACTGGCGACGCTCACCGACCTCGCCTACAACGTGGTGCGCTCGCAGCAGCGCGAGTACCGAAACGGCCGGATCGACCTGAAAACGGCGATGGCGGAGGCGCACAACGCGCTCAGCAAGGTGAACGTCGGGGCTTCAGGCTACATCTACGCCATGACCAGCAAGGGCGAGTTGAAGGTGCACGTCGCCCAGGAAGGTAAAAACGTCTTCAACAGCCAGGACGAGAAGGGGCGCTACTTCATTCAGGAGATGTGCGAGAAGGCAGTGCGCTCCAAACCTGGCGAGGTGCTCTACATCGTCTACCCCTGGAAGAACGCGGCGCTAGGTGACAAGGTGCTGCGCAAGAAGGTGGTCGCCTACCGCTACTTCAAGGAGTGGGACTGGATCGTCGCCGCGGGGGGGTACCTGGAGGAGACCTACGAGGACGTGGACTTCGAGCGCCGCTCCTTCGCGGCGCTCAAGGAAAGGATCAAGAGCAAGCAGGTGGGGAAGACCGGCTACGTCTTCTGCATGGACGTCTCGGGGAACTTCATGATTCACCCAAACGGCGAGGGGAAGAATTTCCTGGAGGCAACCGGTTTCGACGGCTCGCACTTCATCAAGGAGATGTGCCTCAAGAAAAGCGGCTGGATCCGCTATCCCTGGAAAAACGCGGGCGACCCGGCGCCGCGCATGAAGATCGTGCGCTACGAATACTTCGAGCCGTGGAACTGGATCATCGCGGTCGGCTCCTACGAGGACGAATTCTACGAGGAGGCGAACGCCATCAAGGGCCGCATCATGGAGAGCATGGTGCTGCTCACCGTCTTTGTGGCGGTGATCTCGATGATTCTGGTCTTCATCGCGGCAAACTGGATAACCGAGCCGATCAACCACATTATGGAGGTGATCAGGAAGGTGAAGCTGGGGCGCCTGGACGAGCGCATCGAGGTGACCTCCAACGACGAACTGGGGGAACTTGCCACCGCCTTCAACCGGATGACCACCATCATCAAGCACAACAAGGAACTGGAGGCGAACCTGGCGCAGCAGGGTAAGATGGCGTCCCTGGGGGTGCTCTCCTCGGGCGTCGCCCACGAGATCAACAACCCGCTCGGCGTGATCCTGGGCTACGCCGGCTACCTCGAGGGGAAGCTCACCCCGGACGACCCGAACTACAAGTACATCCACGAGATAAAGCGCGAGAGCAAGCGCTGCAAGAAGATCGTCCAGGACCTTTTGAGCTACGCCAGGACCCCGCAGCCGGTCCTCGAGGAGACCGACCTCAACGAGCTCCTGGAGCAGATCGTAGATTTCGCGGCGAACCACACCGACATGCACCATGTGACGGTACTCAAGGAATTCGACCCGTCCCTCCCCGCCGTCATGGTGGACGGCGACCAGTTACGCCAGGTGGCGATCAACCTGATCCTGAACGCGGGGGCCGCCATGCAGAAAGGAGGGAAGCTGGTGGTATCCTCCGGCTTCGGCGCAAGCGGCTGCGTGAGCATCAAGTTCAGCGACAACGGCGGGGGGATCCCTCCGGAGCACATGGAGAAGATCTTCGAGCCGTTCTTCACCACGCGGGTCAAGGGGACCGGCCTGGGGCTCGCCATCACGAAGCAGATCATCGAGCAGCACCACGGCAAGATCGGTATCGAGAGCGTGATAGGTAAGGGGACCACGGTCGAGGTGCGGCTCCCGGTCGACCGGGACGAATTCATCTAAGGGGTAGCGAGCGTGACAGTCAAGAAGAGGATCATGGTGGTGGACAACGAGGAGGGGCTTTGCCGCATGATGGAGGCGGTCCTCTCGGACAACGGCTACGCGGTTACCGCCTTCACCAGGTCGTTTGAGGCCGCGGAGACCTTCCAGGCGGGGCAGTGGGACCTCTTGGTCACCGACATCAAGATGCCCGGCCTGGACGGCCTGGAGCTTTTGCAGAAGGTGAAACTGAAGGACGCCGCGATCCCCGTCATCATGGTCACCGCCCACGCCACCGTGGAGATGTCCATACAGGCCCTGAGAAAGGGCGCTCACGACATGCTCACCAAGCCGTTCGAGCCCGAGGAGCTGCTCTACCGCGTGAAAAACGCCCTGCAGCACACCCGCCTTCTCGAGGAAAACCGGGAACTGCGCGAGGAGCTGGTGGGCCGTTTCCGTTTCGACAACATCATCGGCGCCTCCCAGGGGCTGAAGGAGACGCTGGAGCGGGTGGAAAAGGTTGCGGTGCGCGACACCTCGGTGCTGGTGACCGGCGAATCCGGCACCGGCAAGGAGCTGATTGCCCAGGCGATTCACTACAACTCGCCACGCAAGGAGAAGAAATTCGTCGCCATCAACTGCGGCGCCCTCCCCGCCTCCCTGTTGGAGAGCGAACTGTTCGGCTACCGCAAGGGGGCCTTCACCGGGGCCGCGGAAAACCGGCGCGGTCTCCTGGAGACGGCCGACGGCGGCACCCTCTTCCTGGACGAGGTCGGCAACCTGCCGATGACCGTGCAAAAGACGCTACTGCGCTTTCTCCAGGAGCAGGAGTTCAACAGGCTCGGCGACCCGACCCCCACCAAGGTGGACGTGCGGGTGCTCTCCGCCACCAATGCGGACCTGAAGGTCGCGGTCAAGGCAGGCGAGTTCCGCGAGGACCTCTACTACCGGCTGAACGTGGTCAACATCCACCTGCCGCCGCTTAGGGAGCGCAGGGACGACATCCCCCTTCTGGCAGCGCACTTCATCGGCCTGCAAAACAGCAAGTTCAGTACCCAGATCAAGGGGCTCGCGCCGGACGCCCTGGAGGCAGCGGTTGACTACGCCTGGCCCGGGAACATCCGCCAGTTGAGAAACGTGATCGAGGCTTCGCTTGCCATGGAGGGGACGAGCTTCATCACCCTGCCGGTGCTCGCCCAGTTCATCGAGGTGGCCCACCGGGAGCCGGAAGCGGAGAGCGGAAGCGACGAGGCAAGCGACGATGGGGAGTACACCAAGGCGCTGTCGCGCTTCGAGACGGAGTACATCAGGGGCCTTTTGCGCAAGAACAACGGAAACGTGGAGGCCGCCGCCCGTGACGCCGGCACCAACATGGCGACCATCTACCGAAAGATCAAGAAGTACGGGATCAGGAAGGACGAGTATAACGCCGCGCCGTAGCGCTTTCAGAAGTGTGCGAGCAAAGCGGAGGCGGGCTCGCGAAACAAAGCCCGCTCAGCTTCCACTAAGAGAGCCCGCTCAGCCGGGCCTTTGCTGAGGGACTAGATCCTTGCTGCACCTCCAAGACCTCACTCTCCCCACCCAAATCCCCCAGGGCAGAAGTTCCAAGAGAGATACCCCCGGAAAACGGCCCCGAGTAGCCAGAAGGGAGGGGAAACTTTTCGCATTCCTGCAAAAGGGCTGCCTGCGCGTTTGCACGGCTGCAAATCCCCCGGACGGCATCGCCTGCCGGCTGTAACTTACCCATTATTCTTAGCTTAATTGCCTGCGGCCGTTTCCCAGGCTGCGGCCCATCTCAGTGTCTTGACAAGAAAACCGGCCGGGGGCATTTGCTGTTTTGCAAAAAAAACAAGTGCGGGGCAGCATCAGTTGCCGAACGTAGTTTCCGGCAACAGCCCGATATTACAACCATTTAAATCTATTTGCCATCCGGGCCGCGGGTTGGTACAGCGGTTGCAGATCAGCAATCCGTCAACCTTTCTTGCTGGACGCAGCATAGTGGTTTTAAAACCGGGGGATTTGAGGTCTTATGCCTAAAGATACGATCTGCCCTTATTACGGGAAAAACGATGATTACTGCGATGTCGGGTGCGGCTACATCTCTCCCTACGACGTGAAACAGATCATCCGTTTTTGTAGCTGTCGCTACGAAGAATGCCTGAAGTACCAGGAACTTTCCGATCGGATCCCGACAGATGCCCAAGAGCCCAGGCTCTGCACGATTTGACTCGGTGCGCCGCCGATAGGAAGAACGGTCCTTCCCAAATGCTCACGACTTCCCGGCGGTAACCAGCAGCTCCTTGCTGTTCCAAGAGCGGCAAAGCCTGAAAAGGCTTGGCCGCTTTTTTTATGGGCGCCTGCAGCACAGCCTGAGAATTTGCCCCATCCCCACCCCACCCTTGAAGGGGAAGGGGTTTGAAGTGCCCTCCCCTCACTGAAAAAGTTAGCAGGTTTCCCTCTCCCTGAGGGCGAGGGGAACTGCGACCTATTCTAATGAAGACAGCCCTCCGTGCAAATCTGGTACACCTTCAAACTCCCATATTTTTTATCAAAAATTTTACTTTCACCGATAAGCGGTTATCATTAGCTGTGAGCGGAGCCAAAGATGGCGGCCAAAGCTCTTCTCGTTTGTGCGACAGCGTTTTGCAAACATAGGTAATGAGGAAATTAAGAGCCAAACCGCCACCCGGTAGGCCGCCGGGCGCGAACCGGAAAAATATTTTTTTCACCGTAAATACGAATATAATCAGTATTTTCAGTTGATTATATACAACCAGATCATCTGTTTTTTTAAAAAAAGGATGACGACATATTTAAAACAGTGTTTATTTTTATTGTACATTCACAAATCATATGATAAAAGAAACTTAGCTAAACGCTGAAATGCGGTGCCGGCGAGGTGCAAAACGGATTAAAAACACTTTGCACCACGGGTAAAACCTTGCAATATCCAGGTGATACGATTCGGCGTTAAAACAAAACACCTTAACCAATTACGCAGCCGCTTTGACACGCAGCCGATTACGAAAAAAAGAAAGGAACCAAGGGGAAATTTAACGGGTAGTGATCGGAATTTACAGGGGCGGGACGCCGCCACGACAACAGCGCATTTTACCAAGAAAGGAGTGACAAACCATGGCAGAAAAAAAGTACGATTGGGCGACAATCGCCAAGAATCCGAAATTCGTAGAACTGCATCACAAAAAAACGGCCTTCCTTTTCGGATGGTGGATTTTCTCTTGCGTGTATTACTTCCTGCTCCCGATCGGGGCAGCCTACACGCCGGGAATCTTCAAGGTCAAGGTGATCGGCGTCATCAACTTCGGCTACATCTTCGCCCTCTCCCAGTTCTTTGTCTCCTGGGGGCTGGCTCTGTACTACGCCCACGTCGCCAACAAGGACTTTGACCGCCTGACCCGCGAACTGATCGACGAATTACATCTCTAAAGTTAAGGAGGATACGACATGACCATGAAGAAAATCATCATAGCCGCTACACTGGCCCTCTCCGTTGCCGCAGCCGCCTTCGCTGAAGAGCCCAATAAGGCAGCAGCCGCTCCGGGCGCCGCGCCTGCCATGAGCGCCCCGGCAGCCCCGGCCGCTCCGGGCGCGCCGACCCTGGCAGCCCCGACCGCAATGCCGGCAGCCCCGGCCGCGGCCGCCCCCGCACCCAAGAAGAGGGAGCTCAAGGCCAACAAGACCGTCACCATCGGCATGTTCGCCGTCATCATCGCCATCACCATGGGCGTCGTCGTCTGGGCCGCCAAGCAGACCAAGACCGCTTCCGACTTCTACGCCGCAGGCGGCGGCATCACCGGCACCCAGAACGGCTGGGCCATCGCCGGCGACTACATGTCGGCGGCCTCCTTCCTGGGTATTTCCGGCCTGATCTCGCTCTACGGCTACGACGGGTTCATGTACTCGGTCGGCTGGCTGGTGGCCTACATCACCGTGCTCCTGATCGTGGCCGAGCCATGCCGCAACGCCGGCAAGTACACCCTGGGTGACATCCTCTCCTTCAGGACCTCGCCCAAGCCGGTGCGCGCCTTCGCCGCCATCTCCACCGTCGCCGTATCCACCTTCTACCTGACCGCACAGATGGTCGGTGCAGGCAAGCTGATGGCGCTTCTGGTCGGCATCCCCTACAAGACCTCCATCATCGGCGTCGGCATCCTGATGGTCGGCTACGTCGTCTTCGGCGGCATGGTCGCCACCACCTGGGTACAGATCATCAAGGCGGGGCTCCTCATGTCGGGCGCGGCACTGCTCTCAGTTCTCGTCATGGCCAAGGCCGGCTTCAACCCGCTCGGCTTCTTCGACACCATCGTCAACAGCCCGGACATCCAGGATCACGTCTCCAAGCTGATGCTGAAGGACGGGGTCATCATGAGCGGCGTCGATGCCGGCCAGCGCTTCCTGGAGCCTGGCCTGTACCTGAAGAACCCGCTGGACCAGATTTCCCTCGGCATGGCTCTGGTGCTCGGCACCGCCGGCATGCCCCACATCCTGATGCGCTTCTTCACGGTTCCCACCGCCCAGGCCGCTCGTAAGTCCGTCATCATCGCCATGTTCATCATCGGCGGCTTCTACGTACTGACCACCCTGCTCGGCTTCGGCGCCGCCATCCACCTGACCCCGCAGGGGATCATCCAGGTCGACCCGGGCGGCAACATGGCCACCCTGATGCTCGCTCAAGAAATGGGCGCGGAAATCGCCCCGATCTTCGGCGACCTCTTCCTCGCCTTCCTGTGCGCCGTTGCCTTCGCCACCATCCTCGCCGTGGTCTCCGGCCTGGTTCTGGCAGCCTCCGCGGCCATCGCGCACGACATCTACGTCAACGTGATCAAGGACGGCCACGCCGACCAGCACGAGCAGGTCATGGCAGCCCGCATCACCTCCTTCGTGGTAGGCGCCTGCGGCATCATCATCGGCATCGCGGCGGAAAAGCAGAACGTCGCCCACCTGGTGGCGCTCGCCTTCGCGGTCGCCGCCTCCGGCAACCTGCCGGTCGTACTCTTCTCGCTGTTCTGGCGCAAGTTCAACACCGGCGGCGTCATCTCCGGACTCCTGGTCGGCACCATCGCTGCCATCGGCCTGGTGATGGTCTCACCCAACATGACCTACCCCAAGGTCGAAGCCGCCAAGGCGCATAAGGTCGTGGTCGCCCTGGAGAAGAAGCAGTCAGCCCTCGCCCCCGGCGCCGTGCTGGGAGAGAAGGACCTCAAGGCTCTCACAAAAGCACGAGTCGACGAAACTCAGGACGGCACCTCCATGATGGGTCTGGACAAACCGCTCTTCGGGCTGAAAAACCCGGGCATCGTCTCCATCCCGCTCGGCTTCCTGGCGGCCATCCTGGGCGCCCTCGCCTTCCCGAGCCGGCGTTCCGAAGAGATGTTCGACGAGGTCTACGTCCGCCAGAATACCGGATTGGGAATGGCCAAGGCCGTCGAGCACTAACCAACACCGCATAAGTCTGTTATCATGGGGGAGGGGAACCTCCCCCATTTTTTTATTGGAGCAGACATGCCCCAGCATAACTACCCCCCGCAGCCAAGCGACATTGAACTGCTCCAGGATCTCATGGATCAGGTGCACGGCTTCCTGCCGCTTTTGGAGCGCGACGAGATCGGCCGGCTCCTGGAAGGGCTCGAGCGCCTGGCTGAGGAGGAGCTGGCCCCGTTCCAAAGTTTTGCCCAGCGCCAGGAGGCCCTCTTGGCGGCAATTCCCCGGGAAGACCATTACCCCACCCTGCTGCGCCTGCACGAGGCGCTGAACCTCCTGGAAATGGAGCGCTTCCTCGCCTTCTTCTCGGTCCCGGCGCTGCACGAGAACTGCACCCTGTACCGCGATCTCCTGGCCGGCCGGGCGCTGCAGCTGGTGCTGGACGAGATGCCCCGCACTCCACCGCGCCCCTTCGCCCTGATCAGCATGGGGAGCGACGGCCGCGAGGAGCAGACCCTCATCACCGACCAGGACTACCTGATCGTCTACGGCGACGGCGGCGGAGAGGAGGCCGACGGCTACTTCCGGGAGTTTTCCATGGTCCTCGTGGAGCGGCTCGCCGAGATCGGCTTCAAGAAGTGCACTGGCGGCATCATGCCCTCAAACGACGACTGGCGCGGCTCGCTTTCCCAGTGGCAGCGCCGCCTGTTCTCCATCGTACGCTACGAGTGCGAGGACATGGGGAAAAACCTGATGGACCTGATCGTCATCTCCGACGCACGCTACGTGGCCGGAGACCAGGAACTCGCCGAAGAACTGGTGGGCCGGATCCGCTCGCTTGGGCAGGACTACTTCCTGGCGCTTTGGGGCATGGCGAAGGCGGCGACCGAGATGCGGCTGGCCCTGGGCTTCCTGAAGCGGTTCTGGACCGAGGGGAGCGGCGAGCACAAGGGTGAGTTCAACCTGAAACTGCTCGCCTGGGCACCGCTCGTCATGAACGTCCGGATCCTCGCCATCAACCAGGGGATCCCCGCCACCTCCACCGTCAAGCGCATCGAGATCCTGCAGCGCGAGCGGAGCTTCTCCCAGCCCACCGCGCGCGGACTGATCGAGGCCTACCGGATCCTCACCAAACACCGCATCCTGCTCCAGATCAAGGTCATCAAGGGGATCCAGCACGACGCCTATTATCTCAACCCGTACTCGCTGGAAAAGGAGGAAAGGGAAAGGGTGAGGCAGGCGCTGCTGCTCATAGAGGATCTGCAGAAGATCATTCACACCAATTTCTCCATTGTCTGATCTCGCGATTTTCATCTTCACCCGCACCGGCGCCTGTGTTATGCTCCTCTCACCAATCGAGGCACCCGACCGGAGGACACCATGAGCCAAGAGGACCCGCGCTACCAGGTCAACCTGTTCCACCCCAAAAAAGGAGGGATGAGGGATGAGGTACTGATCATCTTCGTCGTCCTGTTCGGCTGGGCACTGTTCACCTTCGGCTTCCAGCTGCTTTTGGCTGCCTGCCAGGGGACCGGCGCCGGAAGTATCCTGGCGGGTCTCACCCTCTTCAACCTGCCGCTGCACTTCTGGTTCACCGGGCAGTTCCTGCCTCTTTGGTTCATCATCCTCTGCATCATCTTCAACCTCTACCTCGACCGGATCACCGAGTACCACAGCCGCAAGAGAGACCGAAGCTATGAGTGATGCCCACTGGACCATTTTCGTGGTGATCGGCGTTTTGGTCTCCTTCATCCTGGTGGGCCTCAAGCAGAAGTCGCGCGAAAGCGTCGAGTACGGCTTCGGCGGGCGCTATACCGGCAGGATCGGCGGGGGTGCGGCCATAGCCAGCAACTGGATGAGCGCCGCAAGCCTCATGGGGCTGGCAGGGCTCATCTACCTGAACGGCTACCAGGCGCTCGCCTACGTGATCGGCTGGACCGGCGGCTACGTGCTGCTACTGGTGCTCTTGGCGGGTCAGATCCGCCGCTTCGGCAAGTTCACCGCTCCCGACTTCGTGGGTGAGCGCTACGGCTCACCGGCCGCACGCTTCCTGGCCGCCGTCATCTCCATCGCGATCTCCGTCATCTACTGCATCGCCCAGTTCAAGGGGATCGGCATGATCTTCTCCTTCATGCTGGGAGTCGACTACAGTCGCGGCGTCCTGTACGGCGGCCTGGCCGTGATCTCCTACCTGGTGCTCTCCGGCGTGCTCGGGGTGCCGCGCAACCAGCAGATGCTCTACTTCGTGATCAGCGTTTCCTTCATCGTGCCGCTCATGTGGCTGGCCCATCGGCTGGGCTACTTCTGGCTGCTCCCCCAGTTCGGCTACGGGGCGGCGATCAACGATCTGTCGCGCGAGTTCGCCATCGATTTCGCCGCCCCCTTCGCCCACGGCACCCTGTACCAGTGGTGCGCGCTCTGCTTCACCCTGATGGTGGGGACCGCGGGGCTCCCCCACGTGCTGTCGCGCTTCTACACGGTCCCGAACCTGAGGGACGCGCGCTGGAGCGTGGTTTGGGGACTCTTCTTCATCGCTATCATCTACTGGTCGGCGCCGGCCTACGCGGTGTTCGGCAAGCTGATGGAGGCCCGGATGGGGCACGTCCTGGATCCCGCCCAGGCGCGCGGCATGGCGGACATCATCGTATTGAAGACCGCCGTCCTGGGTGGGCTTCCCGGCTGGCTGGTCGGCGTGCTCGCCGCCGGGGCGCTCAGCGCCGCCTTCTTCACCGTGGCGGGGCTCCTGATGACCGGGGCCGCCTCCATCTCCTACGACATCTACTACCGGATCTTCCACCCGATGGCGAGCGAATCCTCCCGGATGCAGGTGGCCAAAGGGGGAACCCTGGCGCTGGCGGGGATCGTCCTGCTGCTGGCGCTCAACCCTCCCGGGCTGATCGCGGAGATCACCGCAGTCGCCTTCGCCCTGGCCGGCAACACCATTTTCCCGCTCTTCCTGCTCGGCATCTGGTGGGAGCGCGCCAACGACGACGGGGCGGTCGCCGGGATGCTGGTCGGCATCGTCTGCACCTTCGCCAGTCCGCTGTTCGGCTCGCTCTCGCCCCAGGTGGCCGCCCTCTTCCCGCTCACCTCGTCGGCCCTGTGCGGGGCGCCCCTGGTGATCCTGGTCATGATCGCGGTGTCGCTGCTCACCCCGGCCCCGCCCGAGGAGATGCGGCGGTTTCTCCGGGAAGAGGTGCATGGTCACCTGGACTAGGGAGGAGGGACAGGTTAAGGCTGAGGTTTTGGTTTAGAAAACCTTACTGGCAACCCCTGTTGCGTGCTCTTCTCTCAACCTCAACCTTAACCTCAACCTGTTGGGAGCCTCCATGCCGATGCTGTTGGGAACCAAGGGAGACGACATCCTGAAATGGAGCGTCAGCACCGAGCTGGTCGCCTGCCTGAAGAGCAAACTCGCCCTGAAGTGGGAGCAGAGCCCATCGGGGGAGGCGCACTCCTTCCAGGAAAAGTACCTGGGCTCCCTGCGGGAGGAACTGGGTTACGAGGCCCAGCTGACGCGCGAACTGGACGCCCTGAACGAGGGGATCGGGGAGGCGGATTCCCCCGCCCAACTGCTGCCGCTCCAGGCGCGCTATCGGGAGGTCGTTGCAACGCACTTCAGGCGCCGGCGCTCCGTGCTCGCCCTGTGCGGGCTCTGCTGCGAACTGCATGACCGGGTCCTTGCCAAGGCGCTTAATTTTGCCGGGGAGCGCATGCTGCAGCTGGGCCAGGGGAGCGCGCCCGGTTACGCCCTGCTTGTCTCCGGAGACCGCGGCCGCTGTGAGCAGACCCTTAAGGGTGCCAACCGCTATTTCCTGCTGCACGAGGAGCAGGCCCCCCGCTTTCTGCTGTTCCGGCGCCAGGTCGCAGCCCTGATGCAGGAGTGTGGTCTGCAGGGCGGGGAGGTCCCCATTTGGCACGGCAGCCTCAGGGGGTGGAGCAGCTTTCTGGGCGAGGCCTTTGCCCGGGAGGAGCCCCCGGCGCCAGAAAACCTCCTGGCTGCCCTCCCCCCCTTCGCCGCCGCGCCGTCTCCCCAGTCGCACGAGCCCGCCGCGGGGGAATTGGGCCCGGTTGAGCTCGCCGACCTCATTTTTGTCCAGGGTGAAGCGGCGCTGGCCGCAGAGGCGCTGGCCGCGGCGGCCAGGACCATGCAGGCCGAGTGCAGCCGCGACCCTTTCCTACAGCTGGCGCGCCAGACCATCGGCCGGCCGGTGGCCCTGGGGCGCTTCGGTGGGTGGCGGCTGGAGCGTAGCGGCGCGCACAAGGGGGAGTTGAAGCTGAAGGAGTTTGCCCTCGACCCCCTGGTCATGACGCTGCGCGTTCTGGCCCTGCAGCTTGGCAACCGCGCCGGCGGCTCGGTGGACCGGATACGTCTGCTCCAGGAAAAGGGGTTTCTCGACGTGGAACTGGCGGAGAGGCTGCTGCAGGCGTTCCAGTGCATCATGCAGCTCAGGATCCTGCTCGAGATGCGGGGCGAGGACGGCTCGTTCTGCAACCCGGAGGAGTTCAGCCCCGAGACGGAGTCCCGGTTCAGAAGCGCCCTGGAGGCGGTGCTGGGCCTGCAGAAGATCGGCTATCAGCGACTGGTCGCACAGGGTTAGGGGACAGGAGCCATGCGCATTTCAATGTCAGCAGGGACTCTGTTTATCTTCCCGCTCGACAAGGTCTTCGAAATGGCGGCGGAGGTCGGCTTTGACGGGGTCGAGCTGGTCATCAACCAGGAGTTCCAGAAGGTGAACTGCCGCCGGCTGATCCAGCGGCTGGCCGAGACCCACCCGATCCTCTCCATCCACGCCCCCTTCATGCCGCTGGACGGCTGGGGCGGCCCGAGCGACGCGCTGAAGCGCTGCGTGGAACTCGCGGCGGAGTGCGGCATCGGCCTGGTCAACTTCCACCCGCCGTCCTGGCTCGGCTGCGAACTCGGCTACTGGCGCTGGCTGTACCGCATCAGCGATTTTCAACGGGAGATCGGCGGGGATCGGGTGACCGTCACCCTGGAGAACATGCCCTGGACCGGCAAATACCGGATCAACGGCTACATCCTTTCCGAGACGCGCAAGATGATCGATTTCCTCGCGCAGAGGAACCTCTATCTCACCTTCGATTGCACCCACATGGGGAGCGGGCGGGCGAACTTCATCAACGACTTCTACCTCTACTACAACAGCGGGCGGATCCGCAACATCCACTTCTCCGACTACGGCCACGGCCGCCAGCACCTGTTACCCGGGCACGGCATCCTGCCGCTCACCCGATTCCTGAACCACCTGCGTAACACCGAATACAACGAGACGCTCACCCTGGAGCTCTCCCCCTACGAGTTCCCCAAGGGAGAACGGATCATCATCGAGAGCCTCAAGGAGATCCTCGGCTACCTCAGGCAGGAGACCGCCAAGACTACCCTCTGACCACGTAGACCGAGCATTTGGCGTCCCGCACCACCTTGTGGGAGACGCTCCCCAAAAACTTGCGTTTCAGGAACCCCTTACCGGTGCTGCCGATCACGATCACGTCGATCTCCTCCTTTTCGGCGAAGTGAATCAGCTCTGCGGCCGGATCACCGTAGACCACCGCGGTTTCCAGTTGCACCTCCTCCTCGCCGGCAATCTTCTCGATGACGTAGAAGATGCGCTCCTTGAGCTCTCCCCACTCGGCCTTCTCGGTGATGGGGCGGGCCGGCACGAAATCGGTGAAGGTGTTGCGCGGGGCGTTCGGGAGCACCAGGAGACCGTAGACCTTGCTCTTGAACTTACTCGGGTTACCCGCGGCCATGCGGACCGCCTCCTCCGCGGCCTTGTCGGAGAGAGGCGAGCCGTCGATGGCCACCAGGATTTTTTTGCGCAGGTTCAGCATCTGCTTCCTCCAGTAGTTTGGATCGCACCAGGACCGGGAAAGCACAACTATAAAACATTACATCATATTTTCAAACAGCTAATTTGGGGGAACAAGCCGGAAGGATGCGGAACTGTCGGGAGCGTGGTCGTTTAAGAACCTGCTACAACTCTAGCAAGCTCCCCCCGTCCTTTGGGAGGGTCGGGGAGGGACTCGCCTTGTGCGCGAATGTTGCTCCCTGTGGGGAAAACGGCCGGGAAAACTGGCCCTCGGACGCTCAATCGGCGATACCGTGCTTGATGGCATACTTTATCAGTTCCGCGTTGTTGGAGAGCTTCAGCTTGGCGAGCACGCGGGAGCGGTAGGTGCTGACCGTCTTGATACTGAGGCAAAGCTCCCCAGCTATCTGGGAGGGGGTCATACCGGAACCGATCATCCGAAGGAACTGGGACTCGCGGCTCGACAGCGCGTCGTGCGGCAGGGCACCCTTGTCAAGGCCGGAACCGAGGTGGGCTGCAACCGTCTCGGCAAGGGAGGAGCTGATGTAGCGCCCACCCGAAAGCACCTTCTGCACGGCCCCCTCGATCTCCTCGCTGGCGCTTTCCTTGGTCAGGTAGCCGCAGGCGCCGAGGCTGAGCGCCCGGATGGCATAGTCCTCCTCGGGGTACATGCTGAGCATCACCACCGGGAGCGAGGGATGCTCGCGGTTCAGCTGTTTCAAAAGGTCAAGTCCGCTGCGCCCCGGCAGGGAGATGTCGAGCAGCACCATGTCGTATCTGCGCGCCGCCACCTTGCTGAGCGCTTCCTCGGCATTGGCGGCTTCATCGCAGCAGAGATCGAGCCGGGTGTCCTCCAGGCTCCTGATGACCCCCTTTCTCAATATGGCATGGTCATCGACGATCAGAATCTCGTACATTACCCCTCTCTTTTTCCGTCCCTTGCTTCCTGGATCTCGGTGCGACAGGGTATCATACTTCCGACCGGAATGTGAATCAGAGCCCACCGGTATTTTGAGGAAAAAAACGGGAAGTTGTCTGTGGGAACAATCCTACAGCTCTGGGTAATGGGTGATCCAGTAGCTCATCAGTTCGGCGCTGGTGCGCAGCTGCAGTTTTTCCAGAACGCGGCTGCGCATGGAGCTGATGGTCTTGACGCTCAGGGAAAGTTCGCCGGCGATCTCGGTCATGGTCAGGCCCGAGGCGAGCAGCGAGACGAAGTGGCACTCGCGGTCAGACAGGAGCCGGTGCAGCGGAGCCCCCCGGGGGCCATCCGCTAGGGCATCGGCAAGCAGCTCGGCCTGAGAGGGGGTGATGTAGCGTCCTCCCTGCAAGAGTTTTTCAGCGGCGATCAGCAGCTCCTCCGCAGCGCTCCCCTTGTTCAGGTAGCCGCAGGCCCCGGCGCGCAGCGCGCGCACCGCGTACTGCTCTTCGGGGTACATGCTGAGCACCAGCACCGGGAGCTTTGGCTGCCGCCGGCGTATCTGCTTCAGCAGGTCAAGCCCGTTGCGGCCGGGGAGCGAAAGGTCCAAAACGACCAGGTGGTAGTCGCCGCCGGCAATCTTCTCCAGGGCCTCGTGGCCGGTGGCCGCCTCGTCGACGCGGCTCGACCCGGCGGCCAGCTCGCTGAGCAACCGGACGATGCCGAGACGGACAATGGCGTGATCATCAATAATCAGGATCCGCTTCAAGGGTTCTCCACGCTGGGAATCGGCCCATCCCTGACCGGATAAAGGCAAAGAGGTGTACCCAAGCGCCCTACGCCGAATTTCATGCACCGTATTTTATCGACAATCTAGCACAAAGTGCCACCGGCGCACAACCGGCAGGAAGAGGGCAGGAAAGCCCCCCGGCTGGTAAGTGGAGTGCGGTTCAGGTTTCCTCCGCTCCCTGGTTCAGCACCCCGAGCATCTCCCGGTGGATGACGCCATTGGAAGCAAGGATGCGGTGGTCGTAGACCGAATAGGGGAGTCCCGCGTGGTTGCTGAGCTCCCCACCAGCCTCGGCGACCAGCAGGGATCCGGCTGCCACATCCCACGGCTTGAGCTTGCACTCCCAGTAGCCGTCCAGCCTCCCCGCGGCGACATAGGCGAGATCGAGCGCCGCAGCTCCCGCGCGGCGCACGGCACGAGCGGCCAGCTGAAAATTGACGAAGTTGCCGAAATTGTTCTCGTTGTCCCGGGTGCGGTCGTAGGGAAAACCGGTGGCAAGCAGACAACGCCGCAGCGGCTGACGGGAGGAGACCCGGAGCCTCTTGCCGTTCAGGAAAGCACCCTTGCCCTTGAGAGCTGTGAACAACTCGTCCATCGTGCAGTGGTAGACCACTCCCAAAAGGACCTCCCCTCGGTGCTCCAGGGCGATGGATACGCAAAACCAGGGAAAGCCATGGGCGAAATTGGTGGTGCCGTCCAGCGGGTCCACGATCCACCGATAAGGTTGGCTCCCCCCCTGGCAGGTCCCCTCCTCAGCGAGAAAGCCATGCTCCGGGAAGGCCTCGGCCAAGGAGGCGACGATCAGCTCCTCGCAGCACCGGTCGACCTCGGTTACCAAGTCGATCTCCCCCTTGAAGGCTATGTCGAACTCGCTCCAGAGCCGCTCCTTCTGCAGTGCGCCGGCCAGCTTGGCGGCGCTCACCGCCTGTTCCAGAAAATGCTGCAGTTCCGCTTCAGTCGGCATCGAGCACCCCGTCGGCGCCAGGTGACGACTCGAAAAGCTCCCGAATCTGCTCGATCAGGGTGAAATGCATCTCGTCCTCCGCCGCGATCCTCCGGAAGAGTTCTTTCTCCCAGTGTTCTTCCGCCGTCTGCGCCAGTTGACCGTAGAGCCGGGCACTGGCCGCCTCGAAATCCATGGCGCAGACGTAGGAGGCGAGGTTGCCGTTGAACTGAGCGAGCGGCATCTGCCGCACCGAAAGATGGCGCAGAATGCAGCGGGCGCCGACCAGGGTGGTGGAATGGTCAAGTTCCACAACGGCACCGCTTTCCCGCGCGCGCAATGCGTCGGCATGCCGCTGCTCGTCCTCCGAGAGCATGGCGAAGATCCGGCTCAGTCCCGGAATGCCGGCCTCGGCCCCGCAGCGCTCATAATAGCCCTTCCCTTCGCCCGACTTTCGCAGCACCACTTCACAGGAATCCATTTTTAGCCCCCCCTGAAAGTTATCTTTGCGGCTGAAATACAGTACCAGAAATTCGGGGGAATTCAAAAAAATGCGGGAGAATTGCACAACATTGGCAAAAAAGGGGGATCCGCAGATCCCCCCATTTGTAGCTAACCACCGCCATTTCTGACGAGTCTTAGTTGTAGGCGCTCTCCGAATGCTGGGTCTGGTCGAGACCCATGACTTCGTCTTCCTTCTCCACCCGGAAACCGATGGTCTTGCTGATCACGAAGGAGATCACCAGGGTAACCACCACGGCGTAGGCTGCGGCGGCGCCAACCGCTATCAACTGGATGACGAACTGCTTGCCGTTGCCCGAGGTGAGTCCCGTGGCGCCGACGGTAGCGAAGACGCCGGTCAAGAGGGCGCCCGTGGTCCCGCCGATACCGTGCACGCCGAAGGCGTCCAGAGAGTCGTCATACCTGAGCTTGGCCTTCATCATGACGCCGAGGTAGCAGACCAGTCCGCCGGCGATCCCCATGAGGATCGCTGCGCCGGGCTGCACGAAGCCGGCGGCGGGGGTGATCACGACCAGCCCAGCAACCACCCCGGAGCCGAAACCGAGGGCCGAGGGCTTGCCGGCGTGTATCCACTCCGCGATCATCCAGGTGAGGCCGGCCATGGCCGGGGCGACCATGGTGGTGGTCATTGCCAGACCGGCCAGGCCGCCGGCGGCATCGGAGCAGTTGGGGCCCACAATCGCGGAGCCGGCGTTGAAGCCGAACCAGCCGAACCAGAGCACGCCGACGCCGATCAGGGTGAGGGGAAGGCTGTGGGGAGCCATGCGCTCCTGCGGGAAGCCGTGACGCTTGCCGAGGAAGTAGAGCACCACCAGTGCCGAAATACCCGAGGAGAGGTGGACCACGGTGCCGCCGGCGAAATCGAGCGCGCCCATCTTGGCAAGCCAGCCGTCGCTCATCCAGACCCAGTGGGCCAGGGGATCGTAGACCAAGGTGGTCCAGGCCAGCACGAACACGCAGTAGGCGGAGAACTTGATGCGCTCGGCCAGGGCGCCGGAGACCAGCGCGACGGTGATCATGGCGAACATGCACTGGTACATGGAGAAGACGAATTCGGGGATCGCCCCCGGCTCGGTGGCGACGTTCTGGAACAGGGCGTACACCGGGTTGCCGTCCTTGAAGCTGATCAGGCCGTTCAGCATAGCCTTGGAAAAATTACCCAAGAGTCCGTGGCCGATGTCGGGCCCGAAGGAGAGGGTATAGCCGATGATCACCCACTGCACCCCCACGATCCCCATGGCTACGAAGGAGTGCATCATGGTGGAGAGCACGTTTTTCTGGCGCACCATGCCGCCGTAGAAGAGCGCGAGTCCGGGGATCATGAAGAGGACCAGTGCCGAGGCAACCAGCATCCAGGCGGTATCGCCGGTATTGAGCACCGGGTCGACGTTCTTGGGGGCCGCGGCTGCGGGTGCGGCCGGGCTTGCCGCCGGGAGGGTGGCAGGTGCGGGTGCGGCTGTCACTGAAGCGGGCGCGCTCGCAGCGGGCGCCGCGGCGGCGGGTGCCGCTTTGTCCTCGGCAAGTACTGCCATAGGGGTCAACAGCAGGCAGGCCGCCAGCATGAGCTTGGCAAAGGGAACCGCGACTCTACCAGCAACTACCTTAGTCTCATTGAGGATACTTCTTCGTATCATACCATTCTCCATTGATTGATTGAATTTTACCAACTATAGCAATTAAATGGCTTCGTCGCCCTTCTCTCCGGTCCTGATCCTGACGGCATCTTCCAGTGGCATGACGAAGATCTTGCCGTCCCCTATCCTGCCGGTTTTGGCGGTCTGCTCGATGGCGTCCACGACTTTTGCTACCAGGTCGTCCGTGACGGCGATCTCGATCTTCACCTTCGGGATGAAGTCGACCACATATTCAGCGCCACGGTAGAGTTCGGTGTGACCCTTCTGGCGCCCGAAACCCTTGACCTCGCTGACCGTGATCCCCTCAATGCCGATCTCGTTCAAGGCATCTTTCACCTCGTCCAGCTTGAACGGCTTGATGATGGCTTCTATAAGCTTCATTGCTTACCTCCTTTGCTATATTCGAATGGGTGCCTCGCTGCAGTGGGTTTTGCTAAGCACGGCGCGTGCCAATTTCCGCCAGCTCCGAATTTCGGCAGGTTACGGAGTGCGGACGCAGATAGGCGGCCGCATCTGCATAGTTTTTATGCAGGTGCGCCGCCAAAAAAGGCAGAAGCATACCATGAACTGGTTCCCTTCAGTTCGCTATCTCAGTCACCTCGGTCAACAGGGTCCCTATTTAGGACGGTAGCCGCTGGAAAAGGGAAGTTGGCGCAGGTTGAACTCGGGGTAGGCGGCAACTGCCACCTCGTACTGGTCCAGCCCTTCGCGTTCGATATCCGACTCGACCCTGATCCCCATGACCCTGTCGAGTAGCTTGAAGAAGAGGTAGGCTACGGCAAAGACGAAGACCAGGTTGGTCACGGTCCCGATGACCTGGGCACCGAACTGGCCGGCATCGCCGTAGAAAAGCCCTCTTACCGTCCCTTTCGCACCGTTGAAGCCGTCACCGTAACTGCCGTCGGCGAAGAGCCCCAGGGCGAGCACGCCCCAGGCGCCGCAGACGCCGTGCACCGAAATGGCGCCGACCGGATCGTCGACCTTGAGCACCCGCTCCATAAAGAAGACACTGCCGCAGCAGATGACGCCGGAAAGTCCTCCGATCAGCACCGCGCAGACCGGGCTCACGAAGGCGCAGGGCGCGGTGATGCCGACCAGGCCGGCCAAAAGACCATTGGCGCTCATGGTGAGGTCAGGCTTGCCCCACTTGAGCCACATGACCACCATGGCAAAGAAGCCTCCGGCAGCGCTCGCCAGCATGGTGTTGACCGCCACCACCCCGATTCTCAGATCGGAGGCGGCGAGGGTCGAGCCGGTGTTGAAGCCAAACCAGCCGAAGGCTAGGATCAGGGTGCCGACGATCGCCATCGGGATGTGGTGCCCTGGGATCGGATTGGCGGAGCCGTCCTTGTTGAACTTCCCGATGCGAGGACCGAGTACCAGGGCCCCGGCCAGGGCGGCCACCCCGCCGGTCATGTGCACCACCGAGGAGCCGGCGAAGTCGACGTGGCCGTGCCCCAGTCCGAAGTTGCTCCCCAGGGTGGAGAGCCAGCCGCCGCCCCAGACCCAGTTGGCGTAGAGCGGGTAGAGCAGGGCGCTCATCATGAAGCCGTACACCACGAAGGCGGAGAACTTGAAGCGCTCGGCCATGGCCCCGGTCGGGATAGTGGCCGCCGTGTCCATGAAGACCATTTGGAACAGGAAGATGGTGCAGACCACCGAGTCGTAGCAGTTGCCGGAGAGGAAGAACCCCTTGGTGCCGAACAGTCCGAATTCCTTGCCGAACAGGTGCAGCGCGAACTCGCCGTTCAGCATGCTCCCCCCTCCCAGGGTCGGCAGCCCCCCCACGCCGCCCATCTGGATCGCGAAGCCGCAGGCCCAGTAGGCGAGGATCCCTATGCAGTAGATCATCATGTTCATCGCCATGGTGTGGCTGGCATTCTTGGCGCGGCAAAAGCCGGTCTCCACCAGGGCGAAGCCGGTCTGCATGAACATGACCAGGAAGCCGCACAAAAGGGTCCAGGCCATGTTGATGGCGATCTTGTTGTGTCCTGCCGCGTCCGCAACCTTGGCCGCGAGCGGCTCGGCGGCGGCCAGGCGCTTCAGGTCGTCGGTGCTCGGTGCATTGGCCGACTCGCCTATGGTGTCGGCCGCCACGCCGGTGTTGATGCCCGAAGGGTCGCCCTTCACCGGCAGAGCTGGCGCTGGCGCTACTGTGGGTGCGCCGGCAGCAGGCGCGGCGACAGGAGCGGCAGCGGGCGCGGAGGATTTATCCTCGGCGCAAGCAGCGCTCGCGATCAGCAGTGCCAGTGCCGATGCACAGCAGGCAGCTGCATATTTATTCATCATCTTCCTCATACTAGCCTCCTTCCTTTGCAGGCTCGGTACGGGGCTCCCTTGCCGCCGTCCCGATATCAATAGTCAACTTTACCCGAAGTTCCGCCTCTTTTCCCGGGAAGAGCCGCAAAAAGTGGGGCTCGACGCTCGCAGCCGGGGGCGCCTAACAATGCGCCGGGGCTCGGCAAAGCACGCAGGGCAGTTCCCTGGGCAACAGCACCGCAGGGACCCGCTCACATAAAAAAACGCCTCGCACCATGAGAGTGCAGAGGCGCCATTGCCTTTTCGTTACCAGCCGGCACCCCTTTGTGCCTGGACTAGCACTACTCCAAGCACGATCTGTACCCAGGAAGGCAATTTATATTTACAACCGTTATTCCGGCACGTTACCCGATCGCACCTGGCACGGTGCCCCGAGGGGTGCCGATTATTTAGCCAATCCTGCCCCCATCTGGATCACCGCCCCACCGACCACGATGATGGCGAGCCCAAGCCAGGTCGAAGCGGGAATGGTCTCCTTGAACACGAAGCGGCCGGCAAGGATGCTCACCACCGCGAAAACGGCGACATAGACTCCGAGCAGCCGGGAAAAGTCCCACTTCACCGTGTTCACCACCACCCCGTAGCAGCCGAGCATCAGGAACCCAGTGACTATGAACCATACCAGGCTGCCGTGCAGCCCCTTGCGTATCACGGCGTCGCCGCCGACTTCCAGAACTGCCGCTGCAATAAATATTATCCAGGCTAGTGCCGTCATGATTAACCTCGTTTATTTCGATTTGGCGGTCCACCTCCGCCTGCGGCTTACGTCATGCCCACTCCCCACCCCCTTCCGGGAGGGTCAGGAGCATCTTTAAACGGCACCCGTCACTTGTTGATGGAGCCCTGCCTCGCTTTCAGGTGAGGGGCCGGTGTTGGGGGGGGATTGGTTGGGGAAACCTGGTTGGGACCCGCCGCCCCGCGATGCATGATCAGCATGATCAGCAGGACCAGGATGATGGCGCCGGCCGCGGCACCGAGCACGATCCAGAGGTTCTTCCGGTTTCCTCCCTGTTTCCAGGGAGAGGGAGACTTAAGGTGATGGCAGCGCCCGGTCATCTTGACCTCGGCCGGATTGTCCAGATCCTCCTTCATGGCCGCGGCAGAGGCGTAGCGCTTCCGCGGCTCCCGCTCCATGGCGTGCAGGACGATCTCCTCGACCTCTTCCGACAGGTCGGGGTTTCTTTTACGCGGGGCTACCGGATCGCCGGTGACCCGCGCATTCATGATAACGAACATGTTCTCGTTTTCGCTGGCGAAAGGGGGGGCGCCGGCCACCATCTCGTACAGCATGGCGCCCAGGCTGTAAAGGTCGGTCTGCTCGTCGCCGCGTTTCCCCTTGACCTGCTCGGGAGCCATGTAGTCGGGGGTGCCGACCGCCGGGGTGAAACCGGCGAAGGTGAGGCGCCTTCCCTCTGCGGACTTGGCGATGCCGAAGTCGAGGATCCGTATGGTGCCGTCGAAGCAGATCATGATGTTCTGCGGCTTCAGGTCGCGGTGGATGACGCCGTGCTGGTGCATGTGGGCGAGGGCGTCGCACATGCGGCTGGCGAGCTTGACAGCATCCTTTTCCGGCATGGGGCGCACGCTGTTCAGAAGGTGTGCCAAGGTGTAGCCGCGCACGTACTCGGTCACGATGTAGGGGCGGCTGCGGTTCTCGACCGGGAAGAACTTCAGTATGTAGGGGTGGTTCAACAAAAGCCCGATTTCCTCCTCGCGTTCGAAGCGCGAATAGAAGCCGGGGTCACTCTCGAACTCCATGAACGGCACCTTGAGCGCCACGTCACTCTTGGTGCGGAGGTCGGTCGCCTTGAAAATGGTCGCCATGCCGCTGCGGCTGATGGTTTCGGTGATGAAGAAGCGGTCGTCCAGCGTCTTGCCGGGCTGGAGGTCGTAGCCGGTCGTCTCGGGGGGCGCCTCGTGGTACATGGGGAGGCCGCGGTAGTAGGAAACCTTCTCCACCTCGGTTATGTTGACCACCTGGATGGAGAGGTTGTCGTCGGTGCCGCGGCTCTCGGCCAGAGCCACCAGCTGGCGGCAGGCCTGGGCCGGGGAGAGGCGCATTACGATTTCGGCGATCTCTCCGTCGGCCACGTGCGCGTAGAGGCCGTCCGTGCAGAGCACGACGCGGTCCCCCTTGAAAGCGGGGGTCTGCTCCAGGTCGACCCGGATCACCGGGTCCTGCCCGACGCTCCGGGTCAGAACCGAACGGTGCTCGCTAGTCTTCGCGTCCTGCTCACTGATGAGGCCGAACTTCTGCTGCATGCCGACGTAGGAGTGGTCCGTGGAGAGCTGCCGGATCTCACCCTTGCGCACCAGGTAGACCCGGGAGTCGCCCACGTTGCCAACCACGATCTCGTCGTTTCTCAAAACGGCGAGGCAGAGCGTGGTCGCCATCCGGCTTTTGCCGTGGTTCTCCATCCCCTTGTCGTAGACGGCCAGGTTGGCGGCGTTGAACATCTGGGTCAGGAGCTGCTGCGGGGTCTGGTCACCCTTCGCCTCACGAAAGGTGGCCAGCGAGGTCTCCACCGCCAGGCGGCTCGCCACCTCGCCGCGGTCCATGCCGCCGACCCCGTCGGCCAGGGCCGCCAGCGACCCCAGGGCGCGCTTTTCCTCCTGGGTCTGAGGCTGCCAGAAGCCGACAAAATCCTCATTATTTTCCCGGACCGGTCCGGGCGATGACAGTTCAGCGTAGGTAAGTTCCATGATGACAGCACCTTAGCACGTTACTCGGCTGTTGGGAAGCTTCCGGAAGAAAAAAGGCGGCCACCTGGTGCGGGTGACCGCCTTGACTTGTTCAGCTTTCGAGTGGTGAGGCTCCCTAAGAGATGATTTTCAGGCCGTCCTTGCTGGTGAGGAGCACCTCTTTCCCCTTGTCCTTGCTGGTCTTCAGGAAGTAGATGGCCCCGTAGATCCCCCAGACCCCGCAGATGGCAAGCGCTATGTACGGCTCCTTCCAGCTCATGCCGGCCACCATGAACGGTCCGATCAGGTAGAAGAGCATGATGGCGAGGTTCGCCAGCAGGCCGAACACCGGAATGACCACGTGCTTGAAGCCGTTGAAGCTGTGATGCTGCTTGAAGGCGACCATGGCGATGATGCAGGTGAACATGTAGAGCAGGAAGGTGCCGAAGTTACTGACCAGGGTGACGATCAGGAGCGTGTTAGGCAGCTTCACGTAGGTCTCCGGTGCGAAGATGCCGAAGGAGTACCAGAAGTTGTGCTTGTCGAGTGCCGCCGGAGCGGTGGCCTGGCCCCCCATGTAGACCGAGACGGTTACGATGCCGATGATGGCCGAGATGAAGGCCAAGGCCCAGATCGCCTTGTGCGGGGACATGTTCTTGCCGTGCAGAAGGCCGAAGTGTGAGGAAACCTCCTCGTCGCGCCCCATGGCGTAGGTGACGCGGGCGCCGGTGGCGAGGCAGGAGAGCGTGGTACCGATGAGGGCCAGGAACACGGTGAAGGCCTGCACCAGCATGAATGCCTTGCCGGCCGCCGCGGAGCCGAAGAGCCAGGTGCCTACGATGACCATCATGTCGCCCAGGGGAGCCCCGGAAGCGCCGGCCATCGGGAGGGTGTAGCCGTTGTTGAGCATGTAGTTGGCGGCGAAGTACTCGATCAGGTAGCAGACCGCGCCCTGGATCACCAGGGAGAGGAGCACCGCGCGGGGCACGTCCTTCTTCGGATTCTTCGCCTCGTCCGACATGGCGGTGACCGTCTCGAAGCCGACCAGGATCAGGATGGCAATGGCCGCCTGGATGAAGATGAAGTTGAAACTGTGCGGCGAGACAATCGACTTGGCGTCGGTGTGGTAGTTGAAAGTCTCGACCCCCTTGTCGTCCTTGGTGATGGCACCGGCCGCGGAGTAATCGATGGTGAAGGGAGCCGCCAGTTTCGGGTCCTTGACCGGCTTGCCGTCCTTGTCGGCGCCGATCGGGTCACCGGTCTTCTCATCCTTCATGTCCTGCATCTGCATGACCGGTTTGCCGTCCTTGTCGAGGCTCGGCTTGCCGTCCACCAGGACCGGCTGCGGCACGCCCTTGTCGTCCTTCACCACTTCCTGCGCCACCTGGTAGCTGACCGCGACCCCGTTGGAGAGGTGGTAGGCGGTGGCACCCTGGGGGTGCTGCGAGCGGTAGCCGATGGCCATTACCGAGAAGACCAGCAGGGCCGAGATCTGGACGATGTTGATCACCACGTTAACTGCCGTGGTGCCCGACACGCCGCGGTAGGCGATGTACGCGACGCCCAGAGCAAAGATAATGCAGAAGAGAAACATGAAGATCGGGCTGTTGTAGGTGCCGGAGAAGGTGTCGGGCCAGAACTGGTTCAAGAGGTAACCGCCAAGGATCGCCGTGACGCCGACCATGACCCCGGGGTAGACCCAGTAGTAGAGGTGGCTCGCCCAGCCGGTGAAAAATTTGGCGATGCGGGCGAACCTGAACGCCTTGGTCTTGGAGAGGAAGGCCTGTTCCGCGTAGAGGTAAGAGGAGCCCGGGCCGGGATAGAGTTTGGAGAGTTCCGCATAGCTGTAGGCGGTGGCGAGACAGAGAAGCAGGGCGAACAGGATGCCCCACCACATGTCGCAGCCGGCCATGGGCGCCCCGTACAGCGACTGCATCTGAAAGGTGAGCCAGAGAAAGGCCCCCGGCGCGATCAGCGCCATTGCGTTCATCGTCAGGCCGGTAAGCCCCAGGGTCCCCCGTGTTACTGCCGGTTGTTCATTTGCCATGTCAGTTCTCCTTTTCGTAGGCTCGGTAAGGCTCCGATGCCCCGTGCTTTTGATTCTTCATTGAATAAACCGCTTGTGACCGCCAGGAAAACAGCTGTCCTGCAATTCCAGCATGATCAAAATAAAGGCGCCTCTCCACCGTGGGGTGGAAAGGCGCCGTTGCCTGTTGCGAGCTTGGGGAGCTGGTCGGGCACACCGTTGTGCCTTGTACACTCCTGAAGCACGGTATGTGCCAACTTGGTTAAACCACAAAAAATGCTGTCATTACGGGGCTATTGCGCGGAGGGCGACTGGGGGGCAGCGGAAAGCGCGGCTAAAAAGGGCAGCGATGATTAATATTTACGCACGGGGTCCGGGCGCTGTTCCTACAAGGTCAGGATGTTGCCGGCTCACCCCTTGAGCAGGGGGGGGACTTCCTCGGGCCGGACCGGTCGGCTGAAGAGATACCCCTGGTAGGAGTCGCAGCCGTGCTCGTTCAGGAAGGCTAACTGCGTCGGGGTCTCCACCCCTTCGGCGATCACGTGCAGCTTCAGGGTGTGGGCCATCTCAATGGTGGCGAGCGTGATGGCGGCGTCGTCGGGGTTGCTGGTGATGTCGCTTATGAAGGTACGGTCTATCTTCAGGACATCCAGCGGAAAGCGCTTCAGGTAGGAAAGCGAGGAGAACCCGGTGCCGAAGTCGTCGATGGCCAGCCGCACTCCCATCGCCTTCAGGGCCATCAGTGTCTTCACGGTCTTCTCGGTGTGGGCCATCAGCACCCCCTCGGTCAGTTCCAGCTCCAGGCACCCCGGGTCCATGCCGGTCTCGGCGAGCACCGTGGTCACGGTCGCCAGCAGGTCGTTCTTCAGAAAGTGCTGTCCGGAGATGTTGAGCGCCAGGGTGACCGGGGCAATCCCCGCGTCGACCCAGGCCTTGTACTGCAGGCAGGCGTTCAGCATCATCCACTGGTCGATCTGGATCACCAGCCCGATCTCCTCGGCAAGCGGCAGGAAGCGCCCGGGCTCCACGACCCCAAGCTCCCGGGAGTTCCAGCGCACCAGCGCCTCCAGCCCCACCACCTTGCCGCTGCGCGCCGAGACCTGGGGCTGGTAGTAGATGGCGAACTCGCCCTCCTTGAGTGCCTTGTGCAGCTGGCTCTCCAGGATGATCCGCTCCAGGGCCTTGGCGCTCATCGACTCGTCGTAGATCTGGTAGCCGTTGCGCCCCTGCTCCTTGGCCTGGTACATGGCGCCGTCGGCGTTTCTGATCAGGTCGGAGGCAGAGCAGGCGTCGAAGGGGTAGAGGCTGATGCCGATGCTGGTGGAGAGGAACACCTCCTGCCCCTCGAAGGCGTAGGGGTGCGAAATCGCCTCCAATATGCGCCTGGCCACCTTGGCCACGTCCTGGAAGTGGTCGATATCGGAGAGCATGATGGTGAACTCGTCCCCGCCCAGGCGCGACACCAGCGAGGTGGGGCCGTCCTCCTCCGCCCGGGCCAGGCAGTCGCTGCGGCGCACGCAGCGCAACAGGCGGTCCGCCACATCCTGCAGCAGGCGGTCCCCCACACCGTGCCCCAGGGTGTCGTTGACCAGCTTGAAGCGGTCCAGGTCGAGGAACAGCACGGCGAGCATCCGGTCGTTGCGGTTGGCGAAGACCAGCGCCTGCTCCAGCTGCTGCAGGAAAAAACGGCGGTTGGGGAGCCCGGTCAGCGCGTCGTAGTAGGCGAGCAGGCGGATCTGCTCCTCGGCGCGCTTTCGCTCCGTGATATCCTGGATGGTACCGGTCAGGCAGACCGCGGTCCCCGCCTGGTCCAGCACCGTCACCAGCTCCGCATGCAGGGTGCGCTCAATGGATTCCTCCAAAAGAATCCGGTAGTCGAAGCTCAAGGGGGCGCGCCGGGCGATGGCGTCCTCCAGCGAAGTCTGCACGAAGGAGCGGTCCAGCTGGTGCACTGAGTCGAGGATCGGGTTGCCCCCCTTCTCGCCGCCGGTGCAGCAGATGTTGTAGACCTCCTCGGAGCAGCGGAACTCGCCGCTGGCAAGGTCCCACTCCCAGCTCCCGATGTGAGCCAGGCTCTGGGCATGGGCGAGCCCCTCCCGGCTCTCGCGCAGCTGCTCCAGGGCGCCGGAGGCGCGCAGCATGTAGCTTACCCGGTAGCGCAGGATATGCCAATTGATCGGCTTGGTGATGAAATCCGTGGCCCCCGCCTCGAAAGCGCAGTTGATGGACTCCAGGTCGTCCAGCCCGGTCATCATGAGCACCGGGGTATCGCGCCCGGAAGCGGTCTGGCGGATCGCGTTGCACACGGAGAAGCCGTCGATCCCCGGCATCACCACGTCCAGGAGCACGATGTCCGGGGAACTCTCCTCGAAGCTTTGCAGCGCCTCCTCGCCACTTTCCGCGTCCCGGACCGCGAACCCCGAAAGCTCCAGGGTCTCCCGAGCCAAAAGGCGTACGGCCTGGTCGTCATCGACCACCATGACCAGCGGTGTAGCCCTCTTCACTTTCCTGGTCAGCATAACAAGCCTCCCTGCAGCGCCTCCCGGACCATCCGGTACTCCTCTTCTACCTGCATGAGCAGCGGCAGCGCGCCGTCGGTGGAGCCCGCGCGCCCGAGCGTCTCCAGTTCCAGACAGGCATCGGCGAGCTTCAGGGCGCCCAGATTGGCGCTGCTCGACTTGAAGCTGTGTGCCGCCACCTTCAGCTTCTCAGGGTCGCGCCCCGATTCCGCCTCGCGCATGGTGTTGAGCAAGGTCGGCGTGCTGGAGAGGTAGAGATCCACCACCTTGCGCAGCACCTCCATGCCGCGGTTACCCGGCAGCATCCGTATCATCCCGATGGCACCGGCCATCCGGTCCAGAGTGATCCCCGCGCTGGGCTGTGCCCCCTGCGAAACGGCAAACGGGGAGCGGTGCAGGTGCCGGTGCATGATCCTGGAGAGTTCCTCCCGGGTGAACGGCTTGGAAAGGTAGTCGTCAGCGCCCGAATCGAGACAGGCCTCGCGGTCCCCCTTCATGGCAAACGCGGTCAGCGAGATGATCGGCAGCCGGGAGCCGGGCGGCAGGATGCCGGCAGCCGGTGCCTGGAACAGGGAGCTCTCCACCTCCCCGCTCCCGTCCCCGTCTGACTGGTCCCCCAGCGCTTCCCACTCCCTGATTCTCCTGGTCGCCTCCAGTCCGTCCAGTTCGGGCATCTGGCAGTCCATGAAGACTAGGTCGTAGTCGGTGCACCGCACGGAGGCCAGGGCGGCCAATCCGTTGTCGGCGAGGTCGACGCTGCAGCCCAGGCTCTCCAGCATGCCTCGGCCTACCTCCTGGTTCACCTGGTTGTCCTCGACCAGCAGCACGTGGGGGGGACGCGGCAGGGAGTCGGCGCCGTCTCCCGGCTCCTCGCCGGGGTGCGCCTCCATGCCGAGCGCACGGACCAAGGCTCCGTAGAGCCCGTGCCGGCGCAGCGGCTTTTTCAGGCAGACGGCGACCCCGGCCTCGCGCGGGGAGAGTGCCGGGAGGTTCTCCTCGGTCAGGAGCACGAGGCGCACCGAGCACTCCGACGGCATGCTCTTTATGGTGGCTGCCAGTTCCAGGCCGTCGCCGCCGTTTAGCCGGTAGTCCAGGACCGCCAGGTCGAAGGGGGACGCCACCAGCCGGCAGAGCGCCCCGGGGACGTCCTCGACGCACTCCGCATCGATGCCCCATCCGGTCAGTTGCTGCATCAGGGATTTTCGGGTCGTCTGCTGGCCCGAAGCCACCAGGACCCGCTTACCGCGCAGTGCCGTGCAGTGCCTGGCGGACCAGGAAAGGCTGCGCCCGCCCGGGGACTCCAGGCGCGCGGTGAAGGAAAAGGTGGAGCCCTGGCCGGGCTCGCTGACCAGGCTCAGCTCCCCCCCCATGAGTTCGGCCAGTTGCCGGGCGATCGTCAGCCCCAAACCGGTGCCGCCGTACCTGCGGGTGATGGAGTCGTCCCCCTGGGAAAACTGCTGGAAGATGCGGCTTTGCTGTTCAGGGGTGATCCCGACCCCGGTGTCAGAGACGCTGATGCGGACCAGGTTCGGCTGCCCCCCCAGGGTCACCGCAAGGTGGACCGCCCCCTGCGGGGTGAACTTCACCGCGTTGGCGAGCAGGTTGACCATCACCTGGCGCAGGCGCCCCGGGTCCCCGACGTAGCAGCCCGGGACGCCGTCGGCGAAATCGAAGCCGAGTTCCAGCCCCTTCTTGCCCGCGTCCTCAGAGAGTACCTCCACCACCTCAGCCACCAGTTCGTGAAGGTCGAAAGGGATCTGCTCCAGCTCCATCCTCCCCGCCTCGATTTTGGAGAAGTCGAGTATGTTGTTGATGATGCCGAGCAGCGCCTCGCCCGAGCGGCGCACCGTCTCCACGAAACGCGCCTGTTCTTTGCTGAGGTCGGTATTTTGCAAAAGCTCCGTCATGCCGAGCACCCCGTACATCGGGGTGCGTATCTCATGGCTCATCTGGGCCAGGAAATCCGACTTGGCCCGGTTGGCCGCCTGCGCCGTCTCCATGGCGCGGCTAGCCCGGTCCAGGCTTTCCTCAAGCTGCCGGTTCACGCTGGAGAGTTCCCGGGTGCGCTCAGCCACCTCAAGTTTCAGTTCCTGGGAGTGCAGCGCGAGCCTTTCGTCCCTGACCGAGATCTCGGCGAGCATACCGTTGAAGCAGTCGAAGAGCAGCCCCAACTCGTCGTCGTTCCAGCTCTGCACCCGGACCTGGTAGTCCTGCCGCTGGGAAACGATCTCCATCTTCCGAGTCAGGTGGCGTACCGGGTCCGAGATGAGCCCCGTGATGCGGTGGGAGAGCAGGCCGACCGAAAAGCCCACCCCGAGGGCCGCGGCGAGGATGGCGAGCAGGGTGAAGGCGGCCAGGGAGCCGAGGCTTGACCCGCGCAGGTTCTCGTACCAGGCGAAGCCGAGCACCAGAGCGCAGAGCACCAGGGCGTTGCTGGCCAGAAGCAGCCTGGAGAGCTTCCCCTTGATGGAGCCCTTTGCGAACCAGCTATCGGTCACGTGCGCCCCCTTCCACGCCGCCAAAAAACGCGTGGTGCGAGAGGCCGCCCCCTGCCGCAGCAAGGGGGCAGCCGGCATGCCTTCACGGCAATCGTTAAAACTTTACAATAATTCGCTTGGAATTCAAGGGCGGCAGGAAGTTACCGCAAGGGAAACGAAATTGGCCAGGATGGCGTGGGAGGCAGCGTCGAAGGCGTTTTGCGAAGCTTGGAAGCTTGGTAACAGGTCCAGGGGGGGGTGCGCCAAGCGGTCCCAGCAGTCGACGATGGCACGGTCCACCTCGGGGTGGAACTGCACCCCGTAGACGCAGGGGTGGGCGTCCAGGCGAAAGGCCTGCGCCGGGCAGGCCGCCGAGTCCGCAAGCAGGGTTGCGCCGAAAGGGAGGCTGAAGCTGTCGTCGTGCAGCTGAAAGGTGACAAAGGTGGTGGGCACCCCGGAAAAAAACGGGTCCGAGGCCCCGGCCGGGGTGAGGCTCACCCGGCAGATCCCCTTCTCGCCGAAGCGCGAGGGCGAGGCGACCGTGCCGCCGGCAAGCTTGGCCAGGAGTTGCCCCCCCAGGCAGATGCCCAGAAGCGGGGTGCCTGCCTGAAGCGCCCGCCCCATGAAGCTCTGGACCCGGTCCAGGTGGGGGAAGCGCTCCGTCTCGTGCACCCCCATCTCCCCCCCGAGGACGATGGCGCCGGCCAGTTGCGCCGGGTTGGGGAGCGGCTCGCCCGCATAGGCCGCGACGCAGTAAAAGCGCTGTCCGGCGCTGGCCAGCAGTTGCGGCAGACTCCCCGGCGGGCAGTGGCGGTCATTTTGAACGATAAGGAACATGGTGCATCCTTATGCTGCTAATAGAGCCTATTCATATAGGGGGTACTGCGGATCCACCAGAACATTTTCTGATCTCGCCCTCCCTGCCGAAGCAAAGGGGCGAGCCGGGGAAGTCTTCGGCCGTAAGCCGCCGCACCAGCTGCAGGGCGCGGTTCTTGGGGTCCGGAGTCGGGGCGCTGCCCGGCCTTTGCAGAAAGGAGCGGATGGTGCCCTCCTGAAAGGAGCCGTCCGGCGCGAGCCGTACCGAAAGAAGCGGTGCGTAGCCGCTCTCCCCGACCAGGCTCACCCCGCTGAAGGTGGCGAAGTTTCCCAGGCTATAGGCGATCAGCCGCCCCCGGTAGAGTCCGAGGGCGCGCGGGACGTGCGGGCCGTGCGCCACCACCAGCGCGGCTCCGCGGTCGATGGCGTCGTGGGCGAAGCGGAGCAGGTCACCGCGCGGCTCGCCCAGGAAGTACTCCATGCCGGGGACCACGTGCAGCGCGCTGCGCCCCTCGGCGCCCGCGTGAATGGAGAGTATCAGGATGTCGTAGCGCCGGGAGGCCTGCGCGATCTCCTCCAGGGCCTCTGCCGGGTAGACGATGGAGCGCGGCGGCGCCCCGAAGGAGAGCGAGAGGATGCCGACCCTGATGCCCCGCACCTGGAACTCCGCGATCTCTCCCCCCTTGCCAGAGAAGGCAACCCCGGCCTTGGTCAGGGCGCGCTTGGTGGAGAGGAGCCCGGCGCGTCCGAAATCCAGGGTGTGGTTGTTGGCGAGCGAGACCATGGAGATGCCGGCTTCTTTCAGGTTCCGGGCATAGGAAGGCGGGGTTCGAAAGACATAACTCTTCCCCTCGACCGGGGTCTTGACCGGTTTCCCCCCTGCGAGGAGGGTCCCCTCGAAGTTGGCCATGGCGATGTCCGCGGCTTTGAAGAAGGGGGCGGCCTGGGACAGGAGATTCCGGCCGCCGTTTCCAGGGAGTCTCGGCATGGGGTAGTCGCTTCCCATCATGACGTCGCCCACCGCCGCCACGCTGATCCCCTCTCCGGCAACTGCCGCGGCCGGGGGGACGGGGCACAGCAACAGGGAGAGCGCGCCCAGGAAGGCGCAAAATCCGGCGGTGGCGAGAAGCTTGCGCATGAGGAGGCGGGCTACCCTGACCGGCGGTTGTCCGGCTGAACCGCTTGGTGAGGTAACCTTGTTCAATTCGTTTACGACCTCACTTAGGAGCGTCCTCCAGGACGCGAAATTCGCGGCAGGAATGCCGCTCCTACAAAAAGCTGCCGGGCGAATTTTCGCCCTATCCCAGACGCAGCGCCTCAGCGACCACCTCGGCCACGTCCCTGACCCGCACCGCTGTCGCGCCGCGGTCCTTCAAGCCGTCCTCGAACATGGTCATGCAGTAGGGGCAGGCGACGCAGACCGTGTCGGGAGTGCCGAGGAGCGCCTCGTCCACCCGGGCATGGTTCACCCGTTCCCCGATGAACTCCTCCATCCACATGCGCCCTCCGCCCGCGCCGCAGCAAAAGGAGTTGTCCCGGTTGCGGCCGATCTCCTTGGGAAGGGCCCCGGTGGACGCCTCGATCAGGGCGCGGGGGGGGTCGAAAATGCCGTTATGCCGTCCCAGGTAACAGGGGTCGTGGTAGGAGATGGCGCCCAGCCCGGCAGCGCCGCCCGCCAGCTTGAGGCGACCCTCCCGCATCAGTTCGGCTATCAGCTCGGAGTGGTGCTGCACCTCGAGCTCCAGCCCGTACTGGCGGTAGTCGTTCTTCAGGGTGGTGAGGCAGTGCGGGCAGAGGGTAATCACCCGGGTCACGCCGCGCTCGCGGAACAGGGCGACGTTTTCCTGCGCCATCTTGTCGAAGAGGAACTCGTTGCCGAGCCTTCTCAGGCTGTCGCCGCAGCACTTCTCGTCCTTGCCAAGGATCCCCCAGGAGACGCCGGCCGCGTCCAGGATAGTGGCCAAAGCCACGGTGACGTGCTTGGCCCGGGCATCGAAGGAGCCGGCACACCCGACGTAGAGCAGGTACTCGGTCTCCCCCGCGGCAAAGGGGCGCACCGGCAGGGTGGAGACCCACTTGGCCCGCTCGCCCGGCGCGATCCCCCAGGGGTTCGACCTCTGCTCCATGTTCTCAAACAGGTTCAACAGCTCCTCCGGGAAGCGCGCCTCGGTCTCCACCAGGTGCCTTCTCATCTTGATGATCTTGGGCATCTGCTCGATCAGCACCGGGCAGGCCTGCAGGCAGGCACCGCAGGTGGTGCAGGCCCAGATGGCGTCCTCCGTGTTGGTTCCCTCCCCCTCCCCGCCGATCAGCGGCAGGGCCCCCTTCCTGCCGTCCCTCAAGGCCGGGGCGTTTTCCAGCAGGTTCACCTTGATGGCGTGCACAATCTGGCGCGGGTTGAGCGGCTTGCCGGTGTTGGTCGCCGGGCAGGCGTCCTGGCAGCGGCCGCACTCGGTGCAGCTGTAGGTATCCAGCAGGTCCTTCCAGCTGAAGCGCTCCACGCTTCCCACCCCGTAGATCTCCCCCTTGGCGAAGTGCTCCCGGGGCTGGGTGTTGGGGCGCTCCAGGCTCGCCAGGTAGCAGTTGGGGATGGCGGTGAGGATGTGCATGTGCTTTGAGTGCGGCAGGAAGCAGATGAAGGCGAGCAGCACCGCCGCGTGCAGCCACCAGAGAAAGAGCAGCAGCTCCCCGAGCCGGGGCCCCACCGGCTCCAGCAAGCCGGCGACCAGACTCGATACCGGCATGGCGAAGGCCGCGGGTTCCTCCCCCTGGGCGATGAGCGCCCCGTGCATGCCGAGGTAGGCGACCATCAGCAGGGCGATGAAGCCAAGGATCAGGAAGGCCTCTGGGCTTCTCGCCTTCACGTAGAGGCTGTCCAGGTAGGGGGGCTTCACCAAGAGCCGGCGCCCGCAAGAGAGGGTAATCGCCACCAGGGTCAGGAGCGACACCAGGTCGAAGGCGAGGAGCAGCGCATGGTGCACCCCTTCGGGGAGAAGGTCGAGGCTCAGGGCCGGGAGCACGCCGTTCACCAGGAACTCGCCGTTGGCCAGGGCAAGGATCATGAAGGACCAGAAGATGACGAAGTGGTTCAGGCCGAACGGCTTTCTGAGGACGCGCAGCTGGCCGAAGGCGTAGACCAGCATCTCCTTCAGGCGCCGGGCAGGGTGGTCCAGCCTCTGTTCCGGCTGCCCCAGCAGCAGCAGCGAGAAGCGCCGGTACACGCTGTAGCAGAAAAAGGCCAGCGAGGCCACCAGAAGCGGAACGAAAAGAGGAGGGTGCGGCATCATGGGAGACCTCGTTACATAATAAATGCGGCAGGGCCGCGAAAAAATCGGTGCTGGGGACTGGCGTAACCCAAACTAGGGATTATCAGAAGGTCAGTCGCTTTCCGTGGCCCCGGACCTCTGCGCCTTGAGCGCCTGCAGCTGCCGGGTGAGCGACGGGATGATCCGGAACAGGTCGCCGACGATCCCGTAGCTTGCCACCTGGAAGATTGGGGCCTCCGGGTCGCGGTTGATGGCGATCACCACGTCGGAGTCCTGCATGCCGACCAGGTGCTGGATGGCGCCGGAGATGCCACAGGCGATGTAGACCTTGGGGCGCACCGTCTTGCCGGTCTGCCCCACCTGGCGGTCGGGAGGCATCCACCCCGCGTCGACCGCGCTCCTGGAGGCTCCGACCACCCCGCCCAGCACGTCGGCTAGCTGCTGCAGCATGGCGAAATTTTCCTTCCCCATCATGCCCCTCCCCCCCGAGACGATGAATTCGGCCCCGGAGATGTCGACATCCGAGCCCCCGCTGTCCATGAGGATCTTGAGCACCTTGACCTTCATCTGCTCCTCGGTCACCGGTACGCTCTCGCGGAGGACCTCCCCCCGGGCCGCCGGGTCGAAGTGGGGCATCGCCATCACGTGCGGCCGCACCGTCGACATCTGGGGGCGGTACTTGTCGCAGACGATGGTCGCCATGATGTTGCCGCCGAAGGCGGGCCTAGTCTGCATAAGGTTCCCCTTCTCGTCGATGGAGAGCCCGGTGCAGTCTGCGGTAAGCCCGGTGGCTAGCTCGGTCGCCACCACCCCGGCTAGGTCGCGCCCCAGGCCGGTGGCGCCCATCAGGATCACCTCGGGGTGATACTTCTGTACCAGGGCGCAGACACCGCGCTGGTAGGCCTCGGTGCGGTAGTGGCGCAGCACCGGCGCATCCATCAGGTAAACCTTCTGGGCGCCGTAGCCGATCGCCTGCCGGCAGAGCTCCTCCACCCCGTCACCCATGACGATCGCGCAAAGTTCGCAGTCGCGGTCGAGTGCAAGCTCCTTCCCCTTGCCGAGCAGTTCCCAGGAGACCTTGGCGGCCTCCCCCTCGGTCTGCTCGATGAAGACCCAGACCCCCCGGTAGGCGGCGAGCCTCCTGGCGAGCGCCGCCTCCTCGGCGTCCTCCTCCGGGGGTGCTGCGGCCGTGGTGGTGACTGCGGCGAGCTCCTGAAGGATACGCAGCTCATCCGGGGTAAAGGACATCTCCAGCGCCTGCACCGGGCAGACCTTGACGCACTTGACGCAGCCGATGCATTTCGAGGCGATGACAATCGGCTCGCCCGCCTCGTTCATCTCGATGGCGTCGACCGGGCAGGCGCTCTGGCAGCGGGCGCCGCAGGCGATGCACTTCCCCTCCAGCAGGGATGCCCTGCCGCGCGGTTTTTTCGGTGGTTTCACAGCTTCGGACATGTCTTAAATTCCTTGGACGGTAATCGGCCAGTTAGAACCCGTGGGAGCGTCCGTAAGGACGCTAAATTGGCGGCGGATCGCTCCTACGGCAGAATCGCCCGCACTTCACCACTCAACGACTTCACGACTCAACGGTTTCTACAGCGCCAGCAGGTCCTTCTCCAGCATCTTCTCGATCAAAAGCTGCGTCGCCCCCTCGGGGTCCTGCACGCCGTCGCCGAGCATCTCCCCCAGGGCGCGCTGCGGCGAGAAGATCCGGCTCACCCAGGTGGGGGAGCCCTTGAGCCCGATGCCGTTCACGTCCAGCCCGAGGATCTTGTTGTCCCAGAGTTCGACCTCAGCCTCGGCCGACTCCAGGCGCATCGCCACCGTGGGGTAGCGGGGGCGGTTCACCTCGCGCACCACGGTGAGCAACACCGGCAGCGGCGCCTGGACCTGCTCGTGCCTCCCTTCCAGCTTCCTCCTGACCCGGACGGAGCGCCCGACCGGGTCAAGCTCCTCCACCCGGTCCACCAGGGTGAGCTGCGAGAAGTCGAGCCGGGTCGCGATCCCCGGCCCCACCTGGGCGGTGTCGCCGTCGATGGTCTGCTTGCCGCAGATCACCACCCCCACCTCCTCGTCCCGCGCCAGACGCTCGATGGCCGCTGCCAGCACCTTGCTGGTAGCCAGGGTGTCGGCGCCGCCGAAGACCCGGTCCGAGAGGAGGATAGCACGGTCCACACCGAGCGCGAGCGCCTTTCTGAGGGTCGCCTCCGCATTGGGCGGCCCCATGGAGATCGCGGCGACCCGGAAGCCGAAGCGGTCCTTGAGCCTCAGCCCCTCCTCGATGGCGTGCGTGTCGTAGGGATTCACGATGAAGGGCACACCCTCGCGGATCAGGGTGTTGGTGACCGGATCGATCTGCACCTGCGTGGTGTCGGGAACCTGTTTTACGCATACTACTACCAGCATGGGTACCTCGGTTGCTGCTTGCGGTGTGGGGCGAGTCGCAGTATCCACCCGGATCCGGGCCATGTCGTTGACCCAGGTCAAGAGATGGGAAACGCCCGGGGGCTTGACCGGTTTGCCGGCCGGATTCGCGGCGCGCTCTGCGCCAGTTCACCCTTGCATTTTGGCGAGCGATCTTTTACCATCGCGCAGCCTTGTGTCGTCTCCGTCCGGCAGCCGGCCCGGCAGGCCCCGCGGCCGCCAGGACGCGCTGCCGGTTGCAATTTCTTGGCCACAGTCTTACTATTACCGAAAACGCCCGAACCTTACGGGTGGAGATACATGTCCGAAAAATACGTCGAAAAATCCTTTCTTTACCTGCTCGCCGCCTCCGCCCTGTTGCACCTGGCCATCTTCGGGCTGATCGTGCTGTTTCCCCCCGAAAAGGCGAAACCCGCTGCCGAGCCGACCATGGTGGACCTGACCGAACTCCCCGAGACCCCGCCCGCGCCCCCTTCCCCCCCAAGAAAGCAGCAGAGAATCGCCGAGAAACAGCAGCGGGTGACCCGGGAGACCGCCCCCAAGGGGACCCGGGAGACCGAACAGCTCCGGCAGCAGCCGGCACGGCCAAGCCCGACCGTCCGAGCCGAGGCGCGCCCGGCGGTCTCTCCCTCCCCCGCCCCGAGCCGGCAGCCCAGCCGCACCCCGCCGGAGGCGCCCACCCCGCTCACCCGCGGGGAGGGACTCTTCAGGCCGAAGACCGGCACCCCCCCCGACCGCGCCGCCCTCTTCCCGAGCACCGGGAAGCTGGCGCGCCTGGAGGAAAACTACCGCAAGAAGTACGAACCCGAGGTCGAGGACGGCGAGACCAAGTTCCTGAACACCGACGACATCCAGTTCGGCTCCTTCCTGCGCCGCTTCGAAACCGCGGTCTACGGGAACTGGAATTACCCCCAGGCCGCCCTGTTGCGGGGGATCGAGGGGGTGACGCCGGTGAAGATCACCTTCTCCAGGGGGGGCGAGATCCTGCACGTGGAGCTTTTAGAAAGCTCCGGAAGCAGGATCCTGGACGACGAGGTGCTGCGCACCCTGAAGGCGCTCGGCCCGATCGGCTCCTTCCCCAAGGGGTACACCGGTCAGGAGTTCAAGCTGATCGCCTTCTTCCAGTATGGCATCGGCGGCGGGAGGCTGCGCTAACAGCTCAGCTTGAGCCTCAGGTACTCCTCGAAGGCGCCGTTGAACTCGTCCCGTTTCAGCGCCATGTCCACGGTTGCCTTTAAAAAGCCGAGCTTGTCCCCGCAATCGTGACGCATCCCCTGGAACTGGCAGCCGTAGATCGACTCCTGGCGCCCCAGCCTCTTGATGGCGTCGGTCAGCTGGATCTCCCCCCCCTTGCCCGGGGCCTGGTCCTCCAGGATCGGGAAGATGCCGGGGGTGAGGATATAGCGCCCGATGATGGCGAGATCCGAGGGGGCATCGATGATCGCCGGCTTCTCCACCAGGTCGAGCACCTCGTAGACCCGGTCCGCCAGGGCGTGGGCCCGCACGCAGCCGTAGGAGGAGATGTTCACCATCGGAACCTTTTCCAGGGCGAGCACCGAGGCGCGGTAGTTCTCGTAGACCTCCAGAAGCTGCGCCAGACAGGGGACCGGCGCGTCGATGATGTCGTCCCCCAAAAGCACCGCGAACGGCTCGCTCCCCACGAACTCCTTGGCGCAGAGGATCGCGTGCCCAAGCCCCAGCGCCTGTTTCTGGCGCACGAAGAAAATCTTGGCCATTTCCGAGATCTGGCGCACCTGGTGCAGTTCCGCTTCCTTCCCCTTGTCCTGCAACAGGGACTCCAGCTCGAAGGCGATATCGAAGTGGTCCTCGATCGCCCGCTTGCCGCGCCCAGTGACGAACAGGATCTGCTCGATCCCCGAAGCGACCGCCTCCTCGACCACGTACTGCACGAGCGGCTTATCGATGAGCGGCATCATCTCCTTGGGGGTCGACTTGGTGGCCGGCAGGAACCTGGTCCCGAGCCCCGCGACCGGGAAAACGGCTTTCTTTACCCGCATGACAACCTCCGATTCCGAAGCCGGCCGCCCCGCTAGGGCGCCCCGCACCATCCCACCGCCCGAGCCTTCCTGGCCGGCGGCCAAGCTTATGCCCTTCTTCTGGCGGACTCTAACGTATTATACAGCAACATGGTGATGGTCATAGGGCCCACCCCGCCCGGAACCGGCGTGATGGCGGCGGCCCGCTCGCAGGCGGCGGCGAACTCCACGTCCCCCACCAGCTTCTTCTCACCAACCCGGTTCACCCCGACGTCGATGACCACCGCACCCTCCTTGATCCAGGCCCCCTTGATCATCTCCGGAACGCCAACCGCGGCGATCAGCACGTCGGCCTGGGCCACCTTGGCGGCCAGGTCGCGGGTCTTCGAGTGGCAGAGCGTTACCGTGGCGTTTTGCTGCAGGCACATGAAGGCGACCGGCTTGCCGACGATGTTGGAGCGCCCGACCACGACCACTTCCTTGCCGGACAGCTCCACCCCGGATTCCCGCAAAAGCACCATCACCCCGTAGGGGGTGCAGGGCTGGAAGAGCGGCTTGCCGATCACCAGGCGCCCCACGTTGTAGGGGTGGAAGCCGTCGGCGTCCTTCTCCGGCGAGATCGCCTCCAGCACCCGTTCGGTGTTGATCTGCTTGGGAAGCGGTAGCTGCACCAGGATACCGTCGATCTTCGGGTCCTGGTTCAGCTTTTCGATCAGCTGCAAGAGCTCGGCCTCGGCCGTCTCGGCGGGAAGTTTGTACTCGTCGGAGAAGATCCCGACGTCGGCGCAGGCCTTTTCCTTCATTGATACGTACACCTTGCTGGCGGCGTCCTCCCCGACCAGCACCACGGCGAGCCCCGGGACGACCCCTTTTTCCTTGAGTAGCGCCGTCTGGGCACCGATGTCCCCGCGAATCTTCGCCGCGATGGCCTTGCCGTCAATGATTTTAGCCATTACCATGCACCCCTTTTGTCCGCAAAAGCCCTCCGCGCGGGGAGGCGGCCAGGAGGACAACGCAGGGCTCAACCTGGGAAGGAGAGGCTTCCGTTTTCGCTCCCCGGCAGCCGCCCGTAGCTGGGGCGTTCCGGAGTCGATATTTTTAATGTAGAAATAATAAGTAACACTGCGGAGTTTGTAAAGAGCTTTAGGGGGTAGGGACAAAAAAACCCCCGTTTCCGGGGGCGATTGGTGATCAGGACGCCGAAGGGCATCCGGCGCAGCTTCCGCCCGATGCACAGGGGGTCGGGGCGGCCTCTTTGGCGCCGCCGTAGCCGTCGCCGTACCACCCCTGCCCCTTGAGAGAGAAGCCGGACTGGGAGATCAGCTTTTCGACCTCGCCGCCGCAGGCAGGGCACGAGGAAGCCGGCGGGTCAGAGAACTTCTGGCGCAATTCGAAGTTGTTGTTGCAGCTTTTGCACTGGTACTCGTAAAGTGGCATCGCTTAAACTACCTCCTGTTAGACGGTAAGACACTGTTGCATGGTGCCGTGGCACTTTTAATATACGTATGCCACCCCTTTTTTGTCAAGAGGCTAAACGTCCAGACTGCGCGTCATGGCGAAGAGCAGGCGGGAGCGGTAGATGATGCCGACCACCTTCTTGCCGTCCACCACCGGCACCCTCTGGAAGCGGTGGGTCAGGAAGAGCTCGGCCACGTCGCTCACCCGCGCGTCCTGGGTGACCGAGATCGGCTGATGCTCCATGATGTCCGAGACCGGGAGGTCCTTGATCCTGTTGCAGAGCAAGGCAAAGTACGGCTCGTCCGAGCCGCTTCCCGGCGCCCCGTCCATGAGGGCAGTGATGATGCTCAAGGGGGTGAGTATACCGGCGAGCCCGCCGCGTTCGTTCAGGACGATCAGTCCCGGCGCCGCGTTCAGGAAACTCTCGTCCCCGAAGTTGCGCTTCATCATCCGGATCGCCTCCGCCACGGAGGTCCTCACCGAAATGGCGGGAACGTCGGTAACCATAATGTCTCTAGCTTTCATGGAATAGCTTCCCCTTCTTCCTTGAATAGGGCCGACAGCGTAGCGCTTTGCACCCCTTCCACCTTGACCGTCTTGTGTCTCGACTTGCTTCCCGCCCTGATGGAGACCCGGGATTTGGCGATTCCGAGCGCCTTGGCGATCAGCTCCACGCACTGTTTGTTGGCCGCGTCCTCGACCGGCGGCGAGGTGAGCCTCAGCCTCAGCTCCCCGTCCTTGGGGGGGCAGATCTCGCAGCGCGAGGCCCTGGGCTGGACGTGGATGCCAAAGAGCACCCCCTCTGGCGTCTGGGTGACGCGCAGCGCCCCGTCACTCATCGCTTAGGGCGAGGAGCTTGTAGTAGGTATCGAGCAGCCCCTTGAAGCCCGACTCGAACTGGACCTTGTCGCGCCTGAGATCCTGGATCTGGTTATTGAGGTCGACAAGCTTCTTCTCGGCGTCCGCTATGATGCGCTCGCCCTTCAATTCCGCCTCCGAGACGACTAGGTGCGCCTCCTTCTGGGCGTTGGCCTTCATCTCCTCGGTGATGCGCTGGGCGGCGAGCATGGTCTCGCGCAGCTGCGACTCGCGCGCCTCCATCTCCGCGATGGCCGTGGCGTTGCGGCTCAGCCGCTCCTTAAGCTCGCCGTTTTCGCGGATCAGTTCCTCCATTTCGCCGGCGACCGACTGCAGAAAGGCGTCCACGTCGTCCGCGTCGAGGCCACCGAACATCTTTCCCTTGAACTGCTGCTGCTGGATATCCATCGGCGAGATTTTCATAGGCTCTGCCCTTTCATCTGGGAGCTGAATATCATGAGGTAGGAGTACGCCGTATCGAAGACGATGATCTGGACCAGGTAAATCGCGGCGAAGAGAACCAGCGGAGAGAGGTCGATCATTCCGGTATTGGGCAGGTAGCGGCGCACTCGGCGCAGAGCCGGTTCAGTGGCCCGGTTGATGAAATTGACAATCGGGTTGTAGGGATCGGCATTCACCCACGATATGATGACACTTGCCAAAAGGATGTACTTATAGACCGTAAGAAGTCCGCTTGCCATCTCCACGATCTTTGCCAGAGCAAAGAGGACGTTGCCGAGCAGAATCATTAATCCCCCTTAAATATTGCTTGTATGCTTGGAAAGCTATACAGAAAATCGTATAGTTTGTCAAGAGTAGCCCTGGGCAAGCGGAGTCCGGTATCGGCTGATATCAGAGCGTACTACATAAGTGCGGCGGCTGACAACCTCTTCTTGGCAGCTAAAGCGGTTTGGCGGTCCCCTGAGTGCAGCCCGCCGGGCAAGTTGGACACTGGGGGAGTGGGGAATAGGAGTTGACTTAGCGGCAGCGATGTTTTAAAAACTTCAGGCAGATCGAAGCCCAGGCGGGTCGACAGAAACCGAACCGGAACGAAGAGACAATACCTAAGGGAAGCACAACCGTCGCTGGTGGGCGGCCCGGTCTTCAAAACCGGAGTGGGGGGTGAGAAACTTCCCAGGTGGGTTCGATTCCCACGTGCTTCCGCCAAAACCCCTGCAAAGTCAGCTAGTTACAAGATTGGGCTAGCTGACTTTCGCAGAACTTTCGCAAGAGAGTGGAGCCAGCAGCTCCCGTTGCGCCCCGCCTACCCCAGGAAATCCTCCCCGAAATAGTCGATAATCGACGCCTTGTCTCTCTCAAGGCCCTGAACGTACTTTCCGTACCGGGTGTAAATCATCTCCTTGGAGCCGTGTCCCATTAGAGCTTCCAGCTTGTTGATGTCGAGGCCGATTGTCACCGACCACGCCGCGCATCTTGCGCTCAATGGACCAGGCGCAGCAGCTGCTTCTGGAGCAGAAAGTCGACGGCATTCTGCGCATACCGCCGGATTTCGTCCGGCAACTCTCCCAGGGACACGCCGACCTGCAGCTGATCGTCCACGGAGGCGACGCCAACCGGGCCCGCATCATCCAGGGGTACGTCCAAGGTGCGGCGGGTGCCTGGTCGGCGCGACGCGCGGCACAGGGCGAGAGCGCCGGGGTGACCCCGGTCGTGCTGCAGACGAGGATGTGGTTCAACGAGGCCAACGACAGCACCTATTTCCTGGTTCCTGGTCTCATCGTGCTCGTCATGACGCTGATCGGCGGCCTGATGACGGCGATGGTGATGGCTCGCGAATGGGAGCGCGGCACCCTCGAAGCACTAATGGTTACGCCGGTTCGCAGCGACGAGATCCTGATCGGCAAGACCCTCCCCTACTTCGCGCTCGGCATGATCGGCCTGGTAGCCTGCGTGCTGGCGGCGAAATTCCTTTTCCATGTGCCGCTGGTCGGTAGCCTCTGGGTGCTCCTGGGCGCCTCCATGCTCTATGTACTGGTAGCGCTCGGCATCGGGCTCTTAATCTCATCGTGGGTGAAGAACCAGCTGGTCGCGAGCCAGCTCACCATGCTGGTGACCTTCATGCCGGCGTTCATGCTGTCGGGCTTCATGTTCGATTTGCGCAGCATGCCCGCCGCCGTGCGCCTGATCACCTACCTGCTGCCGGCTCGCTACTACGTGGCACTGCTGCAGTCGGTGTTCCTCGCCGGCGATGTCTGGTCGGTGATCCTGCCCAATGCGCTGGTGCTCGCCGCCATGGCGGCTGTGCTGGCGCTCGGCAGCCATACCATGATGCGGAAAAGGCTCTAACCTGAGGTTTCCATGCTGAACTCACTACTGCGCATTCTCGCCCTGACACGCAAGGAGCTGCTGGCCGTCCTGAAAGACCGGCGCAGCCGCATGAGCCTTCTGGTGCCTCCTCTCCTGCAGACCTTGATCTTTGGCTACGCGGCGAGCTACGACCTCATTCACGTACCCTACGCGGTGCTGGATCAGGATCGGACTTCCGCCTCGCAGCAGCTTCTGGCCGGGCTCGACGGTTCGGGAATCTTCCAGCGCGTGGCCGACCTCACGCGGGAAAGCGATCTGGCTCCCTGCATTGACAGCCGGCGAGCGCTTCTGGCGCTGCAGATCCAGCCTGATTTCGAGCGGCGCCTGCTTTCCGGGGAGAGCGCCGACCTGCAGGTCATCGCCGATGGCCGCAACTCGAACACCGCGGGGACGGCGCTCGGCTACCTGGGGAGCATCGTCGAGCAGTTTAACGCCGACTGGCGCAGCTCCCACGGGCTTCCCCCGGCACCGCTCGGAATCATCACCCGCGCCTGGTACAATCCCAACCTGGAGACGCGCTGGAACATGATCCCGGGGCTGATCGGCACGCTCACGCTGATCCAGACCATGATGCTGGCCGCGATGTCGGTGGCGCGCGAGCGCGAGCAGGGCACCTTCGATCAGCTGCTGGTCACCCCCTTTCGCCCCTACGAGATCATGGCAGGGAAGGCCTTGCCAGCCATGGCGGTTGGATCGGTCCAGGCCACCTGCGTGCTTCTGGTTGCCCAGCTCTGGTTTCACATCCCCTTCGCCGGCTCGTATCTGACCCTGTACGCGGGCCTTCTGATGTTCCTTCTGGCGGCCATCGGCATCGGCCTGCTGGTCTCCTCCGTCGCTGCCACCATGCAGCAGGCCATGCTCTACTCCATGCTTTTGATCATGCCGTTTTCGCTCCTCTCCGGCATGACCACGCCGCTTAGCAACATGCCGCGCCCGGTCCAGTACTTTACCGACATCAATCCGCTGCGCTACGCGATTGACATAACGAGGAGGGTGTACCTTGAGGGGGCCGGGCTCCATCTACTCTGGCCCGACTTGTGGCCCCTTGCGCTGATTGCCGCCCTGACCCTCGCCGCAGCCTCCTGGATGTTCAGCCACCGGATGGAGTAACGCCCTATGAAAACCCGCGAGCTATCACCCTCCCCGCTTTATCAGAAACGTCACGCGCAACGGCGAGTCCTGGCGCCGTCTGCCTTGGCAGTCGCACTCGCGATAGCGCTTTCCGGCTGCGCCGTCGGGCCGGATTTCATCCGTCCCACGGCCGCGACGCCTGCGCACTGGTCTGGTTTCCAGGCCGCGCCCCCGACCGCCGGCCACCCGCGGGAAAGCAGCACGACTGAAGCAAACGCGGACCTGCGCCGCTGGTGGGCCGATTTCCATGACCCGCTGCTCTCCTCGCTGATCGAGCGCTCGATGGAGTCGAACCTGGAGCTGCGCGCTGCAGTGCTGCGCATGGATGAAGCGCGGGCGCAGCGCGGTGTCGCCGCCGCCTCGTTCTGGCCGAGCCTCTCGGGCAACGCCTCCTACGTCCGCAGCCGTATCAGCGAGACTACAGCGACCGGCTCGCTCTTGAGCTCGATCGGGACCAACACGGCGGAGGCCGGCCTGCCCAATCCGTCCAACCAGTACCAGCTCGGCTCGGCTGTCTCCTGGGAACTGGATCTCTTCGGACGGGTGCGCCGCTCGGTGGAGGTCGCGGATGCGGCCATCGAGGAGTCTGCCGAGGACCGGCACGCGGTGCTGGTCTCACTGGAGGGCGATGTCGCACAAAGCTACATCGAGCTTCGCGGCGCGCAGTTGCGCAAGGCCACGGCAGAAAAGAGCATCGCGACTACGTGCGAATTGCTGGAACTGGCACAGCAGCGCCGGGCCGCCGGACTCACCAGTGAAGTCGATGTGGTCGAGGCAGCCGCACAGCTGAGCGTCACGCGCGCCCTGTGGCCGGTGTTCGATCTTGCCATAACCCAGGCGGTCAATCAGCTGAGCCGGCTTTTGGGGCGGGAACCGGAGGGGTTGCGCGCCGAATTAGACGCCGTGGTGCCCCTGCCACCGATCCCCTCCAGTGTGCCTGTCGGGTTGCCTGCGGACCTGGCACGACGACGTCCGGACATCCGCAAGGCCGAGGCCAGCTTGCACGCAGCAACCGCCGGGATAGGCGTTGCCGTGGCCGGGCTCTATCCCCGTATCACGCTCACAGGCAGCGCCGGATTCCAATCCGAGACGCTCGGGGAGCTCACCCGGTGGGCGAGCCGTTTCGCCTCCCTTGGCCCCGCCCTGGAACTTCCCATGTTCGATCTCGGCCGCTGGAGAACGGTAAAGGTTGAGGACGTGCGGGCGAAGCAGGCGGCCCTGGCGTACGCCACGACGGTGCTCTACGCGCTGCACGAGGTCGAGAACGCGCGCGCGGCCTACGGCGCCGACCAGGACCGGCGCGCCTGGCTCGATTCGGCGGTGGCAGAAAACCGCGACGCCTGGTTATTGGCGAAACAGCGCTACGATGCTGGTGTCACCAGTTTCATCGAGGTGCTTGACGCAGAGCGTACCATGCAGCAGAATCAAGTCTCTCTTGCAGAGAGCCGCACGGCAGTCGGCGTCGACCTGGTGCGCCTGTACCGCACGCTGGGCGGCGGGTGGGAGAGCGCCGAGCGGCCCTAGCAGCGCAAATGGAGACGTCATGCTAAACAACCCGTTACTGCTGGTCTGTCTTGCCCGTCTTGGTGCAGCCGAGAGAGAGCGTAGCTCGACCGATGCTGCAACAGGACGGACCTCAAAACGCGAGCACCAACCGAAAAAAGAAGCCGTCCTCCACCTGATGAGGGGCGAACCAGCCGATGCTGTGAGCAGAGAACTGGGCGTCGAGATCTATCGCCTTGAGGAGTGGCGAGAGAGGTTCTGCAGGGCATCGAAACCGCCCTCATAAATCCGTAAGAGCGATACTCTCACTGCCGACCTAGATGCTGCTACTCATCGCATTGGCGAAATCAGCACGAAGAACGAGCTGTTGCGGGATATTTTGACCTTTCACGGTCATGAGGCTACAGTAGCTACTGATGGACAGGAAGGGGGAACCCCTTGCCAAGTGACTGATGCCAGAGCTGATACTCATTGGCATACAGATGCCTGGTATGGACGGCATGACCGCCGGCTGCCTTCTGAAAGGGGACCCGGCGACTCGAGGGCTCAAAATCATCGCTCTGGCCTCTTTTGCCATGCAAGGAGACATGGAAAAGTTCATTGACGCCGGATTCAACGGTTATCTCTCCAAACCGATCAACACCCGGGAATTGCCCGATCTGGTAACAAAGTGGCTGGAAGAGGAACGGTGATGAAACAAACTATGGCACGAATCCTTTGCGTGGACGATGGACCCGCCAACCTTTGCCTGCTGGAAGCCATGCTCTCCCCCAGGGGATATGATGTAGTGACGGCGGTGAATGGCTCGGAAGCGCTGGAGAGAATCAAAACGGAGCGGATCGACATCTGTCTTTTAGATGTGATGATGCCCGGAATGGATGGTTTCGAGGTCTGCCGCCGAATAAAATCCGATGATAAATATCGGAACATTCCTGTAATGATGATTACGTCTTACGCAGACAGGGAAAACCGCATCCGGGGGATCGAAGCCGGGGCCGAAGACTTCATCTCCAAACCTTTCGATAGCGTGGAGGTTTTGACCAGGATAAAGATGCTCATTAATGTCAAATCGCTGAATGATCGGCTCCAATCAGCCTACCATGACATTTCCAGCCTCAACATCTCCCTGGAGGCGCGTATCGCCCGGGCCGTTGATGAAATACGCCAGAAGGACCAGATGCTGATTGTGCAGGGCCGTCTGGCCGCTATGGGTGAGATGATCAACAATATTGCACATCAGTGGCGACAGCCGCTGAATTCGCTGGGACTCCTTATTCAGCTATTGCCATCCATCTATGGTACAGACGAATTTACCGATGAGTTTCTGAAAAAGAATACCAGCAAGGGCATGGAGCTGATCCAGCACATGTCACGGACTATAGATGACTTCAAGAACTTCTTCAAGCCTGACAAAAAAGCAGTTTCTTTCGGTGTTAATCAGATGATCACGCGTACGCTCTCCCTTATCGATGAAAGCATCGTGGACCAGAAAATCCGCATTGCTCTTCACAATGAAGGTGATCCGATGGCCGATGGCTATCCCAACGAGTATGGCCAGGTCCTCCTGAATATTCTTACGAATGCCGCTGACGCGCTTGTCGCAAATAATGTTGACGCAGCGCTGATTTCAATTCACGCGTTCGCAGAAGGAGGTAAATCGGTGGTGACCATCACCGATAACGCTGGAGGTATCGCCGACGAGATCATAGGTAGTCTCTTTGATCCTTACTTCACCACCAAGGGGCCGGACCAAGGGACGGGAATCGGCCTTTTTATGTCGAAGACCATCATTGAGAAAAACATGGGAGGTAAGCTAACGGTACGAAACATAGGGGAGGGGGCGGAGTTTAGAATAGAGATCTAACTCCCCTCGGACCAGGATCTTTCCTTGGTATGGAAAAGTTGCCAGTTATGACCTACTTGCCGGGCCAACGGCACTTTCCACCAGGCTTAAGAATTCGTGGGTTGACAAGGTTCCTTTTCCCTCAATGCGCCAGACCTTTCCCGCCAGTCGCGCTCGGTCGGCAGCCGAGAGGTCCATCGAAGTTAATACCAGAATAGGCACATTTGCGGCCGCATTCTCGTTGAGCAGCTGGTCGGCGACGTCGAAGCCGCTCATTCCTGACATCACGAGGTCAAGGACAATAAGATCGGGTAAATCACGCTGTGCCATTTCGACACCTTGCGTGCCGTTACTCGCTCGCAGTGCTCGATATCCTTTATGCATCAACGCATTTTCCAGAGTGTCCAGAGTCAGCGCATTGTCATCTATCACCAAGACGGTGTTGCCGCTGCCGACCATATCCGGCTGTTTTACGGGGGGCTCTTTAGCTCCGGCCTGTGTGAGTGGGATAGTGAAGCTGAAGCGGCTTCCAAGACCTATTTCACTCTTCACCCAGACTCTACCGCCGTGCAACTCCACCATGTGCCTGGTCAACGCCAAGCCGAGTCCAGTGCCTTCGATTCCCTTGGTATAAGCCGATTCGAGCTGGGTGAATTCTTGGAAAAGCTTCGGGACGTCTTCCTTTTTGATCCCAATGCCGGTGTCCGCCACGGTGATTTCCATAAAATCGCCGTCTCTCACCGCGGCCACGGTAACAGTTCCTCCCGGCCGGCTAAACTTGACAGCGTTGGAGACTAGGTTGAACATGATCTGTTTCAATTTCCTCTGGTCCGCCTCGATGCTCACATCGTATTCTGGAGCAAGCTTCATCTTGAGTTCTATGCCTCCCTTCAGAGCCTTTTCCCGGAGCATCATCAGCGAGGCACTCAATGATTCCAGCAGCGAAAAAACACTCAACTCAAGCCTCATCTTTCCCGACTCCACCTTGGAAAGGTCGAGAATGTCGTTGATCAGGGAGAGCAGGTGCTTGCCGCTGATAAGGATGTTGTTGACATATTCCTGCTGCTTTCCGTTCATCGGGCCGAACAGCTGGTCTTGCAACACCTCGGAAAAACCGATCACCGAGTTGAGCGGGGTGCGCAATTCATGGCTCATGTTCGCCAGGAAGTCGGACTTGGTGCGCGAAACCTCATCCAGACGCCGGTTGGTCTCGGCAAGTTCCTGCTGCTGTACCTTGAGGCCGCTCAGCTCCATTGTCCGCTTAGCGACAATTGACTCAAGCCTGTCATGCGCTTTCTGCAGATCTGCTGCCAACTCCTTGCGCTCGGTAATGTCCTCCATGGCAAGGAGAATGATGTGAGAGCCGATTTTCTTTCGAAAAATCTGTCGGGCGTTGAGCAGGATGGTTTTTTTGCCGATGCCGAGGAATTCGTGTTCGACTTCGTAGCCGTTGAACACCGTGTCGTGGGGGAGGATATCCTCGAAGAGTACCCGCAGCTTGGGGATGTCCCATTGCCGGTTGCCGAGGTCATAAATGAAATGCCCAATCGTTTCCTCTGGTGTCACCTTGAAAGTATCGTAAAAGCTGTTGTTCGCGGTAAGAATCTTTAGTTTGGAGTTGAGCACCACAAGTGGCTCGCGAACTGCTTCTACGATGCTTTCAGCATATTCACGGGCATCCTGGCTTTCCATTTCCAACTGTTTGCCAACCGTGCCATCGACGATCGAGGAAAGGACATAGCCCCCCCTACCCTCAAGGGAGCCGGCCATCACGCTCTGCAGCTGACCATGGATTACCGTGCCGTCTTTTCTCTTGAGGCTTAATTCGCACCTAAGCATCCCTTGGTTCAGCAGGACATCCGCGAGGTGCCTGGCAAAAATCTCCTTGCTCTCTGAATCGGCAACGAACTCGACAAGGGGTTTACCTGTCAAAAGCCGCCTTTCCATGCCCAAAAGTTGCGAGCCGGTGACATTTGTCTCCTGTATCGTGCCGGCCGCATCAAAGGTGAAATAGCCGACGGGTGCGAAGTCGTACAGTTCTGCATACTTGTTTCGCGAGAACTCAAGCGCCTCCTGGGTTCGGCGCAACTCCGCATTCTGGGCCTCCAGCTCGATCTGGTGGATCTCCAGCTCATGGCTGAGCCCCTGTGACACGGCCTCTGTCCGGTGGGGAGGCAACTGCGCCATCTTAGCCTGCAAAGCTACTTCGGCGTGGTTGCGGAGTTCGTCAACTGCTCTCGATAGGCTTTGGTCCTCGTCGATTCCCATAGTTGACTCTCCTATGCCCTTGATTTGGTTGAGAACCGGCATTGTCCAGACAACGCCGAGTCCATTACATATTCAGATTTATCCTGTCAGGAAAAGGGCAATCAATCCAGGCTGGATTTCGTAGGCACACACAGAACACAATATCATCTTCAATGGAATGAAACAAAATAATTATTGGCAGCAGCACGATACGTGTGCTGTAGAAGCACCAGAGACTTCGAGGGCCGTTGTCGGGGATGCCGATTTGCGCTTCGAAGATCCTGACATCAGCGGGAGATCCCGGTTTTCCGACGACCGCTTGTGCATTATCCAGATAGTGACGCGAATACCGGCACGAATCCTGAGAAGAAGGGGGACCTAACATCTAAGCTCTCAGTAGTCAGTCGGGCTACTCAAATTCAACGGTTTAATCTTTTTAGACAGGAGTTTAAGAGTAACCGCCCTCAACCTTAGAAATATCCTGCAATATCAACCAGTTACCCCTCTGCTTCTGTAAGACCCTACCCATCCCCTAGTCAAAACGACAAA
>Ga0316217_10000364_pt1 | contig 66125 bp, 37 predicted proteins | sample 1anoAmetaG_FD_203633 | JGI IMG/M metagenome (GOLD analysis project Ga0316217, IMG submission 203633) | Freshwater microbial communities from Trout Bog Lake, Wisconsin, USA - 1anoA | ecosystem: Environmental > Aquatic > Freshwater > Lake > Hypolimnion/Profundal zone | place: USA: Wisconsin... | reverse complement strand
ACCAGGCTGACGCTGCCCGTCACGCTCCGGTAGTTGATGGCATCAGTGGGCGTGAAGACTACCGAGAGGAAGTTGGTGCCCACGTTGAGCACCGCGCCGTTGGTCGGCGTGTAGGCGAAAGTGCCGGGCGCACTCGCCGTCGCGTTCAATTGATTGCTACCCAGCGCCGCGCCATAGAGCAGCGGGGCAGGATTGGCCCAAGTAAGCGTCGGCGTCGTCGGCAGCACCAGCAGGCTGACGTTGGCCGTCAGGCTCCGGTAGTGAATGGTATCGGTGGGGGTGAACAGCGCCGAGAGCGTGTTGGTACCCACGTTGAGCACCGCGCCGTTGGTCGGCGCGTAGGAGAAACTGCCGGGCACGCTGGCCGTCGCGTTCAATTGATTGGTCCCCAACGCCGCGCCATGGACCATCGGCGCGGGATTGACCCACGTAATCGCCGGCGTGGCGGGCAGCACCACCAGCGCGACACTCGCGGTCAGCGCGTTGGAACTGCCGCCGCCCGACGGGGTGAAAATGACGGAAAGAAGATTGGTGCCGACGTTAAGCACGGCGCCATTGGCGGGCGTGTAGGCGAAGCTGCCGGGCACGTTCGCCGTCGCGTTCAATTGGTTGGTCCCGAGCGGCGCGCCATAACTCACCGGGGCAGGATTGGCCCACGTCAGCGCCGGCGTCGCCGACACCACGGTCAGCGCGAAGTTGGCGGTCGTCGTCAGGATGCCGTCAGACACGCTCACGCTCACCGTCGCACTGCCGCCGGTCCCGTTCGGCGTGAATTGCAGGGTTTGACTGGCCCCATTGCTGGACAGACCAATGCTTCCCAATGCCGGATTGTCGCTGGTCGCGCTCACCGTCAGATTTGCAACCGGCGTGTCGATGTCCCCCACTGTGAACGGGACGCTCAGCGGCGCGTTCGCCAGCGTAGTTTGATTGGACAATCCCGTAATCATCGGCAACTGGTCCACGTAGGCCACCGTCAGCGGGAACGTCGTTGAGCTCACGAAGTTCCCATTGCTCACCGTCAGGGTGATCTGCGCCGTGCCGTTCCCGTTGGTTACCAACGAGGGAAGGTTTGCCGCTGGACTGATGGCCAACGCGCAGACTCCGTTAACGTCAGGACCGCTCACCACCAGGGCGCTGATCAAGCCCGACGGAGTGGTCTGGCTCGCGCTGGCGGCTACCACCAGGTTGGTCGGATTCGCCCCCACCGCGCTGACAGTGAACGGCACGGTCAAGGTCCCGTTCTCGGACACCGTCTGCGCTGCGATGGCGGAGATCGACACACCACCGGTTTGGAGGGTGAGCGTCCAACCGCCCGAGATCTGGCCGGCATCCCCTTGCACGTCATCCTGCCCATAGAGCGACCAAACGCCATTGGGATTGAGCCCGTCCAGGACGCTCAGCGTCTTGGCGTAAGGACCGGCAGGCGCCGCCGGGAAGAACGTGTCCACGGTCTTGTAGTCGGTCGGCCTGTAAACCCCGCTGGTGATCGCCACAGTCTGTGGCAAGGGGCTGGTCCCGGCGTCATTAAAGGTAAGCGAGGCATTGGTCACGCTGGAACCGCCGCCGGTCCGGCTCATAAGCACGATCTGCTGGCCCGTCGGCGAGACGAGCAGGAGGGACACGTCGCTCGAATACGTGTGCGCGAAGCCGTTCAAGGTCACGCTCACGTCCACTATCGTCCCGCTGACGCCGCTTACCTGGATGAGGGAGGGATAGGGAGTCGCGGGGGCGTTGTCGTTAATCGTGATGAGATTCGCGTTCGCAAACACCGCCTCCCCCGCCGGCAGGACCACCACGCTGACGCTGCCCGTCACGCTCCTATAGTTCATGGCATCCGCAGGGGTAAAGACCACGGAAACGGTATTAGTGCCAACGGTCAGCGCCGTACCCGCGGCGGGCGCGTAGGCGAAACTCCCGGGCACGCTCGCCGTCGCGTTCAGTTGGTTGGTCCCAAGGGACGCGCCATAGGCCATCGGCGCGGGATTGGCCCACGCGAGCGTCGGCGTCGCCGGCAACACCACCAGGCTCACGCCGCCCGTCAGGCTCCGGTAGTCGATGGTATCGGTGGGCGTGAAGACCACCGAGAGGAAGTTGGTGCCCGCGCCGAGCACCGCGCCATTGGTCGGCGCGTAGGCGAAACTGCCGGGCGCGCTCGCCGTGGCGTTCAATTGATTGGTCCCGAGCGACGCGCCATAAACCATCGGCGCGGGATTGGCCCACGTGAGCGCCGGCGTGGCCGGCAAAACCACCAGCGCGACATTCGCAGCGAGGATGTTGGAGCCGCCGGACGGCGTGAAGGCGACGGAAAGGTTGTTGGTACCCGCGTGGAGCAGCGCGCCGATGGCTGGCGTGTAAGCGAAGGTTCCGGGCACGCTGGCACTGGCGTTCAACTGGTTGGTGCCGAGAGGCATGCCATAAACCACCGGCGACGGATTGGACCAAAAGAGTGTTCCCGAATTTGGGGTGTTCAACGCCAATTGAATGGCGTTCACGCCCGTCGGGTTGACGCCGACGGTGAGCACATTGAAGCTAACCACCACATCGCCATTGACGTCCGGATGAACACCGTCAAACCGCACGAAATCACCAATCGACGGGTTGTTCGGGTCCGTGCTGGTAGAGCGGTAAAAGCCCGGAGCCAGCTTATATTCATCAGCGCTCAAGGTCCGCTGGTAAACCATCATACCCTGGTTGGTGATCGCAAAGCTAACATCCTGGAACTGAAGCGGCGGGCTGACAGAATAGAGGAGCACCGCGTGCGATCCCGCCGGAACATTATGGAAGATCAGGTCTTGTTCTCCATTGCCGGGATTCCGGGCTCCAACTAACCCGTTGAGCATCCGCTGGGCGGGTTGGCCGCTGCCCACGCCGGCGCCCCATGTGCCCGAAGTGTGGTACTCAAAGGTAATCGCCGAGGGATTATTCGAACTGTCGTTCATGGAATCAGGCAGATTGGCCCCGTCGCCCGTCCTGCCGTTGGTATTGGTGGCATTAATCCAGTAAGCCTGCGGTTGAACACCCGCGATGTCGTTTGGCAGAGTATAGGTGGGAGCGCCGTTGGCGCCGCCGCCGACAAAGTGCACGCCGATGCTGGCGGTGGTCGAGGGCGTGAAGATCACGGCGCGCACCGGCGGGCTGGTCTGGCAGCCGACGATCGCCACTGAATAAGTGATGGACGCATTCGCCGCCGAAATCGGGTCGGTCGTAAAGGTCGCTTGGTTGGCGCCCGGAACCGGCGCGCCGTTGGTCAACCACTGCAGCGGCCAAGGGCCGTTCACCGCTGTGAAGAACTCCGCCTGCGCGCCGTTCAACACCGGGGTTTCCACAGGCGCGCTCACGAAGGCGGCTTTGCTGCAATCGGCTTGCGAGGTCACCGCCAGCAACTGCACTTCAGCGACTTGCATGCTGTTTTGGTACGGACCTTGGCACTGCAGTACGGTCCATCGATAATGCTTGTAAGCGGTCACGTTCGGAAAATAGCAGTACTGCCACTCGTACCGGTTGGTAAAGGCGGGCACCTGCAAATCAACGATCATGGTCCACGTCCCGACCGAGTAGTTCGCTGTGTCGTCATTGGAACCTTCAATCGTGACCTCTTTGGGATCGCGTTCCGGGGCGTCATTAGCTGATTCCATGCCCAAACCGGTGACGGTGGTCGCCCCGACCGATGGCGTTACGACGAATCCTGAAGTCCCAATGGCAGAATCCACATTCAAATACTTGGCCTGCGTGCCATCAATGGCATTGGCTGCGCCTTCCGAACCGGGTGAGTTGGTCGAGGAAGCGATAATGGCGTCGGTGGGCTGCAGCACGTTGGCGGGAGCGGTAGTTCCCAGAATTTCGACTTCGGCGATCTGCATGCTGTTTTGGTTCGGACCCTGACACTGCGCGACTGTCCAACGATAATGCTTATAGGGGGTAACGTTGTTGAATACAAACGTCTGCGTCTCGAATCGGTTGGTGAAGGCCGGCAATTGCAGGTCGACGATTTGCGTCCAGGTCCCGACGGTGTAATTGGCGATATCGTCGTTAGAGCCTTCCAAGGTAACTTCTTTGGGATCACGTTCCGGGGCATCATTGGCCGACTCCATAGCCAGACCTTGAGCGACGGTCGCTCCCACCGCGGGCGTTACGATAAAGCCCGAGCTTCCCGTGGCGGAATCGAGGTTCAAATACTTGGCCTGCGTGCCATCAATGGCGTTGGCTGCGCCTTCCGAACCGGGTGAGTTGGTCGAGGAAGCGATAATGGCGTCGGTGGGCTGCAGCACGTTGGCCGGCAGCACAGCCAAGATGAAGGGCTGCACGGTCAATACGGCGGGCGGCGCACTGGTCACCACGCCGTAGGGGTCGGTAACGATGACCTGATAGTCGCCCCCGTTGGCGGCCGAAACATGCTGCAACACGAGCGTCGGTCCCTCGGCGGGGAGCTCTCGAACGCGGTTGTTGCCGACCTCCGCGATGAAAAGATTTCCGGAGGCGTCCACGGCTAACCCGTCCGGGAAACTCAGCGCGGCGCTGATTGCCGGTCCGCCATCACCCGAGAACCCCGCCACGCCATTTCCCGCCAAAGTGCTGATGATCCCGTCCGTTCCCACCACGCGGATGCGTTCGTTAGATGAATCGGCAATGAAGATATTTCCCAATCCATCAACAGCCACTCCCGAGGGGAAAAGCAACGTCGCGTTGGTGGCCGGCCCACCGTCCCCTGAAAACCCAGACGTCCCCGTGCCCGCGACCGTGGTGAGGATGCCATCGGCGCCCACCTTGCGAACGCGGTGATTATCCCGGTCCGCGATGAACAGGTTGCCGTAGTCGTCCACCGCGATACCCGAGGGACGCATCAACTGCGCATTGGTCGCCAAACCTCCATCGCCCGGAAAGGCCGCACCGCCCCCGGCTACCGTAGCAATAAAGCCGCTGGCGTCCACTCGGCGAATTCTGTACGAACCGTCCGAGATGAACAGATTATCCCAAGCATCAATAGCCAGGCTGCCGGGCCCGTACACGCTAGCGTTGGTTGCCTGTCCGCCGTCGCCCGAGTAAGCCGCCACCCCATTTCCCGCGGCCGTGGTGATGATACCGTTGGTATCAACTTTGCGGATGCGATGGTTTGCCGAATCCGCGATGAATACGTTGCCATGGCTATCCACCGCTACGCCACCGGGAAGGGAAAACGCGGCGCTGGTGGCCTGCCCCCCGTCGCCCGAGTAAGCCCGAGCGCCGGTCCCCGCAACCCAGGAAAGCATGCCATTAGTTCCCAACCGGACTATTGAGCAAAGAGCATTATCCGCGATGAACAGGTTCCCTTGGCGATCAAACGCCAAGGCGCACGGCAAATCAAGGCCGGCGCTGGTCGCGAGGACCGAAGTACTGAACGGGCTTAAGCTTCCGCCCCCCGCCACGGTCATGATGTTGCGCGACAGATTGGCGCCGTTAAACTGCCATTGGTAGCCCATGGGCGCAGTACCAGTAGCGGTCACCGCGAAAGTGGCCGTCGTGCCCGCAACGTTCGTCTGACTTTGCGGCTGGGCCGTGATGCTCGGCGCCACGCCCACGCTTAAGACGAAACTGGCGCTTGCCGCAAAGTAACCGTCCGACACCTTTACGGTCACCGTCGAGACGCCGGTGGTCCCGCTCGGCGTGAACTGCAAGGCCAGGTTGGTTCCCTTGCTCAGAATGCCAAAGCTTCCCAATGCTGGATTAGCAGAGGTCACGCTCAGCGCAAGGCTTGAAATCGGGGTATCGACGTCGGATACAGTCAGGGGCGCCACAAGCGGCGTGTTCGCCGGCGTGAACTGGTTCGCCAATGGCGCGATGGTGGGCGGCTGATCAACGAAGGTCACGGTCAGCGGGAAAGTTGTGGAGTTGACAGTGGTCCCATTGCTCACCGAGACCGTAACCTGCGCCGTGCCGTTCCCGTTGGTCACTGAAGACGGTAAATTAGCCGCCGGGTTGATGACCAATGCGCAGGCCCCGTTACTATCAGGCCCGCTCACCAACAGGTTGCCAATCAGGCCCGAAGGACTGTTCTGACTCGAAGTGGCCGTGACCGTTAGACTGGCGGGGTTCCCCCCGGCAGAACTGACGGTGAACGGCACGGTCAATGATCCGTTCTCGGAAATTGTCTGCGCTGGGATGGCCGAAATCGACAATCCGCCTGTTTGGACATAAAGCGTCCACCCGCCCGAGATTTGGCCGTCATTCCCTTTCACGTCATCCTGCACATACAGTGACCATGTGCCATTCGGGTTGGCTCCCTCCAACAGGCCCAGCGTCTTGGCGTAAGGACCGGCGGGCGCCGGGGAGAAGAACGTGTCCACGGTTTGGTAGTCGGTGGGCTCATAAAGCCCGCTGGTGATCGGCGCGGATTGCGGCAAGGGGTTGGTCGCGTTGACGTCGAAACTAATAAATGCATTGCTAACCGCCATACCTCCGCCCGCGCGGCTCATGAGCACGATCGGCTGTCCCGACGGTGCGACCAGGAGGATCGACACGTCGCTGGGAGACGCATGCGAGAATTCATTCAAAGTAACGCCCACGTCCGTAATCCACCCGCTGAGTCCACCCACCTGAATGGAGGATGGATAGGGCGTCGCGGCCGCGAAGTCATTGATCGTAATCGGGCTCGGGTTGGTCGCAATCACCGTCCCGCTCGTAGGGAGCACCAGCAGGCTAACGGTCCTGCTCAAGCTCCTGTAATCTGTGGCGTCGAAAGGGGTAAACTGCACGGACAGGATATTGGATCCGACGTTGAGCACCATGCCGCTGGACGGCTGGTAGATAAAGCTGCCGGGCACGCTGGCCGTGGCGTTCAATTGGTTAGTCCCCAGCGCCGCGCCATAGAAGATCGGGGCGGGATTAGCCCACGTGACGGTAGGCGTGGCGGGCAGCACCCACAGCGGGACGCTCGCTTTGACGACGGTAGAGCTTCCCGACGGGATGAACAGCACCGACAGTATGTTGGTGCCTACGTTGAGCACCGTACCATTCGTCGGAGTGTAGGCGAAACTACCCGGCACGCTGCTGAAAAGCCCGGGCACGCTGGCAATGGCGTTTAATTGGTTGGTACCCAACGCCGTGCCATAGACAATCGGGGCTGGATTAGTCCAGGTTATTGTGATCTGTGGCATAGCATTTTGACCCTGAAAATTCACCTTCACGCCGCGCGCCTGCCAGGCGGCGATCACGGTTTGAGCGGCGGAACCCGAACTGAGGTCCAAGTAATTCCACTGCACTGAAACGTACGCCGCGGAAGTCAGTCCAATGAGCGGGCTGAGATCCATGATCCAGTTGTTGTTCAGAGTCAACTGCGTTAGGTTCGTCAGGCCAGCCAAGGGCGCGAGGTCACTCAGGTGATTCGAAAAAAGATCCAGTGTACCGAGTTTCCTACACGCCGCCAATGAGTCCACTCGCGCGATTTGATTGCCATAAAGCTCCAAATAAACCAAGTTGGTTAAACCGCCCAACGCGCTCACATCCGTCAATTGGTTGGCAGCGAGGTTTAGATAAGTGATGTTAATCAATCCGGCCAGCGGTCCAAGCTGACTGATTTGATTGCCGTAAAGACCTAAATTAACCAAGTTGGTTAGCCCGCCCAATGCGCTCACATCCGTCAATTGGTTGGCGCCGAGGTTCAAATACATCATTTTGGTTAGGCTCGCCAACGAGCCAATCTGGGCGATTTGATTGTCGTAAAGCCCCAAATTGTTAAGGTTCGTCAGGCCTCCCAACGCGTTCACGTCTGTCAATTGATTGCCGCCGACATCCAACAGAACTAGCCTGGTGAGGTGCGCCAGGGGCCCAATCTCGGAGATTTGGTTGCCGGAGAGATTCAAATAGAGCAGATTGGTTAACCCAGCCAGGGCGCCGACATCGGCTAGTTGATTACCATAGAGATAGAGGCTTTGCAAATTAGCGCACGCCGCCAGAGCCAAAACGTTCGTCAAACGGTTAGCGCCTACGTTTAGATACAATAAGTTGGTCAGGCCCGCCATGGACTCAATCTGGGTGATCTGATTATTGAGCAACTCTACATTCACCAACTTGGTTAGCCCGGCAAGCGCGCTTACATCCGTGAGTTGATTGCCTCCGAGATGCAAATTTTGCATCGCGGTACAGTTGGCCAAGGCGGCAATGCTGGTCAACCCGTTGCCGGACAGATCCAGCGAAACCAGGTTGGTGGCCCATCCCAGCGCCGCGAGATTAGTAACTCCAGCGCCAGAGACCGAAAGGCTGGTCAAGTTCGTCATTTGGTCCGGCGTAATGTCAGCCGTTGGAATCGCGAGCGCGGCGCGAACCGCCGCCTCCAACTGAGGATCAAGGAACGTCACCACCTGCGGCTGAACCACGGTGAGCGTTGCTGGTGGGAGGTTGGTCCAAATGGGGTTGAGCGAATCATCCGAGTACCCCATTGACCTGAGCTGAACGGAAAACTGGGCGCCATTATCCGCAGGCATAATGGTATCGAGGAAAAGTGGGTTTCCGGTCGCGCCGGGGATGGCCACGCCATTTTTCATCCATCGGTACATGAGGAAATTACCGGCATAAGGCCTGGCGTCACCCGGCGCGCCGATGGCGATCTTGGAGTCAGTGGTTGCGGAAACCGTAAGCAGGGCGTACGAATAGGCAAAAGCGGTGATATTAGTCGGCGCCTGACTGACGCTGATCCGGCTCCGCGGCGCGTACATGCCGATCAAGTTGCCCTGAAGGGCGCTGTCAGCCCCCAAGGCAGGGTCAGGATCCCCCACCTTCTTGAATGTGACTTCGACGTTGTCGCCGCCCGATCCTTCGTTGTGGTCCGCCTCCAGGTAGTACTTCCGCCCGGCGATCAAGGGAATACCACCGGCATAGGGTATAGTCACACCACCGTCGGGCGACCACGCATCCGACCGCTTTTGGGTGGCGCTTCCCCCCTGATCGGTGGTCCACTGCCACGGGCCGCTCCAACTTGTCTCCTGCGCGACCAGGCGCTTGTTCGCCACTGTGTTGTCCGTGCTGAGAAACAGCTCCGAAAAATCGTCAGAGTTGATAAAGAACACATAACTGCCATTGCCAGGCGGGGTGAAGAAACCGCTCAGGCGATTGTTGTAATCATCGCCCTCTTCGTTGTTCGTAGCGGATTCGAAAGCCGCCACGGCCTCGGTGATATCCGGCGCGCCCAAGGGGCCGCCCAGCAGGGGACTCAGGCCGGAGTATTGGCTCCACCAAAGGTCCATCCTCACCCAACCCGGTTCCCATACCGAGTGCTGGATCGTCAGCGAAACCACCGAGCTGGTAATCGCATATCCGCCCCAGAACGGCGCGGCCACGACGAAGTAGGTTGAACCACTTTCGCCGATGTCCGGTTGCGCAAGCGAAAGCAGCGCCCCAGTCCCGTTGCTAATGACAGCGCCATTTTTATACCACTGGTAAACGGGCGTGAATTCACTATCGCTCACGGCCTGCGCTTGGAAGGCCGCGTCGCCCCCTTGCGCAATCGCGGCGTTGGTCGGTTGCGAGACCCAGGCGATATACGTGGCCGGCATGGTAAGAAGGCCAATGTTGTGGTTTTCATTCGTGCCTTGCAACAGTCCGGGCGTCCCGTTGGTAAACACGGCCGCCCAATTGGTGGCGCCAACCTGGGACATTGTCTGGAAGGTAACACCGAATGGGTCCAAGCCAGTGCTCTGATGGTGAACCAGTTCCATGTAATAGAGGCTGCCGGCGCTCAGGGGGATGCCGTTCTTGTAGGGAGCCCCGCCCGGCGGGGGATTGAGGGGATCCGGCACCCATTGGTCCGAGCGCTTCTGGCAGGCGTCGTAGCTTCCGCCGCTGACCGAAGTCAACCAGGCGTCCATCGCGCTCCAGCCGGTCTCCTGCGCGATCAGGCGCTTGTTGGCGGGCGACTGATCGGTGCTCAGGAAGAAGTCCGAGTCTTCATCGCACGCCACGAAAAAGACGTAATTATCGGTGGCCCGCGGCATGAAGAACCCGCTCGTGCGGGTGACATAATTGACCCCCAAACCGCCCGGAAGATCAAGGCTCGGTACGGCCGTAATGGAGGATGCCGGACCGACATTCCCGGCTTCCACATCCAGCCGCAGCGCGTTCGGGAAGTACTCCTGTTTGAGCGCGCCAGTGAGGACGGTCGATGCCAGCACGGTCACGCTTCCGGTAGCGCTGGTCAGACTGGCAATGTTCGTGTTCCAGGGCGCCTTGAGCGCCGCCACGCACCAAACTTGCGCGCCGTTGTCAGCCATCGTCCCCAGGAAAGTGTAGGCGGTGCTGGTCGCCCCAACGAGGGCCGCGCCGTTCTTATACCACTGATAACTGACAAACTCTGGAAATTGCAAAACATTCGGGCTGGCATTATTCGTCGCTAAGAATGCGAACGAGAATTCACCGTCGGCGGAATTGGTTGCGTTTTGTGGTTGTATCGCCGCCCCCATCGTCGTCGGCGGCAAGGGCGTAAACGGGAACGTCACGTGAAAGTTATCGACACTGGCCGTGACGCCGTCGGTCGCGTTGTCATTGTGCGCCGTGACCGCGATGCCGACCGCAACCAACTCGGGCCAGGCGCTGCCGAAATGAGTGCCGGAATAGCTCCCAACGGGGGTCGTGGCGGCGGTGTCCAGATCGAGCGTCTTGGTCCAATTGGCGCCGTCCGTCCCGTGGTACAGCGAGAAGACGCTGCCATTGCGGCTGATTTTTAGCCACTGCGGAAAGGATCCCGGCGCGAAATTAACCGCAGTATCCCCGTCCGCCATCGCTCCCCGGCTCGATCGCCATTGGTCGGTCAACCCATTGGCCCCAGTGGGCTGCGTCATCACCTGGGCGATGAACGGATCGTCCCCTTGAGGCCCATTCACGGGATTTGCCTGGCGGACCATTAACTCGCACTTGGCCCAAAAGCCATCCCCCCCTGCCATGTCCGTGACCTCAACCACCGCATCCCATTGCGCACCCGAAGCCCAAGCATAGTAATAGAAACAGTTGTCCGCATGATTCCAAATATCGTCGCCCCCGCCATTGATCGTGAACGAACCGGTACCCGCCGCATTGGCGGTAGTCCACCCACGGTGGGTTGGAGCGCCCACGTCCTGCCCCACGAACACCGGCGATGCCCCTCCCCCGAGAACCTGCTCCACCGTTAAGGTCGCGGGCGCGCTGGTGATGGCGCCATACGCGTTGCGAACGACGACGGAGTAATCGCCCGCCTCGTTGGTCTGCACGTTCGTGAGGCCGAGTTTGGCGCTGAGCGAACCGGCCACCCCAGGACCGTCCGCGAGGTTGGCGCCGTTAAGCCGCCACTGATAATATATGGACTGCGCGCCGTTCACGGCAACGGAGAAAGCCGCGTTCGTGCCCGCCACCGCCAACTGGCTTTGAGGCTGAGCCGCGATGGCCAGCGCCCCGGCCGGGTCAAAGTAATCACCCACCACGCTGCCGGCGAGGGTCGACGCCGAGTAAGCGGCTGGATCCGGATCAGTGTCCTTTTTGTAAGTTACGCCGAACCAATCACTACCGGACCAACTGTGGTCGTGGTGCAGGGCGATCATATAGTACCGCTGGCCCGCGTTCAGCGCGATGACCTTGCCCCCCGGCCAAAGGGAGCCGGCATTCTGATCGGAACGCTCCGTCGTGGCGTCGCCCCCCTGGTGCACCTGCGTCCAGTTCCGATTGTCGCTCCAGCCACCCGGTTCCGCGCCGATCTGCTTGAGGTTCGCCGGACTGTCGTCCGTGCTTAGGTAGAGATAGTATTCATCGTCGCCGCAGATGAAAAACACGTAGTTGGCGGTGGCGGGCGGGATGAAATAGCCTTCGAGAGTGTCGTAGTAATTCCGCGCCGGATCAGCGGCCACGCGGCCAACGTCGTCGGCGGGATACTCCCACGTCGTCTCGGCATCCACGCGATCCGGGTGGTTTGGATACCGGGGATCGTTGAAGAAATCGCCGATCGTGTAATCATCCGGACAATTGCTGTATTTCTTGTGCAAAACCGCGCCGCCCAAGTACACGTAGGAGCGGAATTGAACCTGGGTATTGGTGGCGATCGTGTTGGGCGTCGCCGCCAGGTCCTGCACCCCGTTGATCGTGAGGGTAAAGAGGCCGGCCACGGGCAACTTGCTGGTGCTCAACGTCACGTTCGCGGCATCCACGCGGGTCACCGACAGGACGGTGACGCCTTGGTCCACCGCGTAATTGGAGACGTTGAGCGCCGTGGCGCTCACGGGCTTGTCGAAGGACAACACCACGTTGGCGAATGTCCCGTCCGTAACGGCATTCGTTACCGTGGGCGGCGTGGTGTCCTTGACCACCGTCAAGGTGGCGGCCTGAGAGGTGACTGCATTGCTGCCGCCGGCGACTATACAGGCGATTTGGGCATTATTTGCGGCATAGGAAACCTGAGCCAAAGTCAGCGCAAGGTTCGTTTCGTTCAGGAGGGGGACGCCGTTCTGAGTCCACTGGAGGGTGATCGGGGCGTCGCCATCAAAACCCACGGAGAACGCGGCCGAGAAACCCTCATGCACGGTCACGCTTTGGGGGGGGGCGGTGACGCTCGGCGCCAGGGCCGGGGCCGGCTCCACCGTGGTTGCAATGCTCAGGTTATTGAGCAGCACTTGTTCACTCCACGCCCCGGAGCTTGCGCCGAGGCCGAATCGCCCTTGAGTCGGAACCCAACCGCCCAGATACAGGTTGGTGAACAGGACCTGGTTCCCCCACGCCATATTGAGCAGACCGTTGCGGGTGACTTGTATCATCACATTGCGCATCTGGCTGTCCACCATCGCCGCGCTTGTCAGCGTGACGGATCCGCCGTTGACGATGCCATTGGTCGCGGACCCGTCCCCCTTGACCTTCACGTCCACGCCAACGTGGTCCGGATAACCGTTGTCATACGTGTCGAAACAGACGCACACGCCGCCCGACGGCATGTAGGGACCCTCCTGGCCAAAAACCGAACCACTGCCGATATCCGGCCCGAAGGCGAAGCAAACGCCGTCAGCCGGAAGACTCGAGGCCGGTCCAAGCTGCATCTGAAAGTTGGCGGTGAAACTGTCAATCGCCGCGCCATTGTCCAGCTCATTCACGACCATCGAGACGGGACCGAGGTGGGTTTCGTTATAGAGCAACACGAGCTGACCGTTTGTAACCAGCGGATAGGTAGCGCCGGAAAGATCCTGCAATTGGTTCAAGGTATAGCCTGGCGTATTCGTCCCGCTGAAGTCCGCGGTAAAGGAGCCCCCGAACGTCGTTGCCGCGGAAAGCAGGAGGACCATGGGTAATCTCAACATGAAAGAGGCTATCCATAGGGCGCGAGGACCTCGTGTACATTCGGATGTTGTAGGACAATCGGTCCAGGCAGGGGCGACGCGGATATCGGTCGCTGGCATCGAATGGTTAACTCTCGTCATGAATGTGCGCATGGTGCTAAGTGTTTAGTTTAAATGGGTTTATGACACGGGCGATTCAACAGGTCTGAAGGAGAACGGAGTAAGACTTTGATCCGATGCGGCAACATTATCGTCAGAGCCGAAAATCACGGATCTCAAGCTGGGCTGCAGCGAGCCTGGGAGGGCGAGGAATAAGGATGGACGAAGGGAATGGCGCCAAGTCACGCCTCGCGACAGACAATTCCCTGCCCTAGTATTCGGCCACGCCATACTCATTCCCGCAACCCGATGGTTAAACCCCGAGATACGGTAAATGCCTTCAGGCATTTATAGTCGCCGATGCCGGGCTTTATGATCATGGCGAGTAAATCAAAAGCAAGGGGCGCTGTCAAACAGTTTTTAGCGAAACCGAATCGGAGGGCGGTCGAAATCAGTCCCAGAGAGGAGAACACCCGGTGCGTGGGGAACCGAAGTCCCCCACAAGAAACACGCGCGAAAAAACAACCCCATCGCAAACCCGAAACCAGCCATGCCTTCTGATATTCATAGCCCAAATCCGGACCATCTTGCACCGACCAGCCATTCCACCAACCGCCTAACAGTACATTACTTTGGCGTCGCATTCCCGAGAAACGACTGATACGGACAGATTCTCTAATTTTAAAAACATTAGCATGCACTATGCCAAATACTTCGATTAAAACGCAACATTCTGTCTAATAACGAGATAAACAAATCTCGCCATTGATCGGGAGTGGCGTGGGCGAGGAAAAGTGTAAACCAATCCGACGCCTTTTTACGCGGGGAGTCAGCGATAACTCTAAACCATCACGCTAGGTCATTTATATCCAATTACTTACATATTAACAAATCCCTTCGGTCAAACGCGTAAACCATTCCGACACCGCGCTGGCGTGACGCGGGGCAGGTGTTAGCATGCTCTAATAGATTTAGCCACAACCGATTACAGATGGCGATGCGCGTCCGGAGAGAGGCGCAACGCTTCAATCGGTCCGCTATGGGGCCGTGGCTGGCAGCCTTGGAGGATCAGCCACGGGGGCACGGGAAAAACGTTGCCCGAGGTCATGGTGGCATCTAAGCTAGGGTGTGGCTGCTTCCCTTACCATTCTCGGGAGCGGTTCCTCCGGGAATTGCGCTTACCTAGAGAGCGGAGAAACTCGCATCTTGATCGATGCGGGGTTCAGCTTGCGTCAAATCGGATTGCGGCTGGCGAGCATTGGCCGGGCGCCAGAAACGCTGACAGGCATCCTGATCACCCACGAACACGCGGACCACGTTCACGGTCTGCCCGCGATTACTGAGAAGCTGGGCCTTCCGGTTTACTGCAACCGGCCCACGCGGGACGCCATTGAGTACCAGCTCAAGACCAAACTGAATGCCCGTCTATTTACCACCGGAGCACCGTTCGAGATCGGCGACATTGGGGTGGAGAGTTTTAGCGTGCCGCACGATGCCCAGGAGCCAGTCGGGTACTTGCTACGCACCCTTGCGGGAAATGTCGGGTTCGTGACCGACTTGGGGCATACGACGCGGCTGGTCTTGGAGCGGGTTCGCCCCGCCAACGTCCTGGTCCTGGAGTCCAACCACGACATCAAAATGCTGCAGGATTGCCCGCGTCGCCCCTGGAGCCTCAAGCAGCGCATCCTTGGACGGCACGGGCACCTGTCGAATGAAGCCGCCGCCGAGACCGCTGACCAGATCATGTCGGCGGAACTGCGCCATCTTTACCTCGCCCACCTGAGCCGCGAGTGCAACCGCCCGGATCTGGCCCTGCGAGTGGTCAACGACCGGCTCCAAAAAATTGGCGCTTCTCACGTCCGGCTGGAGTTGACGTCGCAGTCGGCGCCCTGCCCCACCCTGACGCTGGCGTCGGACGCCAACGCGAAACGAACCCCCACGCCCAGGCTCGTGCAGCCGAGTTTCTTTTTTGATCCGCTTCCCGCGACCGACATCACGACCACCTGAACGCCCGCGCCCCAGCCCGTGTTTGAAGCCCAGCCTATCATCTCGCTCGACCTTCCCGAGTTGCAGCCGTACCGGACATTGAGGCGGCCCTTTGAACATCGGGCCGAAGGTATCTTTGTGGCCGAAGGGGAAAAGGTCGTCCGGCGGCTGCTCGAGAGCCGCTTTACCGTCGTCTCCGTGCTGCTGCCGGAGAAATGGTTGCGCGCCCTCGAACCACTCTTGGTCGCCCGCCCGGAGCAAGTTCGAGTCTTTGTAGCGGAAAAGAAGCTACTGGAGACCCTGACCGGATTTTCCATGTACCAGGGATTGCTCGCCGTCGGGATCATTCCCCCGCCCCCGCCGCTGGACGATTTTCTCGAGCGGGCGGAGCGTCCGCTACTCCTGGCCGCGCTGGACGGACTTTCGAGCGCCGAAAATGTTGGGTCGCTGGTGCGCAACTGCGCCGCCTTTAACGTCCAGGCGCTCCTGGTGGGCGAGACCTCGGGCAGCCCCTATTTACGACGCGCGGTGCGCAGTTCGATGGGGGCGATTTTCCAGCTACCGATTATAGAAACCGCAAGCCTCGTGGAGGTCCTCGAACTTCTGCGGGCTCGCGGGTTGCGCGTGATCGCCGCCCATCCACACACGGATGGGCATATGCTCCCCGAGGCGGATTTTACCGTGGACTGTTGCGTGGTGTTTGGCAGTGAAGGCTACGGCATCTCGCCGGCGGTGCTGGCAGCCTGCGATGACGCCGCCGCCGTCCCCATGCCGCCTATGGTGGATTCGCTGAATGTGGCCAGCGCGGCCGCCGTGTTCCTTTATGAAGCAAACCGCCAACGCGGCTGCATGAACGCCGAGAGCGCCCCTCGCAAGTCTATTTGACCAATGCTCCAACGCAGTTTACGTTGATTAACACGCTAGCGGTTGATGGAACGGCAATAGTTGACATAATGTAGCAGTTATGGATCGGCCACACCGCGAAGACAAGAGCTCTATGTACTGCCAGGAACGAGACGAACAGAGGGTCCAATACGCGCGCGCCCTCTTCGACGGCATTCCACTGCCCGCGTTCGTAGTGGACGAGGATGTTGTCATACGGGACTTCAACCTCGCCGCCGAGGCGTTTCTTGGACCGGAGCCAGCCTCGGCCCTGTTTCGGCGCGGCGGGGAGGTGCTGCACTGCATTCACGCGGCGGCCAACGGCTGCGGACGAGCCCAGCGCTGCGAAGATTGCGTGATCCGCAACAGCGTCGCCCAGGCCATCGCGGGTCGGAACACCTGGCGTCAGTCGCATCAAGCCGAGTTGCGAGAAGGAAAACGCTCCCTGTTCGTTGACCTGCGCCTCACGGCCAGCCTGCTGCCATTTACCGAGCAACCTCGCGTGTTGATCGTCCTTGAACTCCTGGGACCTGACCCTGCGCTGTTCCTCCCGGCTGAGAAGCACGCGCAGGCACAGGCGGCAGCCAGGTAACTTCACTCCTCCACGTCGAGGCGCGGGTGTTTTTTGATCGACACGGCAGATGGCTTGAGCCTTAATTCAGTTCATGCGCGAAGAATCACTTAATTTTCTCAAGACCCTGGTCAACACTCCTAGTCCGGTCGGCCATGAGGCTCGCGGGCAGCGGGTATGGCTGGACTACGCCAAGCCGTTCGCCGATGAATGTTTCTCGGACGCTTACGGCAACTGCGTCGCCGTTCTCAACAAAGGCGGCTCCCCCCGGCTCATGCTGGCGGGCCATGCTGACGAAATCGCCATGGTGGTCAATTACATCAATGAGGAAGGCTATGTCTATGTGCGCAAGATGGGCGGCGTCGACGCCGCCATCACCAAAGCCCAGCGGGTGGTGATCCATTCGCGCAACGGTCCCGTGAAGGGAGTGGTTGGCAACGTCGCCCCGCACCTCAAAAAGGAGGAGGACGAACCGAAACCGCCCAAGATCCACGACCTGTTTATCGATATCGGCGTCAGCAGCCGAAAAGAGGCCCAGAAACTGATCCAAGTCGGCGATCCGATTACCCTAACCGCGGAGTTCGATCTTCTGCGGGGCGATCTGGCCGTAGCCCGCGCCTTCGACAATCGTATCGGGACCTTTGCCGTGGTGGAAACACTCCGATTACTGCAGGAATCCGGGAGCAAACTGCAGGCAGAGGTTTGCGCCGTGTCCAACGTCCAGGAGGAGGTTGGCTTGCTGGGAGCCCGTCAGATCGCCTACTCGCTCAAACCGGACGTGGCGGTCGTAGTGGACGTCACGCACGCCACCGATTACCCGACGATCAACAAGGCCCAGCACGGAGATATTCATATCGGCCAGGGCCCGGCGATTACGCACGGGGGGTGTAATCATCCCGAAGTGGTCGCCCGCCTCGAGGCAGTGGCGAGAACCCGGAAGATCGCCTTGCAGCACGAAGCGATGTCCAACAGCAGCGGGACCGACACCGACGTGATATTTTGGACGCGCGGAGGCATCGCCAGCGCCTTGATCTCCCTGCCCAATCGCTATATGCACTCGCCGGTCGAATTGGTCAGCCTATCCGACCTCGAGAAGATTCCGGATCTGATGGCTGCGTTCGCGCTCTCGCTGAAAAAGGGCGAGGAGTTTAAGGTCAAGATCTAAGCCTCTTGGTTCGCCCGCTTGGTCTCCTCTTGGAGGGCATCGAGTTCCGGGCGGATTTCCTCTTTGATCTCCCGGGCCATACGGTCGATGAAGAGGATGCCGTTAAGATGATCGGCCTCGTGCTGGATGGCGCGGGCCAGCAGACCGCCGCATCGGAACTGGATATTTTCGCCGTTGCCGTCCATCGCTCTGACCTCGATCAACTCAGGCCGTTCCACATCAGCGTAGATCTCGGGAAAGCTCAAACAACCTTCCGGGCCGAGCGTAGGGGATCCTAGGGGCGTGATCTGCGGATTGAGAAGGACCATCGGCATGAAGTCGTCCACCTCGACCGCTTTCCCTTCCATCTCCAGCGAGGAAGGCCGATCGGTAATGCCGCGGACATCCAGGACGGTGAGCTGGGCTGCCACGCCGACTTGTTGGGCGGCAAGTCCGATCCCTTTGTAAGCGTACATGGTTTCGATCATATCCGCGATCAATTGCTTGATCGCGGGAGTAACGGCGCCGATACGCGCGCCCTTCTGGCGGAGGACTGGGGTCCCGAATTTGACAACCATCATCAACATGCTCCCAACAAAGGATCGTTAATTATCACCATTATTCTTGTGCCACGAACCTGCCGATCGCGCAACCCCCATCTTTGTGGCGAGACCCCTGCCGGAGATCTCAATCGAGTCGCACCCCGATAAGCTGGAGAATCCGTTCCAGTTCGGCATCGCTGAAAAACGACACCTCGAGGGCGCCCTTGCCCTGGGCATAACGCAGACGGACCTTGGTTCCCAAACGCTCGCGGAGTTGGTCTTCGAGACTGGCGACGTGGGCGTCGCGCGGGACGGCGGGAACAGGCGTGGCTTTGGCCGACCCGCCCGCCTCGTGAGACAAGAGCCGAGCGACAAGAGCCTCGGTCTGACGCACGTTCAGCCCCTCCTTGACGATGCGCTCGGCCGCCAACTCTTGCTGAGGCGCGGCCGGCAGTCCCAGGATGACCTTGGCGTGGCCCACCGAAAGCCGCCCCTCGCGCACGGCGGCCTGGATCGCCGGAGCCAAACGGAGCAGGCGCAAGGCGTTGGCTACCACCGACCGGCTCTTGCCAACCTTGGCGGCGACGTCCTCCTGTTTGAGCTGGAATTGCTCGATCAATTGCGAGTAACCCTGGGCCTCTTCGAGCGGATTAAGATTTTCACGCTGCAGGTTCTCGATAAGCGCCAGTTCGAGCACGGCCCGATCGTCGGCCTGGCGAACGATGACCGGAGCTTGAGCCAAGCCAAGCAGTTGAGCGGCGCGCCACCGCCGCTCGCCGGCGATGATCTCGAACCGTCCATTGCGCTCGCGCACAATGAGAGGTTGCACGATGCCCTGCTCGTGGATCGAATCGGCCAATTCGCGCAACGCCTCGGCGCCAAACTCCTTTCGCGGCTGGAAAGGGCAAGGGTGAAGGCGCTCCAGCGGGATCTGTTGCACCCGCTCGCGCGCGTCGGACGCGGGCGCGGGCGCCGCCGGAACGGAATTGATGATCGGGACCGACGCAGGAGCTTTAGCGATCGAATTACCGCCTAATAAAGCGCCCAAGCCGCGGCCCAAAGCAGGCTTTGCCATGCCCCAAGGGTGTGGTAGGCCGGTCCCATTGTCAATCCAACGCCCAATCCGCCGTTATGGCCCTGGCGGACTTAATTCCGGCTCGGGCTTCGATGAAAGTGAACGGCACGCATGGGCAGAAAATCCGCAGCTACGCGCTTAACTGCTTTATGGGAGATCCCGCCGGCAGTCTGGAGTTACCATTCAGGCCCTCGGCCGATTGCAGGTTCTATCTCAAGACGGCTGATGTAGCCATGGACTCGCCGGGGAACCGTTTTGTGTTGGCGGATGTGAACCCGGCTAACCTCTGCGCGCCCGCCTTCGGCGTCGATATGGACCAAGATATCTTCTTCCACTGCCTGCACGGCGGCGGGAGCGATTGCCTTTGCGGACCGTCACGTCGAAACCCACAAGTGGTTGGACCCGAGAACCCGGAAAACGGTGTCCAACGGACAGATCATTGGCCATAACGACGCGTCGCCCCACAACCGGGATCTGAACTGGATCCGCGCGCGAACGACCCCAAAGACCTCGGGACATTGATCCTCGGCACGTGGGTTACTCCTTCGCCTTTATCATCATGCGCGCTTCAAACACTCCGCCCGCCATCGCGCCGGGGTGGGCCTGGAATTTCACCGTGATGCTCTGCTTGCCGGCGAGCAGGCTCGCGGGCAAGGAGTACAGCTCGTTATAGAACTTGTCCGGTCGGTTATTCTCAAGTCGTTGGGTGGCGATCTTCTGGCCGTCCACGAGGATATCGAAGACACGGTTGCCGCTGTCGCTGCCCCAATAGGTGACCCAGAGCTGCTGCGGCTGTTCGGGCAGCACCTTCAACTGCCAGGAAAACCACCCTCCTTCGGTCGCGTGACGCCATTTACGATCGCCAAAGTCCCCACCCGACGTCTTTTCGCCACGCATCGCATGGTCGCGCTCGCTCTGCTCGCGATCGGCCACCACGACGTCCACCGTGCGCGCGGCAAGCTCTCGCTGGCGGGCCTGTTCGACGGCGTAATCCTCTTCTTTTGCCTTCCACTGCGCCGGCGTGAAGCGATCGAAATAGACCTGGTAACGCCGATCCCCATGCATCTTATAGAACGGCTCCAATAGGATGTTGCCCGAGACGCCGGGAGCGCGGAACATTTCGGATGGGCCCGTGAAGACATTCGGCTTGCCTGCGGGTTTCAGAGCCTTCAGGACCTCTTGGCGCTCCCCGAGAACCACCGGAAATGGCTTGCCTGGATCTACCTGCGCGCAGAGCACGATTGGTCCGTTCAGGAAGGCGAAGCGATCGGGATTGTCGGCAAAGCCCTCGATGCGGAGGCTCAAGACCATTTTCACCGTGACCACATCCCCGCTTGTCCACAGGCGTTTGAGCGGAAACCATGAACCCGGCTGGCCGGTAATCGGGACTGAACTCCCATTGACCGACAGTTCAAACCCGGCCACTGCCCAGGAGGGCCAGCGAATTTTCACTTCCAATTCCGTCGGCTTCTCGCAGGTGAACGCGAGCTTGCTTGAGTCCGTCGCCGGAAAGGACGTTTCCTGGCGGACCTTGATGCCGCGCGCGTTCCACTGGAGTTCAGAAGCGATAAAGAGGTTTATATAGAGCGTCGAATCGCCCGCATGGAAGTAGATCGAGTCGCCATACTTGGCGTGGTTCTCGACGCCCGTCCCAGTACAGCACCAAAAGGCGTCCAGCGGCCCGCCGTAGTCTTTCCGAGAACCGGTCCGGAGCGGCACATAATAGCACATGCCGCCGGTCTCGGGGTTTTGGGACGCGAGGATGTGGTTGAATAGGGCGCGCTCATAGTAGTCAGCGTATTCGACCCGCGGATCCCAACAGAAAAGATGCCGCGTCAGCTTCAGCATGTTATACGTATTGCAGGTCTCAGTGGTATTCGGACCCAAGGCGGTGGACAGCTTTTCCTTGGGGGAGAAGTGCTCGCCATCGCTATCACCGCCGATGACATAGGAGCGCTCGTTGGCGACATCGTTCCAGAAGAACTCCGACGCGGTTTTGAGCGCTGGCTCGCCGGTCAACTCGTATTGCCGCGCCGCGCCAACGAACTTGGGAATTTGGGTGTTGGCGTGCAAGCCGGTGAGCTGGTCCCGCCGCTTCGAGGCCGGCCCAATGACCGCCTGGTGATTGAAGCGCTTGGAAAGGGCGAGGTATTTCTCATCGCCCGTCAGGGCGTAGAGATTGGCCAGACATTCGTTCATACCACCGTGCTCGGTGTCGAGCATTGCCTGCATCTGGACGTCAGTCAGCCGACCGTTACGAGTGACGACCCAGTCACCGAACTTCTTCGCCGCTTCGAGCGCCTGCGAGTCGCCACACAGGGTAAACATGTCCAAGAGCCCGGCGAAGAGCTTGTGAAGCGTATAGTAAGGCGCCCAAACGTTCTGCCGCTTTTCTACCCGGTCGAAGAATTCCTCCGGGAAAGCGCTAAGGTAGCCGCTGGGAAATTTCGCCTGGCACGCGGCAAGCCCCGCCACCAGGGCCTCGCCCTTCTGTTTTAGCCGCTCGTCCCCCGTGCTGGCATACATCAGCGCGCAAGCTGAAAGGTAGTGTCCGACGAAGTGACCTCTTACCTCGCACTGAGGTTCCTCCCAACCGCCCAACGGTTCGACAGAAGAATCCAACCCAGCGTTGCGGCGGAAGTTACGGAGCAAACGCTCCACGTCAAGGGAGAGTAAGTACTGCCGGTCAAGCTCCTGCGCGCGCTGGAACGGGCCGTCGAGCAGACGCGTTTCGCTCAGCGGAAAGGGCTGCGCTTTAAGGGGGATCTGGTCGCGCGTCTCGATAGTAAAATCGCTCGGCGGCACTGCGGACGCCAGCGCAAGAGATGCGGTCGCGCCGACGATTACGGAGACTGCGCAATTTGAACCGTATGCCGCCATGACCCTTTGCATGCCATTGCGCGTTGCCACGGGAGTAGGGTTCTTCGAGGCTTCGAGCGAAACTGAGCCGGTACGGACGCGTCCCCTGCCGCGGATAAGGCTATGGAAAACAGGGCCAAAGAGATGGGATGTAATACTCAAGTTCGGGTTTAATTAGTTAACTTAGGCAACTAAACAAAGGTCCCCTCGCCCTGTCAACACTTTAGTTCAACGCGCTGCAGTTCCTAAAATGGCTTGCGAGGCCAGATCTTGATTCGTATGTTGCGCGATAGTTTGACCCTATGGCCAGAACCCCAACGCACCCACTTGCTGAGCATCCTCTAGACCGGTTGCCAGGAGCGCCCGCGTGTTCGAGCGCCGTGGCGGACCGGACCTATCTCTCCACCGTGATGTTGGAGAACTCGCTGCGTCAATGCGTCCCGTTTATTCGAGGGCGCCTGCTGGATGTTGGGTGCGGGCAACGGCCTTACGAAAAGACGTTTTTTGCGTCCGCCACCCAGTACATCGGCGCGGATTATCTTTCGGACCGCTCCCGCCCGGATGTGGTTTGTTCGGCCACCGCGCTTCCATTTCCCGAAAATGAATTCGATACTGTCGCCAGCACCGAGGTATTGGAACATGTCGGAGAGCCGCTCGTGGCCCTCAACGAGATGCGTCGTGTGCTCAAGCCGGGTGGATACCTCATTCTGAGCACGCCCATGTATTGGCCACGGCATGACCTGCCGTATGATTTTTTCCGCTATCCTTATGATGGACTCCTGCACTTGGTCAAGGCCAGCGGGCTGGATCTTACCAAGCTCTTCAACCGCGGACGTTCCTACGCGTTTCTCGGGCAAGTGCTTCAGCATGTGCAGCCCTTTTCCTCGCGATCGTTCAGTTGGATGATCAACCGTTTCTTCCTCGCTTGCGATCGCCGCTTGAAGCATGACACCTTGACGATGGGGTGGACCCTAGTGGCTCAAAAACCCACCGGCGCCAAAGCACCGCCTGACGCGTAGATGCCTTCCAAGACCGGACGCCAAAACGCCCCTTCCACCGGCGGCCAACCGCACACGGGCGGAGCGCCGGTGGACCATCGGTTCCCCGGCGCCGACATCCTTCGGGGCATCGCGGTCCTCGCGGTCGTCATTTATCATGCGTGCGGGCGGAATTTCGGCTTTTACTTGCCGTGGGAGGGTTGGTGGCGGGACTTTCACTCGCCGCCGACCCGGATGTTCCTGGCGCTCTACCCCGTCTCGTTCGGCTGGGCCGGGGTTGCGCTCTTCTTCTCCCTCAGCGGCTTCTGCATTCATGTTTCCTTTTTGCGCTCCCGCCATTTTACCGCTCGCGAGTTCTTTTGGCGGCGGTTCTGGCGCATTTATCCAGCCTATGTCGTCGCGCTGGCGGCCTTCTCTTGCCTGGCAAGGCTGGACTTCACCTCCGCTTCGGGCCTGAAGCTCTTTCTCTCGCATGCTACCCTCATCCACAACCTCCACAACGCCTCCTTTTTTGGAATCAACCCATCGTTCTGGAGCATTGGGACGGAAATTCAACTCTACCTGCTTTTCCCACTCCTGCTCTACTTTCGGGAACGCTTCGGCATGCGGACCTGCCTCGGCATCACGCTGGCCACCGGATTGGTTTGGCGGATCGTGGCCATTACGGTTTGGGGGCTGCCGGAACACTTAATTTCGGCGGTTTTTTGTTCGCCTTTTATGACTTGGTTCGATTGGGCCCTGGGAGCCTACGTTGCGGAGCAAGCCCTCCAGGGAAAACCGGCCTTTACCCGCCACGGCGCATGGTTGGCAACGCTGGTTCCCGCGTTTGTCGCCAGCACCCTCTTTAAGCCGCTCACCTGTCTCAGTTTTAGCCTCGCCGCAGTCGTTTCGGCCCTAGGGCTCGACCTGATTGTGCGCGCGCCGGTCGGGAGAGGGTTCGTTGCGCGCAGTTTGGCCTTCGTGGGCACGATCAGCTACTCCGTTTACCTGTGGCATCAGCCCCTGCTGGCGATCTTGCCTGGTTGGTTCGGCCGGTTCTTGCCCGCCCCCAGTTTGGCCACGGCCCTCGCCATCGCTCTAATCTCCTATATTTCTTACGAGTGGCTGGAAAGGCCGGGAATCAAGGTGGGAAAGTACCTCTGGGACCGCCAGAGCGATCGAAGTCGGTGAACCCTGTCAGAACTTTTCCGGCCGGAGCGGCCGCCGTGGCTCATAACGGCTCCAGAGCGAACACTCGCTGTAGAATGGGGTTCACGCGCCTGGGAACGCGCTGAAGCAGTTCCCGTTGAATGGCCGGCGGAAGGCCCAGGCGCAGGAAAAGGTAAGAACCGAGAACCCCTCCGAACAGGACGCCACCCGCCAAGCGTAGCCCCAAGGCGAGCAGCAGGCGTTTGTCATCAGAGATGGCCAGACCGGAGAAAAGGTCTGCCAGCGCTGGCATCATCCGCTCGCTCCCCCACCACCAAAGGAGCGCCGCAGGCGCGAACCAAGCTAATACTCGAATCATGGGCGCCTGCCAGGCGAGGCCGATTTCGCGGACGGAAAATCCAAAGTACCGGCTCATCCGCCAAACCCCGTACGCGCCGCTAAAGCAGGTGCTGGCCGCCACGGAACAGAGGATCATCGCAGGCAAGCCGCCCCAACCGGCCAAGAGCAACGAAGCGGCGACAAACACGAGTCCCTCCACAAAATAAACGTAGCGCATGAACTGCACTTTCTTGGTCAGAAGCACGAAGGAGTTGTGGCAGTGCAAGATCGTCATAACGATCATCCATAGTCCGAGCAGCACGTCGTTAAGCGGGGACCAGTATACCTTGCCGTGAGCATAAATACTGACGAACGTGGTGTTGCAAAGCGCAAACACGACGGCACTGACGCCGCTGAGCGCCGCGGAGAGAATAACCAATCCCTTGAACCTCTCCCTCAGCAGCGCCCGCTCGCCCCGAACGATCATTTCCGAAAGGGCCGGCCCGGAGAAATCAAAAACCCGCCAGAGCGCCTGGGAGACCAGATTGTAAACCCGGGTGCCGACGACCCAAGCCGCAGCGGCGTTGATGCCGACGCAGCGGGTGATGATCATACTCTGGCTGAAGAGAATCAGTTGCGTGCCCACCGCAACCAGAAATACGTCCTTCCCGTAGTCAAATACATCCTTGAAGCACGCCCAGGAGGCGCGCCCCCAAGCGCCTGACGGCGGGAACAAGCGCAGCTTCCAACAGGCCGCCAGGCAGATCCCAGCGCCGCTTACCGAACCCACCAGTGATGCCCACACCAAGCTGAAAACGCCCTGACCCAGGTAAAAAAACCACCAGAGAAAAACGAACTGGAGCAGCAGGTTGGCCATTTGGCTGAGGTTAAATAGATCCACCCGCTGGTGAGCGTTCAATAGATGGCTGAAGATCCGCGTCGCGAAGCCCAAGGCCAACACCACGCTCTGCCATCGCATCAAGGCGATAAAATCACCCTCCAAATGGATAGGGATGCCTTTAGGAGGAATGCCTTTGAGGAAGGTCCACAACACCGGAGCCAGCACGAAACCCACCACCAAGAGCAGCATCGCCTGCGCCAGCAGCACCAGCCATCCCGTCTTGATGAGCCTGCCGTAGTTACCGCTTGCCCGGTCATCCTTGTGGTCAACCAGCAAACGAGCGACTGAACTCGACATCCCCAAATCAATCAAACTCAGGTAGGCGCCGATGCTAGACATCAACGCCCAAAGCCCAAACCGTTCGGGCGACAGGTAGTGCAGGGCCACGGGCACGGAGGCCAACCCATAGATCGCCGTGGTTACCAACACTCCATAGCCGGAGGCAACACCATGAACCACTCGACGAAAACGCGACATGGAGTCAGGCAGAGTACTCCGGGGGTCGCCCGGGGCGTCGCCAACTCCTTGCCTCCACGCCGTTCGCTGGCGTCTCTCCTCGGGTGATCTCAGGCCATGCCCGGAGCAATGACCCCCGCAGCCAACCGGAGAGGAGTCTCCTCCCCCAGCGGATGGTCCGGCTCAGTCCGGCGCGTTGATTGAACTCTCGGTCCATGAGCGATTGCGGTCGTATCATGGACACAGCCGTCGGCTGGCTGTTCAATCCAAAGCTATGCGGTGATTGGGGAGCGCAAGTTGTCCACAGCATCAAGCGCCGCCAGAGTGTCTGACGGAGGACATTCCTCCCGCGTCCTTCGGGCAAGGCGCTCGAAGCGTTTCGTTTCGTACGCCAACACTTCCCGAGCCAAACGGATGCATTCGATGGGGCGAGGGCTGAAGACGGTTTCCTTGCCGAGCATGACCGCGCTGGCTCTCTGGCGGGCCATCAAAGATAGATCCGAAAGCTCCGCGCGCTGCGGGATGCCGCTCTCGGCGAACATCTCCATAACCTGCGTCGCCACCACCACGGGCTTTTGCGCCCTGCGGGCGGCTCCCACCAATCGCTCCTGAACTTCCGGCAACCGGATGTATCCGATGGCCAAACCAAGATCGCCGCGAGCCACCATGATCCCGTCGGCCACGTTGATAATGTCTTCAGCGCATTCAACGGCATCCACGGTCTCAAATTTCGCCATGATCCGCACCTCCCTGCCCAAACGACGACACACTTCTTTACGACCGGCGCGAACATCTTCAGGCGAAGAGATCAGCGAGAGGGCGATCCAGTCCGGCGCTAATTTCTCGGCGGCGAAAGCATCCAACAGGGCGCTGTCTTGCGGGGTGACGACCGCAAAGGGACTGGGACTATCGGGAAGAAAAATCGAATTGGAGGCCTTTAGCGGAATGGTCCCCTGCTGTAATCGCGCTACAACCCACTGGTCTTGAAGCTCCTCCACCTGGAACCGAAGCCGGCCGTCACAGAACCACATGCGATGCCCCGGCTGGAGCTTGGCGACCAACTCTGTCAAACCTGGCAGGGGCACGCCCGGAAAACCGTTGCGCCGCGGCGCCTCAGGGGCGACCTCGGAGTCCCAAAACACCACTCCGTCGCCCGGCTGCAAACGAAGCTCCTGCATGCTGCCCGTGCGCGGTCTCGAAGAGGGAAGATCCAACAATAACCGGACGGGGACCCCTTGCTGAACCGACGCCTCGCGGATCGCCCGTGTATTCTGAACATGAGGTCGCTGGCGATACCCGCAAGGGAGTCTGAACCACCGAGCCCCAGCTTCGATGGCCAACCGCAAATCGTCCAGTTTCTCGAGGGTCGGACCCACCGTTGCCATAACTTCAGGCGCCTCCCAACCGTCCGATGGCTGATTACGACCGTCTGGTGTCAATTTCATGTATTGTTCAGTCTAGAACTTTAGTCAATAGAGCAATTGCAGGGCCAAATGTTACAGAAATGTTACAAAGCGGGTCAAACCCTGCGGTCCTGGTGAAAACGCTGCACAATTGATAGTCGGCCCCCCAAAGGAACCTGATTGAGCGGACTTGAAGGGGGAAAAGCCCGCGGAGACTCGCGTGAATTCCACGCGTTTCGCGTCAGTTTCACGCGCCCCGGTCAAGTCCGTGCTCGAGTTGGAATGGTCGGGATATTTCCATTGCGGGAGACACTGACACGAGACATTGTCCCACGACGGGACAACCATTTTCTGCGGTGGCACGTTGGGATCTTCGACCGGATCCGTCGCGTACGCCGACCGGACAAATGGACCAAAGAACTTCGCGTGACTTCTCGCCGGAAACGCCAAGATTGGCTAGGATTCGATCACACATGAAGTTTACCGCACTTACACGATTGGAACGGAACGTCCACCGGGTGGGCGAGATCATCGGTGTGCTGGCGAAATACGGTTTAGCCGATTGGGTCAAAGGCCTCAATTTCTCTTGGATCCAGGAGCGCATCCAGAGCGCCGACGGCCAGCATATCCCGGACCTCAAGGCCGAGGTGCGCGCCCGCCTGGCTTTCACCGAGCTCGGCACGACCTTCATTAAGCTCGGGCAGGTACTTGGGACGCGCCCCGATCTTATCGGCCCCGAGATGGCCCGGGAGTTGGCGCGTCTGCAAACGGCGGCTCCCGCCGATCCGCCCGAAACGGTGAGGACGACCATTGAAGCCGAGTTTGGCAAGCCACTCGGAGATCTTTTTGCGGAATTCGACGAAAAGCCGATTGCCTCGGGCTCCATCGCCCAGGCTCATGCGGCCCGATTGCACTCGGGCGAGCAAGTCGTCGTGAAGGTCCAGCACGCGGGCATCGCGGATAAGATTCTGCCTGACCTCGACATCCTCACCGGGCTGGCCGAGTTGGCGGAAAAACACGCCCCGCAGATGCGTCTTTATCAGCCCGTTGCGGTCGTCCGGCAATTCCGGCGCACGCTCCTTCGCGAACTGGATTTCACCTTCGAACGTCGCAGTCTCGAGGAGTTCGCGGAGCGCTTCGCCCAGGACGCTTCCGTCCATTTTCCCCATGCCCACGCCCAGTTCTCGACCCGAAGGGTACTGACGATGGAACGGTTGAACGGCATCCTCGGCAGCGACGCGGCGGCGCTGGCGGCCTCGGGCGCCGACCTCAACGAGTTTGTGCGCCGCGGCGCCAATATGTACCTCCAAATGATCTTCCGCGATGCTTTCTACCACGCCGACCCTCATCCGGGAAACCTGATGCTTCTGCCCGGGGAGGTGGTCGGGGTGTTGGACTGCGGCATGGTCGGCCGCCTGGATGAAGAACTGGCTGAGGGGATCGACGAAATGCTGATGGCCGTTATCACCCACAATTCAGTGGATCTGGGGGAGATCATCTTCCGGCTCGGCTCGGCGCCACCGGCCACGCCTCGAGACCAATTGCGAGCCGACCTGACCGATTTTGTCGCCGACTATGTCGGTCAATCCATGCAGGACATGGACCTCAGCGGGGCCTTGAACAGCCTGTTTGAAATCATCCGACGCTACAATATCACTTTGCCCGCCCCCTTCTCGCTGCTCCTGCGCACGTTGGTCGAATTGGAAGGGACCGCGCAGCAGTTGAATCCGGAATTCAGTCTCGCCGAAGTATTCCGCCCATTCTATGCCACCATGGTTCGCCGCCGTCTCTCCATGCGGAGAATTCTCGGCCGGCTGCAGCACGCTTACCGCGACTGGGAGCGGTTGGTGGAGTCCTTGCCGCGCGACGTGGGCGACGTTCTCAAACGAGTCCGCGACGGCACTTTTTCCGTCCATCTGGACCTCCGTCATATCGACCCAGTCATTAATCGTCTAGTGCTGGGCGTTGTGACTGCGGCGCTTTTCGTCGGCTCGTCCCTCCTCTGGAGCATGCAAGCGCCGCCCACAATTTCCGGCGTTTCTATATTCGGCGGCGCCGGCTACCTGGTCGCCGCGTATCTCGGTTGGCGCTTGTTGCGCGCCATCAAACATTCCGGCGACATCACTTCGAAAAAATAGGATCTGCGACGGACCCTGGCCGGAATCAAATTCAACGCCCTTGATTTGCCACAGCCCGATGACAACCCCAAGCCGGCCGGCGTCAATATGCGCCGCGCCGAAAGGCTCGCCGACCGTCAGACCCCTGGGAACCAAGCAGGTTATTGGGTTTGTTTTTTCTCGATTATCAGCCGTTCCAATTTGGACAAATCCTCCAGGCTGATCCCAGGGCGGTTCAGCAGGTGACTCATCATGTCAAAAAGGCTTCCGGCGAAAAGTCGTTCGAGCAGGTGGTCGGCCATTCCCTGCGTGACCGCATCCCTGGCCACGCTGGGTTGATAGACAAAACTCCTCCCCTCCATCCGGTGGCTGACCAGGGATCGTCCTTCCATCTTGCGCAGCATGGTGGCGACCGTTGTATAGGCCAACTCCTGCTCCCTTATCAGAGCCTTATGCATCTCACCAACGGTGATCTCCCCCCGCTCCCAGAGAATCTTTAGTATCTTTAGCTGGAGGTCGCCCAGCCGAAACGATTTCGACGCGCTCATGGGGGCATTCAATTTATTTAAGTAATAATACTATGGTAGTAGAATTTACCAACGGGACCCCTTGGGATGGCACCTGGGCGCATCCTGGAGTTGGAGGATTTCCCTGTTCAAGGGGCGACCGCCCCCCAATATCGGGTTCGGATCCCGTCAGAAACATGGATAGCCTCCGCCTACTTCCCGCCCTCCAAGCGGGAGCGCACCAACTCCGGCAGATACTTTACAGGCACCGGCCCCGTGCCCACCAAAGCTTCGTGGTAGCGGCCGAGATTGAATTTATCGCCCAATTCCCTTTCCACGGCCTGTCGCAAACGGTACATCGCCATGCGGCCCACAAAATAGGTGGAAAGCTGCACGGAGCTTTGTTTGGCGCGGATGACCTTCAGACGGGCTTCCCCATCCGACTGGTACGCCTGGTCGACGAGCAACTCAAGCGCTTGATCGTCGGTCATGCCGTCGCAATGCATTTTGTGATCGAGGATCGAGTTGGCAACCGCGCGGAGGTAGAACTTGAGCTGGGTCAAACGCAACGCCAGGTCGCCTTCCCCATAACCCTGGTCGAGCATCATTTGCTCCGTATAGACGGCCCATCCTTCCACATACACCCCCGACTGGAGCACCCGTCGAATGGGAGAAGGAATGCGGTTGGCATATTCGAGTTGCACGTAGTGGCCGGGATATGCCTCATGGATGGTCAAGATCTGGAGCATGTTGCGGTTGTATTCCTCCAGGTAGCTTTGCACCCGGCGGGCGTCCCAATCCTTGGGCGGGGGGCTCACCGCATAATACCCCTTGGCCTGAGGATCGAGCGGCGGGGGAGAGTTCATGTATGCGGTGGAGTTGCCGCGCTTGAATTCGGGCATCTCGACCACCTTGCAGATATCGGGCTCGGGCAACCGCAGGATATCGCGTTCGCGAATAAACCCCTTGATGCGATCCACCGTCCGGCGGACGTCGCGAACCAGGTTTTCGGGCTGGCCATGGTCCTTGCCAATGCGCTCGAGCACCTGACGGATCGCCGCGCGCCGCCCCAAGGCATCATCGGGCGGGAGGGCTTGTTTAGGAAAAAAGCGACTCCAGAGCTGTCGGGCGATGACGAACATCTCGCGCTGAACGCGATCAAATTCCGTTTGAGCATCGCTCAGCACCTGGTCCGCCGTCAGCCCAGCGTCCAGTTCCAGTTCCAACTTGCGGTAAAATCTTTCCTTGCCCAGCCGCCAATCACCCTGAGCCTGGGTCCGAAGGTCGTTCTCGAGAAACTTCTGGTAATCCTTAAGACAGGCCGCAACACCGGCCGCCGAGGTTCTCAAAGCGGCCATTTGCGGAGTTTTTCCGACCTCTTCGAAGATGCCGCGCTCGAAGAAGCCGATCGCCCCCTGGTTTTGACGGATGGCCGTCTCCAGCAGTTCGCGGGGTGGGTTGCGGAGGTTCTCCTTGGCCGCCGCCGCCACCCGCGGGATCTGCGCCATCCGCGCCAGGCAGTTGGCGATGTTGGTTTCCTTGGGCAAAGAAGATTGGCTCAGCAGCAGATAGACGCTATCGCTGAGGTAGCCGCCATAGGTCCGAGGATCTTGCTCGAAAGGCCGGGTGTTCTCCGTCATCCAGAGCGAGCGGACCAAGCTCTGCTGGAAGATTTCAAAGTCCACCTGCCCCGCCCGGGTAAGGCGGGCATAATCCACTTGTCGGGGCAATGCGTCGAGCGACTGCCGCATATGGGCCGCCCAACCTTCCCGCGAGGTGTGGGAAAGATCCTCCAGCAAGTGATCGAACCGATGATCCCCCAACCCGGTGGCTTCCGAGGGTTCCTGCTGGAAGTGGATCTCTTGATAACGCTGGAAGAAGGCGCTGAGTTTCCCGTCTTCCTCCTGTGCGATGGCCGAGACCATGCCGCATGCGAACAAAGCCGAGATAACGATGGCGCCAACAAATAGAAACGTTCTCATTTAGGGGTAATGGGCAAAGTCGCTCGCGGGAGGGACAGCTAGGGCATGGGCGCCCATCCAGTGGCCTTGGCGCGGTCCCGGCGGGCGTATTTCTGCCACACCTCTTTGTCGTAGAGCATCTGAATGAAGACGCCTCCGATCACGGGTCGACCGGTGAAACCGACCTTCTTGGCGGTCTTGGTTTCATACCAATCCGTGAGCGGCGAACGATCCGGAGTCTCCTGGATAAACCGGTCCACGGGGGTAATGATGGCCTCGAAATCCTCGCGGTTCTGCGTCAAAGTCGCCGTCCAGAGCGTCCAATCGAGCTTGGTGTAATCCTTCCGGTTGTCCAAAGGCAGACCGTAGGGGTTTTGAATCTTGCGATAGTAAGCCATCTCCTTTGCGCGCACCTCATCGGAGAAAAGCCCCAGGCCCAGGATACGGTCCCAGACCAAGTTGTATTTCTGACTCCAAGTATTTGGCTTGTCGAAGGCAAGGCGGAACTTCTCGCCATCATCGGCCTCGCGGGTCCAGCGAGCGGCGCAGGCCTTGGCGAACTTCAGATACTCGTCGGCAGTGGCCTGTTCGCCTCGCATGGCGCAGAGTTTGCCGAAGGAGCCCAGGGCGCAAATGGCTTTAACGGACAGGTTGACATTATGAGCGAGGTGACCGGCAAAATCATCCGTGCAGAGCTGGTTCTCGGGATCGTAACCCTTCTCCTTGAGGTACTGCGCCCATTTGACCAACTGGGGCCAATAAAGACCGGCGAATTCCGCGTTGCCTTCCATCTGGGCGACCGCGCCAAAGAGCAACAGTAGGTTGCCGCTCTCCTCGACCGGCATTTGGTTCTCCTCGGTCCGTTCTCCTCCCCCATAGCGTTGGCCATTGGCATGGGGATACTGCCCCAGGTCGTGCGGCGCGAAGGGGAATTTCCACCGGTCCGAGGCGGCGTAATTCATGAACGGCACCATGAACGACTTGGCCAAGGTTGGGCCAAACAACAGGAATTGCGGCGCCATCGGGTAAAAGACGTCAGAGGTCGAAATACAGCCGTTGCTGTGGTTTTCCTTGCAGAATTGGAGCGGCTTGCCATTGGCATCGGCGACGAACTTGCCCGCCGCGAAGCACTGCCGGTAAGCCAAAGCTCCAATCCGCGCATAGTGCTCGCCTCCAGCCTTTCTCAGGTCGGCCATGAACTCGGCGTCAAAGGCCTCGCATCGCTTCCGCAAAGAACCGAACTGGGACGCGGCGGCCTTGATCAAATCCTTAGCCTCCCAACCGTTGCGACGCCAATAAGGACGCAGGTTTTTCTTCATGTACTGAATGGAATAGAGGTCATCGTAAGCCAGGAGCAGCCACTTGCTGGCTGGCTTTGAGGAGACCGACCCAGGTTCAGCGTCATCGCCAGGGTCAAGCTACCAGCGGGATTAGCGGCGCCAATGCCCGCCGCAGCGTGCGGAGCCAAGTCGGGCGCCATGCGGATCACGGTTTCCTTCACCATGGACTGTGGCGCCGCGACGTAGAGGTAGCCCCAGTCAATGCGCAGGTCGTCTCCGGGCTTGGCCAGAACCGCCTGCTCCACCGATCCCGCCCGCAGAACCGCCAAGCCATTCATACCGCTAACCTTCGTCGCCGTGGCGAGTTGATCGGGCGTGTTCACCGCGATCTCCGCCGAAGCTGTCACCGTGGCCTGCACTTGGTGCGGTTTGTGGTCTGTTGAAACCGCGTCGAAAATCACGTAAGTCACCGGGCGGGCCAGGACCTCTAGATCGTCCGGCAGGGCGGGAGTCAAAAAAATAACTTTCAACGCGATGCCCTCACCCGCGAAGGAATAAATCGAGCGCGTCGGCAAGACTTCCAGCCCTACCTGGGGCAACGCGGGCCCGCTCACCGTCCGCTCGGAGCCCATGATGCGAAATGGGTTGCCATCGATGACGACCTGTCCGCCCAATCGTTGCGGCTTGCCAGTCCAATGGGTTGTATCAACCTCCGCGAGGTTGTCGCCCGGCGACCAAAGACTGAAATAGGGGTCGCAGGTGACGAGCGGGACCGACGGTGGCCTGAGCGGTGGCAGGGATTCCGCCCGAGTCGCGGTACCGGTGGCCAAAGCCACCGGGAGGCCCAGGCAACACAACCATCGTTGGAATAGCATTCTCATAATCTAATAGACGTAAGCGAATCGAAGTTTCAAGCCTCGTTGGCGACTGGGGCAACAACTCTCGGCTTAAACTTCATCAGTGCGACATGAAGTTATCGGGCCTTCGCGCCCTTCACAAGTACGATGACGATCGGGTTATCCGGCTTCCACATCCTCTCGGTGCGAAACGGACCGACCGGGAACCCGGTGATCCGTCACGGATGAAGCGACCCACTCGCGCGCGTTCGACAATTTGACAAGGATGCATCCTCGCGTACGGTAAGTCCGGAATCGAACGCGCGCCTAAATGCCACCTGAGTCCCCTCGCTGCCAACGAACGCGGGTCTTTTTGCTCTCGCAAAAAGCTCTGTTTTGGGTTGCGCTTCGAACCGTGGCCGTTTGGGTCTGCGTGGGATTTCTCCTTCTGTGTCCGCCGACCAAGGGATACGCGCAAGATTCCTTCCGTTGGGTAACAAATTATTACGGAGTTTCCGGGGCTACCTTTCCGGAGATCATGGAATCTATTAACCACGCGCGTCCGGCGCGGTTGGCCGCCCCTTTGGCCGGCTTAACCGAATGGCACATCCAGTGGCGATTCAGCATCATTCCCTCTTCCACCGGTTGCCGATGCGCCGCTTTTTCAACCCGGGCCACTATCACCAATACCCTGCCCTTCTGGAGAGCGCCCACCAACGCAACCTACGGCATGAAACAGGAGTGGCGGCATTATTTCGGCAATCTCGCGGCCCACGAGGCGGGACATTCGCAAATCGCGCTCGCCGCCCTGGCCGAGATGCACAAGCAGGTCACCGATCTGAAGGAGGAGCCGAATGGCGCGGTTCTCACCCAGAAAGTCAACGACCTCCTCGAAAACGTCATGGACCGCTATCGCAAAATGGACCTGGAGTACGACGCGCGCACAGAGCATGGCGCCAAGCAGTTCGGAGCGGCGTCTGTCCCCAGGCGAAAGCCCTAAACGGCGAGAATTTAGGGAACATTGCCTTCGCGGCGAATTGCGCGCATACTGACGGCGTGAGTATTTCTGTGCCTAAACTTATTATCACGAACGCGAACGGCAAACAACGTTCCATCAGCCTCGTGTCGACCTCGAGCAGTCAACGGCCCAACGAGATCCAGACGCGCGAGCTTGACCAGGTGATCAAGCGGCTGCCCGCGCACATTCTGGAGGCATTGTCGGCGCGCAAGCTGACCATACCTCCGCGTGAAGCTGGTCCTGCCCTTAGCCATCTGAAGGCGGCCGCTGATTTCACCCTCAGCATCGGCGAATGAATGGCCTTAGCGCGCTGGTCTCCCTTCTGGCCCAAGACGCGATCTGAGGCGGCGATCCGGCCCTCGTGGGATTTTCAACCGAATCCGAAATACTGAAGCTTGCAATCCTGGAGTGGTTCACCGGGCGGACGCTGGTTCGGCCGACACCATCGGCCGCAAGCTCACCGAGTAATAACTCAGCGCCAACGACCGGGGCCAAGGCGGCGCGATCCATGGTCACCTCGATGCTCACGAGATAACGCGCCGAGATGTTTGTATCCATATTCCTTATACCGGTGGCCGTTTTCCCTTCGGCCGGGTTAGGGTAACCGGGTCCGCTTGACCTGCAGGCTCTAATCCGTATCCTTTCGCGACACTGAAATGACAACCGCGCAAACCGTCCATCTGAGTCCGGAAGCCAAGGCAACCTTGCCCCGGCACGTCGCTATCATCATGGACGGCAACGGCCGGTGGGCCAAGGAACGGAGCCTGCCGCGCATCGAAGGGCACCGCGCCGGGGCGGAATCCGCGCGCATCATCATCCGTACCGCCGGCGAACTGGGCATCAAGTACTTGACCCTGTACGCATTTTCAGTCGAGAACTGGAACCGGCCGAAGGAAGAGGTCGATGCCCTGATGAAATACCTGGTGCATTACCTCAAAAGCGAGACCCCCGAGTTGAATAAGAACAACGTGCGACTCGAGATCATTGGCCAGGTGTACCGGTTACCGGAAGCGGTCCAGGAGCATCTCCGAAAATCCATCGCCACGCTCTCGAAGAACAACGGCCTTACGCTCATCATGGCTTTGAGCTATGGCGGGCGAACGGAGATCGTCGACGCGGTTCGCAGTATTGCGACGAAAGCCAAGGCCGGAACATTAGATCCGGCGGACATCACGGAGCAAGTCTTCGCTCAGCACCTCTATACGCGGAACGTGCCGGACCCCGACCTGCTGATCCGTACCAGCGGCGAGATGCGGGTCAGCAATTTCCTCCTCTGGCAGATTTCCTACACCGAACTTCATATCACTCCGACCCTGTGGCCCGATTTTCGCAAACCCCAACTCTTCGCCGCCATCGAGGAATACAACCGCCGGCACCGGCGGTTTGGGGGACTCTAATGCCTCCTTTTTTCACCTTGCCAGTCCGCTTGACCGCGACGATCTTCGCTCGATGCAACAGCGCGCGCGCGCACGAGACAGAGGTTTAGCACCTTTCCTGTTGATTCTCGCCTTCTCGGCTCCGGCCGCGGAGAGCGGAACCGCTCGCTTGGTGGTAGAGAGGGCGGGCGATAGTCCTTGGCCGGACGCAGCCTGGCTCTCAACCTCTTTCTGGCCATGAACCCGCACGGTCCCAGCGCCTATTATGTCGCCCTATTCAGCGGTTGGTCCAACGCCACCGCCGCGGGCGAATACCACTTTGCCGCCGTTTCGACCGAGGCGTCGTATCTGGAGATTACCGGCTGCTTGGTCTCGGGATGGTCAGGCAGGCACGCCCCCCCCATGGCGAGCGGCGCGGGGAGCACAGCGAGCCTCTCCCGCTCGGACCGGGGGTTCATCACATCGATTACGCGCAAGTTCAATTCAATGGCGAGCCAAAGACCGATGGGGCGGCCGCCCCACCGAAAAAGCGCCGAAGTGATTCCGGACCATGATTCCAAGATTCCAACCAATGACTGAGGGCGGTTGCTCATGAGCGAAGCCACGCCCGTAAGTCCGTTGACCTTTCGTCGTGAGGCCGATGGCTGCTTCCGGCTTGCGCTGTCAGGGGATTGGCTGGACCGGGCGCACCTGCCGAGCATCGAGATCGTCGCCGCCGAGTTGGCCAAAGGGGGAACGGCGACGGCGCTGGCCTTCGATACGACGGGGCTGGGGCGCTGGAATAGCGGGTTGATCGTCTTCATCCTCCGGTGCGCTGATCTCTGCCAATCGCAGCGGATCGAATTCCGGGTGGAAACGCTGCCAACCAGTTTGGGACGGCTGATCGCCCTTTCGCAAGCGGTCCCGGAACGCGCGGACGCGGCGATAACGCTGGAGCAACCGCAGTTTCTTCAGAAGGTCGGCGAGTCCGCGCAGGGGGTATGGAGCGGAGGCATGGGGATAGCCAGCTTTTTGGGAGAGAACATACTGACGTTGGGGCGGATGGCGCGCGGCCAGGCTCAGTTTCGCGGGCAGGATGTCTTGCTTGCCATGCAGGAGTGCGGCCCTCAGGCATTGGGGATCGTCGCGCTAATCAATTTTCTCATCGGCCTGATCATGGCGTTCGTCGGCGCCACCGGCCTGGCCAGATTCGGCGCCGGGGTTTATGTCGCGGATCTGGTGGCCATCGCATCGGTCCGCGAAATGGGCTGTATCATGACCGGCATTATCCTCTGCGGCCGGACTGGGGCGGCCTTCGCCGCCCAATTGGGAACCATGAAAGTCAGCCAGGAAATCGAGGCATTCCAGACCTTCGGGATCTCGCCCATCGACTTTCTGGTGTTGCCGCGGATCCTAGCGATGGTGGCGATGATGCCGTTGCTGTGCCTGTTTGCCGACCTTATCGCCATCCTCGGCGGCTTTTTAGTGGCCGCGAGCATGCTGCACATCGATCCCGGCCTGTATATGCATCGCACTCTTGACGCCGTCAGCCTCACTACTTTCCTGTTGGGCATCTGCAAGGGGACGTTTTTCGGCGTGGTGGTCGCCCTCACCGGCTGCCTGCGCGGCATGCAATGCGGGACCAACGCCGCCGCCGTCGGCCAAGCCACCACCTCGGCGGTCGTGACTGGGATTACGACCATCGTCGCCGCCGACGGCGTCTTCGCGGTGCTCTGCAACGCTTTGAAAATTTGACCGATGGACTCCGCCGCGCCCAATATACGGATCGAGATTCGAGACCTGACCATGTCCTACGGCTCTTTTGTCGTGATGCGAGACATCAATGCGCGTGTAAAACGAGGCGAGGTGTTCATCATCATGGGGGGCAGCGGTTGCGGCAAGAGCACCTTGCTCCGGGAGATGATCGGACTTAAGGAACCCACCCGGGGGGATATCTACTATGACGGGAGCCCGTTTTGGGCCTCCCCGCCGGAAGATCGCCAGAAACGACTACGCTCTTTCGGCGTCCTGTTCCAAAGCGGGGCGCTTTGGAGTTCCATGACCTTGGCCGAGAACGTCGGCTTGCCGCTGGGCGAATACACCGAACTGCCCGAATCCGACATCGCCGAGATCGCCCGGCTCAAGCTCGCCCTGGTTGGCCTCAAGGGGTTTGAAGACTACTACCCCTCCCAGATATCCGGTGGGATGAACAAACGGGCGGGCTTGGCCCGGGCGCTGGCTCTCGACCCCGACATCCTCTTTTTTGATGAACCCTCCGCCGGGCTGGACCCGATCTCGTCGCGCAACCTGGATCGTCTGATCCTTGAACTGCGCGACAGTCTGGGCGCGACCTTCGTGGTCGTGACCCACGAGTTGGCGAGCATCTTCACCATCGGCGACCATGCGATCTTTCTGGATGCCGGCACCCGCTCGGTGCGCGCCCAAGGCCATCCCCGCGAGTTGCTACTGCGTTCGACCGACCCAGTCGTGCGCGAGTTTCTCACGCGCGGTGATTCCGTATCCCAACCGGTCGTGCCACCGCCAGTGATTTAACTCTGTCCTGTCTATGAGTAAAAAAGCAAATTCTACTGCCATCGGGCTCTTTGTGATGGCCGGGATGGTCCTGGGTGTGGTGGGCCTGCTCGTGTTCAGCTCGTCCCGGCTGTTCACGCGGAGCCATAAGTGCATCCTCTATTTCGACTCCTCCCTCAACGGCTTGAATGAAGGCGCGCCGGTAAAATACCGAGGCGTGACCGTAGGTTACGTCAAGCACGTCATGATCCATTTCAACCAGGCCTCCAACGATTTTTCGATGCCCGTCATGATCGAGATCCAGGATAATCTGATGCGGAAGCGGCTCGAGCGCGGCCAGACTCAGGAGGTGATGACGGACCTGGCCGGGGACGTGCGTCGCGGACTGCGCGGAACGCTCGAAGCGGATAGTTTTGTCACGGGTGTGCTTTACGTCGGACTGGACACGCTCCCGGATGCGGCCCCGCCGCTGCTCCACCAACTCACGCCGGTTTACTTTGAAATCCCGACCCAGACGACGCATATCGAGCAATTGATGAAGAACCTCGCAAGCCTGGACATCAAGGGGCTCGAGGGGGACCTTAAGCGCTTGATTTCGAAAGTGGACGCGACCCTGGAAGGGATGAAAGTGGAGGAATTACGCGGCGACGTGACCAATCTTCTGGACGCCCTGAATCGCTTGGTCCGCTCCACAGAACTGACCAACACGCTGGCGACCGCGCGCAACACCATCGAGAAATATGGCCAGTTGGCGGACCGGATCGGCGATCAGCTCGATCCGCTGGTCACGGGCGCGACCAATACAATGGCCCAGGCGGATGCGACGCTGACCGAGCTTCGCGCGGGCGCGGAGAGTCTGCGCGGAATCCTCGGCCCGGACTCCGCTCTCAACCATGATCTCTCAATCGCCCTCAACCAGTTGGCCAACGCCGCCGAATCCATTTCCACCCTTGCGGAATTCCTGCGCGCCCATCCCAACGCCCTGCTCACGGGTCGCGAAAACCTCGATAAAAAACCATGAAGACTCGCTTCTCGCTAATCTACTTGCTGCTCACGAGCGCCGCGTGTCTCTGCCTGCCGGCATGCATCAACCTCAAGCCCGCGCGCAACACCGCTCACTATTTCCTGTTGTCACCCATGGCCGAAACCGGGCTGGGTCCATCCACCGCTCCGGTCCGCGCCATCACTGTGGGAATCGGAAAAGTCAAAGTGCCCGATTACCTGCTCCGCGACCCGATGGCGGTGCGCCAAGGCGCCAACCAAATCGAGTATCTCGAAAACGCGCTCTGGGCGGAGCGTTTGGACAACGGTATTCAACGCGTCTTTGCCGATGACCTCGCCCGCCTCCTGGCTACCGATCGCTTACGGATCTCGGCCTGGAGAAAAGAGGATGTTCAGATTGAAATCTACATCTCGATCGATCGTTTCGATGTGGATGCCGAAGGCCAAGGCGAACTCTCCGCTTGGTGGCGCATCCTCTCGCCCGGCGGCGAGCGCGTGGTGAGGACCGGGCAATTTCATAAGGCGCGCAAAGGTCTGCCTCCAAACGCCAATGCCGGGGCTGCCGTCGCCACGCTTAGTCTCCTGGTAGAGGACCTGAGCCGGGAGGTGGCAAAGGCCGCCCAGCCTTAGGGTGACAGGTTTTGCTCTGAAGTTAGCCGCGATTATTTTCCCGCCATCAAGCGCCGTGAATTCAATTCCCGACGGACGCCGGAGCCTGCGGGCTCCTCTGAACGCTCCCGCGTCGCGACCCGCCCTGTCCCGTTTTCCAAACGAAGCACCCGCCGTATCGCGCTAGGTATTTCCTCCCGCCGATGCGTTACAAAGAGGGCCGTCACCGCGGCTTCCCGAAGGAGGTCGTCGATCGCCGCCAGGAACACCGAACGATGAGCCGCGTCGAGTCCCTGGCAAGGCTCATCCAGGATCAGCAGGCGAGGTCGCTTCACCAGCGCCCGGGCCAACAAGACCATCCGCTGAAGTCCGGCCGAGAGCGCGTAGAGGGGCGTGGACGCATAAGGAACCAACCCGAACCTGGCCAGCCATCGACGCGCGGCCGCCCGTTGGCGCGAATTGGGCGGCTCGAAGAGGCCTACGGTGTCGAAAAAGCCCGATACCACCGCCTCAAGGCAACTGACCCCATCGTCGAAGTGCAAGTGCAACTCGGGCGATACCCACCCGATCCGCCGCTTGATATCCCAAATGGACTCCCCCGTGCCCCGGCGCCGGCCGAAGACGGTAACGTCGTTGTTGTAAGCCTGGGGATTGTCGCCGAGAACCACGCTGAGCAAGGTCGTTTTTCCCGATCCGTTAGGCCCAAGCAGCGCCCAACTTTCACCCACCCGCACCGACCAATCGATGTCCTTTAAAATCGTACTGGCGCCGTAGCGGACGGTGACATTGCGCAACCGCACGAGTTCGGCGTCATTGGAGAATTTGCGCGCGGAGGTGGAGGCGACCGGCGGAAATGGCCGTGTCGGTGAGCATGGAACGAGCTTGGCTGGTGGTGGAGAACCTGCAGGCAATGACCTGGGCGCCTTCACCGACGCTTGGCACTGCGCCAAAACCGCCTCGCGAGGTCCGGCCGCCGCCACGCGACAATCCCTTACCCACAGAAGGTGCGTCAGACGCCGCGGTAGTTCTTCCATTCTCGTGGTGATCAGCAGGACGCGCAGCGAGGTGTCCATAAGGCGGTCGAGGAGTTGGCAAAAATGGGCGCGCGCCGCCGTATCCAGCCCCGTGAACGGTTCGTCCAGAATCAGGAGCCGCAACGGAAGGCACAGAGCTTGGGCGAGTTGCGCGCGCTGTCGCTCGCCATTGGAAAGCGACAACAGGGTTCGATCCCAAAACCCTTCCAGTCGGAGCCACCGTACCGCGCGCTCCAGACGGCGAGTGAACGGCGGGCGCGCCTTCTCGTGGCGGTCGCCGACCTCAAAGGGGTTGATCTCCATCACGCGTTCGAACGCTAGAAAGTCTCGGACTCGAAGGGCTTCGTCTTCCTCGATGCTGTTCCATCGTGATTGGACGACCGCGTTCCGGAGGTCCAACTTCCGGTCCTCGAACGCCACATGGCCTATGACTTCCTCGGGCGCCAAGCCGGGCGGCGGCCTGAAATGGTAGCGGAGTTCTCCCCGAACCAGAGCCAACCGTCCGCGGAGGGCGTCGGCCAGCACGGATTTACCCGACCCGTTGTCGCCTACAATCGCCCAGTGTTCGTCCCGATGGAAGCGCCAGGTTAGATGCTCAAAGACCAACTTCTCCCCCAGTCGGAAGGCGGCGTTCCGCGCCGAAACGAAGGGCCGTCCTGCGAAGGGGTTCACGCCGCCTCGAAGTGAAGTTGTCGTTTGCAACGAGTTCAAGCGTTCCATCTTGCCTCAAACCGCCCCCATTAAGGCAAGGCAAAAGGCAAAGGCTGCGCTTTGTCACAGTTAAGGATTTGGCAAGACAAGGATGGCAATTGGGGGCGGGGCGCGCCACACTGGCTGGTGTATTTATGGAATACTGTCGTTTAGAACGGAGCGGCTTCCTGGCGGTGACGCTGGCGCTGCTCCTGGGGGGCGGCGCTCGCGTGGCGGCGGCCGTAGCCTCGGGTTCGCTAACCCAAGGAGCGCCAAGCCCCACAAACGCTCCGTTGGCGAACCAGCCCACCCCGAGTCCACACGTATCGCAAATCGCGTCCCCCACCGTCACGAACGCGCCCGAGAGCGTTTCGGGAACCAATGACGCGATTGGCAGGGAGTACCAAGCGGTCCTGGCGGCGGATGATGCCGCGCAGGAGGATGTGGAGAGGATGATCAAGGAGAACGACGCCTTCGCAGCCAAAGGGGCGGGCAGCGCGGAAGCGGAGTTAAGGCAGCGTACACGGAGCCGGCTTGAGCCCGTCCGCAAAGCCTACGAGGAGTTCCTCAAACGACACCCTGACCATGCGGCGGGCCAGGTGGCCTATGGCGCGTTCCTGAACGACCTGGGAGAGGAGGCGGCCGCGCAGGAACACCTCGAACGGGCGCTGACGCTAAATCCCAAGGACCCGGCCATCTACAATAACCTGGCCAATATCTATGGCCATATCGGTCCCGTTAAGAAGTCCTTTGAGTTCTATGCCAAAGCCATAAATCTCAACCCTCTGGAACCGGTTTATTACCATAACTTTGGGACCACGGTGTTTCTTTTCCGGAAGGATGCCAAGGAGTACTACCAGATCACCGAGCAAGAGGTTTTTCAAAAGGCGCTCCTCCTCTACAGCAACGCGATGCGGCTCGACCCGGACAATTTCCCCCTGGCCACGGATGTGGCCCAAACCTACTACGGCATGCGGCCCTTTCCAGTGGAGCCCGCGCTTGAGTCCTGGACCAACGTGTTTCATATCGCCCACGACGAAATGGAACGTGAGGGAGTTCAGGTGCATTTCGCGCGCATTAAAACGATCGCCGGCCGCTTTGACGAAGCGCAAGCCCACATCAACACGATTACCAACATCGATTACGCCGAACTCAAGAGCCGACTGATCCGCAATCTGCAGGAACGGCGGCGCGCCGCGGAAGAGAAGGAAAAATCACCGCCGCCGAAAACGGAAGACACGAACGCTTCCATCTCGCCCCATCCGTAAAGTGTTCTGCGGCTCCTCCGCAACCCGAGGCGCGGCGACGGGGCGACTGTGCCGCTCCGTCCTGAGGGACTGCCGCCTATAAAACTGAGGAACTACGTGAATAGGTCGTCCCCGCCTCCTTCGGGAAACCGCTACGCGCGGCCCATCGCGTAGCGCCACAGGCAAACAGAACCACAGAAACCGAGCTCACCGGCATGAGGATGGCGCAGATAACCGGGGAGAGGACGCCCAAGGCCGCGATGCTGACCCCGGCCAGGTTATACGCGGCGGAAATGCCAAAACTCAGGCGCACGATGAGTGAGGCTCGCCGGGCGAGGGCGAGGATCTCCAGCAGACGCGGTACTCGGTCCGCCCCAAGGATGACATCACTGGCAGGCGAGAACGCGCCCACCTTCTCGATGACGGCGACCCCGACATCGCTTTGTTTCAAGGCTCCTGCGTCGTTCAGACCATCGCCCACCATCATCACCGTCCGTCCGGAGTTTTGGAGGCGCTGGATGAAGCCGAGCTTGTCGATCGGGCTTTGGTTGAACTGAACCCGAGCGCCAACCCCAAATAAGCTCTGGAAACGCGCTCGCTCCTTTTCGTTATCACCGCTCAACAGCGCCAGCTCATAACGGCTCTCCAACCCGCGAAGCAGGGCTTCCATTTCCGGACGCAGCGCGTTTTCCAAAAAGAAGCTGCCACGGAAGCGTCCGTTGATCGCGAGGTGAACCACGCTGCCGAGAGGCGGGGCGAGTTGAGGAATCGCCACGCCGGACTGTTCGAGCCACGCTCGAGAGCCGAGGAGAAGTCGGTACCCGCCACAGCTCCCCTGGATGCCGGCCCCGGGGACCTCGGCGAAGTCGATGGCTGGCTCAGGGTCGTCGCCGCTGGCTAAGGCCTGGGAGATTCGGACGGAATGCGGGTGGGTGGACTGCCGGGTCAGAGAGCGGACCCAAGCCCGTTCCTTGGGGGAAAGCGCATCGGAGGGAATTACTGGGCCGGAGCCGTGGTGGGCATCGAAAAACGTCACGGCGTCGGAGCCAGCGGCCGTAAGGGTGCCAGTTTTGTCAAAGACGATGGCATCAACTTGAGCCATTCGTTCGAGCACGAGGGCGTTTTTGAGGAAGACCTGGAAGCGAGCGAGGAGTCGCTGGGCGGTGCCGAGCGTGAAGGGGGCGGCCAAAGCCAGGGCGCAAGGGCAGGCGACGATGAGCACCGAGACAAAGGCCTTGAGGCCGCGCTCCGCCTGACCCGTTGCCAGCCATCCGATCCCGGAGCCCACGGCCAGCAACAGAACAACTCGGGTGAATCGCCGACTGTAGCGATTGGTCATGGTGTCCAGATTTTCCGAGCGGTCTTTGCGGAAGGCCTCGTGGTCCCAGAGGGCTGTCAAATAGCTTTGGGAGACGGGCTTGACGATTTCGACTTCAATGGCGCCGCCGATTTGACGCCCCCCAGCATAAAGATAAGCCCCCGGCTCCTTGGCAGCCGCTTCGGATTCGCCGGTCACAAAACTGTAGTCGATGAGCGCTTCGCCGGAGAGGAGCCGGGCATCGGCTGGGACCAGCTCGCCGTGCCGGACGACCAGTAGGTCGCCAACGCGAAGTTGCGAGAGGGCGGTGTTCTCCTCGCCGGCAGCCGACTTGCGCGACGCGGAGAGGGGAAAGAAGCACTTATAATCGCGGTCGAAGACAATCCGCTCGTGGGTCATCTGCTGAAACATGCGCCCGCATAGGAGGAAAAAGACCAGCCCAGCCATGGAATCGAGGTAGCCCCCTCCACGGCCCGAGAGGATGTCCCAGGCGCTCTGGACATAGAGCGCGGCCAAGCCGAGGGCGATGGGCACGTCGAGAGTGAGTATTCGCCGCCGCACGGCGACCCAGGCCGAACGCCAATAGTCCGCGGCGCTATAAACGAGTACGGGCGCCGCCAAAGCCAGGCTGAGGTATCCGAAGAGTATCCGGAACCCCGGACCGCTCCGGGAATCGAGCCCGAAATAAAGGGGCAGGCTGAAGAGCATCACGTTACCGAAGGCAAAACCGGCCACGCCAATTTGCAACCACTGGCGCTTCCAGGTCGGGTCGACCGGCCGTTTATCCAGCGCTCCCAGCGTGAGATGCGGTTCGTAGCCGATGGATACCAGGAGAGCCGCCACCTCGCTCAAAGCGATCTTTGCGGGCGTGAAGGTGATGGTGGCCTCGCGCTTGGGAAAATTGACGCGCGATTGGCCGATGCCGGCATGAAGCCGAAAGAGATTCTCGAGCAACCACACACACGCCACGCAGTGGATAGCCGGGAGGTGGAGGGTGACCCGGCTGATCTTGCCATCCGTGAAGTCCAGCAACCCCTGCTGAACCCCGGGTTCGTCGAGGCAGCTCCAGCGCGCGCGGCCGGAGTCCGGTCTTACCCGCACCCCCGGGTGACTGCGCAGGTCGTAATACTGCTCCAGACCACTCTCCGCCAGCAGGTCGTGAACCAACAAGCATCCCTGACAACAGAACAGTTGGTGGTTCTTCTCCAGCCGGTTGCCTGCGCAGGGTTCGCCACAGTGAAAACAAACGGACTCACTCTCCACCAGTGGCGGGCTGCTCTGCGGGTCTTTGCCGGCGGCGACACCTTTCCGCTCCGGGGACGACTCGATCACCGCTCGCTCGGCAGTGGCCATGACGAATATTTGGTCGACGTGCTCAAAATGACCGCGCCCTACCCGGACGCCTCGCGTCTGAGGGCGCCTGACTACGGAAGCGCCGTCCGCAGGGTCAGCGGGAGTTTCAGCATAGTCTATTTTTCCAGTTCCGCAATTAGAGATCTCGGCGGGGCGAATGAGGGCGCGGCCGCCCGTCCGCGTCGAACCGATTAAGAAACCTCTCGTGCCGAAAAAGGGAAGGACGGGTTTGTCGTTTGAATACTCGGGAGCCAACTCCGGTTGTGCAACTCGGGCGCGGGTTGACATGAGAGATCGAAGCTTGTAATTAATAAAGCCTATGCTGCGATCGATTTCTAATCAAAAAGCATGGATAGCGGTCAGCCGGCCGCCCTTCAGGGCGAGTCAGAATTCGCTTTCCGACGCAATCTCCCACTCCAAAACCGCCCGGGCGAAAAACGGAGATTTCGGCGCGGTGGGTCCGCTTCTTCGCGCCTTGGAAATCGGGTTTTTCTGCCTGCTGATCTTCACTCCGTCGATCCGCGCGGCGCCTCTGGCCAAAGGGGCCGATGTTGGCTGGCTCCAGCAGATGGAGGCCACCGGCTATAAGTTTTACGATCATGATGGGCAGCCGGGAGATTGCCTCAAGATATTAAAGCAATACGGTATCGATACCATCCGCCTGCGCGTGTGGGTCAATCCCTCGCAGGATCCCCGAAGCGGGCATTGCAGCCGCGACGAAGTGGCCGTTATGGCTGAACGCGCGCGAAAAATGGGCTTTCGCATCCTGATCAACTTCCACTACAGCGATTCCTGGGCGGATCCCGGCAAGCAAAATAAGCCGGCGGCGTGGGCCGCGCATGGGTTCGACCAGCTCAAAAAGGACGTTGCCGACCATACTTCCGAGGTTCTCAAAGCCCTCAAAGCTCGCGACGTGACCCCCGAGTGGGTGCAAATCGGCAATGAAATCACGGGGGGCATGCTTTGGCCGGACGGCAAGGCTCCGACAAACGGGAAGTACCTCGCCGAACTCATCAATGCGGGCTATCAGGCCACGAAGGCCATCGACCCGCGCATCAAAGTTATCGTGCATCTGGACCGAGGTAACGAAAACGGCATGTATCGCGCTTTCTTCGACGATCTGGAGAAAAACGGCGGCAATTATGATGTCGTCGGCCTGTCCTATTACCCCTTCTGGCTCCAGGAAAAAAAGGACTATAACCAAACCATCTATGACCTCGGCAACAATCTCATCGACATGGCGGCGCGCTATCACAAGGACATCATGGTCGTCGAGGTGGGCGGCGAAGACACTCGATCCGCGAATACTCGGGACATGCTCGCCGCCGTTATCAGACGAGTGCGAGCCGTACCCGGAAACCGGGGCCTGGGCGTCGTTTACTGGGAACCCGAGGGCGCGGCCAGTTGGAGCCGATACAAGCTCGGTTGTTGGGGAGCGGACGGACGCCCAACGCAAGCGCTCGAAGGTTTTCTCGAGAAACCCACAGGAGAGGACAAATAACCAGCGCTCGCAGAGACATCGCTGACTATCCCCGGCGGTCGCGCCGGCCCTTTTGAGCCAGCGCGCCATAACTGGAGGCTAATGCGTCAATCGGGTGATCATCGCGTAAACGATGAGGATCAGGAGGAGTACCCCGAGTCCGAAGAAAAAGTAACCAAACGTCCGCGCGATATTCCGCCACCGCAGCCACTCATCACGCACGCGGAAGTCTTCGAGGCGGTTCTCCGCCACGAGCCGATCGTACCAGCGCCGCCGCTCGTGCAGCATTTCATTCTTGGACACCCGTCCCGAGAAGATGACCGTATCCATCGGAAACTTCTCGATGCGAAAATGGGTGTTGAAGAAGTGAATGGAGAAGATAAATCCTGCCGCCAGCAGGGCTTCATCCGAGTGAATAACCAAGGCGATGTTAATCAGCCATCCCGGCAACCAACGGGTGAAGAACGTCGGGAACCACATCAAGAGGCCGCTGGAGCCAATGATGGCAACGCCCCAGAACACGGAGAAATAATCGAATTTCTCCCAGTAGGTCCAGCGGTCGAATTGGGGGCGCGGCCCCCTGCCGAAGAACCACTTGTTGTGGGCGACGAAGTCCGTCCAATCGTCCTTGGTGAACATCATGCTGTCGGGACCAAAAAGCACCTTCCAAAGGCGTTTGAGACTCAGCCGACCGGTTTGGGGATCGCGGATTTGTTTGCGGCCGAACCAGGCATTGCAAATAAGCGAGGTAACATGCAGGCCAAAGTAGAGAAACGTGACGATGGCCCCCAAACGATGGAAGGCGCGGGCGGTCTCGGCGCCGCCGATGAAATTGAACATCACCTTAGCCCATGGAGTATAGTAGAATTTGAGGGGCATTCCGGTGATCACCAGCAGCAGGAAGCTCGTGACCACCAGGAAGTGGAGTAACCGCTCAAACGGCGCAAATCGCGTGAACCACTCGCCGCCGCTCTGGGCGCTGATCTTGGCCTCACGGAACTTCTTGGAATCGTGCATGTACAGATAAACGGCGCGCGCCAGCCAAGCCGCGGTGTGCCCGCCGAAAAAGACAAAGACCCCGATGAGCAGGCTCGTCATGAACAGGAAGGTCCAATGCAACGCCGGATAATTCTGCGCGTCGAGCGGATTGGCGTGCGGCTTGTACTCGGTGAACTTGGTAGTCGCGCCCGCGTGGCACTTCTGGCAAGTGCCCAGGATGTTGGCCTTGGACAGATGCGAATTGGGGTTGGAGGGCGGCAGCACGTCGTGATGGCCATGGCAATCGTAACACGCGGCAACATCCGAAGCAACGTTGGGCTTGCCCAGGGCCATCGCCTTGCCGTGATAGGTATCGCGGTAGTGCGAGAGGCGGTCTTGATGACACTTGCCGCAACGCTGATCGCTGGCCATTTTGAAATGCCCGTTCTTCGGGGTTTCCACCTGGTGCGCGGTATGACAATCCGTGCAGACCGGGCCGCGTTTGTCCCCTTTGGCCAGAAGTTGGCCGTGAACGCTTTGGTTATAGGTCTGTTCGATTCCGACATGACATTTGCCGCAGGTCTTGGCCACGTTGGCCATGTTGATGGGCGAGTCGCGGTCGACGGCTCGTTTAATGTCATGAACCCCGTGGCAATCGTTGCAGGATGGGGCGACAATCAGCCCCATCTTGAGCAGCGCCCGGCCGTGGATGCTGTCCATGTACTGCGCGGCCGCATCGGGATACTTCATCTGGTATTCCTTAGTGAGCCCCGTGTTGGTATGGCAGGTGGCGCAGGTATTAGGCAAATTCAGCTTGAAGACTGGCGAGTCCGCCTGCTTGGCGGGGAGAATGTAATGCGAGCCGTGACAATTCTTGCAGGTGGCCGCCCCGGAGGCGCCCATGGCGTGGCTCATCCCGTGGATGCTGGAGGCGTAATCCTTGGAAGGCCCTTCGTGGCAAGCCGCGCACGTGGGCTCTTTTGCCGGCACGTTATCGTCCGGGTGCTGCGACGTGATGTCCGCATGGCAACCCGCGCAGGTATTGGTCTTGTGGACGGCCTTCGAGAATCTCGCTTCATCGACAAACAGCGAGATTTCCTTGCCGGCGGCGTTGGTCTTGGTGAGGGTTTTATCGCCGTGGCATTCCAAGCAGGCGCTGTTGGGGCCCTTGTCCGCGCCGAACGCGGCCGACACGAGGCCGAGGGCGGCAACGAGCCCGAGCAGGCAGAACCATCGGCCCGACCCATGCCGGACTCGGGCAGGACGCCGCTCAGCAGTGCGCCGGGGTGGGCGAGTCGCTTGAATCGCGCTTTGCCGCGCCCGGCGGAGCGCGTCGCGGTTAGAGTCCGCCGGTGTGACAATCATTGCAAGCGCCATCGACTTCATCTCCAGGGTGTTTGAATTTTTGACCTTTAGGTGTGATCTGATCCAGTTCCGCGCCCCTGCCCTGGGTGAGGATCGTATGGCAGGCATTGCAATCATCGGCCCGGATCGCGCGTTTGCCGTCGGCAGTCTTGTGGAGGCCATCGTGGCACCGGAAACAGCCCGGCCAATCTTTGTGGCCGATGTTGTCCGGATAGACCTTCCAGCTCGCCTTCATTTCAGGGAAAAAGTTGTTGGTGTAGATCTCCTGGACGGCGCTGATCGCGCGGCGGATGCGCGGTTCGTTCGGATACCGATCAGCCAAGCCGGTGGCGATCGCCTGGAACGCCTCGGTGTCGGTGGCATAGGGACGCGTCAGGACATAAAGGGCATTGGTCTTGATATAAGGCAGCGCAGGGTCAATAACGCCGAGGGTCATTCCCAGGTTCACGGCGCTATTGGGAGTTTGATAGCGATGGGCCGGACGGTTGTGGCAATCCATGCAGTCCATCCGCCGCATCTCGGCCCCCTCCACGGAGTTGGTGAATTTCGGCACGCGGTACTCCGTCACCACCCCCTGATTGTCGGTCACCCGGACCCAGGGGATCTTCTGCCGAGCCTCATCGGCGGCGATATACTCGATCTTGTTGCCGACGTTCATGTGCCAATGGATACCTCCCACCGGGCCGTGCGTCGGGTCGGCGCCGCCCACATTGAGCAACATGCGGACCGTAAATGGAGTATTCTTCTCATCGCTCAGAAAATAGGAGTAGGATCGCTCCAAGTTGCCCACAAATTTCTTGGGCCAATGACATTCCTCACAGGTCTCCTGCGCCGGGCGCAGGTTGTGGACCGGGGTGGGAATGGGGCGCGGGTATTTTTTCTCCAGCGTGGCATAAACCTGGTACGTGCCCGACAGTTTGGAGCGAACGTACCACTTGGCGCCCTTCCCAATGTGACACTCCGCGCACGCCACGCGCGCATGCGGCGAGTGCAGGTAGGTGATCAATTCCGGCTTCATCACGCCATGGCACGCCTGGCCGCAGAATGAGACAGACTCGGTAAACTGGTAGGTCTGGTAGCTGCCGATCGCCGACACGAGCAAGAACAGCACGCTGCCTGCCAGAAAAAAGGCGGCCAACTTCCGGTCGCGCGGACGCGTGAGGTCGATGCGCAACGGCGGCAGCGGCCCCACCGTTTTCGCCATCAGGCGACGACGCAGCAGGCCGCCAAGCGCCGCCAAGCCCACTCCCAGCACCAGAAACGCGGGCGCGACCAAATATGTCAGGATGCCGATATACGGATTGGCAAAATGCGCCATGGCATCCAGCAACAGGAGCAGGAAGAAAGAGAATACGCTTCCCACGATGATCACGAGCCCGGACAGGCTTATCCAATTGCGAAAGACGGAAGCGCGGCGCGAATCGGGCGGGGGAGCGGCGGGGGCGGAATTCATGGCGGGAAGGACAGGGCGCGGGGAGCGTTGGTCGGGAAGAGATTGGTTCTTAGCAGCAGACTATTGCGCCCCGGGACAACCGGCCGTCGAGCCGGTTCCCGGGGCGATAGCAATGGGGCGCGGGGTTACTTCTTGAAAGTCCGCATGTAAGCCACCATGGCTTTGGCGTCCTCATCGGAGGCGCCATCGGCGGGCTTCATAACCTGCTTGCCGTCCTTGTCCTTGAAGCCTTCTTTAATGGCCTTGACCGCGGCCGCGTCTTTCAGTTCTTCCTGCACCTTGGCGTCGGTGTAGTCTTTGGCGCCCAACTTCTTTCCCATCTTGGTTTCGCCTTTGCCATCGGGACCGTGGCACTTCGCGCAATCCTTTTCATACAGGGCTTTGCCGTCGGCCGCTTGCGCGGAGAGGGTTGCGACCGCCAGGATCGCTACTGCTAACGTAATTAATCTTTTCATGTTTCGTGTTAGATTACAACGCGGTCGGGTTGCGCGGCGACAATGACTCGCGCCGTTCGCCACCGCTCAACACTCTCGCGTTTATGTGGTTCATTGTCCAACCAAGAACAATTTTTGAGCACTTCAAATCTTGTCAAAGTCTGCACATTTCTTGTCTTGCATCGGGATCGACGCCGCTGAGTCAGTCCCCGCCCTTGATGGCGGATCGGCAGGCGTTGCGGCGCCCGCGCCCAGGCGCTGCGCCCCACCCCCCAGAGCTGGATTGCCTGCGGCATCCAATTCGTCCGCCAGGCGACAAACCGCGGCATAATAGTCCTCCCGGTCGAGTCCCATGGCCGCTGCTCCAAAGACTTCGGCGTCCTCGGCGGATACGAACTCGCCGTAATTAACCGTCACCAAGTGATACAACACCAGGATAGGAACTTGATCCAAACGGCTCTGGAAAAAGGGGTGGACCAGGATCCGGAAACCATCCTCCGGACGATCTCCTTTGGGGTCCGCATGGGCGAATTCCCCAGGAAACAACCCCACACTTCCAAAGACCACCTCGCAGGGATAGCGGGTGTGGTTGGGATCGCCCAGTAGCTGATTAAGTTCCGCCCAACCCAGCCTCGGGAAGCGGAGGTGGATCTCCTCGCCCTTGCTGGCGGCGTGAGCGGTGATGGACTGGCGGACCCGCTCGGGGCTGAGTTGCGATGGCATAATCCCGGCCGCGTCAAGACTTAGCGTGAGCCGGCGAGAACCCGGACCCGATGACCCCCGAGAGCCGCCCTTGAAGAATCGGTACCGCCATTCGCAGGAAGATGGTGTAGCACAGCAGCCCGAAGGACCAAATCCCGAAACAGATAAGCGTCTCATTGAGCGAAGGGCTGTACTCGATCATCTCGCCCAGGGGAGTCGGGATAAAGCCCGGGACAACCAATCCCATCCCCTTCTCGATCCAGATGCCCGTGATGGCGAGCGCGCAAGTGACGTTCAACCAGCGGAGGCTCCGACTCACCGGCAACACTAACAGGACCATGGCGGTGAGGTTGAAGGCAATAGCGGTCCAGATCCAAGGGACCAAGGCGTGCCGCCCGTGGAGGCCGATGAACAGGTACTTGGAAGAGGCGACATGGAGATTACCCGAATAGAATTCCTTAAACACCTCATTGGCCAGCAGGAAAACGTTAATGAGCATGGAAACCTGAACGATGCTGCGCAAGGTCAGTAAGGCGCGGTCCGTGATGTGGTAATCCGCCACGCGCCGAATAATCTGCAAGGCCAGGATAATCAACGCGGGACCGGCGGTAAATGCCGAGGCCAGAAACCGCGGACCGACGATCGCGGAATTCCAAAAAGGACGACCTCCCAAGCCCACATACAAAAACGCGGTCACGGTGTGGATCGACACCGCCCAAAAAATGGCAATGAAGACAAAAGGAATGTAAAACCACTTGGAGGGCTTTCGGCCCATGTATCGGGAATAAAGCAGATAGCCGCAGATATGGAGATTGAGCAGCAGATAGCCGTTAAGCACGATGACGTCCCAGCTCAACATCGAGGCCGGGAAGTTAAACTGGCCGATGCCGGGAATGAGATGCCAAAAGCGGTCCGGCCGGCCAAGATCAACGGTCACAAATGCCAGGCACATGAGGATGGCGGCCACGGCGAGCAGTTCGCCAAAGATCACCAGGTCGTGCAATTCCTCGTTGTCGTAAACATAGACCGGGATGACCATCATGACGGCGGCGGCGGCCACTCCGACCAGGAAGGTGAAATTGGCGATATAAACGCCCCAGGACACCTCGTCGCTCATGCCGGTGGTTATCAGTCCGTGGGCGAATTGGCGGGCGTAGGCATTGAGCCCCAGCAGGCAAATGATGCTCAGCGCCCCCATCCACGTATAATATCGCCAGTCTCCCACGAACGCGATACGCCCACAGCGAGCGAGAAACGTCAAATAGTTCCGGACCGGTTGGATCATACGTCGAAGTAATAGAAGAAGCGCGGCGAGGTCCCCAACTCCTCTTTGAGCTGGATGAAAACACGCTTATTGTGGAGGATGTACGCCACCTCGCTGTTAGGGTCCAGCACGTTGCCGAACTTTCGGGCGCCGACCGGACAGACCTCCAGGCACGCCGGATACCGACCGGCGCGGGTGCGTTGAATGCAGAAATGGCATTTCTCCATCACCCCGCGCGAACGGGGACGATTGCCCAGATAGGACATGTTTGGATTGAGCCGTTCCTTAGGAATCGAGGGTTTGGCGAAGTTGAACCTCCGCGCCCAATAGGGACAGGCCGCTTCGCAATACCGGCAGCCTATGCACCAATTATAGTCGATCACCGTGATGCCGTCGGTCTCCTGCCAAGTGGCATGAACCGGGCAGACCTTGACGCAAGGCGGATTCTTGCACTGCTGGCATTGAACGGGCATGTAAAAATAGCCCTTCTCGGGTACCGACTCGGGGCTGTAGTTATGCTCCGCCTTCTCCAGGTCCAGCGAGCCGTGAGGCAGCCGCAGCACGCGGATATACTGAATTTCAGGGGTGCGGGATTGATTGTTCTCCGCCACGCAGGCATGGACGCATTTGCGACAACCGATACAGCGGGTGAGATTGAGCGCATAGACGTACTCGACTCCGGCCATCGGTTTGAGATCGCGCACGTGAGGCCGCAATCCATATTCCCGCTCGACCTCGTCCTCGATTCGCTTGAGCACCTTCGCCATTTCCTCGGGCGTCAACTCCTTGTAGTACTTTTGCAGAAATTGATCGATGGAGCCAAAATCCTCCAACTCGCGAAGGGGGGCCAGGCTCGCGGCCAAGGCGGCCAGCCCGGACGCAATCACCGCCGAACCGCGGAGGAAGTTACGCCGATTGAGACCCGAACCGGGGCCGGGGTTGGCGTTCGAATTGCCGTTGGGTTTCGGAGAGTTCATGGGTCAATGCTCGGCGACGACCGGAAGCTGGGGCGCCGGGCGGAGCGGGATGGGCGCCGGCGCGGGCTTTCGCGACGGGATCTTTGGGTTGTGCGGATTGTGACAGTCGACGCAGATCGCCCGTTTGAATTCCCCGGCGGCCCTGTCCCAATAGCCGCTGGTCCGACCGTGGGCGCCCGCCTCCCAATCCCGGTAGGTCGGACCGTGACAACTTCCGCAGAGCGGCGGGCAATCCTCCAACTTCAGTTCCCGCGCGTCATGCGTTTGGAGCAGCAGCAGGTTTCGCTCGTTGTGGCAATTGAAACAGTTGTTGTTCCGGCCGTGTCGGCCGTGGGCCATCACCACGTCGGAGTGTTCCTGCGGGACCACCAGGTTCTGGTTGGTGTCAAAACGCAGCGTCGGCGGCTTGTCCTTCTCATGGCAGGCGTAGCAGTCGAAATCCGAGAGGTCCGCCTTGAGTCGAATCAGCTGGACGTAAGAGGTGCGGATGGTCGCCGTCGAGATAAATTGCGGGTCCACCAGAGGGTTGACCACGAGGGGGCGCGGCTTGCCCCAGAGGCGCAAACCGAAGGCCATCGCCATCGCGCAAAAGACGAGCGTAAGCGCGACCAGCACCGCCGGAGTTTTCGACTTGTCATTCATAGATCCCCGACCAACGAACTTACCTTGCGCCCCGCATCCGCCCGGGCCGCCGTCCGCCCCAGGAATTTTGCGTCGCGACTAACGATCGCGCCGCGCAAGGGGCGCCGCTTCGCCTTCGGCGGACGTTACTCGCCCGGGCGAAGAGCATCCCGCAATCATCGAGGCTTTTACTACCTCGGCCGCCCGGTTCCGGCTTCTCTTCTCTTGCCGAAGAGTAACCATTTATTGTTCTGGGCAAGTTTAAAAAGGTTCAGTTAGATATCAGCCAATAACACATCATATTATATAATGATCAGGCGCCAAAAAAAAGGGGAGCTCCGCGCTCCCCGAAATGTTGGGCGCTGATTCCGCCGGCTATTTCTTCAAGCCGCGGAAGTAGGCCACCAGACCTTTGATATCGTCGGCGCTGAGGGTTTCGCCAAACCCCTTCATGCGGGTCTTATCCCCGTCCTTGACGCCTTCCTTGATGGCCTTGACCATGGCCTCGTCCTTAAGTTCAGCCTGGGCCTTGGGGTCGCTGTAATCCTTGAGATTGAGCTTTTCGCCCATCTTGGTCTTGCCCTTGCCGTCCTCGCCGTGGCACTTCTGGCAGTTCTTTTCCCAGAGTTCCTTGGCCTCGGCCGCGCGAACCGAGGTCAGGCCGGCGACCAGCAGGGCCAAACCGCAAATGATAATTCTTTTCATGTTCGTCTTACTTCTTGAGGGTGCGAATGTAGGCCACCAGCGCCTTGACCTCGTCGTCGCTCAGGGTATCGCCAAAGGCCTTCATCTTGGTTTCGTCGCCCTTTTTGACGCCTTCCTTGAGGGCCTTGGTCATGGCATCGTCCTTGAGCGCATCCTGCACCTTGGCGTCGGTGTAGTCCTTGGCGCCAAGTTTTTCGCCCATCTTGGTTTTTCCTTTGCCATCCTCGCCGTGGCATTTCTTGCAGTTCTTGTCCCAGAGTTCCTTGGCGTCCGCGGCGCGTACCGAGACGACTCCCGCCATGAGCAGGGCCAAGCTGAATACGATTAGCTTTTTCATAGATATTATCCGATCGTTAACTTAGATGTATTATAACGGTTCGTTATTCAAAAGGCCATCCGCGCGCTGAAATCCGTCGGCTTCATGCTTTGCGTGAATAGCACGAGGAGGCATGGTGCCAAAGCGAACGCGGACTGGCAAATAAAAAGTGCTGCGGACGATTAGAAGTTTTGACCCTTGGGGTTCTATCCCGCCGGGAGATGAATGGGTTGACGGGATCGAGCGCGTCAGCGCGTTCATGCCCGCGAAGTTCGAGGTTAGCGGGTGGCGGCGGCGATCACGGCTGGAGTCGAATAGACGTCGGCCTTGCCAGGGTTGCGATACCGAGCCACGACCGTGAAAATCTTCCCCTTGGGACGGTCTCGGCCCCACATCAACTCCAGTTGATAGCCCGCTCCCATCATGGTGGCGGATTGGAACGGGACCAGTTCAGTCGGCTCAAAGCTCCACACCTTGAGCGGTTTCCCCGTTTGGGGGTCTAACCCCGCGCTTGCCTGATCGAACATCAGCACTTCGAGGCGTCCATTCCGAATGGGAACGCCCTGCGAACCGCCGACCTCGCTAGCATAGATCCTCACACCGACGCCGCCAGCCTGGGAGGATCCCGCAACGGTCAAGGCGGTTGGCAGACCGAACAGGTGAATTTCCCCGATAAGCTTCGCTCCGCCGCCCTCAAACAGCGCGCACCCGGCGACCAGCCAGAGCAGCCAGAGCGTCATTACCAGCCGTCGACTTCGGCACAGCAGCAGGCTCATTGTTCCTCGAGATTGGCGCCGGGCGCCGGGGAAAGGAGCAACGGGAGGGCGTTAGTCCGGAACAGCGGATCAATTATTCGATGCTTCATCTTGTCGCTGCCAGCCTGAGTCTTCAGAACCGATTCGTCCAGAATTTCCCGCGTTGATTCGCTAGGTTCCTGCAAGGCGACCGGGGTTTGGTTGTTGGCGAGAACCTGGGGCGTCAGCAGGATGAGCAGCTCTTTCCGCTGGCGAGTGATCGTGGTCGTCCGGAACAGCACCCCCAACCCGGGCACATCGCCCAGCCAGGGAAGCTTGCTGACGTTCTTGCTGTCCGAGGTGGAGATCAATCCGCCAATGACGATGGTCTGACCGCTTTCGGCCGTGACGGTGGTGGAGGCGCGGCGCTGGTCGATAATTGGCACGCTCGAAGAACTATTAATCTGCACGGTATTGGCGCTGATATCGCTGTTGGTCATGCCGATTTCCATTTTGACAAATCCGTCGGCGCTGATTTTCGGCGTCACGCTCAGATTCACCCCCACATCCTGGTAAGTGTAGGAGGTAGTCAGGTTGTTTTGAACGTCCAACCGGCTCTGGTCAACGAGCGGAACCCGCTGGCCGATATTGACGCTGGCAGGCATATTGTCTGCGGTCACGATTTGAGGCCGGCTCAAGACCTCCAGCTTGCCGCTGGTCGCCAACGAGCGGATGAGAAAGTTCAAGTCGCTGCCAGTCAAGGCGGCAGAGAAGCCGCCCAGGCTTTTCAACGCCTTGGCGACTCCCAGATTGGAGCCGACGCTATAGTTTTTGCCGCCTTTTTGTCCGGTGACGCTCCACTCGACGCCCAGATCCGATTCGTTATCGAGGGTCACTTCGGCCAGCAGGACTTGGATGAGAACTTGCGGCTGCGGCTTGTCGAGATCCTCTACGATCTTGCGTATTTGGTCGAAATAATGCTGGTTGGCCGCCAAAAGGAGCGCGTTACTCGTCGGCTCGGCCACGACGGCAACCTCTTCCTGGTCGAACATGCGCGTTGCGGAAGCCGCGGCGTCGGAACCCAAGGCCAGGATCGCTTTCTGACGCTCCTGATCGAGGAAGGAGCGGATAGCGGTGGCGACCGTGGGGGCCGTTGAATTTCTCAGTCGGATAACCTCGGAAGTCCGCTGTCGCGCCGAATTGGAATCCAGCGCGGAAATGATCTGCTCCACCAGCGTGACGTAATGATCCGTACCCCCGACCAGGAGGCTGTTGGTGCGGGGGTCGATGGTGATCATCAGCGCGTTTTCCTCCGCCGAGCCAACAACGGCGGAGGCCGCCGGTTGATCCGCGTCGCCCCCGTCGTCCAGGTCCGATTTGCGAACCAGCGTGTATTGAACCGAGCGCTGGCTGCCTGCGGCCACGTTTTGCGTCATCCGGAAAAGCTGGGTCAGCACCAGGGCCAACTGGCGAGCGTCAGCGTTTTGAAGGGCGAACACCTTGATCTTGGCCTTCTGCGGCGAACTGGCATCCATGCGTCGAATGATCTGATCGAGCAGGCCCATATACTCCACCGGCCCCGACACGATCAATGAGTTCATGCGAGGGTCGGGAGTGATGAGCACCGACTCCTTCAGCGCGGCGGTGATCAGCTCTTTGCCGTCGGCGCCGCGAGTGGCGAATTGGAGCACGGATTGGGCATTGGGACTCAGCGGGTTCAGCGCGGGCGGCTTGGTATTGAGCGCGGTGTTTAGGATGGTCGAAAGGGTCTCCGCTCGCGCGTATTGCAACGGAAAGATGCGGATCTCGCTGACTTTGGAGACTTGTTCCGTGTCGAGTTTTCGCGCCAGTTCGTCGATGTGCTCGGCGTCGTTTTCGCCGCATGACACGACCAAAGCGTTGATGCGCTCGTCCGCTGCAATCGTGATAGGCACCACCTGGTTGGGTTGGCTCTCGCGAAAAAGTCCCTGTACTGTGGTAGCCACCAGCTTGGCGTCCGCTTTGGCCAGAGGAAAGACGTGAATCGCCAAGCCCTTGTCGCTCGGCTCGGAATCCAGCCGCTCAATCAACGATTCCACGGCGCCCATGTCTTCCACCGATGCTCCCACGAGCAAGGCATTGACCCATTGATCAGCGATGATAGTCACGGGGTCCACCGGCTCACCCCTGACCCGGGGGGGGCGGTTGGCAAACACGGGCTGGAGGGTCGCTTGCAGCTTCAACGCCGTCGCCCTTTTTAGGGGAAAAACGCGAAAATTAAGCCGCGAGAAAACGCTCTCCCCATCCATCTGCGGGAGAATTCGTTCCACGATGGCAAACGCCTCAGTGCCGCCTGTGACCAGAATCGTGTTCACGCGGTCATCCGCGATAACCGAGACGGGCAGCAGCCGCGTGCTGGCGTTAACCGCCACTGAGTCCGCGCTTTGCTTGGCCTGGAAGAACTGCTGGAGCGTGGTCGCCAGCGTGCTGGCCCGCGCCTTCTTCAACTGATACAGACGCACGTCCGCCTTGCCGGCGAGGTCCTTGTTGTCGATCCGCTTTACCACGTCGCGCACGATGGCCAGATTCTCCGGGCTGGCGCTGACGATCAGCGTATTGCTGCGCGCGTCCACGCTGACGGAGAGGATATCCCGACCCGAGCCGGTCTTAGCGGTGGCGCCCGCAGGCCGGCCCGGACGATAAAGGCCCTGGTCGATGAGCGACCTGAGGATCGACGCCACCCGCTGCGCGTCGGCAAACTCCAACGTGAAGGTCTCGAAGACCCCGTCCGCGACCACCGGCTCCTGATCCAATTTCTCCAAGAGACTCTGGATCAAATCGAGGTTCTCCTTGCTGGCAGAGACGACCAGCGCGTTGTTCAGGGCGTCGGGTTCCAGTTTGATTTGGTCGGCGGACAGCGGCGTCTGGCCGGGCAGAGTCTGGGCCTTCAAACGCGCCGCGAAAATAGCCTCGATGGTCGTGGCCACCTTGGCGCAGTCATTGTGTTTCAAGGGCAAGACGGTGAGGGTGAGCGCGGGATTGTCCATCTTGGCGTCCAAGTGCTTCAGCAGATCGTCCAGGATCATGTTGTCGTCCTGGCTCGCGGCGACGAGCAGCGAGTTGCTGCGGGTGTCGGCCAGGATGATCGGCTTGGTTCGTTGCGTGTCCCCCGTGCGGTTCGCCGCGTATCGTTGCTCAAAAAGGGAACTGATCGTCGCCGCGACCACGCGAGCATCGGCGAACTCCATGGGAATCAGGCGAACGCGCCCGCTCAAGGCGGGCGCGGCCTGGTCCAGTTGCTTGGCCAGGGTTTGAACCAGTTCAAAGCCCTCGCGGCTGCCGCCAACCAACAACGAGTTACTGCGCTGATCAGCCATGATAATGACTTTCAGCGCGTCAGCCTGGCCCTGGTTCAATGAAGCCCGCTGGGTGATGCGGGCGTCCATCAGTTTTTGCAGCGTAGGGGCCACCACGTTGGCGTCGGCGTGTTCCAGGGGGATCAGCGCGAGATCCCGCAGGTCGAACGGGAGCTTTTGATCCAGTTGTTTAAGGAGCGCCTCAATGATGGCGAAAGCTTTGTTGTTGCCCGCCACGATCAAAGCGCTGGTACGGGCGTCCACCGAGAGGATCGGCTTGTCCTCGGTCCGCATATTCGCCGAGCGCGGGCCGGTGTACAAGTCGCTCAGGATCTTCTGGATGGACGCTGGATCCGCATGTTCCAGGGGATAAATTCGAACCGTCTCCAAGCCCGAAGCCGCAGGGATGTCGAGTTCGTCAATCACATCCTGGATCAGCGGCATGTTGTCAGCGCGAGCCGCGACGATCAAAATGTTGGCTTGGTCGTCCGCCTGGATCGTCAGGGCCGCGCGGACTTTGGGAGTTTCGTTCGCGTTGGGCGGGCGCCCCTCCTTGATCACTTGCAGTCGCGAAACCTGGGCCGCCAAACCCTCCGCGCCGCCCACCGGCGGGCCTTCAGCGAAGACGGCTTGCAAGAGCGGGAGCAGCCTCGTCGCGGAGGCATGTTTGAGCCGGAACAGGTGTACATCGGTCACATACCCTCCCACTTCGCTGTCCATGTCGTGAACGATCTTCAACGCCAGTTCCAGGCTTTCGGTCTGGCCGCTGAGAATGATGGTATTTCCGCGCGCATTGATCGCCACATTCAACGGATTGACCAAGGCCTTGCCCTGGCCGCCCGGCTCCCCACCGGGTCCGCCGGGCCCGGTGGCCAGGGTTTTGCCCTGGGTGAAAATCGAGGTCAACGTCTGTGAAACGGCCGCGGCTTCTGCGTGCTGCAACTTGACGAAGCGCACGTCCACCCCTTCCAACACCGGCACGGAGTCCATCAACTCGACGACGACGGCGAGCGAGCGCAGGTTATCATCGGTGGAAGTCAGTATCAGGCGGTTGCCGCCGCCCTGTCCGGAGGCGGGGTCGGCTTCAATCTTGATCGGCTTGGCCAGGTCGAGCAGGACCGCGTGGCCTTGGTCATCCGTGATCTTAAGCCGGCTGATCTGCTCCTGCAATTCGCGCGCTTCGGGGGTGGTCTCACCCTGGGCCCCCGGTTTGAGCATGTTTCGCAACACCGTGGCCATCTGGGCCGCATTGGCTTTTTTCAAGGAAATGATCCGCACCTCGGCTTCCGCGTTCTCAGCCGGCTTGTCGAGAGCGCGGATCATTTTCTCGACCTGGGCGCCCGTGATGTCGCGGGCGACCACCAATATCCCGCGGGAGAGAGGGTCAATGCCGACCGTTACGGATTCTCCCGGCCGGGTGGAGTTAAGCTGAGTCACCATTTGCTGGACTAGCGGCAGCACCTTCTGGGGCGGCGCATTGGTCAAAGGGACCACCCGGAAGTCCAGTTGCGCCATTTGACCGGCCTTATCCAATTGCTTAATGAGCGACTCCATCAAGGCAAAATCGGTGGGCCGGGCGCGCACGATGACGCTCCGCGTCCGCGGTTCCGCGACCACCGTAATATGTTGCTGAACCGCAACTCGCTGCGGCGGCTCCCCCGGGCGTTGCGCCGGCACCACCGTTTCCTGTTTGATCAGCTCGGTCAGGGTGCGAGCGACTATCACCGGATCGGCATCCTGGATCGAGAACAGGCGAAACTCGGATTCATGGCCGTAAAAGTTTTCCGACAGGTCGTTGATCAACCGGTCCACGTTGTCGAGTTCCTGGACGGGTCCGGAGAGAATCAGAGCATTGGCCGCCTTATCCACCGCGATGGCGACCTCCGGAACCGTGTTTGTGGCGTCGGCCTTCTGCTCGACCCCGGGAGCCACCTTTTCCGAGACCCGCACCGAAGTGCCGGACATCTGCGGATAGATGTTCTTCAACATTTCCGCCATTTGCTCGGCGCCCATGTGATCCAGGGGCCGAACGCGGACCTGGACCGAGGAAGACTTGCCCTGTTGATCGATGCGGGAAACGAGATCCTGGATTTGCGCGATGTCGCCGCGCTTGGCGATGATCGTCAGGGAGTTGGCCTGCATGTCCGGCTCGATCACCGGTCGATCCGAGCGGGAACGGTCGGCGAACAATGCTTCTAACTGGGACGACACCTCGTAGGCTTTGGCCTTGCGGAGCCAGACGAACTGCACATCCCGGTCGGAACGCTCAGGCGCCTTGTCGAGCGTTGGCAAAATCTTCTCCACCACCTTAAAATGGGCCGGTGTCGCGGAGATGATCAGACTGTTTGATCGGTCATCCACCGAAACCGTGGCGTCGCGGGGGCGTCCGCTCCCGCTTGAGCTCGACGCGGCGAGATTGCGGGTGACCGATTGGAGCAAATGTTCGAGCAGAGCCGAAATCTCCTTAGCGGCGCCATTCTCCAGTTTGTAAACTCGAATCTCGATATCTCCCGCTCCCGTGCCCTCCTGATCGAGGTCGTGGATGATCTTCATCACGTCTTGCACCGCGTTGGTGGGGCCGTTGATCAATAAGCTGTTGGCGCCGGGCACCGCGGTGACGCTGACCCGGCGCCCCACGGAGTTGACCGACCGGTTGGTTATGGCCCGGCTTACCGACTCGGCCATATCCTCGGCGCGGCTCTTGTTCAGGCGAACGGTCTGGATGACGTTGGCGCCTTCGGGACCGGGCTGATCCAAGCCCTTGACCAGCTCGTCGATCCGCGTCAAAGTGGTCGCGGGAGCATCCACTACCAAAATCCGATCATTCCCGCCAACGCTGGCCACCACCCGCTCGGAGGGCTCCACGCTGGCGATCTGTTTCGCATAGACTTGCGCGAGCATGGCGACGAGCGAGCTGGCGGAGGTCCGCTCCAACGAATAGGTGCGCGCTTGGCGCGCGCCGGCCTCCCCGCCCTTTTGCAGGGTCTGCACGATCTCCTCGATTGCCGACAGTTGCTTTTCCGTGCCGGCCGTGATGATCTGATTGCTGGTCGCGTCGTCCATGATGAGGGGCTCGCTGGAACCAAAGTCGGGATCGTCGCGCGCCCGATCCTGGTAGATCTGGCGCACCTTGGTCGAAAGCTCGGAAACGGACCGATCTTTGACCGCCAGCACCCGCATGACACGGGTGGGCTGATCGGCCAACGTGGCGTCCAACTGCTCGATAATCACCGCGGCGGACTGCAATTCCTTGGGATCGCCGCTGGCGATGATCGTGCGGGTCTTGGCATCGGTAACCACGCTGACCCGTTTTTGGGGCCGTCCGTAGGCGTCATAACGGACGAGGGAGGTGCCGAGAATCTGCACCACCTTTTCAGGGTCCGCCGACTTCAGTTTGAAGACGCGCGTCGAAGCGCTCTGGGTGCCGGCTTTGTCGAGTTTCTTGATGATGTCCTCCACAATCAGAAGCTCGTTGGTCGCCCCGCTCACGATGATCCGGTTGGCGCCGCTGTCCGGCAGAATAAGTGTATCGGTCGAACCCGAGCCCGGCCTGCTTTTAGCCTGCTCCTGGTAGAGCGTGCGAACCGTGGTGGCAAGTTCGCTGGCAGTGGCGGTAGTTAGATCATAAATCCGCGTGTCGTGGGTTTCAACTCCGGTCTGCCCGGCGCGAAGCTGGGCCAGAATCCCCTCGATTTCCACGATATGGTTGGTCCGCCCGGTCACGACGAAACGACCATTTTTTTCGTCCGGAATGATTTGCGCGTCGGGCATGTCGCTGGCATCGCGTCCCCCCATGCGATCTTTATAAAGTTGCTGGACCAGCGGCAATAACCGGGCCATCTCCTCCGGCGTGCCCCCATCCAGCAACTTCGTTTCGCGCGCCGACCGCTCGGTCTGCGCCGCTACTAGCTCCTCGACGATTTGGTCGATCACCTTGAGCTGCCCTTCGTTCCCGGCCAGGATGAGCTGGTTGCTCCCCGTTTCCTCAATGATGAGCAACTCGCTGGTGCTTAGATCCGGCTGGCTCTTGACTCGATCGTTGTAAATCTGGCGGGCCTTGGTCGCGAGATTGGCGACTTTGCCTTGTTTGATCGTTACCACTTTCATTTTCCGTTCTGGCTGGTCCCCCAACGACTGGTCCAGTTGCTCGATGATCAGCGAGACGCCCTGCAACTCCTTGGGATCGCCGGTCACGATGAGCGTGCGGGTTTTCGCGTCCACCGAGACCGTGGCGCGCTTCTGCGGCCGCCCGTAAGCATCGTAGTGAACGAGCGAGGAGGTCAGAATCTCCGCCACTTTGTCGGGGTCGGCCGACTTGATCTTGAAGACGCGGGCGGAGGCGCTCTGGGCGCTCACCTTGTCGAGCTTTCGCACCACCTCTTCCACCGCGTCAATCTCGTTCGTCTCGCCGACCACGATTAAACGGTTGCCCCCCGCGTCCGGCGTGATGACCGTGTCCGGCGCCACGTTGCCCAGCCGCCACTTAGCTTCCTCAAGATACAAGGTTCGGACGGTGGCGGACAATTCGACCGCGCTGGCCGTGGTCAAGTCCAGAATCCGAGTGGTCCGGCCCTCCCCGCGGCCTTTCCCGGCGCGCAGTTGAGTCAAAATGCCCTCAATTTCCGCTATATGGTTGGTCCGCCCGGTCACGATAAAACGGCCGTTCTTTTCGTCAGGAATGATCTGCGCGTCGGGCACATCGCTGGCGTCGCGGCCCCCGATGCGATCTTTATATAGTTGTTGGATGAGCGGCAATAGACGGCTCATCTCCTCGGGCGCGCCGGCTTCGATCAGCTTCGTTTCACGCGCCGAGCGCGCGGGCTGGGCGTCCTCCAGCTCAGCGATGATCTGGTCGATCACCTTGATCTGATCCTCGTTTCCGGCGAGAATGAGTTGGTTGCTCGCGCTTTCCTCCATGATCAGCAGCTCGCTGGTGCCGAGTTCCGGCTGGCTCTTGACCCGATCATTGTAGATCTGCCGAGCTTGTCTCAAGACCTCGGCCACCTTGCCGTGTTTGACCGTCAGCACCTTCATCTTCCGCTCCGGCTGCTCCCCCAACGTCTGGTCCAATTGCTCGATAATGAGCGAGACGCCCTGCAACTCCTTCGGATCGCCGGTCACGATAAGCGTACGGGTCTTTGCGTCCACCGAGACCGTGGCGCGCTTCTGCGGCCGCCCGTAAGCATCGTAGTGAACGAGCGAGGAGGTCAGAATCTCCGCCACTTTGTCGGGGTCGGCCGACTTGATCTTGAAGACGCGGGCGGAGG
>Ga0316217_10000363_pt1 | contig 66191 bp, 69 predicted proteins | sample 1anoAmetaG_FD_203633 | JGI IMG/M metagenome (GOLD analysis project Ga0316217, IMG submission 203633) | Freshwater microbial communities from Trout Bog Lake, Wisconsin, USA - 1anoA | ecosystem: Environmental > Aquatic > Freshwater > Lake > Hypolimnion/Profundal zone | place: USA: Wisconsin... | reverse complement strand
CGTGGCTGCGAAGCGCGACGATACCAGAAAAAGGAAAAGAAAATGGCAGCAGACTTAGATCAAATCGTAGAGCAGTTGAGTGGGTTGACGGTGATTGAAGCCGCGCAACTCTCGAAAAAATTGGAAGAAAAATGGGGCGTCAGCGCCGCGGCTCCGGTCGCGGCTGCAGCGGCGCCAGCCGCCGGTGGCGCAGCGGCGCCAGCTGCGGAAGCCAAGACCACGTTTGATGTTGTGCTCAAAGAAGCGGGCGCAAATAAGATCGGCGTGATCAAAGAAGTCCGCGCGATGACCAGCCTCGGCTTGAAAGAAGCCAAGGATTTAGTCGAAGGCGCGCCCAAGACCGTGAAGGAAGGCGTTAGCAAGGAAGAAGCCGAAGAGCTGAAAAAGAAGCTCGAAGCTGCTGGTGCCAAAGTCGAGTTGAAGTAGTTCCCGTTGTACCGGTTGGGGCGAGGTTTGCCTCGCCCCAACCTAAACTTAACCGGCCGCAAGGTCGAGGAACAAACGAATGCGCGAGCGTAAATATTACGGCAAGTTGGGTGATGTGATCGAGCCGCCTCAGCTGATTGAGGCGCAGATCGAGTCCTATAAAGAGTTTTTGCAAGCTGACGTACCGGTTAGTCGCCGGAAAAGCGTTGGCTTGCAGACCGTCTTCCGGGAAGTGTTCCCCATCGAAAGCTACGACGGGCAAGCGACGCTTGATTTTGTGGATTACCAAATCGGCGACGTGAAACTGTCGTGGTTGGATGCGCTGCGCGAAGGCATCACTTTCAGCGCCTCGCTGCACGTCACCTTCCGTCTTAAAGACGCCAACGGCACGAAGGAAGAAAAAGTTTACATGGGTGAAGTTCCGCTCATGACGCCGTCCGGCAGTTTTGTCATTAACGGTGCGGAACGTGTCATCGTTAGCCAGCTCCATCGCTCACCTGGTATTTGTTTTGAATCGAGTATTCATACTTCCGGTAAAGTGTTGTACGGCTTCCGCATCATCCCTGACCGCGGTACGTGGCTCGAATGTCAGTTCGACCAGAACGATTTGCTTAACGTCTACCTCGACCGCCGTCATCGTCGCCGGAAATTCCTCGTCACGACCTTCCTGCGAACGCTTGGCTACGGCAGTGACGAAGACATTCTCAAGCTTTTCTATCAGATCGAAGATGTGAAGTTGAAAGACTTTACAGTCGGTGAAGAAGAAAGTACGAAAGTTCTTGTTGCCGACATTATGGACAAGGAAAAAGGCGTGGTTGTCGCGCGCGCTTTCGAGCCATTGACCAAAAACATCTGTCGGCAACTCCACGAACTCGGGATTGAAAAAATCAAGATCGTGGATACCGCCATTGATGATGGCGTCATTATTAAGTGTCTCAAAAAAGATCCGTGCAAGAATACTGAAGAAGCGCTCAAGGACATTTACCGGCGGTTGCGCCCCGGCGATCCGCCCACTGTGGCGAATGCAAACGCGCTGATTAAGCGATTGTTTTTTGATGCGCGACGGTACGACCTCGGTCGCGTCGGCCGGTACAAGATTAACCAGAAGCTGAATCGGAATGTTGACCTCGAAAACCGGATTCTTGAAAAAGAAGATTTGATTGAAGCGATCCGTTACGTTGCAAATCTGCGTAAGGGTGAAGGCTCGGTGGATGACATTGATCATCTGGGTAGCCGCCGGTTGCGGGCGGTTGGCGAATTGCTTGCCAACCAGTGCCGGGTTGGCCTCGCGCGCACGGAACGTGTCGTCAAGGAACGCATGACACTTTTCGACGTGACGACCAACGCCATGACGCCACAGGCGCTCGTTAACCCGAAGGCGCTCTCAGCGGTCATTCGTGATTTCTTTGGTCGCAGTCAACTCAGCCAGTTCATGGATCAGACGAATCCGCTCAGTGAAATGACCCACAAGCGGCGGCTTTCCGCACTTGGGCCGGGCGGCCTCTCGCGGGATCGGGCCGGCTTTGAAGTTCGCGACGTCCATCCGTCGCACTACGGTCGTATCTGCCCGATTGAAACACCTGAAGGTCCGAATATCGGTTTGATCAGCGCGATGTCAATTTATTGTCGGATCAACGAATTCGGATTCATCGAGACACCTTACCGGAAAGTCAAGGATGGCCGGGTTACTGAGCAGATTGATTATCTAACCGCCGATCAAGAAGAGAACTATGTCGTTGCACAGGCAAATATCGTCATCGACGCGCGTGGTAATTTCCAAACGGCAAAAGCATCGTGCCGGTATAAGACAGACTTCATCGAAGTTGAGCCAGCGCGTGTACATTATATGGACGTGTCGCCGAAGCAGTTGGTGTCGGTGGCGGCCGGTTTGATTCCGTTCCTCGAACACGACGACGCCAATCGTGCGTTGATGGGTTCAAACATGCAACGCCAGGCAGTGCCGTTGCTGGTTAGCGAAGCGCCATTTGTCGGCACCGGCCTCGAAGGTCGCATTGCGCGGGATTCGAAAGTTTGTATTCTTGCAGAGGAAGCCGGTGTTGTTGCGTCGGTCACGGCACAACGAATTGTAATTACGAAAAATGGTGAGATGCCAGACGGCAAGCGCAAGCTAGTCACGGATCCGGAGAATCACCTTTGGGTTTACGAACTACGTAAATTCATGCGATCCAATGCCGGCACCTGTTTCAACCAGAAACCGATTGTCGCACTTGGCGAAAAAATCAAAAAAGGCCAAGTGTTAGCCGACGGTCCGGCCTGCGAAGGCGGCGAACTTGCCCTCGGACGTAATGTGCTCGTCGCGTTCATGCCGTGGTGCGGCTATAACTTTGAAGACGCCATTCTTGTCAACGAGAAGCTCGTCAAAGAAGACACCTACACTTCGATTCACATCGAAGAGTATGAGTGTGGTGCGCGCGACACGAAGCTAGGTCCCGAAGAAATTACACGCGACATACCGAACGTCGGCGAAGAGGCCTTGAAAAATCTTGGCCACGACGGCGTGATCCGCATCGGTGCGGAAGTTAAGCCTGGCGAAATCCTTGTCGGTAAAATAACGCCGAAAGGTGAGACCGAACTCGCACCCGAAGAACGATTACTTCGCGCAATTTTCGGCGAAAAGGCTGCGGATGTAAAAGATACTTCGCTACGCGTGCCATCCGGTACCTATGGAATTGTGATGGACGTGAAGGTTTCGTCACGGAATGAGTTGACCAAACCGAAATTCACCCAGACAGAACTGCGCCGGCAACGTAAGTCGATTGAAGAAGATTATAAGACTAAATCTACGGAACTCCGTGAAGAATTGACCGATAAGTTGTCGAACATTCTACTCGGCGAAAAAATTCCGCTTGATGTGGTCAATAGTGAGACCGGAGAAATTATTATTCCGGCCAATCGCAAAATCACGAAGACGCTACTCCGCAAGCTTGCGGGTGTGTACGACAGGGTTGAAATCGATCCGTCACCAATTCGGATTAAGATTCGTGAGATCATTGGCGAGTTTGAGCACCGCTTCAGCGAGATGGAGTTGGAGCATGACCGGAAAACAGAGCAGATTGAATCCGGTGAAGATGTCGAGCCTGGGATTATTAAGCAAGTGAAAGTTTACGTCGCAAGCAAACGCAAGTTGGGCGTCGGCGACAAGATGGCTGGTCGGCATGGTAACAAAGGTGTTATCGCTAAAATCTTGGCCGAAGAAGATATGCCGTTCCTTATCGACGGTCAGCCGGTTGACATCGTGTTGAATCCGCTCGGCGTGCCGAGTCGTATGAATGTCGGTCAGGTTTTGGAGACGCATCTCGGTGTGGCGGCGAAGGCGCTTGGTTTTAACTTCACGTCGCCGGTCTTCGACGGCGTGACGGAAAAAGAAATCAAAGACATGCTTCATGACACAAAGAAGCTGCCCGGCTTCGAGTGGGTTACGATGCACGGCAAGACGCGTCTTTATGATGGACGGACCGGCGAGACGTTTGATCAGGAAGTAGTGGTTGGATACATTTACCTGCTCAAGCTACACCACTTGGTAGCCGACAAGATTCACGCACGTGCGGTTGGGCCGTACTCACTGGTCACGCAACAACCGCTCGGCGGTAAGGCGCAATATGGCGGCCAGCGCTTTGGCGAAATGGAAGTCTGGGCGATGGAAGCCTATGGCGCAGCATATGCGTTGCAGGAATTGCTCACCGTTAAGTCTGACGATGTGCAAGGACGCACGCGGATTTACGAATCTATTGTCAAAGGTGAAAACACACTGGAAGCCGGTACACCAGAATCGTTTAACGTGTTAATGAAGGAAATGCAAAGTTTGTGCCTCGACGTTCGCGTCGGGAAGAGCGGAGGCGACAAGTAATCCATGAGCACCACACCCAAAACTACTGCTGCGACAATTCCTTCCACGGCAGCTGCCACAGCTGCTGCACGTGCGGCACTCGGATTAGAAAAGACAGAAGCGTTTGACCGTGTTAGTATTGGCGTAGCAGCGCCGGACGTGATTCGTTCATGGTCGCACGGCGAAGCGAAAAACCCGGAGACAATCAATTACCGGACCTTCAAACCAGAGAAAGGCGGCTTGTTCTGTGAGCGCATCTTCGGACCGGTTCGCGACTGGGAATGTAATTGCGGTAAGTACAAACGCATCAAGCATCGTGGTGTTATTTGTGATCGTTGCGGCGTTGAAGTCACATTGGCGCGTGTGCGCCGTGAACGCATGGGCCATATCGAGTTGGCGGTGCCGGTCAGCCATATTTGGTTTTTTAAGGCGATGCCGTCCCGGATGGGTTTAATGCTTGATTTGACAGCGCGCGAACTTGAACGCGTGTTGTATTACGAAGATTACATTGTCATTGACGAAGGTAAGACGCCGTTGAAGGCGAAGCAATTGCTTACCGAGATGGAATATCGGGAAGCGCGCGAACAATACGGCGATGGGTTTGTCGCGAAGATGGGTGCGGAGGCAGTTAAAGATTTGTTAGCACGCATTGACTTGCGCAAGACCACGCGCGAGTTGGAACACCAACTTGACACAACCAAAAGCAAACAGATCAAGAAAAAGGTCGCCAAGCGCTTAAAGATCGCCAAGGCCTTTCTTGCTTCGAAGATGCGACCGGAGTGGCTGGTCCTCGAGGTGTTGCCGGTAATTCCGCCGGACTTGAGACCACTCGTACCGCTCGAAGGTGGCCGGTTTGCCACCAGTGATCTCAACGATCTTTACCGGCGCGTCATTAACCGGAATAACCGGTTGAAAAATCTGCTGCAACTTCGCACGCCGGATGTGATTATCCGCAACGAAAAACGGATGCTTCAGGAAGCCGTGGATGCGCTCTTGGATAATGGTCGGCACGGCCGGCCGGTTACCGGCGCGGGTAGCCGGTCGCTCAAGTCGCTCGCCGACATGCTTAAGGGCAAGCAAGGCCGTTTCCGCCAAAATCTGCTCGGTAAACGCGTGGATTATTCAGGCCGTTCGGTCATTGTAATCGGGCCAGAATTGAAGCTGAACCAGTGCGGTCTGCCGAAAAAGATGGCGCTTGTGTTGTTCGAGCCATTCATAATTCGCCGGTTGCGGGAAATGGGTTTGGTTCACACGATTCGCTCTGCCAAGAAGCTCATTGAACGGCAGGCGCCGGAAGTGTGGGATATTTTAGAAGAAGTCACGAAAGGGCATCCGGTCATGCTCAATCGTGCGCCGACTTTGCACCGGCTCTCGATTCAAGCATTCGAGCCGCAACTCATCGAAGGCGAAGCGATTCGTATTCATCCGCTGGTTTGTACCGCGTACAACGCCGACTTTGATGGCGATCAGATGGCCGTGCATGTGCCGTTGTCGATCGAAGCGCAGATGGAAGCGCGGATGTTGATGCTGGCCACGAATAACATCTTTTCACCATCATCCGGCAAGCCGGTTATGACACCAACGCAAGATATTGCATTGGGTGTGTACTATCTTACAAATCCCGGCAAGGACAAATTACCGGAAGGTTTCCGTCCGAAACTTTTCACCGGTGCAGATGAAGTATTTTTCGTGCGTGATGAAAACGACGTAAAGATTCACGAGAAGATCCGTCTGAAGAATCCAGATTACGGTCGCAAGACGGTATACGGCGATCCAGCCGCAAAAGTGATCGAGACAACAGTCGGGCGAGTTTTGTTCAACGAAATCTGGCCGGCGGAGCTCGGGTTCCATAATAAGACTGTGAATAAAACCACGCTTGGCGAAATCATCTGGCAGTGTTACCGGACTGTCGGACACAGCCCGACCGTCGAAGTACTTGATAAGTTAAAGGCGCTCGGTTTCGAAAGTGCAACACGTGCCGGTATCTCCATCGGTATTGACGACATGATTGTGCCGAAAGAAAAAGACCAAGTCATTCACGAGTCACATAAAGAGGTTGGCGAAGTCGAGAAACAATACCGGCGCGGCGTCATTACTGATGGCGAACGGTATAATAAAATTATTGATATCTGGACGCACGCAACCGACCGGATTTCGTCCAGTATGTACAGTGCAATGGAGCACAACAACGGCAAAGCCGAGTTGAACCCCGTGTTCATGATGGTGGATTCCAAGGCTCGTGGCTCCAAGCAACAGATTCGTCAATTAGCCGGCATGCGCGGCTTGATGGCGAAGCCTTCTGGCGAAATCATTGAGCGGCCGATTCTGTCGAACTTCCGTGAAGGATTGACAGTACTCGAATATTTCATCTCGACGCACGGCGCGCGCAAAGGCTTGGCTGACACGGCGCTTAAGACTGCAGATTCCGGTTACATGACACGGAAACTGGTGGATGTGGCGCAAGATGTGATCATTCTCGAAGAAGATTGCGGAACGGTGAATGGTATTTTCGTCAAGCCGATTTTCGAAGGTGAAGACGAAATTGTAAAGCTCAACGAACGCATTGTTGGGCGCGTCGCGGCGGAAGACATCACTGATCCGGTCTCGAAGAAGAAAATTGTAAAAGCTAACACCGAGATTGATGAAGCTGCGGCGGATGCGGTTAGCAAGCTCGGTTTGGAGCGCATCAAGATTCGTTCCGTGCTGACATGCGAGTCGCGCCGGGGCGTCTGTGCAATTTGTTACGGTCGCAATCTGGCTACCGGTGCGCCGGTGAAGATTGGGCAGGCTGTCGGCATCATTGCTGCTCAGTCCATTGGTGAACCAGGCACACAGTTAACGATGCGGACGTTCCATATCGGCGGCACGGCGAGCCAGGTGTTTAAACAGCCGCAAATCAAAGCTAAAAATGACGGCATAGTTCGGTATCAGGATTTGCGCGCAGTCAAACGGACGGAAGGTAACTGGGTTGTTCTGAATAAGAATGGTCAGGTCGCCATTTTCAACGCCGAAGGACGGGAACTCGAACGCTATACAGTAGTGGTTGGTGCGGAAATTACAGTCGCTGATGGTGGGCAAGTCAAGAAGGGCGACATCTTTGTCCAGTGGGATCCGTACAACGTCCCAGTCTTGTCGGAGGTTGCCGGCACGGTTAAGTTTAATGACTTGATCGAAGGCATCACAGTTAAACGCGAATTGGATGAAGCAACCGGCCTGATGGGCACGATGGTCATCGAACACAAAGAAGACCTACACCCACAGATCAACGTAATCAATGATGCCGGCGAAGTGCTTGCGTTCTACGGCATCCCGGCTGGTGCGCACATCATCGTCGAAGAGCGCAGCAAGATTCAAGCTGGTGGACTGCTTGCCAAAACGCCGCGAAAAGTTTTCAAGACCAAAGATATCACTGGCGGTCTGCCGCGGGTGGCGGAGTTGTTCGAAGCGCGCCGGCCGAAAGATGCGGCTGAGATCGCGAAGATTGACGGCATCGTAGATTTTGCCGGGACAGTGCGCGGTAAGCGACGGATCTTGGTCAAGGATCCGAAGAGCGGCGCCGAAGAAGAACATTTGATTCCGATTTCGAAACATATCATCGTGTTCCGTGGCGACTCTGTGAAGAAGGGGCAACAACTGACGGAAGGTCCGGTTGTGCCGCACGAAATTCTAGAAGTTTGCGGACCGCAGGATTTACAGGAATACCTCGTCAATGAAGTACAGGAGGTGTACCGGTTGCAAGGCGTTGAGATCAACGACAAGCATATCGAGATTATTGTGCGCCAGATGTTGCGTAAGATTCGTATCGTCGATCCTGGTGACACACAATTTCTTTGGGGTGATCAAGTCGACAAGATTATCTTTGAAGAAGAAAACAAGCGTGTCGCAGAGGCTGGTGGTAAACCGGCGGAAGCCCAACCAGTTTTGCTGGGCATTACGAAGGCGTCACTGGAAACAGAGTCGTTCATCAGTGCCGCATCGTTCCAAGACACGACGCGCGTGCTGACCGAGGCGGCGACGCATGGGCGCGTTGATACGTTGCGCGGGTTCAAAGAAAACGTGATCATGGGCCATTTGATTCCGGCCGGCACAGGTTACATGAAGCACCGGAATTTGCAGGTGGTTGCGCTTGGTGAACCAGTTGAACAACCGCTCGCGGAGCTGCCAGCTGAAGCCCCAACAGAAGTTGCTGAATAGCCGGATAGAAATAATAAGAAAAATGCTTGCGTAACAGAATGCAGCCTGATAAAGTTTTAATTCTCTTGCGCAGAAATGTGCGGAAGTAATTTTATACAATGCCGACTATTAATCAATTAATTCGCAGCGGTCGTTCCCGTCTCCGGGCGCGGTCCAAATCACCGGCTCTACACGGGTGCCCGCAACGCCGTGGCGTTTGCCTGCAAGTGATGACGCGCACGCCAAAGAAGCCAAACTCAGCGCTACGCAAAGTTGCCAAGGTTCGCCTGACTAATGGAACGGAAGTGATCGCGTACATTCCGGATGAAGGTCACAATTTGCAAGAGCACTCGATTGTGCTCGTGCGTGGCGGGCGTGTGAAAGATTTGCCTGGTGTGCGTTATCACATTGTGCGTGGCACACTCGACGCGATGGGCGTGGAAAAACGCCGGCGCAGCCGCAGTAAGTACGGAGTGAAACGTCCGAAGGAGGCCGCGGCCAAGCCGGCGGCAAAATAATTTAGATGCGTAGACACCGATCAGAGCGAAGAGTCCGTGCAAGCGATCCGCGGTTTAACAGCCAATTAATCACGCGGATGATCAACACCGTTATGCGCGGTGGTAAGAAATCTGTTGCCGAACGTGTGGTGTATGGTGCGTTTGACCGAATTGCGGAAAAGCTTAAAGATAAGAATCCGATCGAAGTTCTCCAAGCTGCGATGGATAATGTTAAGCCGAAGCTGGAAGTCAAATCACGGCGTGTTGGTGGTGCAAATTATCAGGTGCCGGTGGAAGTAACTGCTGACCGGCAAGAAGCGTTAGCATTGCGATGGATGATTGATTATGCAAAGGGTCGCAAGGCGACTGGCATGACCACTGCACTTGCGGCTGAAATTATGGATGCGGCCAACAACACCGGCAATGCTGTCAAGAAACGCGAAGACATGCACAAGATGGCACAGGCCAACCGGGCCTTTGCACATTACCGCTGGTAGTCCTGAAGTAAAATCACAGAGAATAGTTCATCGGGAATAACTTTCGTTAGAAATAAAATGGTAGATGTAGCTCAACAATCGAAAATGCAGACGCCAAAGTCGCGGTCCGACGTGAAGCGCCAAGTGACGCTCGAGCGGACACGCAACATTGGTATCTGTGCGCACATCGACGCCGGTAAGACGACGACGACCGAACGCATTCTTTACTACACCGGCAAAGTTTATAAAATTGGCGAAGTTCACGAAGGCACTGCGACCATGGACTGGATGGAGCAGGAACAAGAGCGTGGGATTACGATTACCAGTGCTGCCACGACCTGCTTCTGGAACGAAAACCGAATTAACATCATTGATACTCCAGGGCATGTCGACTTCACGGTTGAAGTCGAACGTAGTTTGCGTGTGCTGGACGGCGCCTGTGCTGTGTTCTGTGCTGTCGGCGGTGTGGAACCACAATCTGAAACAGTTTGGCGGCAGGCGAACAAGTACAAAGTGCCGCGAATCGCTTTCGTTAACAAAATGGACCGGACCGGTGCCGATTTTGAGGCAGCCGTTTCACAAATGCGAGACCGGCTTGCGGCTAACGCAGTTCCGATTCAATTGCCGATTGGCAAAGAAGCCGGCTTCAAAGGTCTTGTTGATCTCGTTCAAATGAAAGCTTTCATTTGGTCGGGTGAAGAACTTGGTGCGCAATTTGACGTGACCGACATCCCAGCCGATTTGATGGAGTATGCGAAAGCCGCCCACACAAAACTCGTTGAGGCAGTTGCTGACAAGGATGAAGAGACTGGGAATCTTTATCTCGAAGGCAAAGAAATTTCCCTCGCACAGTTGAAAGCCGGACTACGCCGCCTTGTTATTAAGAATGAACTCGTGCCTGTGGTTTGTGGTTCGGCATTTAAGAACAAGGGCGTGCAGCCGTTGCTTGATGCCGTTGTGGATTACCTGCCATCACCTGTGGATATTCCGGATGTTTCCGGAATGAACCCAGACAGCAAGGTGCCAGAAACCCGGCCGGCTGACGATAATGCGAAATTCAGCGCGCTCGCGTTCAAAATCTGGACCGACCCATACGCTGGTAAATTGATTTTCTTCCGAGTGTATTCGGGTAAGGCGACCAAGGGCATGACGGTGTACAATCCGCGTAATAACAAACGCGAACGCATTGGCCGGTTGCTGGAAATGCACGCCAATCACCGGCAAGAGATCGAGACGGTTTATTCAGGTGATATTGGTGCGCTTGTCGGGCTGAAAAACATCACGACCGGCGACACGATCTGTGACGAAGACCAAACGATTTTGCTTGAATCGATTACTTTCCCTGAGCCAGTCATTTCGATGGCGATCGAGCCGAACACCAAGGCTGATCGCGAAAAAATGTCAACCGCGCTACAGCGGCTTGCTGATGAAGACCCGACGTTCCGCCTTACCAGTAATCCAGAAACTGGTCAGACTATCATTTCTGGGATGGGCGAGCTGCATCTTGATATCATCAAAGATCGGATGTTTCGTGAATTTAATGTTGGAGCTACCGCCGGCCGCCCACAGGTAGCTTACCGGGAAACAATCACTAAGTCAGCGGAAGGCGAAGGAAAGTTTATTCGTCAATCCGGCGGACGCGGTCAGTACGGGCATGCATGTATCACGATTGCGCGTGGTGAAAAAGGCTCAGGCGTTGTCGTCGAAGATGAAACCGTCGGCGGCTCGATTCCTCGCGAGTATATTGGGGCGGTTGAAGACGGCATTATTGAAGCGGCCCAGACGGGTGTTCTTGGCGGCTATCCGATGGTGGATGTGTATGTTGAAATTGTTGACGGCACTTTTCATGAAGTGGATAGCTCCGAAATCGCGTTCAAAATGGCGGGAATTTTCGCATTCAAGGACGCCTGCCGGAAGGCTGGAGCGATCATGCTCGAGCCAATCATGAGTGTTGAAGTTATCACGCCCGAGGAGCACATGGGTGATGTTATTGGCGACTTGAACAGCCGTCGCGGTAAAATCAGCCACATTGAATCGCGTGCGAACTCAACCATCGTGCATGCGACAGTGGCGCTGGCTGAAATGTTTGGTTATGCGACCGGGTTACGGTCGTTGACGAAGGGGCGCGCAAGTTACTCAATGGAGCCGGCCGCATTTGAGAAGGTGCCGGAAAATATTCTCGCAGCAATTTTGGATAAGAAAACCGGCGACAAAGCCGTTCAGGCGCAGAAGAAATGAATAATCAACGCATCAGAATTCGACTCAAAGGTTACGATCATCGGCTGCTCGACCAGTCGGCGCACGAGATCGTTGAAACCGCCAAGCGCACTGGCGCCAAGGTTGCCGGCCCGATTCCGTTGCCGACCGATATTTGGCGGCACACGGTCAATCGTTCTCCGCATGCGGACAAGAAGTCCATGGAGTCGTTTGAAATGCGGACGCATAAACGGTTGCTCGACATTATTGACCCGACCGCAAAGACGGTGGACGAATTAAAGAAACTAAACCTGCCGGCAGGCGTGGACATTACAATTAAGATTTAGTCATGGAACTTCTCGGCAAAAAATTAGGAATGACGCAGCTGTTCGACGCAAAGGGCAACCTCGTCGGCGTAACTGCTATCGAAGTCGGTCCGTGTACGGTCTTGCAAAAGAAGTCAACAGAGAAAGACGGTTACCATGCTGTCCAACTCGGGTTTGGCGAACGCAAGCCCAGCCGCGCGACGAAAGCGCTCATCGGCCATTGCAAAAAAGCCAATGCTGCGCCGGCGAAAGCGATTCGAGAGTACCGGACTGTAGCACCAGTTGCCTTCAACGTTGGCGACAAGATTACGGTAAAAGAATTTCAACCTGGCCAGTTTGTGGACGTCATTGGTACTAGCAAAGGTAAAGGTTTCCAAGGTGTTGTGAAGCGCTATAAGTTTGCCGGCGGCCCGGCGAGTCATGGTCAGAAGGGTTGGTTCCGCCGGCCCGGCGCAATTGGCGAACGCTTGTTTCCAGGCCGCGTGTTTCGTGGTCAGCGGATGCCGGGACACATGGGTAATACGCAAATCACTACGCAAAATCTGCGCGTAATTCAAGTCCGGGAAGCCGATAATCTGTTGTTGATCGAAGGCGCAGTGCCAGGTCCGCGAGGTGCGGTCGTTGTTATCCGGCACGCAAAGAAGAAGAGCCAATGAAGATTTCTGTTATTAACACAGCAGGGGCAGCCGCCGGCGAAATTGAAGTCGCCGACGAGATGATCATCACGACCGGCAAGGGGACGCAAGCTGTTCACGATGCGGTTGTGGCATTTCGGGCAAATCAACGTCTCGGTACGCACCAGACCAAGATGATTGGCGACGTTGCCGGCAGCGGCAAGAAGCCTTGGAAACAAAAAGGCACTGGACGTGCACGGGCGGGGTCATTCGCATCGCCAATTTGGCGGGGTGGTGGTATTGCCCACGGGCCGCATCCACGTGATTACTCGTTGAAGATCACCAAGAAAACCAAGACACTTGCGTTGCGCAAGGTTCTCAGCGACCGGCTCCTAGCTGGTGAATTGGTGATCGTGGACGAATTGAAGTTGACTGGACCGAAGACAAAAGACTTTATTGGTTTACTCAGCAAAGTTGCGGCACCGAAGGGTTTGACCTTGGTGATAACCGATGTTGTGGAAAAGAATTTGAAATTGGCGTCGGGCAACGTGCCAACGGTGCAAGTCGAACTGGCAGACTCAGTCAATACATACGAGTTACTGCGCTTTGATAAAATTGTGGTGACCAAGGCCGGTTTTGCGAAGCTGACGGCGCGGGTGGGCAAGTAATGAAAAATCCATACGATGTCATCAAGACCGTGCGCGTGACTGAAAAGGGCACAGCACAGACGGAAAAGCACAACCGATATCAAGTGGTTGTGGAGAAGCACGCGAACAAACTCGACATTAAGCACGCCGTCGAAAAGGCGTTCAAGGTGAAAGTGGTTCGTGTCAACACGCTGCACGTTCGCGGCAAAGCACGCCGGCAACGCACGGCACAGGCCGGGACTTCGCCGGCATGGAAAAAAGCAGTCGTCACGCTCAAGGCTGGCGACAAAATTGAACTTACGTAATTGCCATGGGCCTTAAATCTTTCAGACCATTAACCTCTTCGCTCCGCGGGACAGTATTGTCCGACTTTGCGGAGTTAACGAAGCACACACCAGAAAAATCGCTGACGGTCGCGAAGCGACGAACTGGCGGTCGCAATAATCTCGGGCGGATGACCGCGCGCGGTATTGGCGGTGGGCACAAGCAACGGTATCGGATCATTGATTTCAAGCGCGACAAAATTGGCATACCGGCAATCGTCGAGGGAATTGAGTACGATCCAAATCGGACAGCCCGGATTGCGTTGTTGAAATATCAAGACGGTGAGAAGCGTTACATCATCGCGCCAATTGATTTGAAAGTGGGCGTGACAGTGATGAGTGGGCCAACCGCGGAGTTGGCGAGCGGTAATTCGTTGCCGTTGCGAAAAATTTTGCCTGGGATGCCGATTCACAATATTGAATTGCATCACGGACGTGGTGGCCAACTTTGCCGGAGTGCGGCGATGGCGTCACTGATTATGGCCATCGAAGGCGATTACGCGCTGGTGAAATTGCCGTCAGGCGAGTTGCGGAAAATTCATGCGGACTGCTACGCGACAATTGGTCAAGTTGGCAATCCTGACAACATGAATATTATGCTCGGCAAGGCCGGCCGGAGTCGCTGGCTTGGCATTCGTGGAATTAGCCGCGGCATGTGCCGCAATCCGGTTGACCACCCAATGGGTGGCGGTCAAGGAAAGAGCAAAGGCGGTGGCGGCTGGCACCATCCGTGCTCGCCGTGGGGCAAGCTTGCCAAAGGCGGCAAGTCGCGCCGGAAGAAGAAATACTCGAACGCATTTATCGTGGAGCGTAGGAAGAAATAATGGGACGTTCCCTAAAAAAAGGCCCGTTTGTTGATGACCACCTGATGGCCAAGGTGGAGAAGATGTTGACCAGCGAGAAGAAGCCGATCAAGACATGGTCGCGCCGGTCAATGATTATGCCAGAGTTTGTTGGGCATACATTTTTAGTGCATAACGGTAAGAATCACATGCCAGTGTTTGTGACTGAAAACATGGTTGGTCACCGGCTTGGTGAATTCGCACCGACGCGAACATTTAAGGCGCACGGAGCGCATACGGAGAAGGCGGTCGCCAAGTAAGGTGACCGGTAGACGTGCGACGCGTGCCGGGATGTAGTTGGTTGGTTAGAGTTGTTTTGTTCTTTGTAGTGCTTGGTTCAATCCAAGCCGATGATGAGTCACTGCGAAAGGCGCTGGATCAACTCAGTGGGAGTTATGCCGATGCGCAGCAACGATTGCATGACCGTGAAGCAGCGTTACGGGCATTAACGGAGAACTTAGCGATTGTTCGGACGGAAAGTGAGCTGTTCCAGAAGCTTTGGACGGAAGCGCAAATGCGGGCGCAGACGTTAGGGGCGAACCTGACAGACTCAGATGTGGTGGCAACGCACCGGCAGTTGGTCGAGACGTTGCGCAAGTTGTATGTGGCGGACATTGACCGGCAAAGGCTGTTAGAGTTGCTAAAGCGAATAGTGACAGGTATCGAGTCCAATCAGGATGTTGCCGGTGAAATTGCAGCGACTAAGCGATTGCTGGCAGAAAAGTCAGGAAGTGGTGCGGCTACGGCAAGTAACTCGATGCTGGCGGCGGCACAAGTTTTGGAAGTAAATCCGAAACTACGGTTGGTGGTGCTCGATGTTGGTGCGCAACAGGGCGCACGGATCGGAATGCCGTTGATAATTTTACGTGGTGACCGGGTGGTCGCCGAGTTGCGGATTGTGGAAGTGCGCCAGAGGATTTGTGGCGCGTTGATTGAAAAAGTGATGAATAACGTCACGTTGAAGGCGGGTGAAACCGCACAGGTGACGAAGGGTTAGACAATTTTATGGATGTGTTAGCGACAACTAAATATGCGCGAATGAGCCCCGCCAAAGTTGGCGAGGTGACGCGAATGATTCACGGCAAGCGTGCCGCAGAGGCACTGGAATTGTTGCGGGTAATCCCGCGAAAATCGGCGCGAATGATTGAGAAGACGTTGAAGTCGGCCATCGCCAATGCGACGAACAATGCGAAGCTTGCGGCGGATGTGTTAGTTGTCAAGGAAGCGGTAGCCAATGAAGGACCGCGCTTGAAACGGTTTCAGCCGAAAGCGCGCGGGAGCGCGGGACCGATCATCAAGCGGTTGAGTCACATTCGGATCGTGTTGACGGACGGGCAATAAATTATGGGACAAAAAGTTAATCCGATTGGTTTTCGTGTGTCAGTCACAAAGGACTGGCTATCGAAGTGGTATGCCGACAAGAAGGACTACGCGCCGCTTTTGCTGGAAGACATCAAGATTCGCGACATTGTGAAAAAGAAGTTGGCGGCGGCCGCTGTGCCGAAGATTACCATTGAGCGTTATGCCAACCGGGCTCGCATTACGATTTTTACTGCTCGACCTGGGATTGTGATTGGCCGGAAGGGCTCAGAAATTGACAAGCTGAAGGAAGAGCTTGGCAAGATGACCGGTAAAGAAATTTACGTAGATATCGTTGAAGTAAAACAACCGGAAACCGATGCACAGCTTGTTGCCGAAAACATCTCATTGCAACTCGAACGCCGGATTAGTTTTCGCCGCGCGATGAAGAAGTCAGTGCAGACGGCAATGGATTTCGGAGCGCAAGGCATTAAGGTTGCCTGCGGTGGCCGGCTCGGTGGATCGGAAATTGCGCGGCACGAGAAATATCGCGTCGGTAAGATTCCGTTACACACGTTGCGTGCGGATATTGATTATGGTTTTGCCGAAGCCCAGACAGTATACGGCAAAATCGGCGTGAAAGTCTGGATTTGTAAGGGCGAGCGCGCCCGCAAGGAACCGCTACCGGTTGCTAAGCCAGTGGCTCCACCGGCAACAACAACGCCGGCAGCCTAGGAGATATTTGTTATGCCACTGATGCCAGCCAGAGTGAAGCACCGCAAACAGCAACGAGGCAATCGTGCCGGAATTGCTTGGCGCGGGACAGAAGTGTCATTTGGAGAATTTGGATTACAGGCGCTAGATCGTGCTTGGTTGACGGCGGTGCAGATCGAGGCCTGCCGCGTTACATTGTCGCGTAATATGAAACGCCGCGGCAAGCTTTGGATCCGTATTTTTCCGGATAAACCGTATACGAAGCGCCCGCCAGAAACACGAATGGGCCATGGTAAGGGGAATGTCGAAGGCTGGGTGGCTGTTGTTCGCCCCGGCAACGTGTTGTTTGAGATGGGCGGTGTGACCGAAGTGCTGGCGCAGGATTCGTTCCGGCTGGCGGCAGCAAAGTTGCCAATCAAGACTCGATTTGTGAAGAGACGCTAAATGAAATCGAAGGAAATTCGTGAATTAACCGATGTGGAAGCGCAGGCGAAACTGCGTGACCTGCGGCAGGAACTGTTCAACCTGCGGCTGCAACAGCAGACCGCCCGGTTGGAGCGGCCGAGTCGGCTGCGCGATGTTCGCCGGGATGCTGCGCGTATCGAAACCATTTTACGCGAACGCCAGTTGAAGGCGGTCGCAATCAAGTCAGAGAATTGAACATGGCCGAGCCAACCCAAACTATCGTGCAGAATAAAGAGCTTGTCGGTGAAGTCGTTAGCGACAAGATGAACAAGACCATTGTCGTCAGGGTTTCCCGGCGCGTGCGTCATCCTAAGTATCACAAGATCATTACCAAGCATAAAAAGTTTTACGCGCATGATGAGAAGGATGAGGCCGGTATCGGCGACCGTGTGCGCATCGTCGAATCACGACCGTTGAGCAAGTTGAAACGCTGGACGCTAGCAGAGATTGTGGCCAAAGCGGAAACGGTCGAGAAGGTGGAAGCATGATTCAGATTCGTACCCATTTAGATGTCGCCGACAATACCGGCGCGCGGTTAGCTTGGGCGATCGGCGTCTTGGGCCACCAGAAGCGGTATGCGCGTATCGGTGACATCATCAAGGCGCACATCAAAGAAGCGGCGCCGGATGGCACGGTGAAAAAGGGTGAAGTCGTCACCTGTGTCGTCGTGCGCACGAAGTCGGCGCTGCGGCGGTCGGACGGTTCGTATGTGCGATTTGACAGCAATGCGGTGGTGATTATTGACGACCAACTCAACCCGAAGGGCACACGTATTTTCGGACCGGTCGCACGCGAATTGCGCGACAAAAACTTTAGCAAGATTATTTCGCTGGCGCCTGAGGTGTTGTAATAATGAATACGCTACACATCAAAAAGAATGACTTGGTTGTCGTCCTTTCCGGTGCAGACAAAGGCAAGGCCGGTAAGGTGCTCGTAACACTGCCGGCGACTCGACGGGTGGTGGTCGAGGGCATCAATGTGATGAAGAAAGCGATTCGCAAATCGCAGGATAATCCAAAGGGCGGGATCATTACGAAGGAATTTCCAATTGCCTCGGCCCGGGTCATGTTGCAGGAAAAATTTGAGCTGCGCAAGAAGAAGCGCGGCGTGCCGGTTACTAGTGCGGCAAACGATTAATACGGCTTATGTCACAACTTCAGGAAAATTATAACAAGAATATCGTCGAGCAGCTCATGAAGGGCGGCAAGTACGCCAACCGGATGCAAGTCCCGAAGGTGGAAAAAGTTGTCATTAACATGGGCGTCAACTCCAAGCACGATAAGGATGTCATCAACGAGGCGCAGGCAGAATTGGCGACAATCACCGGCCAGAAGCCGATTGTCACGTACGCCAAGAAGAGCGTCGCGAACTTTCACGTCCGGCAAGGTATGCCGGTCGGCTGTAAGGTGACATTGCGGGGCAAGCGGATGTACGAATTTTTGGAACGGTTATTGAATGCGGCGTTGCCCCGCATTCGTGACTTCCGCGGCGTCAACCCGCGCGGGTTTGATGGGCGTGGCAGTTACACGATGGGTGTGAAGGATCAGACAATTTTCCCAGAGGTCGAGTTGGACAAAATTAAACACAATCTCGGGATGGATGTGACGATTGTGACGACGGCGAATACTGATGCTGAGGCTAAGGAGTTGCTGAAGCTGCTCGGGATGCCGTTCAGCAGTTAGAGGACGAAACGTTATGGCGAAATTAACTTGGGAACTCAAAGCGGCGGGGCCGGCGAAGTTTTCGTCGCAGAAGTATAACCGCTGCAAGAACTGTGGACGCCGGCATGCATTTATCCGGCGATTTCAAATTTGCCGGATTTGTTTCCGGGAATTAGCCAGCCAGGGCAAAATCCCCGGCGTTACAAAGGCGAGTTGGTAGGACATGAATCAGACTGATCCCATTGCCGATATGTTGACGCGGATTCGTAACGCGAACAGCGCACTCAAACCGGAAGCCGTGATGCCATTTTCCCGGATGAAAAGCGAAATCGCGAAGGTTCTCAAGCGTGAAGGTTACATTGCTGACTTTTACGTTGAGAAGCAAGAAACCGGTCCGCAACTTCTAAAAATCCAACTTAAAATTGTCGGCAAAGAACGCTCGATTGTCGGCATTAAACGCATCAGCCGTCCGGGCTTGCGTCGTTACACTGGCGCGCAGGAAGTGCCGCGTGTACTTGGCGGGATGGGCATTTCGATTGTCACGACCTCAAAAGGCGTGATGACCGGCCACGAGGCTAAAAAGGCAAACCTCGGCGGCGAAATTTTAGCATACGTTTGGTGAGCTATGTCACGCATTGGCAAACAACCAGTTTTAATACCAGCCAAAACCAAAGTCGCCGTTAGCGGTCAATTGGTTTCGGTTGAAGGTCCGAAGGGCAAACTCGAATTCAACGTCCCGGCTCCAATCACGGTCGCGGTCAAAGGCAGTGAGGTTATTGCATCCACGAAGCAGCTTGATCGGACCGGTAAATCACGCTGGGGCCTCACGCGTAGTTTGATTGCGAACATGGTCAAAGGCGTCAACGACGGCTACTCGAAGCAATTGCTCGTCGAAGGCGTCGGCTTTCGGGCTGCGGTGCAAGGTGCGAGTCTGAATCTTCAACTCGGCTATTCGCATCCGATTAATTTCGAAATTCCAAAAGGCATCAAGATTACAGTGGTGGATACGGCGGATAAGAAACCGCAAATCACCATCGAAGGTGCTGACAAACAAATGGTCGGCGAAGTGGCCGCGCGGATTCGGCGGTTCTACAAGCCCGAACCGTACAAAGGTAAAGGTATCCGGTATGTCGGCGAACAGGTTCGCCGTAAGGCCGGTAAGACTGTTACCACGGCAGGCGGTTAATTCCTATGATTCCGAAAATTAAAACTGAAGCGCGACGCCGGCGACATCTCCGGTTGCGGCAGAAAATTAGTGGCACAGCGGTGCGACCGCGGATGGCCGTGTCGATGACCGGCAAGCATATTTACGTGCAGTTCATTGACGATGTGGCCGGTAAGACACTCGCTGCTGCCAGCACCATTGCTGCGGATGGCAAAGGCACGAAAGCCACTGTGGCCGGTGCAAAAACAATTGGCGCGCTTGCCGCGCAGAAGGCAAAAGAGAACAACATCACCATGGTCGTATTTGACCGAGGCGGGTTCCGGTTTCATGGCCGCGTGAAAGCGTTGGCTGATGCCGCCCGCGAAGCAGGATTAAAATTCTAGTTATGGCACCTGAAAAAAAGCCCAAGCTCGCCAAGCCCATTGCTCCGAAAACCAAGGAGGCGTCACCAGTTGCTGCCGCCGAAGAACTCGGGGTTGAACTTGAATCTCGCGAAGGCGAATTGATTGAGAAGGTCGTCTTCGTCAACCGCAGCGCCAAGGTTGTCAAAGGCGGTCGGCGATTCCATTTTAGTGCACTGGTTGTAGCCGGTAACCGGCATGGCAAAGTCGGCTGGGGATTCGGCAAAGCCAACGAAGTAGCCGATGCTATTCGCAAGGGCACCGAACAAGCCAAGAACGCATTAGTGACAATGAAATTGAAAGGCAACACGATCCCGCACGAAATCATTGGCGTCTTCGGCGGTGGTCGAGTGTTACTGCGTCCGGCATCACCTGGAACAGGTGTCATTGCCGGTGGTAGCGTGCGCGCTGTGCTCGAAGCCGTCGGTGTGCGTGACGTGCTTACGAAATCGCTCGGTTCCAGCAATGCCGTTAATGTAGTCAAGGCCACGCTTGATGCGCTTTCAAAGCTGCGGCCAAGTGATGAGATTTATCGCGTGCGCGGCATCAATAAGCCGACGCCGGCAGGAGTGAGTTAACATGACGATGCGTTTGCACAATTTGAAACCGCGACCGGGCGCCAAGCACCGCTCAAAGCGGAAAGGTCTCGGTGAGAGTTCAGGACATGGTAAAACTTCCGGTCGTGGTGGCAAAGGTCAGACTGCCCGTGCCGGTAGCGGAATCCGCTTGGGCTTTGAAGGCGGCCAGATGCCGTTGCTGCGGCGGATTCCAAAACGGGGCTTCAACAATAAAGCATTCGGTACACACCTTGCTGTCATTAACGTCGAGGCGCTCAATGCGTTTGCCGGCGGCACGACAGTCACGCCAGAAGCGCTGATAGAGCAGGGGATCCTTAAGAAATTACTTGAGGGCGTCAAGGTTCTTGGCGATGGCGAACTTACGAAGAAGTTGACGGTAAAAGCGCAACAATTCAGTGCGTCGGCTCGCGAAAAAATTACAAAGGCTGGCGGCACATGCGAAGTTTTGCCGTTGCCGGGGATTCACACGAAGGTAGTTGCCGCGAAGTAAAATGTTTTCCGCGTTCCTCAATAGTTGGAAAATACCGGAATTGCGGCGCCGAATTTTGTTCACCCTTGGCATCATCGCGTTGGCGCGTGTTGGCGCGAACATTCCATGCCCCGGTGTTGATCCATCTTCGTTGAATGAGTACATCGGGCGGATTCAGAGTCAGGTTGGCGGTAGCTTTGTTGGCTTGGCGATGCTGATGACCGGCGGTGGTTTGCAGAATTGCGCTGTCTTCGCACTTGGCGTGATGCCGTACATCAGTGGTTCGATCATCATGACATTGCTGACAGCGGTCATTCCGTCATTTGAGCGGCTCCGTCAAGAAGGTGAGTCTGGACGCGCAAAGATCATCCAATACGGCCGATATCTCACCGTGTTGATTTGTATCATCCAAGGTTTTTTCCTGGCGAAGGCGTTCGAAAATCCGGGCCGGTTGTTTCCAGGGTTTACCGGTGTGCTGGTGCGGAACCCAGGTCCTGGTTTTGAGTTTTTGACAGTATTAACTATTACCAGTGGCACGGTATTGTTGATGTGGCTTGGCGAACAAATCACCGAGCGTGGTATTGGCAATGGTGTGTCAATCATCATCACGGTTGGGATTGTTGATCGGTTGCCACGCGCGGTCATGCAGGCGTGGACGTTGTTTTCCGGGCCGGAAAGTTCATTCAATCTTTTACATGCGCTGTTGTTGTTGGTCATGGTTTTGGCGGTGGTTGCCGGCATTATCGCAGTTACGCAAGCGCAACGGAAGATACCGGTGCAGTATGCGCAGCGAATGGTTGGCCGGAAAATGCTCGGCGGTGGTCAGACTTTCATGCCATTGCGTGTGAACTATGCTGGCGTGATGCCGATTATTTTCGCGCAAGCGATTCTGTTGTTCCCGCAGAAGATTTTGTCGTTGTCAAAGCTGGCGTTTTTGCAGCAGGTTTCCCGGCAATTGACGGAAGGCGAGTTTTTATATCTGGCATTGTACGGTCTGATGATTTTGTTCTTTTCGTACTTCTGGGTGGCGACGCAGTTTAATCCATTACAGATTGCGGACGACTTGAAACGGTACGGCGGCTATGTCCCCGGCATTCGTCCCGGTAAACCGACCGCGGAATATTTGGATCATACGATGACGCGGATCACGCTGGCTGGTGCAGTGTTTCTGACGGTGATTGCGGTGATTCCGTATATTCTTTCGCACAATTTCAAGCTGCCGTATTTGACGGCGAGCTTTTTCGGCGGCACGAGCATGTTGATTACAGTCGGTGTGCTGTTGGACACGATGCGGCAGATTGAGTCGCATTTGTTTATGCGCGGGTACGACGGCTTTTTGCGCAAAGGCAAGTTGCGCGGCCGCCGGTAAGATATTTACGTGGTCGTTCATTGACAAGGCAGCTAGGACGCCGGCATGATTCCAATCAAATCGGCAAATGAGATTCAGCGAATGCGCGCAGCGTGTGCGGCGGCGGCGGATGTTTTGCATGGCGTTGCTGCGCTGGCAGTGCCAGGTTGCACAACGCAAGAGTTGAATGATGCGGCCGGTGAATTGATTGTCAGGCATCGTGGCAAAAGTCCGTTTCTTGGTTACAAGGGTTACCCTGGCAACATTTGCGTGTCGGTGAACGAGGAAGTGGTGCATGGCATACCAGGGAAACGACGGGTGCAGTACGGCGACATCGTGAGTCTGGATGTGGGAATAATTTTAGATGGCTACGTTGGCGATAATGCGACAACGGTAGCAGTCGGAGTAGTACAACCGCGGACGCAGGAGTTGTTGCGGGTAACGGAGAAGGCATTGTCCGCCGGGATTGCCAAGGCGCGTGCCGGTAACCGGGTTGGCGAAATTTCGTTTGCGGTGCAAAGCGTCGTTGAGGCGCACGGTTTTTCAGTGGTGCGTGAATTTGTTGGGCATGGCGTCGGGCGGAAGATGCATGAGGATCCGCAGATTCCAAATTTCGGACGGGCCAGTGATGGTCCGAAGTTGAAGCCGGGAATGACATTGGCAATCGAGCCGATGGTCAATGCCGGCACGTTTGAGGTTGAGATCCTCAGCGATGGGTGGACAGTGGTGACTGCGGACGGCGCGCCGAGCGCGCATTTTGAGCATACAGTATTGGTTACGGACGGAGAACCAGAGATTTTGACATGGCCAAAGAAGAAGCCATAAAAGTGGAAGGCACGGTTGTGGAGTTGTTGCCAAATACGATGTTTCGGGTAGAATTACCGAATAAACATCGCATCTTGGCACACATCTCTGGTAAGATGCGGCTGCATTTCATCCGGTTGTTGCCGGGCGACAAGGTTATGGTTGAAATGAGCCCTTATGATTTGAGCAAGGGCCGGATTACGTTCCGGCAAAAGTAGGAAGTTCGAAAAACATGAAAGTGAAACCATCAGTCAAACGATTGTGTGAACGCTGCAAAGTTGTTCGCCGCAAAGGCGTGGTGCGGATTATCTGCACCAACCCACGGCACAAACAGCGGCAAGGCTAGAGGTCTGTCCATGGCACGAATTATTGGAGTTGAAATTCCAGACGCGAAAAAAGTAGGGGTCTCGTTGCGCTATATCTACGGCATCGGGCCGACGACGGCGTTGCAAGTCTGTACGAAAGCCAACGTTGATCCGAACGTTCGCGCAAAAGATTTGAACGACGAGCAGTTGGCGCATCTGTCAACCGCGTTGCAGCAATACCGCATTGAAGGTGATCTGCGCCGGGAGATCCAGACCAACATCAAGCGCAAGATGAGCATCAATTGCTACCAAGGCACTCGCCATAAAAAGGGATTGCCGGTCCACGGTCAACGGACATCAACCAATGCGCGCACCCGCAAAGGCCCGCGCAAGACGGTCGGCGTCCAACGCGCCAAAGAAACCAAGACCGCTGCCGCTTAAGATTAATTGAGGAACCCAATGGCGAAAGACGCAAAAAAGTCCGAACAACCAAAAAATAAAGCCGAGAAGACCGCGGCCGTGGCAACACCACCGGCCGCCGAAGTCAAAACCAAGGCCCCGGCGCCCGCTGCGGAAGCGAAAGCACCAGCCGCCGCGCCGGCAACGCCCGCGGCACCCGCGGTGCCAGCGACCGCTGCCGATGTTCTTGGCGAAGGCGAAGCGGCCAAGAAGGTCGTCAAGGCCAAGCACAGCAAGAACGTCATCCAAGGCATCGCGCACATCATGGCGACGTTCAACAACACCATTGTTTCGATTACCGACGCCAAGGGTCGCGTCATTGGTTGGTCGAGCGCCGGTCGCGCTGGGTTCAAAGGTTCACGCAAAAGCACGGCCTACGCCGCGCAGCTCGCCGCGCAGGATGCCGCTCGTCAAGGCATGGCGCACGGACTCCGGGAAGTCGAAGTCTGGGTCAAAGGCCCCGGCACCGGCCGTGAATCAGCGATTCGCGCATTGCAAGCCGTCGGCTTGGATATCACGTTAATCAAGGACGTCACGCCGGTTCCGCACAATGGTTGCCGGCCGCCGAAGGCTCGGCGCGTGTAGTCAGGAGAATAATTTCACATGGCACGTTACAAAGGTCCACGCATCCGCATCAGCCGCAAGTTCGGGCAACCGATCTTCGGCCCATCAAAATATCTCGAACGCCGCGCTTATCCACCTGGCGTCCACGGCCCGAAGAAATCGCGCCGCAAGTTGAGCGATTACGCCGTTGGTCTCGCGGAGAAGCAGAAGCTCCGGTATCAGTACGGTTTGTTGGAGCGGCAATTCCGCCGGATGTTTGAAGTCGCCCGCAAGAAGCGCGGCGTGACCGGCGAGACCTTGTTGCAATTGCTCGAAACCCGGTTGGATAACGTGGTCTTCCGCGTGGGCTTTGGCAGCACGCGGGCGTTGGCGCGGCAAATCGTCAACCACGGCCACATCCGCGTGAACGGACGCAAGGTCAGCACCGCGTCGTTCATCGTCAAGCCTGGCGATGTGATTGAAGCGCGGCCGACCGCCGTGTCGCAACAACTCGTCAACCGCAGCTTGGAGTCGGCGGCGATTCGGCAGGTGCCGGACTGGATCAGTTTCCAGAAAGAAGCCTATCGCGCCCAAGTCATGCGCGCCCCGACCATGGACGACATCCAGCCCATCGTCAACGTGCAGTTGATCGTCGAATTTTATTCTAGATAACCAAAGCTAACCGGGTTGTTGGTCCGCGTTTCTAGGACGCGGGAAACCCAACCCATGCCGGAGGAGTTCACCATGCCAGTTCGTCTAGGTCGTTTTGAAATGCCGAAGCGGATGACGCGCGAAGACGCGACCGCCACGCCCACATATGCCAAGTTCATCGCCGAGCCGTTTGAAGCCGGTTACGGCCAAACCATCGGCAACTCGCTGCGCCGCGTGCTGCTCAGCTCGCTCGAAGGCGCCGCGATCTCGTCCATCAGCATCGACGGCGCGCCGCATGAATTCAGCGCCGTGCCCGGCGTCGTTGAAGACGTCACCGACATCATCCTGAACCTCAAAAAAGTGTTGTTGAAGTCGCACAACCGGGAAACCCACACCTTGTTCCTCGCCGTCAACAAGGAAGGCGCGGTCACCGCTGGCGACATCAAGAGCGATCAGGCGGTCGAAGTCGTCAACCCCGACCACCACATTTGCACGCTCGACAAAAAACAAAAGTTCAGCATGGAGCTGGAAATCAAAGTCGGCCGCGGCTTCTGCCCGGCTGAAGAGAACAAGAAAGAAGAGCAGACCATCGGCGTCATTCCGATTGACTCGCTGTTCTCACCGGTCCGCCGCGTCCGCTACAGCGTCGAAGCCACCCGCGTCGGCCAGCGCACCGATTACGACAAGCTCATCATCGAAGTCTGGACCGATGGCCGCATCACGCCCGAAGACGCGATGGTGCAAGCCAGCAACATCCTCCGCCATCACCTCGACGTGTTCTGCGATTACGACAAGGACATGGTCATCGAGTTCGAGGAAGCCCAGGAGAAAGTCAGCGCCGAAACCGTCAAGCTCAAGAAACTGCTCGCCATGAGCGTCAACGAGATTGAACTCAGCGTCCGCGCCGCCAACTGCCTGAACAACGCGAACATCACCACCGTCGGCCAGCTGGCCGCGAAGTCCGAAATCGAAATGCTCAAGTACCGGAACTTCGGCAAGAAATCGCTCAACGAAATCAAAGACAAACTCACCCATCTCGGCCTCTCGCTGGGCATGAAAATTGACGGCGATCTCGCGGGTGCCCCCGTGGACGCCACCGCCGAGCTGCTGAGCGCGCCGGCCAAGTCCGAGTAATCGGGAGGGAGACTTACTGCCATGCGACATCGTTCCGCCACCGCCACGCTGGGCCTCAAATCCCAGCATCGTCGGGCCATGCTGGCCAACCTGGTCTGCAGCCTGATCAAGCACAGCCGCATCACCACCACCATTGCCAAAGCCAAGGAAGTCCGCAAGTACGCCGACCGGATGATCACCCTCGCCAAGGGTGGCACCCTGCACCAACGCCGGCAAGCCATCGCCTTCCTTCGCCAACAAGACCTCGTCCAGAAATTGTTCGCCGACCTCGGCAAACAACATTCCGACCGGCAAGGTGGCTACACCCGCATCATCCGCCTCGGCCAACGTCCCGGTGACGCCGCCCACATGGCGATCATCGAATGGACCGGCACCGTCCTCCCCGCACCCGCGCCGGAGACCGACAAGAAAGCGGAAGAAGCCAAGCCCGTTGCCGACGCGACGACTCCGGCCGAGCCGACCGCCAAAGCCGAACCCAAGGCCAAGGCTGCACCGAAGGCCAAAAAGCCGGCTGCCAAGAAGGCGCCCGCCAAAAAGAAAGCCGACGCCAAGTAAGATTGGTCGGACAACCAAGTTAACACCGCAAAGGGCGAGCCAACCGGCTCGCCCTTTGTGTTTCCAATCAAGAACCCCCGAGAAAATAACGAGGAGCCGCTCGTTCAGAACGAACTCGTCCACGAAAATAACGAGCAAGCCCTCGTTCGGAAGGCCGACGTCCTGCCAAATTACGAGGCCGGCCTCGTTAATAACGAGGAGCTCCTCGTTCCGAAGCAGGGGGAGGTACTTCGGAACGAGCCCGTCCTCGAAAATAACGAGCTCGTCCTCGTTCCGAACGAGCTCGGCCTCGTAAATAACGAGGAACTCCTCGTTATGAAGTACGGGGGGGTGCTTCCGAAGTAGGGGGTAGCCGTCAGCCGACACGGACAACGCTTTTGTTTTGACAGATCGCCGCTGAATTTGAAAATCCGGCCGGCATGAATAAACATTCATTGCCTCCCACGAGTTCGATACCAAGCCAACCAGTCAAAGAGGTCGACCCGTTCTGCCGGGCGTTCGCACTGGTCGTCCGCCGCCACCGCGAGCGCATGCATCTCTCGCCCGGACGATTGGCGGAGCGGAGCCACCTGTCGCGGACGATGATCGAATTCATCGAAGCGGTCGGCCGGATCCCGACGATGGGCGTGGCGGTGCGGGTGGCCCGCGCGCTGGGCGTCCAGTTGAGCCGGTTGACCCACGAGGCCGAGCGGATGATGCAACTATAGTGGCATTGGCGGCCGGGGCGGGGGCGTGGTTCAATCCCGCCCATGAGCACTGAACCGTTGCGGTGGAATAGTTCCGTCCAAGGCGCGCAATTGCTTTGGAACGACCCGCGTCCGTGGGCCGTCTGGAACGGAACGGTGCCTGATGAAAGGAACCAAACTATGCCCGGTCAAGTCCCCGGTAGTGCCAGTATCAGCGACGCGAACAAAGCGACCATGTTGGCGAACGTCCAGCAGATGATTTCGCTCATGCCGTTTCTCATCAGTCTCACCGACGATGACCGCAAGAAACTCTCCAAGCTCGGCGACAAGACGGCCGGCTTCGACCAGAAATGCCGCCATTATATGGAGCAAAACCCGACGCTGGTGCCCGGGTTTGTGAACATGCAGGACTTCGGGAACTTTTGCACCTTGCTGGCGCAGATGAACGAGATTGGCCGGGATTTCATGCCGGTCTCGCAGGCGTTTGATGACACGGTGGTCCAAGTCGGCCACCAAATCTACAGCGCCGAACTCGCATTCTACCAGAACGTCGTCCAAGCGGCGAAACGCAACGTCCCCGGCGCGCAGGCGATCTACGACGACCTCAAAGTCCGGTTCCCCGGTGGCAGCAGCACCACAACACCGGCCAGCGCGACAACCACCACGCCGGCCAGCGCGACAACCACACCGCACTAGCCCGGCTTGCGGGCGGCGGACACCGGTGACTGTCCGCCGCCCGCGAATTTCACCGCCACCAATGAAAGGAGTCCGCCATGCCTTTTGACCCGACACTACCCAAGCCACTTGATCCGCTCGATGCCAATGTCGTCCGCAATCAACTCAACGCGCTCAACGAAAAGATTGACGCCGTCCCAGCCGGCCCGCCCGGGCCGCAGGGGCCGCAAGGCGATCAAGGCCCACAAGGCCCGCCCGGCGGCACGAACCCGGAGACCGACCCGGTCTTTTCCGCCAGCGAAGCCGCGCAGTTTGTGCCGGGCGACAAGAACAAGCTCGATAATTCCCTCCAGCCGGGGAGCAATGTCAGCGCGCTCGCCAATGATGCCAAGTATCTTGTTAATCCCATGTCCACCGATACGCCGGGGGACATGGTTTATACGATGTGGTCGGACAGTTCGCCCGGGGCGGTGATGAACGCCCGGTTGCCGATTGGGACGCCCGGGCAGATTCTCGCATCCGTGCCCGGTTGGCAGAATGGGACGGGTGTGTTTCCCGGCTGGATTGACCCCGCGTCCATCACGGCCTATTCGCCGGCGAATCCGAGCCATTGGAACGGGACGCCGCCGGCAACGTTGGCGGAGATGGGCGACCGGTTGGCCGCAATGCTCAGCAACAACGGCGCGAATCCGATACCGTAAAGAGACCCCTCGACACGCTCGGGGTGACAAGCTTTTTATTTGTCATGCTGAGCTTGTCGAAGCATCTCTGCTGATAAAAGTCGCGGAAACGGCAGACTTATTTTTCGCGTTGCGCCCGCTCGTACAATCGGCGCTTGGCTTTCTCCAGTGTCAAATCTGGTTGTTGTTGGCGCAGACGCCGCGCTTCCCAAAGCAAGAAGAACCAGCGGAGGAAAATATCGCAGCCCACTAGCCCGGCGGTCACCAGCGCCGTGAATCCCCAGCGGCGGGTGTTGAGCATCATGAAAAATGCAGCGCCCAGAAATAGCCAGGCCAGCCAATCCACCAAGTGAATGACATAGATGTGGCGCAAATAAATCGGTCGGTCATGCTCTTTCCGGTACCACACCTGTCGTACCAACCAGCGCAAGGCTGCATAACACAGGATGCAGACTAAGACTGCGAGCTTGATGCCACCATTCACGCGCGTCTTTTCTCACGGTCATCACTGCGAAGCAAGCGGGAAAGAGTTTGTCCAGTGAGACGACGGCAACACTGACAATGGAGCGAATTGGGGCGCGCCCGCGAATTACATCGCAGCCGTCAACCGCATGGCCGCCGCCATCGCGACATTGTTGGGGACTCCAATTCCGTAAAGCCGTTTCTGTCATGCTGAGCTTGTCGAAGCATCTCTGCTGATAAAAGTCGCGGAAACGGCAGACCCCTCGACATGCTCGGGGTGACAGGCTTTGTGTTGCAGTATGGCAGCCGATGCGCATGAGGTGAACACCAGCATGGCTGTTCGCCGGCTTTGGGTGTAGGGTGACTTGCAATGAAATCCCCACAGGACGGCGATCTGAACCAGAAACCGACGGCGGCGGAAGCGTTGGTGGCTTCGGAGCGCCGGTATCGCCGGCTGTTCGAGTCGGCCAAGGATGGCATTTTAATCCTCGATGCCGAGACGGGGATGGTTGTGGATGTGAACCCATTCTTGATCGAGTTGTTGGGCTTCTCGCATGCGAATTTTATCGGCAAGAAGGTTTGGGATCTGGGTTTTCTCAAGGACGTCATTGCCAACGAGGCGAACTTTGCGGAATTGCAGGCGAAGGAATACATCCGGTACGAAGACCTGCCATTGGAGACCGCCACTGGGAAGCGAATCGAGGTGGAGTTCGTTAGCAACGTTTATCCGGTGGACGGTCACAAGGTGATTCAGTGCAACATCCGCGACATCACCGCGCGCAAGCGGACCGAGGCGGCGCTGAATACATCGCAGCAGCTCGTCGGAGATATTCTCAACGCGATGCCCGTGCGGGTGTTCTGGAAGGATACGAATCTCGTTTTCTTGGGTTGCAACAAGGCCTTTGCAAACGACGCGGGATTTGCGGAGCCGAAAGACATCATCGGGAAAGATGATTTCCAGTTGGCGTGGCGCGCGCAGGCGGAAAAGTATCGCGCCGATGACCGGCAGGTGATTGAGAGCGGCACCGCCAGGTTGCTCATCGAAGAACCCTTGCTGACCCCGACCGGGCAGATCAAAGCGTTGCTGACGAGCAAGGTGCCGCTGCACAATGGGCAGGGCGCGGTCATTGGCGTGCTCGGCACGTATCTGGACATCAGTGCGCACAAGCTGGCGGAGGCCACGGTGCGGTTGCAGGGCAGCGCGCTGCTCGCGACCGCCAATGCGATTGTCATCACCGACCCGAAAGGCAACATTGTGTGGGCCAACCCGGCGTTCACCACCCTGACCGGTTATGAGTTCAGCGAGATGCTCGGCAAGAATACGCGGGTGCTCAAGTCCGGCCAGCAAGAGGCGGCGTTTTACCGGCAGCTCTGGGAAACGATTGCCGCCGGGAAAGTCTGGTCCGGGGAGCTGGTGAACAAACGCAAGGATGGCCGCCTGTACACCGAGGAGATGACCATCACGCCCGTCCGCGACGAGCGCGGGGAGATCAGTAATTTCATCGCCATCAAACAGGACATCACGGCGCGCAAACGGACGGAAGCCGAGCTGCAGCTGGCGCAGAAACACATTTTCGAGCAGGAAAAACTGCGCGTGCTGGGCCAGATGGTCTCCGGCATTGCGCATGACTTTAACAACGCGCTGTCGCCAATCATCGGGTTCAGCGAATTGCTGCTGAAGCACCCCGAGAAACTCGCGGATCGGGAACTGGTCTTGAAACAGTTGCGGATCATCAACACCTGCGCGACCGATGCCGCCCAGACGGTCCGGCAGATGCGCGAGTTTAGCCGGCCGCGCGCGGCCCAGGACATGTTTCAGCTGCTCGACGTAAACAATTTGGTGCGGCAGACGATTGAGCTTACCCAACAGCGGTGGAAAGACCAGGCGCAGGCCACCGGGCGCACCATTCACATCGTGACCGACTTGCAGCCGGTAGCGCCCGTGGTGGGCGAGGAGTCCGCCATCCGCGAGTTATTGGCGAACCTGATCTTCAACGCGGTGGACGCGCTGCCCGTTGGTGGGACGATCACGTTGGGGACGATGTTGGAGGACGCGGCGGTGCGGCTGACGGTCAGCGATAACGGGATCGGGATGACTGAGGAAGTCCGGCGCCGGTGTTTGGAGCCGTTCTTCACCACCAAGGGGACGGCGGGGACCGGCTTGGGGTTGGCGATGGTGCAGGGGATTGTGAAGCGGCACAACGGCACGGTGGAGATCGAAAGCCAATTGGGCCATGGCACGACATTTATCATTCACTTGCCGCTCAAGCAAAAGCAGTTGCCGGCGATTCCGCCCGAGGTGCCCGCGTTGGCGCGGTCGCTGCGTGTGCTGGTGGTGGACGATGAACCGCTGGTGCGCGCGATTGCCGAGGCGTGGCTGATTGAAGATGGCCATACGGTCGCGGTGGCCACGAACGGCATGGAGGCGTTGACACGACTCAAGACCGGTAAGTTCGACTTGATGATTACCGATAAGTCGATGCCAGATTTGAATGGTGAACAATTGGCCATCGCCATTTCCGAGAGCGTCCCCGGCCTGCCGATAATCCTGATGACCGGGTTTGGCGATCTGATGAAAGCCGCTGATGAAATGCCGCCATGTATCAACGAAATCCTGAGCAAACCGCTGACGCAAGCTTCACTGCGCGCGGCCTTAGCCAAGGTGTTTCCAAAGAAATAAGGAAGGAATTTATGGCCCGAATATTAGTCGTCGATGATGATCCGCTGGTGGCCGATTTGTTGGCGGAGATCCTGACCACGGCCGGTCACCAAGTGTTGCTGGCCAACGACGTGGCCCACGGCATCAGCCTGACCAAGAATCAGGCGGTGGACTTGGCGCTGGTGGATGTTGAAATGCCGGGCGGTCAGGAGACCGGGTTCGAGTTGCTGGAGCGAATCAAAGAGCATAATCCCACCATCGCCGTGATCATCATGACCGGTGCGGGTTCCAAGCAGCGGGTCGTGGCGGCGCTCCGCGGCGGGGCGCAGGACTTTATTGAAAAGCCATTCAGCCCTGATGACGTCACGAAGCGCGTTGAAACCGCCTTGGCGCAGCAGCGTGCGCTTGGGAAGCATGAACAGCGCTTGTTTTAGGCCGCGTTATTTCCAGAGCTGGGCGGGGTAGTCGCCGGCGGCTACCAATTTGCGGACGCTTTCGATGACGATGGGGCGGTCTTCCCGGTAGGTCACGCCAAACCATGAGGCGGTGGTGCGCAAGACCTGGCACGTAGCGCGGTTCTGGGTGACCAAGCTGCCGACAATCATCGGGATCAGGAGTTCGCTCTTTTCTTCCTGGCCATGCAGCTTGAGGAATTGTTGGAGTTCGCGGCGGATGTGCCCGAACAACGTGGGCGTGAAGCCCCAGAAGTTCATCGAGACCGGCTCATCGCCGGTGAGGCTTTGCTCGCCATCGCGGGCGCCGGTGCCGGCGCGCGCGATCTTGAGGAGTTCAACGATTTGTTTGAGCTTGCCGGCATTGTCCACTTGGCAGACGCCGCGCGCGACGGTGCCGTGGTCGCTCAGGGTTTTGCGGAGGGTGAAGCCGACCATGGCGTAGGCATTGGAGTCGACTTTGACTTGGCGGAGGTAGTCGGCGAGGACGCGGAAGGTGTCGGCGCCGTAGAAGTCGTCGGCGTTGATCATGGCGAACGGTTCGTGGATGACGGATTCGGCGGCGAGGATGGCGTGGCCGGTGCCCCACGGTTTGGTGCGGCCGGGCGGGACGGTGAAGGGGGCGGGGATGTTCGCCAACTCTTGAAAGGCGTACTCGACCGGCAGGCGGTTCGCGAATTTGCTGCCGACGACTTCGCGGAAGGTTTGTTCGATGTCGTGGCGGATCACGAACACGACTTTGCCGAAGCCGGCGCGGATGGCGTCGTAAATGGAATAGTCAATGATGGTCTCACCGGCCGGGCCGACCGGATCGATTTGTTTGAGGCCGCCATACCGGCTGCCCATGCCGGCGGCGAGGACGAGGAGGGTTGGTTTTTGCATTGGTGGACATCGTAATACCGGGCAGCGCGCGGACTGTCAAGACGTGTTCAAGATTGACTTGGCTGGGAATTTGCCGAAAATAGAGTTGTGCCAACTTACGAATACGAATGTCAGAAGTGTCATCACCGGTATGACCTGTACCAGTCCATCAAGGACGCGCCGAAAAAGACCTGCCCGAAATGCAAGGGGCGGGTGAAACGGTTGTTCAGCGCCGGTGGCGGATTGATTTTCAAAGGCTCCGGCTTTTACATCACGGACTATCGTAAGCCGGGTTACACGGAAGCCGCCAAAAAGGATTCCGCCGCCGCCACGCCCGCGGCCGCTCCCGCCGCGACTCCTGCGGCAACACCAGCGTCAAAACCAGCGGCGACGCCCGCGCCAAGCAGCAATGCCGGCAAGACACCCGCCAAGAAACCAGCCAGCAAGGATTAACATGCTCATCTGCCCAAAATGTGGTCATGACAATGAACTCGGCCGGATATTTTGTCATTCGTGCGGCGACAAGCTCGACCTCAGCAACATCAAGCCGGCAACTGGTGCAGAAAAGAAACTGCGGAAAGCCAAGCGCGAAACAGCGAATGTCGCCCGGTGGATTGTCCGATTGTGCATTGCCGGCGTGGCGCTGTTAATCGTCGCGCTGTTGTGGTTCACGCCCACCGTCGCGCCGGTCACGCCGTCCAATGAAGAACTGGTTGGCGCCGACAGCAAGCGCATGGCCCTCGATAAACTGGTCACCCTCCAGAAACCCGGCACAGTCACGGTGACGGCGGCAGAATTAAACGCGTTCGTAAATCAAAAGCCGTTCGAGAAGCCGACCGGTTCGGATCTCCTTGTCGCGCCGGTCGCGCGCCGGATCAGCCTGAGTGATGGTTGTGTGAAGGTGGAATTGCTCGTCACGGCGCATCTCGGCACTATTTACGACAAGTCGCTGTACTTCGCCTATGAAGGTCAGCCGACGATTACCGATGGTCATTTTGTTTTCAATCCGACCGGCGCGTGGCTCTGTCAATTGCCGATCTATCCACGGCTGCCATTTTTGATGCCGCTGTTTGAAAAGCGCGTCGTCGGCATGCTTCAGGATCTTAACGGCGATCAAGCGTTGCTCGACAAACTCACCGCGATCAATGTCACCGGTGACTCGGTGGAGTTCGTCAAAGCTGCGCCGGCCAAGCCCTGAGTCGGGAATCACATGCACCACTGGCGCACGCTGTTGGTCATCGCGGCGCTCAATGCAGCAGCGACGGCTCAAGTCAGCACCAACGCGCCGCTGCGTTCCGCCACCAGTGGCACCGGCCAGTTCATCGCCTTCGCCCCCGGCCCGGTTTTGCCAGCCGCGCTCTGTGTTTTTGCCGAACGCCTCAAGTGGCATTGGTGCGCCAACCTCGACATCACTGATCATTGGCACGATCCGATCGTTCTTGTTCTCCGTGATCAGGTCGCCACCAATGCGCCGGCGAATGTCACGCTGAACATCATCCAAATCGGGCCGGTCTTGAAATATGAAATCGGTTGTCGGATGTCACCGCCCCCTGACGAACCCACGCTGGCTGCCGCCGTCATTGAAGCTTTGTGTCTTGAAACCGCGAACCGCAGCCGGCCGGCGAACGCGGCCGAAGCATGGCAAAGCGCGCAAATTCCGCTTTGGCTGATTCGCGGTTTGGCCGGTACCATGTCGCCCAACAACGATTGGTTGATGGATGTCGCGCGCCGGTCCGCCACCGCGGCCCGGCCACCGTCCGCGCGTGACATCCTGCGCGTGAAAGTTTTGCCGGCGGACGAAGTTGACCGTGATTTGTTTCTGGCGAACGCGTGGTTGTTGACGGACGGCTTGTTGCGCCTGCCGGGTGGCACGCGCAAACTGCAACAATTTCTGGCGGAGTTGCGTCAGGCGGATGATGCGTTCGCCAAGGTTTACGGTGCCGACTTTCCAAATGCAGTGGCGCTCGAAAAATGGTGGAGTCTGGTGCAGGCGCGGCTCACGGCGATGGTCGTGCCGCAAGATTTGGCCATCCGCGAGACCACGCAACAATTGGATGCGTTGTTGGTCTTCACCAATGGTGTTCCATTCAATAATTTGTACCGGCATACCGATGAGGCGTGGTTCAAGCGCGAGTTGCCGGTGCGGCTTGCTGAATTGGAAATCTTGCTCAGCCGGGCGCATCCGTTGTACCGGCCGATCTTGACGGCTTACATCGAAGCCGGTCACGAGCTTGTGAATGGGTATATCAACCGGTATCGCCGCTCCGTGGCGCACGCCGAAAAACTCCGCCCCGGCATCGACCAGCAGGGGCAAGCCATTGCCGAGATTCTCGATCAGGCTGAGTCTGTCTATACACCAGACATCAGCAGTAACACTTGGAACGGTTATTTTCGCACGCTCGAACAGTTGGATCGCTTCGAGCGCCAGCGCCACAATCCCATCAGCGATTACCTAGACCAGTTTGGCAAGTAACGCCTGAATCTTCTCGCGCTGTTCGCGCAATGTCACCAGCTTGTCCCGCTCGCGTTGCACGGCGATGGGCGCCGCACGCTGGACGAAGCTCGCATTTGCCAGCTTTGCTTCCGTGCCGGTAATCTGCTTTTCAATGTCGGCCAGTTGCTTGGTCTGCTTCTCGCGTTCGGCGGCCGGGTCAACTGCGCCGACCATGAAGATCGTGGCGGCATCGGTGACGAGACTGGGTGTTAGGCCGGTCGGCGTGTAGCGTTCGTCAATCACGACTGACTCGGCGTTAAGGATGCCGGCTAGAAAAACGCTTTCGGCGCGGATGAATTCGTTGTGCTTGCCGGGCTTGATGACGAACTGGACTTTCTTTTTTGGATCCACGCCGTTGTCGTTGCGAAGCTGACGGCCACCGGTGACGATGCCGTAGAGCGCCCCGGTTTCGACAACAAAACTCGTACCGGCAGCCTGAGCCGTCGGCCACGAGGCGAACTGGATCGTCCCGGTCGCGTAACCCATGCTGTTCCACAACTCCTCGGTAATGAACGGCGCAAATGGATGGAGCAGCCGGAGGATGACGCCGAAAATTTCGTCGAGGACAGCGATGTTCGGCGAGACTTTGCTGGCTTCGATGTACCAGTCGCAGAAATCGCCCCAGATGAAGTCGTAGAGTTCCTTTGCGGCGTCGTTGAACTTGTAGGCATCGAGTGCCGCAGTGACTTTTGTGATGGCTTCGTTCAACTCGTGGAGCACCCGGTGGTCGTGCGCGTTGTGCGGCCGTGCTGGCGGATTGCCGGCCCGTTGCATCTGGATGAACCGGGCGGCATTCCAGAGCTTGTTCATGAAGTTGCGGCCGACTTCACTGCGTTTTTCGTCGAACAAAATGTCCTGCCCTTGCGGAGCGATGAGCATCAGACCGAAGCGGAGACCGTCGGCGCCGTACTTGGCGATGAGGTCGAGCGGGTCGGGGGAATTGCCGAGCGACTTCGACATCTTGCGGCCTTGTGTGTCGCGGATGATCCCGGTGAAGTAAACGGTGCCGAACGGTTTCGCGTCCGTGTACTCGTAGCCGGCCATGATCATACGCGCTACCCACAGGAAAATAATGTCGGGGCCGGTGACGAGATCGGTGGTCGGGTAAAACTTCTTCCGTGTGGCCTCGTCCATCGTCTCAAATGGCCACAACCACGAGCTGAACCACGTGTCGAGCACATCCGGGTCCTGTGTCCAGCCGTCACCGGTGGGTGCTTCGAGTCCGCAGTAAACCTCGTCGCCGCGATACCAGACGGGGATGCGATGGCCCCACCAGAGTTGCCGGCTGAGACACCAGTCGCGGATGTTGCGCATCCAATGCATGTAAGTCTTCGACCAGCGCTCCGGATAAAATTTGATGGCGCCGGTCTCGACGGCGCTGATGGACTCGGAGACTTGCGGATACCGGAGGAACCATTGCTCGCTCAGGTACGGCTCGATGGGCACGTTGGTGCGTTCGCTGTGGCCCACGTTGTGCGTGTACTCCTCGACCTTGACGAGTAGGCCGGCTTCCTTGAGTTGTTCGACGACAGCTTCCCGGCATTCGAACCGATCCAAGCCTTCGAAATCTTCCCCGGCTTCTTCGGTCATCGTGCCGTCGGGCGAAATGATAACGGTCAAAGGGAGCTTGTGCCGCAAAGCCATTTCGTAGTCGGCGAGGTCGTGTGCCGGCGTGACTTTAACACAGCCGGTGCCAAACTTTGGATCGACGGCGGCATCCGCAATGACCGGGATTTCCTTGTTGCGGAGCGGTAGCACAAGTTTCTTGCCGATGAGGTGCCGGTAACGCGGATCATCCGGGTGCACCGCCACGGCTTCGTCGCCGAGCATGGTTTCCGGGCGCGTGGTGGCGACGACGACATCCTTGCCATACCGGATGTGCCAGAGATGCCCCTGCGTTTCGGTCATGATGACTTCTTCGTCGGAAAGCGCAGTGCGACCGGCAGGATCCCAGTTGACCATTCGCTTGCCGCGGTAGATGAACCCTTTTTTGTAAAGGTCAACAAACGTGCGCAGGACAGCTTGCGAGTAACCTTCGTCCATCGTGAAGCGTTCCCGGCTCCAGTCGCAGGAGCAACCGAGTTTCTTCAACTGCTGAATGATGATGCCGCCGTGTTTTTCTTTCCACTCCCAGACTTTAGCGAGAAACTTGTCGCGGCCAAGGTCGTCGCGGTGTTTGATGACGCCTTGCTTGCGGAGTGTTTTTTCGACGACAGTCTGTGTGGCGATGCCGGCGTGGTCGGTGCCGGGCAGCCAGAGAACTTCATAGCCTTGCATCCGTTTGCGGCGAGCGAGGATGTCTTGCAAAGTGTTGTTGAGCACATGGCCCATGGTGAGGACGCCGGTGACATTGGGCGGCGGGATGACGATGGAGTAGGGGGGCTTCGTCGAGGATGGGTTCGCGGTGAAGTGGCCTTTTCTCAACCACTCGGCGTACCACTTGTCTTCGACAGATTTTGGTTCGTAAGCTTTTGAAATTTCAATACCCATGACGGTGTGGTTGTAACGGAGTGCGTGCTCCAATTCAATAACAGAAGCATTGCACGCTAATCTGGCCTTGACATCCTTACTCGAATTGCTATAAATATCTCCCCAACAAGGAGGTAGTATGAGTAGTTCTCAGGGGGGTAGTTTTGGGGAAGATCGTGTCGCGTCTTTGCCGTCGGGGTTTAAGTATTTAATTGGCGCTGCGGCGTTTTTTATTGCCGGTTGCTCGGCTTTCTTTTCAGTTCGTGGACTTGGCTTGCTTTTTGTCGGTTCCGCTAATGCCGTCATGATCATGGCGGCAAGTCTGGAAATCGGCAAACTTGTTGCCGCTTCATTTCTCTATCGGTATTGGCAGGAGATTAGTCGGCCGTTGCGCGTGTACTTGACGCTCGCAGTGCTGACACTCATCGGTATCACTTCGCTTGGTAACTATGGATTCCTCGCTCGCGCCTACGAACGTACTCACACCCGTGTTGAAGTGCTTGAATCCCAAGTTGCATTGCTTGAAAAGGAAAATTCAGATACACAGCGGCAGATTGATTCTGCTCGCGGTCAACTTAACAAGGCCACTGATACCGGCCGTGACAGTGTCAGCAGCCTTCAAACGCGCATCGCTGCCGCCAACGCCTCACTTGACCAAGCTCTTGCCCGCATCCAAGAAAAGCGCAACACCGCTCAAGCCCGGCGCGACCGCGATATCCAAACGCTCGCCCAGCGCCTCGCTGAGCGCAACGATCCTCTGAATAAAGCCCTCGCCTCTGAGGACGCATTGATTGCCGGCCTCAACAGTCAACTCGCGGTGCTCGATCGTGCTGTCGATGCCTACACCAAGCAAGGCGGCCCCGGACTTTTCAAAACTGACAGCATTAAAAAAGGCCAGGAGTTGCGCGACCAGCAAGCCAAGGATCGCGACCGCTTGACAATCCAAATCGCCGACAATCGCGCCAAGCAGGAACAACTTCGTGCTGAACTCGCCAAAACCAACGAATCCGGCGATAAAGACATTGTTGTTGTCCGCCAACAATTCGACACTGAAACCGGTGCGCTCGACACCGAAGAAAAAGAACTTCGCAAAACCCACGCCGATTCCATCGCCCAAGTCGAACAACAGATTGCCGGCGTCCAATCCCTCGGTCAAACCGCCAGCAGTTCCAGCAGTACGCTAATCGAAACGCTCTATCAGCGTATTCGTTCTCGCAATGACGACATCCGGCATCTCAAAGAAGAAATCGCCGCCACCGACATCGGTTCCTACCGGTTCGTGGCACGCGCGTTCGATGCGCCGGCCGACGATGTTGTGAAATGGCTTACCCTCGCACTGGTGCTTGTGTTTGATCCGTTGGCAGTCTGTCTCGCCGTCGGGTTTAATGTCGCTCTGCTTCGCGATTTGCACGGGCGTCGTTCAATGGCCGCGCAGCCAGCCGGTACGGTCGAGACGCCGACCGGTAAACCCTCCAATCGGCCTCGCTGGATTGGCATCGGCTTAAGTGTTTTCCTGCTCGCGCTCGGCACCGGCTCCATTGCCTTCGCTGCGCACTGGGGTGTTCATTCGTACCGGCAACATGCTCAGACCGGCCATGCCGACTTCATTCCCGGTAATAGTTTTGCCGTTGCCACCATCCGTCCCGACCAGCTCAAGAATACCGAATTGGTGGCCGGTTGGTTCGGCGCGTTGCCTGGTAAAGCTTTCGGCGATGCTCTTACCGACCTGCTGAATAATGGTTTCGATGCTCAAGCTGATGTGTACGCCTTCGCCAAATTTCCGGATAAGAAAACTGAGAACTCCGACCAGCCTGTGATGTTGGCTGGCCTTGTCGCCCGCGTTACAGATGCCGGCGCTGCTGAAGCCGCGCTCGCTCGCCTGGCTGACCAAATCAGCATTAGTCTCCGTGCCAATACTGCCGCCGTGCCATCGCCGGCCAAAGGCCGTGCGATGATCCGGTCTGGCCGTGGCCGGTATCTTGATCCTGAAGGCGGATTTTTTACTTTTGCCATTGCCGACCACACGGCAATTTTGCTCGTCGAACTCGAAGGTGACGCTCAAGCGCCACTTGTCGAAAAAGAAATGCAAACCTGTCTTACTCCACATGACGCTGATCTCGGTGCATCCGACACACGTGAGATTTTACCGGCGCGCGCACTGGTACACGACGGCGCGGCTGGCGTTTGGTTCGACGCCGCTCGCTTCTTCAAGAACCTTCAGAAAAATCCCGCCACCCAAGCCCGATATCAACAGCTCCAACGTTTCGTTAATTTTGATCTCGTGCTAAAATTGAAGCCGACAGACGGCAACCAATTCAATCTCAGCGCCGACTACAACTACAAATCTGACCGCTTCAAAGACCGTCAACAACCGACCGCGTTGCAAGTCATGGCCAGCTTGAGTGCCGGTGACCCTGCTAGTTTAGCCGGTCAACTTCTCGACCGGTGTGCCGACACGCTCGATTACGATTCGCTGATTGAACGGCTGCGTACTACCTTGACCAGTGGGCATGAAGTTCTGGTTGAAAAATCATTCACCACTGATTGTGACGCACAATTTAGTGTCAGCGCCCACAACATCCAACCGGTCGCTGTGCCGGTCGCCACGCGCTGATGGCTGGGCGTTGGTCATGCGTTGCGTTGGTGGTCGTGCTCGTTGTTGCTTGCCGGACTCCAAAAAAAGAAGTCAGTGTCTATCCGCTTGCCGACGATGAATCCGGTAATGTGCGGCATCACCATGCCAGTTCGGATGCTGGTAACACCGTAACCGGTCGGGTGGAACTTCCGAATTGTGCCGGTACGAAAACTGCCACCAATTCAACAGTCGTTGCTGCGCCCGCCACTAATAGCACACCAACAGCCGTCATTCCGCCAGCCAATACTACGCCACCAGTTGCTGATAAATTACCGGCACCAGCCGCTGTGAAACCAGAGACGATTCAGGTAAAGTCCAATGAACTGCCGCCGATGGCTGCGCCGCCAAACACAACGGCGCACCTTGGTCTGCCAGGTCTAAGCGGCTCGCAAAGTTTTGCGCCAGTCAGTCAGCCAATCCATCTCAGCTTGCCGGCATGGACAACTCCCGCAGTGCGAGAAACAGCCGGCTTGGCTGTGCCCAACGTTAATCCGTCGCCAGCAGTAGTTCCTCGGCAACTTCCCACACGGGTGAATATGCCGGTAAATATTTCCAGTAATTCGTCCAGCATGGCCGATATGGCGCAGACAGTTACATTGCCGGCAGTTGGTGCTGCGGCCACGAATGCGGTGGACGTATTGTCGAAACCGGTTGATCTTGAGCCGTTATTGGACGGTGTACACGATGAAGCTTGGCGACAACGGCAAGCCGACCAACAACGCGCCGCGGAATCGGTCCGGCAATCGGAACGTGACAATTTGGAAAAGACATTGCAGCGATTCTTGCAGCCCGCCGCGAAATGAATATTCTACGGCTATGAGTAAAAAGTTATGGGTGGGTTTCTGGTTGGTTTTGGCCATGAGTAGTGTGGCCGCTGAGCCGGTTGAAATTGTGCAGCGACTGAGTGGATTCCGGCAAATGGATGTGGCGAAATTGCTGGCCGGTGAGATTCTGACCGAGCGCGGGGTGCTGATGGATTTCCCCAATGGAATTTCGGCACAGAGTTGTTTTGCAGTTGCCTTGCCGGCTGCGGAAGTGGCGCAACGGTTACAGGTCTGGGATCCACTGCCGCATCCGGAATTAAAGGTGATGGCGTTTCATGCTTTGTCGGTGCCGTGCCGGCCGGAAGATTTTGCGCAGCTCCAGTTGGCTTCCACACTGAAGCCGGTACGCTGGCTCGTGGATAAAACATTGGCCGCCACATCAATGAAATCAGTTTTAAATTTGTCGCGTTCCGAAGCGGCAGAACTGGCCTCATCCACAAACCCGCAACATGCTACTGAAGGTTGGGTGAAAGTACTGATGGCTCGCGTGACGGCGTCACAACAACGGGGGTGGGCCGGCGTTGCGCCATACGAAGTGGCCGGCAAGACGATAAAGCCGGTTGATCAGTTGCATGCGCTGTTACACGATCAACCCGCAGTCGCGACAGAGTTTGCGCCGGTGCTGCGGAAAGCTGGATTGCTGGGCGACGCGGCGGATGCGGCGCTGGTGCCGTTTTATTATTGGAGTCTGTTTGAAGCGAACCACCATGCGACGGTAAACCTAGGCGCGGCATACCGGCTGGCGGACGGTGAGCGTTATCAGATTGCCGACGTGGAATATTACGTCAGCGGCGATTATTACACAGCGGTGACGTTATATGAAATCTGGCCGGTGACGGGTGGTACACTGGTCTGGCGTGTGGATTTGTTTGCCGCTCCGATGCTGGAGTATACGAAAGGCATGGAACGTCTGGCCTATGAAGTATTGATGGTGCAAGACATCAAGCAGGAGATCCAATGCATGCACAACGACCTAAAGGCCAAATGATGATAAACCGACTACGAATTGCAGCCGGTATTTTACTGGCAATCGCGCTGGCGAATACGGCGCGAGCGGGTAGCTCAACCCGCGTCGCAGAAGAATTAGACGTTGATTACAGTTATGTCGGTAGCGCGGCAGTTACTGGCTCTGGATTGACGGGCAAAACAATTGATGAGCACAGTGCGGACGTGAGGTTTGTGGTGTCGTCGCAAGTTACACGGGATTTGTTGTTGCGGACCGGTGCTGAGTGGCAGCGATTTTCATTTGGTGTTCCGGCGGGCGTGCCAGTGCCGGCCACATTACAGCAAGTCAGCGCGGTCGTTGGGTGTGATTATCAAGTGGGTGGGCAATGGATTGTGCGCGCCGAATTGCAGCCGGGCGTTTACAGCGATTTTGCGGATGTCACCGGCGAAGACGTGGATGCGCCGTTCGTGCTGGCCGGTGTATATCTTGTTAATCCGGATTTGCAATGGCTGGTCGGGTTGCATGTGGATGCGCGCAGCCAATACCCGGCCTTGCCGGTCGCCGGTGTACGTTGGAAATTTGCCGATGCTTGGACGCTGGATTTTATGCTGCCCAAGCCCCGACTGGAATACGACTTGAATGACCAAAGCCAGCTTTATCTGGGAGCCGGTCTGGCAGCGGGAACCTTTCGGATCGGCGACCATTTTGGCACGGACAACGGTTTGGCCAAATTAGATCGGCAAACAGTTGATTATCTTGAAGTGCGAGTCGGCGCCGGCTGGTCGTGCAAAATCACACCGATCTTCCAGTTGGAAGTTGAAGCTGGCAGCCTCGTATATCGGGACTTTAATTTCTTCAACGCCGCGATCGACTACCGGAGTCACGGCGCGCCGTACGGCCAAATTGCCTGTCACGCCAAGTTCTGACTGTGACAAATCTTGCAACCTGAAAGCGCTTTCGGTAGCGTTGGCGGATGCATGATATTCCAGTTTTGCATGTAAGCGCCACGTCGTTGGCGGCGGCGTATGAGAAAGCTTTGATTGCGTTGTTTCAAGGCGGGGTGCCATTCCAAACGCAGTACGACAAACCCGGCGCGCCGTTGAGCCTCGATTGCACGATGAGCATTACCGTGCAGGAACCATTGGCGGAGCCGATGATTCACAAGGCGTTCCCCGGCGGCATCGCGGACTTGCGCGAGTACGTCATGGAAGTTCAGGGCGCGAAGGATCATTGGGTCAAGAACATGAACGATCCCAAGGACACGCGTTGGGAGTACACGTATCACGGTCGGCTGGCCAGATATGGTTCGTGGCAGGAATCCCGCGCCGGCAAGTCGGAGCGGGTGGGGGAGTTTTGCGTGGATCAAGTTGAACGGGTCATCGACAAGCTGACGCGGCAGCCGTTCACCCGGCAAGCGCAGATGATCACATGGATGCCCAACATTGATCTCGATTGCTACGACCCACCCTGCCTGCAATCGTTGTGGTACCGGCTGGTTGCCGATGAGGCCGGCGTGTCGTGGCTGAACTGCAATGTCCGCTTCCGCAGCAACGACGCATGGGGCGCGAACTTCATGAACATGTTCGGCTTCGTGATGTTCAACAAGGAAGTCATCGCCGCCGGCATCGCCAAGCGCACCGGCAAGCCGGTCCAACTCGGCCGGCTCCACTGGCTGGCGGATTCGTATCACATCTACGGCAAAGACATCGCCGACGCGCGGCAACGCCTGTTTGACCGGCTAGCCACGACCAGTTTTAACGAGCGCGTCTACAATCTCAGCGACGAGATGATCCGCGAAATGTACGACGAAGCCGAAGCCCCGATCCGCGCGAAGATTGCCGAGTACGACCGCACCCATTAAAAGAGATTTGACCATGGAACTATTTGAAGTTATCCGCCAACGCTATTCCGTCCGTGCGTTCAAGAACGCGCCAATCGGCGACCAAGCTGAAAAGGCAATTCTCGAAGCCGCGAACAACGCGCCGTCCGCCGGCAACCTGCAAGCCTACGAGATCGTCGTCGTTCGTGACGCAGCGCGCAAACGCGAGCTCGCCAAAGTTTCATGTGAACAATACTTTCTCGTCGACGCGCCGGTGGTGCTGGTGTTTTGTGCCAACCCCGACCGCAACCGCGAGAAGTATGGCGCCCGTGGCGCGGAACGGTACTGCATTCAGGATGCTTCAATCGCCTGTGCCTATGTCCAGCTTGCCGCGGCTGCGCTTGGGTTGGGCAGTTGTTGGATCGGCGCATTCGAAGAGCCAGACGTGCAACGCATCCTCAAAACCCCGGCAACATGGCGACCGATTGCGATTCTGCCGGTCGGAGTGCCGGCGGACGCAGCCAAACCGCGTGCTCGTCGTCCATTGACGAACATCGTCCACGACTAAATCACATTCTGCCGGTTGAACTCAGCTGAATCGCTGATGTCTGTGGCTTGGGAAAATTACATCCCCATGCCGGGGATGTTCATGCCGGCGGTGACCTTGTTCATCTCTTCGGTCTGCGTTTTCTTGGCGAGCTCCAACGCGTTTTGCACCGCGCCGACGATCAGGTCTTCGAGCATCTCGGCGTCTTTCGGGTCAATCACTTTGGGATCGATCTTGATGCGGGCGAGGGAGCCATCGCAACGCGCGACGGCCTTGACCGCGCCGCCGCCGGACGTGCCTTCGACTTCGCGCTTGGCGAGATCTTCCTGCACCTTGGTCATCTCCGCTTGCATCTTCTGCGCTTGTTTTAAAAATTTACCGAGACCAGCCATAATGTTTTCCTTTTATTTTCTGACTTCGACGATTTGCCCTTTGAAAATTTCGAGCGCTTTTTTAATCAGCGGATCATTCTTGAATTCAGCGACGTTTATCACTTTAACAGGATGCTCTGCGACGGCGGTGGCCGGCTGTGGTGCCGGCGTAACGGAGTCGGAAATCGTAAACTTCAATGAGACATCCGTGTGCAATTTTTCCTTCAGCTTCGCTTGCAGGACTTCCCGGTTGCGCGCGGTGTCCACAAGCTCCCGGCGTTCGGCGAATTCGGGATCGAAACCGATGGTCAGGATGCCGGCTTGGTGACTGAGCGGTTTTGCGCCGACGAGGTAAGTCTTCGCCAACGGCGTGACCTTGCCTAAATGCTCAACGGCATACGCCCACGCTTCGTCGAACGATGCCGGCGGATGATTGGCCGGTGCAGTCTCGCGGACGCGAGTGATCGGCGCGGGTTGTGACACTGCAACCGCGATTGCCGGCGCCGACCCTAAATTGCTTTTCAACTCGTTCAGCTTTTTGAGCACGCCGTCGAGTCCGAGCATCTCGCGCGCTTTGATGGCGCGGACGAGGGCGATTTCAAAATAGATGCGCTTCGACAAGGCATACCGGAGCCGGCCTTCGGCGCCGGCGAGGGCGTCAATGACGCGCAGCACGGCGTCGGCGTCGATGCGGACGGCTTGACGCTTCAATAATTCCAGCTCGGTGTCCGGCACGTCCACCAACTCCGCGCTGGCACCACCAATGGTCAGCACGAGCAGGTTCCGGTAATGGTCGAGCAGGTCGGCGAGCAAGCGCTGCAAATCTTTGCCGACTTCGTCGAGTTCTTTCAGCGTCTTCAGCGCGACGTTGGTGTCACCATCAATGATGGCGTCGGTGAGCGCGGCAATCTTTTCGAGGGCGACAAGGCCGAAGACGGACAGGACATCTTTCTCGGTGATCTTGTCGCCGCAAAACGCGATGAGTTGGTCGAGCGTGCTTTCGGCGTCGCGCATGCCGCCTTCCGCGCCGCGTGCGATGGCGGTCAGGGCTTCGTCGTCAATCGTGACTTTCTCGTCCTTGGTGATTTTCTTGAGATGCTTGACCAGCAGCGCGGCCGGGATGCGGCGGAGATCGAAACGTTGGCAGCGGGACAGAATCGTCGGCAAGACTTTCTGCGGGTCGGTCGTGGCGAAGATGAACTTAACGTGCGGCGGCGGCTCTTCGAGCGTCTTCAGCAGCGCGTTGAACGCCGCCGTGGTGAGCATGTGGACTTCGTCAATGATGTAAATCTTGAACTTGGCGCGCGCGGGCGTGTACCGGCACGTGTCGCGGAGTTCGCGGACCTGCTCGACGCCGTTGTTGGACGCGCCGTCAATTTCGAGAACGTCGAGCGAGTTGCCGGCAGCGATTTCTTTGCAATTGTCGCAGACATCGCACGGCGTGGCAGTCGGGCCTTTGCTGCAATTGAGCGCCTTGGCGAAGATGCGAGCGATGGAGGTCTTGCCGATGCCGCGCGGGCCGACGAACAGGTAGGCATGCGCGAGCCGGCTTTGCTCAATGGCATTTTTGAGCGTGGTGGAGACGTGGTCTTGGCCGACCACCTCGTCGAATTGCTGTGGTCGCCATTTGCGGGCGAGTACTTGATATTGTTGTGCCATCGGCTAATTCAGTTGTTGAAAAATGATCGTGCACCCCGGCTCGACAAACGTCGTCGGTTTACTTACCGCAGTTAAGGCTCCCGTTAGGCGACCCGACGGCACAAGGAACATCAAGTTTACCGTTGCTGCCTTCCGGCCCTGGCGGAGTTCGCCCGCATCCATTGCATCGGACCCAACGTTCAACGCTGCCCTGCAGTTCGCTTACCCACGTCGCCGCCTCCCCGGGGGATTCAGCCCAGCTAGAGCGGGTTGCTGGTACAGGGAACCGCTACCTCCCCGCCTAGCACGACCAAAATTCTGCCATCTCCTTACTCTGATTCCCCAACGCTGGCAAATCAAAAAAGCCGACAGCGACCGACCGCGGCCGCCAACAACTCCGGCGCGCGCTGCATCGCTTCCGCCGTGGGCAATGTGGCCGGTGTAATAGCTTCGGCAATTGCGATGCCGGCTTGCTGCCACTCGGCAGTGCTCAGCTTCACGCGGCCGGCCAACACCGCAACCTTCACGCCGTGCTTTTGTGCAAGCGCCGCCACGCCGGCCACCACTTTGCCGCGCAACGATTGCTCGTCGAACTGACCCTCGCCGGTAATCACCCAATCCGCTCCCGCCAAATCCTCGGCCAACCGGCTCGCGGTCATCACCGTCTCGATGCCGGGGACGAGGCGCGCATTCAGGAACGCAATTGCGCCGCCGCCTAAACCGCCGGCCGCGCCGGCGCCGGGAACATTCAGAATGTCTTTGCCAAGTTGCGCCTTCACTATGCCGGCAAGATGCCGTAGACCGTTGTCCAATTGTTCTACCATGGCCGGTGTCGCACCTTTTTGCGGGCCGAACACGCGTGCCGCGCCGTGTTCGCCGCACAACGGATTGTCCACGTCGCAGAGCACGTCAACCGGCGGAAGCTGCGCGCTGGGCGCGCGGAGCGTGACGATCCGTTCGAGTTCGCCGCCGACAGGTTTGACCGGCTTCCCATTGGCGTCGAGGAACTGCCAGCCCAAGGCCGCCGCCGCGCCGATGCCGCCGTCAGTTGTGGCGCTGCCGCCGATGGCTAGCCAGATGCGTTCTGCGCCGCGACGGATTGCGTCAGCCATCAACTCGCCGGTTCCATAAGTTGTGGTGAGCAGCGGGTTGCGCTGTTCGGATTTCAGCAGGACCAAGCCACTGGCCTGCGCCATCTCGACGAAGGCGCGACGTTCGTGGGCGAGCCAGAGATACCGGGCGGTGCAATGAGTCGCCGGCAATGGGCCGGTAACTGTTTGCGTAATCCATTCGCCACCGAGCGCGGCGTGGAGCGCGTCGGCGGTGCCGTCGCCGCCGTCGGCCATGGGTTTGACGATGATCTTGGCCGTTGCCGGCAATGCGCGCCGAACAATCTCGCAGGCTTCGGGCGCGGTCAGGCTGCCTTTGAATTTGTCGAGGGCGACGACGATCTTCATCGGACGTACGCGATGGTTTGTGGGCCTTCGGGCAGGACGCAGATGGTGGCGGGCCGGCCGAGCTTGGCTTCAATCCCGGCAATGGTCTTGGCGATGTCGGGACAGGGGCGGAGCAGGGCGCGCTGGATTTGCGCGTCAGTCAGACCGGCACTGTGGACGTAGACATCGGCGTGGAGTTGAATCTTGGCTTGGACTTGCACTTGCCACTGGTCGGGTTGGTTGAAACCGGGCTTGGAAATCATGTCGAGCACGGCTTGCGGCGAACCGGCTTCGGCGAGCAACGCGGCATACCGGCCGTGATCGGGCAAGCCGTCAGCACACGCGGCGGCGAGGATGATGGCGCCACCGGCGCGCACGATGCGGCTGGCCGCGCTCAAGCCTTTGACGCATTGGTAAAGATTCTGGTCGAGCGGGTAACCGCTGTTGGTGGTGATGACGATGTCGAACGGCTTGGCGACCGGCACCATGGCGTGCTCTTTCACGAACTTGCAGCCGGTGGCGTGGGCGGCGAGCATATCGCCGGCAAAGATGCCGGTAATCTGCCGGGCGGAATTGAGCGTGACGTTGACGATGAAGGTCGGGTTGGCGCGCAACGCGACTTCGCGCATCTCTTCCCAGATCGGGTTGCCGACGGTCACGCCCCACGTGGCGTTCGGGTCACTGATCATGGCGTAGCCGTGATTGCTGTGGACGCTCTCCGCGCCGGCGATTGACGGCAACACGCCTTTCGGCCCGCCGCTGAAGCCTGCAAAAAAATGCGGCTCAATGAACCCGGTCAGAATCCGCACATCGGCTTCAATGAATTGCCGGTTGACGCGGACAGGATGGCCGCGTGACGTCTGGCCGAGTGCGACGAGATCGGCATCGGCATTGGCGTCGTGCTGGCGGCACCGGTAATTGTCCACGATGTTGTCGCCGAGCATCTGGCGCAACTCGGCATCGGTCTGCGGCCGGTGCGTGCCGAGCGCGTTGAGCAAAGTGATGTCGTGGCGCTTGATGCCGGCGGCTTCGAGTTCCGTGAGCAGGACTGGCAGCAGGCGGTCGTTCGGCGTGGCGCGAGTGATGTCGGTGTGGACGATAACGACTTTGTTGTCGGGACGCACTTTGGCGGCGAGCGGTAGGGAATTGATCGGCTGGCGCAACGCGGCGCGGATGGCGGCAGGTTCGTCGGCGAGGCCGGGGACGAATGGCGCCTGCACTACCCGGCATTGCGCGGGCAAGGTAATGGACAAACCGTCGCGACCGTAGGCGAGTTTGATTGTGGTACTCATCGCTGGCTAGCTGGAACGGATTTGGATGTCCACCATCAAGTCGGACGCGATTTGTTCGAGCGCCTGCTGGAGTTGGCGGAGTTCGCCCGTGGCCGGCAATTGCACCTGGGCGGTGGCGTGAAACAATTCCTCACCGGACATCGGCGCGCTTTCGCAGGCGCTGGTCAACTCCTCGATGTTCACCTGCTGCTGGGCGAGGACTTGGGAGATTTGGCGGACAATGCCGGGCCGATCGTGGCCGACGACTTCGATGGTGGCCAACTGGCGTTCCGGGAGGGCAGGGGAATTATCCTTCTGGACGCTGACGGAAAGGCCGTTGGTTTTGAGGGCTTGCAACGCGGCGAGAAACTGTTGCTCCCGCGCCGCCGGCACTTGCGCCTGCACAATGCCGGCGAACTGCCCGCCGAGATGCGACATGCGGCTGGCCAACCAATTGCCGTCGTGCTCCGCAATCACTGCGGCCAGCTCGCCAACCAACCCCGGCCGGTCAGCTCCGATAATCGTCATCACAAAAGTGACATTCATGAATATCTGTTACGCTGTCGGCCTGATAATGGCAAGCCTGTCATGAGTCATTAACGGAAGCACTACTGACCAATGTCATTTGGCTCAATGACTTGTCGCTCTCGAAGACGAAGAAGCGACCCCGATTTTTGATGCGATCACCTCATAGAGTGTTTGAACTTCTTTTGCTGACAGTGCGCGATCGTAAATACGCACTTCAGTAATGAGACCATTCCAAAAACCTTGGGGTTTATCGTTGTAACTGCGGAATTCCGTTGCTCCGATTATCAGGTCGTAATCATTTGTGTTGTAGATTACTCCCTTGCGTTCACCCACCAGCTTCCCGTTGAGATAAAATCTAGCTGTGTCACCATTGTACGTAAACGCCAAGTTGCCCCACGTGTTGAGCAGTGGCTCCGCGCTGGTTTCGATTGACCGGCCATCATTAGGTCGAGGCCCGCACATTCCTGCTGCAATTCGACCCTGCTGTTGTGAAAGATAATATGAACCGTACCGATCGGCTTTGCGTTTTCCGAGGATTCCGCGGTTGGGACCCACACCAATTTTCTCGCGCGTTTGCGCCCAGACTGAAAAAGAGAAATTGGTTGATTGGAGTTGTTTGGCATTGGTAACACGGACATACGCTGACTGCCCATCAAAGCTAAGGGCAGAACCGGCAATCCTATCTGTTACTCGCTTGGCATTAATGATCTTGCCGTCATGGCCATTCCCGCTCTGATCGTGAGCTACGCTGTCGTCATCCGCAGCGAAAGAATAATAGAGAACCAAACCGTCTGTAACTCTGGTGGCGCACCAGTGGTCAGTAGCGCAGCCAGCGAGAGTCACTAGCCAAACTAAAGCAAAACAACGGTAAAGCGTTTTACGATACACGAAAAATTTTTAGCAGACGCCCGGTCAAAGTCACTAAAAAACTCAGCACCATCAGTAAAGCAGGTGGTGGGTTGTTATAGGCAAGCCTGTAATTTGCAAATGTAAAGTTGGATGCTGATAGGATTGTTAGCGGCATAGTAGACATGGGGTGGGGAAAGACCGTTGCAAAAAATGCGGCGCGGCTTCTAAAGCGCGAGGGCGGGTTTTGGGGTTATCCCGTGCATGAAAACACAACACTCCAAACGTGCAGTCAACAGCACTGTAAATCGGTGTTTCCATGGGAAAAGTCGCAGTTTCTTCCCAGCCGGAGTGTCGGCAACGGTTACAATCCAGTAGGAAAAGCCAGCCGCTACTCCGAAAGTGCCCTTTTTTGGCCTCAATCAACCTCATTTTGCCACAAATCCTGTGTTTTCGACCTCAAATGAGGGCTTTTCGCTGACGGACAAGCGCTCCTTTGCCATAAACAAGCGGTCATTAACGCCGGACAAGCGGTCATTTGTCATAAACAACCGCTCCTTTATCACGGACAAGCGGTCATTGGTGACGGAGGAGCGCTTCTTTGTCATGGACAAGCGCTCATTAGTGGCGAAAGAGCGCTCATTTATCACAGACAAGCGCTTATTAACGACGAACAAGCGCTCATTGATGACGGAGAGGGGCTTGTCCGGCGCCCCAAAAGCTTATTCCTTTAGTCGGTTAGGGGGTGCAATCATTCGATTGCGCTTAGGTTGACAGATTGGAAAAAAAGTTGTCATTCCGCGCATGTGGCGGCCGTTCTTTGTCGGGGCGCGAAAGACGGTTGCAAAACGGGACGGCTCGGCTTATAAAGCGCGGCATTCAATCTTGGAGATCATTATGAGCAAAGCCGCATTCCCAGAAGTCAGCAAAATCAAGTTTGAGGGGCCGAAGTCGAAGAACCCACTCGCTTTCAAACACTACAACGCCGACGAGAAGATCGCCGGCAAATCCATGCGCGACCATTTCCGGTTTGCGGTGTCGTACTGGCACACGTTCCGTGGCACGGGCGCGGATCCGTTCGGGCCGGGCTGCGCGTTGCGGCCGTGGGACGATGGCTCGAACTCCGTTGCGAACGCGCAGGCGCGGGCGCGGGTGGCGTTTGAATTTCTCGAAAAGCTGGGCGTGCCGTATTACTGCTTTCATGACCGCGACGTGGCGCCCGAAGGCGCGACGTTGAAGGAGTCGAACCAGAACCTGGACGCGGTGGTGAAGGTGTTGAAGGAAGAGCAGCAGCGGACGGGCATCAAGCTGTTGTGGGGCACGGCGAATCTGTTCTCCAATCCCCGGTATGTGCACGGCGCGTCCACAAGCTGCAATGCGGATTCGTTTGCCTATGCCGGCGCGCAGGTGAAGAAGGCGATGGAAGTCACACTCGAACTCGGCGGCCAGGGCTACACGTTCTGGGGCGGTCGGGAAGGGTACTCGACGCTGTTGAACACGGACTTGAAACGCGAGCAGGAGCATCTCGCCAAGTTTTTGCGGATGGCAGTGGATTACAAGAAGGCCATCGGCTTCAAAGGCCAGTTCTACATCGAGCCGAAGCCGAAGGAACCGACCAAGCATCAGTATGATTCCGATGTGGCGGCGTGTTTGAACTTCCTGCGCCAGCACGACCTGCTCGGGCACTTGAAGCTCAACATCGAAACCAACCATGCCACGCTGGCTGGGCATTCGATGTTGCACGAGTTGACGGCTGCTGCCGCGGCCGGCGCGCTCGGTTCGATTGACGCCAATACCGGCGACGAGATGTTGGGCTGGGATACCGACCAGTTCCCAACGGATATTTATGGCACGACAGAAATCATGCTGGTGTTGCTCGGCATGGGCGGGTTCACGACGGGCGGGTTGAACTTCGACGCGAAAGTGCGCCGGGAAAGCTTTGAGCCGGTTGATTTATTCCACGCCCACATCGGCGGGATGGATACGTTTGCGCGCGGCCTGAAGATCGCCGACGCGATCCGCACGGATGGCCGGCTCGCCGCGTTCGTGAAGCAGCGGTACGCGAGCTGGGAGACCGGCATCGGCGCGAAGATCGAAGGCGGCAAGGTCGGATTCAAGGAACTCGAAGCCTACATGCTCGACAAGGGCGAGGCGACGCCGTGCACCAGCGGCCGGCAGGAAATGCTCGAGAACTTGATCAACGAATTTATTTGATGGTTTGATATGAGCGTCACGATCAAGAAGGTTGCGTACCGGGGTTGGAAGAATTGTTGCCGGATTTCCAACGGCAAGACCGAACTGATCGTTACCACCGATGTCGGGCCGCGCGTGATCCGCTTTGGATTCGTCGGCGGTCAGAATCTATTCAAGGAATACCCGGAGTTCCTCGGCAAGCGCGGCGGCAAGAAGTGGGTGAACTACGGCGGGCACCGGCTCTGGCACGCGCCCGAGGACGAAAAGCGGACGTACTGCCCGGATAACTCGCCGGTCGCCGTTGAGCAGCGCGCCGGCACGGTGCGATTTATCCAGCCGGTCGAGACCATGACCGGCATCCAGAAGGAAATTGAAATCAAGCTCGCGCCGAATCGCGCGTGCGTGGAAGTTGTCCATCGGTTGCGCAATACCGGTTCGTGGCCGGTTGAGCTGGCGCCGTGGGCATTGAGCGTAATGGCGCCGGGCGGCACGTGTGTGATTCCGTTGCCGGCACGCGGTTCGCATCCAAAAGATTTACTGCCCGGCAATATGCTCACGTTGTGGCTGTACACTGACATGAGCGACAAGCGGTGGACGTGGGGTCGGAAATACATTTTGCTCCGGCAAGACGCGTCGCCGAAATCCACGCCGCAGAAGTTCGGCGCGCTCGTGCCGGATGGTTGGGCGGGTTACGTGCTCAACGGCCAATTGTTCGTGAAGAAGTTCGCCTGCGTTGCCGGTGCGAACTACGCTGATTACGGCTGCAACTTCGAAACGTTCACCAACAACGAGATGCTCGAAGTCGAGACGCTCGGGGCCTTTACTCAAATCGACCCCGGCCAGACTGTCGAACACGTCGAGACGTGGTCGCTGTTTGATAACGTCCCGGCACCACAATGCGACCGCGATGTGGACCGGCGCATTGCCCCACTCATCAAGCGCTGACAATCCTCGATGAAAGGCTCCCACTTGCTGGTCGAAGCCGAATCCTTTCGCCATCTCGGCGGCTGGGTTGTGGATCAACAGTTCATGGATCAGATGGGTTCGCCTTTTCTGCTCGCGCACGGTCTCGGCAAGCCGGTTGCTGATGCCGTGACGCAAGTCCGCCTGCCGGCAACAGGAACTTACCGGGTCTGGGTGCGCACGCGGGATTGGGTCGGCGAATGGAAACAACCAAACACGCCGCCCGCTCAACGAGCGGAAGGCACACCGGGCGCGTTCCAGTTGCTCGTCAACGGCCAACCACTGGCGACAACGTTCGGCACCGAGGGGGCGCAGTGGCATTGGCAGGACGGCAGGACGATTGAGATCAAGAAACCTGAGACAACTCTCGCGCTCCATGACCTGACCGGCTTTGAAGGTCGGTGCGATGCGATTTTGTTCACACAGGATACCGGCTACTTGCCGAACGATGCCTCGCGCGTGCCGGCGAAAGTGGAAGATGGCGGCGAGTTTGATTTCGTCGTGGTCGGTGGCGGCATTGCCGGCGTGTGCGCGGCGGTGGCGGCGGCCCGGGAAGGGTTGCGCGTCGCGTTGGTGCAGGACCGGCCCGTTCTCGGTGGCAACAATAGTTCCGAAGTGCGCGTCTGGCTTGGCGGCGAGACCCGGTTCGAGCCGTACCCGCAGATTGGCAATCTCGTTGCGGAACTGGAGCCCGCCAAGCAAGCGCATTACGGCGCCGGCAACACCGCGGAAATCTACGAGGACGACAAGCGCCTCGCATTGTGCCGGGCGGAAAAGAATCTGACGCTCTACCTTGGCTGGCACGTCAACGAGGTCACGGTCACTGGCGGCACGATCCGCAGTGTCACGGCCCAGGAAATCACCACGGCGCGGCGCGTCAAGCTGGCGGGCCGCTGGTTCTGTGATTGCACGGGCGACGGCGATGTCGGGTTTCGCGCGGGCGCCGACTTCGAAATCACCGGCGAGCAACACATGGGGCCGACCAACTTCTGGAGTATCAATGATACCGCCCAGCCGACGACTTTCCCGCGCTGCCCATGGGCGTTGCGGCTGGATGATAAGCCGTTCCCGGGACGCGGCGAACATTCCGGACAGTTCGCGAAGCCGGGCATCAGTTCGCTGGGGGCGTGGTTCTGGGAATGCGGATTCGACCGCGACTCGATTGCCGACGGCGAACGAATTCGCGACTGGAATCTGCGGGCAATGTACGGTGCGTGGGACGCGCTCAAGAATGTGGACGGCGCTTATCCGACCTACGAACTGAATTTTGCCGCTTACATTGCCGGCAAGCGTGAGTCCCGCCGATTGCTCGGCGATGTGGTGCTGACGCGTGACGATGTGCTGGCGAAACGCGAGTTTGCAGACGCCTGTTTTCCGTGCACGTGGTCAATTGACCTGCATTACCCCGAGAAGAAATTTCAAGCGGGCTTTGAGGGCGAGGAATTCATTTCCATCTCGATGCACGACCGGTATCCGCAGCCATTCTGGGCGCCGTACCGGTGCCTGTACTCGCGCAACATTACCAACTTGTTCATGGCGGGCCGCGACATCAGCGTCACGCACGAGGCGCTCGGCGCGGTGCGCGTGATGCGCACGACCGGTATGATGGGCGAAGCCATTGGTTTTGCCGTCGCGCTGTGCCGGAAACATAACGCCACGCCACGCGACGTCCATGCCAAGTATCTCAATCAGTTTTGTGAGTTGCTGAAGCGCGGAGTCAAAACTCCAAGTTAAATTTCACCTCAACTAAAAGGAACTACCATGCCAGCCCCAATCGCCCTGCAATTGTATTCTGTTCGCGACCAACTCGCCAAAGGCTTTGAGCCGGTCATCCGGCAACTGGCCGACATCGGTTATGTCGGTGTTGAGCCGGCTGGCTTTCCCGGCACGACGCCTGAACAAGCCGCGAAATTGTTCAAGAGTCTCGGCCTGCAAGTATGCAGCGCTCATTCCGGTTTGCCGCTCGGCGACGACAAAAACAAAGTGCTCGATATGGCGAAGACGCTCGGTCTCAAGCGCCTCGTCTCCGGCAAGGGGCCGGATGATTTTAAGACGCTTGATCTCGTGAAGAAAACCTGCGACCTGTTCAACCAGTCCGCGCAGGTCGCCAAGGAAAACGGCCTGACCTTCAGCATTCACAATCACTGGTGGGAGTTTGAGGTGCTTGCCGGTAAGCCGGTCTACAAATACATGCTCGATTACCTCGACAAATCGGTGCTGTTTGAATTGGATGTGTATTGGGTGACGACGGCCGGCGCCAACCCAGCCGCCATTGTAACGGAACTTGGGAAACGCGCGCCGTTGCTGCACATCAAGGATGGGCCGTGCGTCAAAGGCCAGCCGATGACTGCCGTCGGCGACGGCAAGGTGGATGTCCCGGCCGTTGCGAAAGCCGGCGCGGCCACGGCCGAGTGGATGATTGTCGAACTCGACAGTTGCGCGACTGACATGCTGGCGGCGGTTAAGAAGAGCTACGACTACCTGACTGGTAAAGGTTTCGCCCGCGGCAACAAATGAGCCGGTTGCACCCGGACAGTCTGTGTCCCGATCTGACTTTCGGATGCGCGGTCCGATCGTGTGGCGGCTGGCAAACGAGCTTGACCTCTAACCGCATCGGATTGTGCGGGCCGTGCCGTCGTTGCCGTCGTTGTCCGAGTGGAAGTCGCCAGTGCGTTTGTCGGCTCAAGCGAATGGGCGGGATGCCGCGAATGCGCCGGTCCATTACCAGTTGCCGGCCGGTATCAAAGCCCGGCTACCGGTGGAAGGCGCTATCGTCGAGCACGGTGATTAACTTTGATTTTACTGGATTTCCGGTAACGCTCGCGCTAAACCTCACGCCTATTTCACAGTAATCAAACTCAAACAAAGGAACCAGTCACTTTATGAGCAAACAAACCAACATCGGCATTATCGGTTGCGGTGCGATCAGCAACGCATACTTCACCGGCTGCAAGCCATACCAGAACATTAAGCTCGTCGCGTGCGCGGACATTGATCCAGCGCGGGCGGAGGCCAAGGCCAAGGAACACGCCATCCGTGCCTGTTCCGTTGCGGAACTGCTGGCCGATCCCAGCATCCAAATCATTTTGAACCTGACTGTGCCGAAAGCGCATGCCGAACTCAATCTCACTGCGCTCAATGCCGGTAAGCATACGTATGCCGAAAAGCCATTTGGCGTGAACCGCGACGAAGGCAAGAAAGTTCTCGCGTTGGCCAAGAAGAAGAAGTTGCGGACCGGCAGCGCGCCGGACACGTTCTTCGGCGGCGGCGCACAAACCGCGCGCAAGCTGATTGACGACGGCGCGATTGGCAAGCCGGTGGCGGCGACGGCGTTCATGTGCGGCCACGGTCACGAGTCATGGCACCCGAGCCCGGAATTTTATTACGAAAAAGGCGGCGGACCGATGTTCGACATGGGGCCATATTACATTACGGCGTTGATCAATCTGCTCGGTCCGGTCAAGCGCGTGACCGGCTCGACGTGCATCAGTTTTCCAGAGCGGAAAATCACGAGCCAGCCGAAAGCCGGGAAGATTGTGAAAGTCGAAACGCCAACGCACTTAGCGGGCGTGATGGATTTCGTCGACGGTGCGGTGGTGACAATCATTCAGAGCTTTGATATGTGGAAACACTCGTTGCCGATTCTGGAAGTGTACGGCTCCGAAGGTTCATTGAGCATCCCGGATCCGAATCATTTCGCCGGCGTTGTCAAGATTGCCAAGCCCGGCAGCAAGGATTGGGAAGAGGTTACGCTCACACATCGGACGGATTTGTTGCGTGGCAGCGGTTTGGCCGATATGGCCAAAGGAATCGCGACTGGTCGTCCGCATCGTGCGAGCGGCGAGCTGGCATACCATGTTTTGGATGTGATGGCGGCGTTCGAGGAAGCCTCGACGACCGGCAAGCACATCGAAATTAAAAGCACGTGCACACGGCCGGCGGCGTTGCCGGTTGGTTTGCAATTAGGGGAGCTCGATTAATATGAAAAAGAAAGTACTGATCAATTGGGGTGGCTGGGACGGCCACGAACCGAAACAATGCACGGATTTGTTCGCGCCAATCTTGGAGCAGGAAGGCTTCGAGGTTCGAATCGCCACCGATCTCGCTGTGTACACCGAGAAAGATTACATGCAATCGCTGAGCCTGATCGTGCCGGTTTGGACGATGAGCAAAATCACCGGCGACCAAAACAAAGGCTTGTTGGAAGCTGTTGCCAGCGGCGTCGGCATTGCCGGCTGGCACGGCGGGATGGGCGATTCATTCCGGGAACAGACTGATTATCAATTCATGGTCGGCGGCCAATGGGTCGCGCATCCCGATGGCATCATTGATTACACCGTCAACATCACCAATCACACCGACCAGATCACCAAGGGCATCCCGGACTTCAAGATGAAGTCTGAACAGTATTACATGCACACCGATCCAGGCAACGATGTGCTCGCCACCACGACGTTCCGCGATCGCGTCAGTGCGCCGTGGGTTAACGGCACGGTGATGCCAGTCGCTTGGAAACGCCAGTGGGGCAAAGGCCGCGTGTTTTACTCGTCGCTCGGCCACATCGCCAAAGATTTCGAGGTGCCGGAAGCGAAGGAAATTCAACGGCGCGGCATGTTGTGGGCAGCGCGATGAAAATCGCGGCCAATTCCAAGCTCGTTTTTATTGGTGACTCGATCACGGATTGCGAACGCGCTCGCCCGGTCGGCGAAGGCCTGTTCGGTGCGATTGGTAAGGGCTACGTTGCGCTCGTGGATGCCACGCTCGGCGCCGTCTGTCCGGAGAAAAATATCCGTGTCGTCAATATGGGGTGCAGCGGCAACACTGTCCGCGACCTCAAGAGCCGTTGGCAAACTGACGTCATTGCGCTCAAGCCGGACTGGCTGTCGATTATGATCGGCATCAACGACGTCTGGCGCCAATTCGATCTGCCGCGACAGGAAGAAATTCATGTTGGCCCGGAAGAATATGCCGCCACGCTTGATGAACTTGTTGCCAAAACCAAACCTCTCGTCAAAGGTCTCGTGCTCATGACGCCGTATTATCTCGAGCCAAATCGGCGCGATGGGATGCGCGCGCGCATGGACGAATATGGCCGGCTCGTAAAGAAGATTGCCGGCAAGCGTGGTACTGTACTGGTGGACACGCAGGCCGCATTCGACAAAGTCCTCAAGCACCTCTACCCGGCCACACTCGGGTGGGACCGGGTTCATCCGACGACAGTTGGTCATATGGTGATGGCGCGTGCATTTCTTGCCGGCGTCGGATTCAAAGTCTGATGATCTCCATCATTCCCAAGCCGGTCCGTGTCGAAGAATTACCGGGCCAATCCAAGGCTGAAGTCACCATTGCCGGCAATGCTGATCCAGCACTTGGCAATGAAGGTTACGAATTACACATCGCGCCGGCAGCGGTCACGCTGGCGGCCAACTCGCCGGCCGGTGTCTTTTACGGCCAACAAACACTCCGTCAACTCCGCTCCGCTGATGGCACAATGCCGTGTTGCCGGATTTGGGACAAGCCCAGATTCGGCTGGCGCGGGCTGATGGTTGACGTCAGCCGGCATTTCTTCACGAAAGATGAAATTAAACATTTCCTCGACGTGATGGCCGCGCACAAGCTGAACGTTTTCCATTGGCATCTTGTTGACGATCAAGGTTGGCGGATTGAAATCAAACGCTATCCGAAACTAACTGCCGTGGCTGCGTGGCGCAGCGAGATCGGTTTTGGGCTGGATCCCGGCGCGAGCCGTTGCTACCGGCAGGACGGGCAATATGGCGGACTCTACACACAGGCGGATGTGCGGGAGATTGTCGCCTATGCCGCCAGTCGGCACATCACGGTCGTGCCGGAGATTGAGATGCCAGGCCATTCTACAGCGGCGTTGGTCGCGCATCCGGAATTCGGTTGCAGTGGCGGACCGTATTCGTTCGATGCAAAAGCCGGTATCACCCATGGTATCTTTTGCGCGGGACAAGATGCGGCGTTCGAGTTTCTCGAGAATATTCTCGCCGAAGTGATCGCGCTGTTTCCGAGCCAGTTTATCCACATTGGCGGCGATGAGGTGCCGAAGGACAATTGGAAGAAATGTCAGCGTTGCCAGCAACGCATCCGGGACGAGCGCTTGAAGAATGAGGAGGAGTTGCAGAGTTACTTCATCCGTCGCATTGAGAAATTCATCAACAGTAATGGACGGCGACTCATCGGCTGGGATGAAATTCTCGAAGGTGGTTTGGCGCCAAATGCAACGGTGATGAGTTGGCGCGGAGTGAAAGGTGGGATTGCCGCCGCCAATGCTGGTCATGATGTTGTGATGACGCCGACCACGCATTGCTACTTCGACTTCTACCAAGCTCATGTCGGGCAACCAAAGGCTGCTTACTATCAAGGCATTTTGCCGTTGGAGAAGGTATACGAGTTTGAGCCTGTTCCACCCGAAATCCCAATTGAACACGCTCACCATGTTCTTGGTGGTGGCGGCAATCTGTGGACTGAGTTCATGCCAAATTACGGACATCTTCAATTCATGACCTATCCGCGCGCCTGTGCGTTGGCTGAGGTGCTGTGGTCGCCGAAAGAAAGTCGCGACTTGGCCGATTTCAAAGCCCGGCTCAAGGCCCACACCAAGCTGCTGGACACGCTCGGTGTGACTTATGCGCAGACGTTGGACGCGTAGTATGTCGCTGCCAATCATCCCAAAGCCAGTTCGAGTTGAGGAATTACCCGGCAGATCGACAGCCAAAGTAACCATTACCGGCAAAGCAGATTCGGCACTAGGTACTGAAGGTTACGAGCTCAGCATCACGCCGGTAGCTGCCACGCTCGCCGCCAACACACCGGCCGGAATCTTTTACGGTCAGCAGACGCTCCGGCAACTCCGGGCTGACGATGGCTCGCTACCGTGTTGTAAAATCTGGGATAAACCCCGGTTTGGCTGGCGTGGGTTGATGTTGGATGTGGCGCGGCATTTTTTTACGAAAGCGGAGATCAAACATTTCCTCGATGTGATGGCCGTTCATAAGTTTAATGTTTTTCACTGGCATCTGGACGACACTCAGGGCTGGCGCATCGAAATCAAAAAATATCCGCGCCTGACAGACATTGGCGCTTGGCGCGAGAAGATTGAGTGGGGACTCGATCCAGGCGCGAGTCGCGCATGGAATGCGGCCGGCCAGTATGGCGGCTTTTACACCCAAGACGATGTGCGCGAGATTGTGGCGTACGCGGCTGACCGACATATCACAGTCGTGCCAGAAATCGAGATGCCAGGCCATTCCCGGGGCGCGTTAATGGCGCATCCGGAATTCAGTTGCAACGGCACGCCATATTCCGGTGTCTTCTGTGCCGGTAACGACGCGGCGTTTGAGTTTCTCCAAAACATCCTAAGTGAGGTTCTGGCTTTGTTCCCGAGCCAGTTTATCCATATCGGCGGTGATGAGGTGCCAAAGGATTTCTGGAAGAAGTGTCCGCGTTGCCAAGCCCGGTTGCGCGCTGAAGGTTTGCCGGACGAGGATGCATTGCAGAGTTACTTCGTTCGTCGCATCGAAAAATTCATTAACGCCAATGGCCGTCGACTAGTTGGCTGGGATGAAATCCTTGAAGGTGGTCTGGCGCCAAATGCGACGGTGATGAGTTGGCGCGGAATGGCCGGCGGGATTGCTGCCGCCAATGCCGGCCACGATGTGGTGATGACGCCGGCGACACACTGCTATTTCGATTTATATCAGGCCAAGGTAGGCCAGCCTCAAGCCCTTGGTGGGTTCGTGCCGTTGGATCAGGTGTACGAGTTCGAGCCGATCCCGTCGGAAATTCAGACGGACAAGGTGCATCATATTCTGGGCGGCGCTGGCAACCTGTGGACCGAATACATGCCCAACTACGGCCATGTTCAATTCATGACCTATCCACGCGCCTGCGCGTTGGCTGAGACATTGTGGTCTCCAAAAGAGAATCGTAACCTTGACGACTTCAAAGTCCGACTGAAGACGCACACCAAACTGCTCGACGTGCTCGGCGTAAATTACGCGCAAACCTTAGACTAACCGATTCATCTGCTCTTCTTGCTGCTCGATGGACTCGACGAGTTTGAATTGGGTCCGGCAGCGGTCAAGATTGTGCCCATTGCGATGAACTTTGAAGTAATGATCGCCTTCGAGAAAGTCAGTTAGGAAGCGGATGCCGATCTCGAAAGTGATGAGTTTGCCGGCCAATGCGAGATTAGCTTTCTCAGCCGTGGTGAGGAAGTCGCCGGCAGTGGCGAGGTAACCGGTCACCAGCGCTTCGTACATCGGCATCTGCATTTTTACTTTCGATAAATCAAGTTCGTCTTCGGCGGCCGGGCTGGTGGCGGTGCGGACCATATCGCCAAAGTCATAAAGCGCCAGCCCTGGCATGACTGTGTCGAGATCGAGCACACACAAGCCTTCACCAGTTACGTCGTCGAGCATGACGTTGTTGAATTTGGTGTCGTTGTGTGTAACGCGCTCGGGCAAACCAGCGGCGAGCAGGTGACCGGTCATCGCCTTGTGGCGGAGCGCGAAATCAATTTCCGGTTTGGCCAAGGCAGCGCGGTTGACGGCGTCGCCGGTAATTGCGCGCTCTAACGCCGTAAAGCGTTTTGGGGTGTGATGGAAATCCGGTATCGTCTCTGCCAGTCGTGGAGCCGGTAAGTTGGCTAGATATTTTTGGAAGAGGCCAAATTCGCGGGCGGCTTGGTGGACTTGACGGGGCGTCTCAACCACATCGTGGATGTGCGCGCCTTCAATGAAACGGTAGGCGCGCCAGTGGTCGCCGGTTGGGGTGACGTGGTAGTTGCGGCCATCGCGCGCTGCTATGAGCGTGAGGACGCGTCGGTCAATATCGGAAGCACCGGCGTCGGTGAGTTGCCGGCGGATGTGATCGGTTACGCGCTTGATGTTGTCCATCACGGTGACCGGTTTTTTGAAGACGTGGTGGTTGATGCGCTGGAGGACATACCGGCGTGCGCCGTCGCTTTGCCGGTAGGTAACAACGATGGTATCGTTGATGTGGCCGTGCGTCATCGGCACGGCTTCAATGAATGTCCCGGCGAACTGGAACTGCTGCGCGACCGGTAAGACGTCAGCAACCAAATCCTTCATAATTTATTTGTAACAGAGATGTCGATGTTGGTCACTGAAAAACAAACGGGGCGGTCAAAAGACCGCCCCGCCTGGTTGAGTTAGTTGATTAGTTTATGCCTTGGAGATTTCTTTTTCCATGGCTTCCAATTCGGGCGTGTCTTTCTTCGATTGGTTCACCGCCCAGACAATTGCGGCCAGAGCGATAACGGAGATGACAATGGCCACCTTGTAAGGCAACTCGGTCGGACCGCCGTCAACGGTGTGGAACTTCAACACGATCGGCAACATCAGCAGGCTGACCATGTTCATGACTTTGATCAGCGGGTTGATGGCTGGGCCGGCGGTGTCCTTCAACGGATCGCCGACTGTGTCGCCGGTAACAGCAGCTTTGTGCTTCTCGCTGCCTTTGCCGGTTTCCTTGGTGCGCGGTTCGTCTTCGATGCTCTTCTTTGCGTTATCCCACGCGCCACCGGCGTTGGACATAAACACGGCGATCATCTGGCCAACAACAATCATGCCAGCGAGGAAGCCGGCGAGTGCCAGCGGGCCCAACACGAAGCCGACGCACAATGGCGAAAGGATCGCGAGGATGCCGGGGCCGATGAGTTCTTTCTGCGCCGAGGTGGTACAGATGCTGACTACGCGACCGTAATCCGGTGTCTTGCGACCTTCCCAGATTTCCTTGTCGCGGAACTGAATCCGGCATTCCTTCACAATCAGGAACGCAGCGCGGCCGACCGCACGAATCGTCATCGAGCTAAACATGAACGGCACCGCACCACCAATGAGCAAGCCGATGAACAGCAGCGGATTTGCGACTGTCAACATGCCGGCAATATGATTGTATTGTGCAGTGGTCATCTTGCTGATGCCTTCTTCGCTGCCCATCGCCATGACGGCAATGAAGCTGGCGAACAATGACACAGCGGCGATAACCGCCGAACCAATGGCAATACCTTTGGTCTCGGCCTTGGTGGTGTTACCAACGGCATCGAGGTCGGCGAGAATCTGGCGGGCTTTCTTCGTCGCTTCGGGGCCCATCTTCTCGGGTTCATAACCCATTTCGCCAATGCCATTCGCATTGTCGGCAACCGGGCCAAACACATCCATCGAGATCGTGTTGCCGGTCAGCGTCAACATGCCGATACCACACATGGCCACGCCGTACGCCACAAAGATCGGCGAGGTGTGCGCGTAAATCGCCACTGAGGCGCCAATGGCCGCCGCAATGATCATGGTCGCCCACACGGCGGATTCATAACCAACCGCGAGACCTTGGATAATATTGGTCGCATGCCCAGTCTGACAGGCTTTGGCGATGGACTTCACCGGCGCGTGCGTCGTGTGCGTGAAGTAGCTAGTGCACTTGTTCAACGCCACGGCGAGAATCACACCGATCAAACAGGTCCAGGCGGGACGCATGTCCAAGCCCAACTGGCCGAAGTTCGCCCACCACGGCAACGCATCCACGCCGCCGGGATAACCGGCCACGGCCTGCGGATACATGGCGAAATAGTGGCTGTTGAACTTCAGGTACATCAAGCCCAGCGCAAAGAAGCCGACCACGCTGATGACCGAGCCGATCAGGAATCCGCGGTGCACGGAGTGCAACGCCGCGTCGCCCGAATCTTCCGGCTTCGCGCGGACGCTGTAGGTGGAAATGATCGAGCCGATGACGCCGATGGCGCGCACCAGCAATGGGAAGATCACGCCCTTGTGACCGAACGAGGCGTAGCCGAGAATCATCGCCGCCACAATCGTGACTTCGTAAGATTCAAAAATGTCTGCTGCCATACCGGCGCAATCGCCGACGTTATCGCCGACGTTGTCGGCAATCGTCGCCGCGTTCCGGGGGTCATCTTCGGGGATGCCGGCTTCGATCTTACCGACCAGATCCGCGCCGACGTCCGCCGCCTTCGTATAAATGCCGCCGCCCACACGCATGAACAACGCGATGAGCGTGCCGCCGAAGCCGAAGCCGAGCAACACTTCATATGCTTTTTCGCCGTACGCCATAAAAATCAGCGTGCCGCCGAGCAACCCGAGGCCGTCCGTCAACATCCCGGTGATCGTGCCAGTGCGGTAACCAACCTGCAACGCGCCACCAAAGCTGGTGCGCGCCGCTGCTGCTACCCGCAGATTGCCCATCGTGGCAAAGTGCATGCCGACATAGCCGACGCAGAAGCTGAACAGCGAGCCCATCAAGAATGCGAACGCCCGGCCAAACGCGACTTCCGTGCCGTTATCGAGCGCCGTGAAGTAGAGCACGCCGGTCAATACAATGATCATCACAATGATCTTGCTGAATTGTTTCTTCAGATATGCATTGGCGCCTTCTTTGATCGCTGCGGCCACCTTCTGCATCTTCTCTGTGCCGGTATCCGCCGCCTTGACCTGTTTCACCAGCATCAATGCGTAGATCAAGCCGGCAAAGGCGACACCCAGCACGCCCCAGAGCGCATACCGCTCCATATTGCTATAGTGTGTGTTGCTCGTGTCCATGAACGAGAAAAAGCGGAAGGCTTCCACTTTACCGGCGATGTTTGCCGCAGCTTCCGCCGCGCGCGCCCATTGCGCCGCCACAAGCGTGCCCAGGCACAGGACCGCTGCCACAACCGTTTGCCGGCGCGGCTTGCCGCGCGTGATGCGCTGCATTACTCGATTTAACGATGATGTCATATTACAGTTTTCCTTTCGATTTCGGTTCAAAACGGGGGGTA
>Ga0316217_10000362_pt1 | contig 66204 bp, 41 predicted proteins | sample 1anoAmetaG_FD_203633 | JGI IMG/M metagenome (GOLD analysis project Ga0316217, IMG submission 203633) | Freshwater microbial communities from Trout Bog Lake, Wisconsin, USA - 1anoA | ecosystem: Environmental > Aquatic > Freshwater > Lake > Hypolimnion/Profundal zone | place: USA: Wisconsin... | reverse complement strand
GCATGTGCTGGCACCGGCCTGAATGGTGCAAGAACTCGGCGAGAGCGTGAGAGTGCCCGTCGGCGCTGTCGCGGCACACGTGCTCCCATTCCACGTCGTACCCGACACGCAGCTCGCTGTGGCCGACTGTTGCGCAAGCAGGACGGCATTATTGTACAGATAGAAGGTGGTGCCTGCATGGGGAACGGTGCCCTGGGCACTTCCATTGTTGCCGGAACCCACTGGTGGGCTGCTCTGATAGTTTGACGTGACTGCCGACGTGCCGACCGGGTTCGTGGTGGTCCACGTCACTCCGACGGTGCATGTGCTGGCACCGGCCTGAATAGTGCACGAACTCGGCGAGAGTGTAAGGGTGCCGGTCGGATTTCCGGAACTCATGTTCACCGTGAAATAGAGTCCTGGACTCCATTCGCTCCACCCAGCACTGTCATATGACCGCATATTCCAAAGGTATTTCACACCATTAAGCAAACGGCCCGCAGGGACCAACTGAGAAGCGAAACTACCATCAATCAAACTAGTATCGTAGACAACGTTACTACTCCCATAAGGATAGTGGGAGATTGCCAGCTCATACTCAGTTGCCCCCGTACCGCTCCATGACAAAATCGGTGTCGTTGTTGACACTGTGAAATTCGAGTCGCTGTCAGTACCTGGATAATTCGGCATAGGTACAGGAGGTTTTGCGCCTGCCTCAACAGTGAAGTACGAATAAAGGCTCCACTCACTCCATCCCGCACTGTTATGAGCCCGCATGTGCCAGCGATACTTCGAACCGCTTTGCAAGAAGCCATTCGGAATGAGTTGTGAGCTGAGGCCGCCGCTGATCTGACCGCTATCGTAAACAGAATTGGTGCCCGCTGGATTTTGCCAGATCTCCAGCTCATATTGCGTCGCCCCCGTCCCACTCCAGCTCAGGGTTGGCGTCGTTATTGGAACTGTAGAGTTGGTGTCACTGCTAGTTCCCGGAAACAACTGGGTAGGTACGGGTGGTTTCGGAGTTTGACTGGCAACCACTGAAAGACTCGCAACACCAAGCGCTCCGCCAGCTAAAAGGTGAGACACAATCACTGAATATGAGCCTGTAACCGCGAGATCCGCCGCTGTAAGTTGAACTATTAGCTGATTCGAACTGATAAACGTATCACCTCGCCGTGAACCATTAAATGTGACGTAGTCGGTTGGTAAAAAACCTGCCCCGTTTATCACGAGCCCGAGATTGGTTGACCCAGCTGTTATTGGATTAGGAGAAAGTGAATAGATAAGCATGGGCGAAACGCTGCTGCCAATCGAGAGCGACACGGTTGTCAATGTTTTATCAAGGTGATTATTCGGATTCATTGCTGTGATGGTAACTGGGCACGAGTCAACAAAGTGATCATTTAAAACATTGCAATACGTAGATGACGGAGCGACGGAAGGTGCAGTATATAGACCTGACTGTGTGATTGTTCCAAGCATTCCTCCTAAAGCGTCATTCATTACTGACCATGTCACATTGTTAGTATTCGCCGTGAATTGTTGTTGCCCTCCCAGTTGTAGACTCGCGGAAGCTGGCGTAACTACAATAGTGCTCTTACTGTTTGTAATTATGGCTTCACTGCATAGTACATTCGCTACATCGCCTACGGTTGGATTAGAGCTACTTGTTGTAATTCCGGCGACCATATTGCCCTCTTCGTTCGTGACGGGGTCGTCCGGATTTATTAAATCAACAAACAATGAAGCGAGATAGCCTGCACACACACTGTTAAGGCTTTCCGCGACGCCAGAGCTAATGCCTCCAACGCATATGCCCGCCCCAACTCCAGACGCAGAACCAAGGCAAGCCAAATCGATAGCTGTAGCACCGATGCAGCTCACATCTCCAGCGACATGCGTTCCCACACTGCATGCTGAGGAGGGTAGGCTATAAGGAGTTAGTTGCAATTGGTTCGTATTGAAGGCGAACTCGCAATCGACTGAGACTAACGGTCCCAACTGCGAATTGCTCGTACATAAACTCTGCTTACCCGCGAAAATGTTTGACGATGATAAACCATTGCTTGAACCGACCAGCATGGTTTGTAAAGTCGTACCAATTGTACTCGTTCCTGCTAAATCGAAAGAAGAAATTGAATCGGATCGAATACCGCCTGCTCTTAACTGGGCTTGGATACCCGCTGCCTGCTGCTCAATGCCTGTCGACGTCTCAGCAAATACAATGTCTACTACAGCGGTCTGGGTGCCGGATGTTGCCGAGACCTCGATAGCTTCACCTGAATAGTCATCCGGCGGAGAAATACTCGCAGTAAGAATTCCTTTGGAATCAGTTGAACTGCCGTTTGCGGTAATATTCCCCTCGCTGCTGTGAAGTGATATCGGCAGGGCCAGCACAGGCTTACCAGTCGAATCTGCTGCTGCAACCGAGAGCAACCATGGTCCGCTTGGCGAGCTACCAAATACAGGAGTTGCCAGGATTACCAATTTGCCTGCGGATACTATTGGAGCGATCGTGAACTGAACCGCTGAAGTCGATCCTCCGCCTGGAATCGGATTGGTAACGATCACCTGGAATGTCCCTGGAGATGCCAATTGTGCACTCGGAATCAGTGCCGTGAGGCTTGTTGCGGATATGAAGGTTGTTGCGAACGCCTGGCCGTTAAAATTCACGACCGACACACTGCTAAAGCCAGTTCCCGCCACAGTAATGCTCGTATCGCCCGACCCCACCAGAGCAGAGTCAGGAGAAATGCTTGTGAGCGTTGGTGATGGGTTGATCAATGTCAAAGTTGCGGACCCGGATTTGGTTGAATCCTGGGTAGAGGTGGCCGTAATAGAGGCCGAGCCAGAAGCTGGAACGGTTGTCGGTGCCGTATACAGCCCCGAGCTTAAGATCGTGCCGGAGTTCGCCGCCCAGGTCACGGTGGAACTGTAGTTGCCGGTTCCCGACACAGTTGCTGAGCATTGACTTGTCTGGCCGGTTGAGAGGCTGGCGGATGGTGTGCATGTGACGCTAACCGACGTGATCGTCTGAGGTTGGGCAGGGGCTGCGTTGCTATCACCACCACCACCACCGCAACCTGCCACACACAGCGATCCAAGAAAAGAAAGGGCAAACAAAGCCTTGCAAGCCATACGCGCCTCTTTCAAAACTAAATTGTCCCTGGGGTTTATGCGGAACAGACTATATCACATGAGAATTAGTCTTTCCCATAAGAATATGAGCCACATAACTGATGCGAGGTAGCAAAGCCTCAACTATGTTTTATGTCAATCACTATCACATTCGATGACGAGGCTTTTGGTTTCCTCTGTATGAAGATGTGTGCTCGCGCTGAGGCGATTGAAACATCCAAATTCTTTAACAAAATTCTTAATTTCGTCCTTTACGGTAAGCGCCCGAAGTTCCCCTCTCGGCCAATGGAGAATGTCCGAGCTCGAAGTGCCCACTTCTTTTGGTGGACACCTGTTGAGTGTGACTAAGCGGCATAGGAGGACTCGGTCCGGGTCCTTGCAGCGACATTCCAGGGTAGAAGTTCATTGATGTGGTTGATAGGGTGTTTCCCCTATTTGATTCCGCCAGCCAAGGGTGCATTCTGTCACCGTAGCACGCTGGTGGACGAGCCTATACTGTCCATGGCCATTGGGCCAACCGGCAATCTTGTTACCTGGGATTGCTTTATCAATGTCAAAACGACAACGTAATACCTTATGCAAATGTACGCAAATGTCGGTCTTACCACGATTTCTCATCGCCAAGGAAGTTGCAGAAGCAGTGAGAAAATCGGTAAAGACCATTTATAGATGGGCCAAGCTAGGCAAGATACCCTCGATTAATTTGCACGGGAGTGTCCTTTTCGATCCTGATGTAACGCTCAAATGGATCGAAAACTTCGTCATGGCCTCTTAACCTGGTCCGGCGCTGCAGCGCCGGGCCTTCACTTTTGCATTACCACTGGATCGCGTTTATAGCATCTTGAGCTTCAGTAGCGGCCTGGGGCGTTAAATATCTCATCGTCGACGCTATATCTTTGTGGCCTGCATACGCTTGGACCGTTCGCAGGTCGGTCACGCGGAGTGTTTTTGTAATGTACGTCCTTCTGAAACGGTGCAAGGTGAATTCTTCGCATTCCTTGCGCTCCAGGCATCCATCGCAGCGACCGCAATTCAAGCCAGCTCGCTTGGCCACATGCTTGAGCGTGCGCAACAGCTTTGTATTTGGCTGCTGGTGCTTAGTCCCCAGGATGAGGGTCTGACCGGGATGTTTGTCCTGCCATTCTTTCAGTGCCTCCAGCACATCGGTCGGGACCGGTACTTCCCTTTGCTCCCATGTCTTCACCGTGAAATTCCACTGAGGCTTGGCACGGACCCGCAGCGTTTTGGTTTCCCAGTTCACATCGCGAAACTCTACATGGCGCAGTTCCTGGTCCCTTAGGCCGCATTTCAACGCGACCAGAATACACATTCGCATGTATGGGTCGGCTGCGGCCAGCAAAGCACTTGTCTGCGCCGACGAATACATATCAGGCAGCTTTTCTTCATAGCGGGGTCTGGGTGGAATCTGCTTGGGGTCAATACCACCAAATCGAAGCCAAGAAGCTAGGCGCATATGCTTGTTGGAAACGGTGCGGTTCCCACACTGGTTCTTTCGCAGCCACTCATGGTACGCAAAGATGTCGTTTTGTGTCACCTGGTCAATCTTGCTAACCTTCACCAGCCGAAGGAACTCCGCGCTGACCAGCCGGGCTTGCTCTGCTGCCTCATTGGCGCCTCGTTTCACAGCATTGTCGATGTAGGCTGCAGCCGTCGCTCTCAAGGTATTGCTCTCGGGCAGTTCAACCACTTCAATCCCGGCTTCCTTCGCCTGAGCTTTAACCGAGCTCTTGATCTCAAACTGTTGTCGGCGGACGTCGGCAGTGGCGGCGCTCTCCCCTACAGGCATGTAAGTAGTCTTCCGATCCACCGTGTATCTGAGGTCATATGTCCAGTTCTTGACCGGGACGATCTTGTCATCGATCAGTGCATGGCCAGGCTTGACTCTGCCGTTGGCGCCCTTGGCGGCAAGCCTGCGCTTCCAGATTCCCGCCCCGTCTTTGAAACGGATCATTAGTGTGACTGCCTTGCCATCCATGTACCGAATTATAGTCATTTGCACGACAAATGCACGACAAAGAATCAATAAATGCAGTATTTACTGGGGTTTTGTGGCCTAGATTGGAGAATCCCCCTCTCTCCGCCAGACTGTCAAGCAAGTTCCTTTCGATTCAACAATTACTTTCAAAATCAATAGCTTGCAGAGATTCGTCAGAGTCTCTCTTGTCTCCCCGATACCTCGTTTTACCCCCGGTTGACCCTGTTTTTCGAGCTAAGACGAGCTAAATCCACCCGACAAAACCGTCGTCTTCGTCTGGCTTGGTGATGCGCTCGTTAGCCTGCGCTGAATATTTAAACGGATATTCTCGCACTCCGTTTCTTCCTGCTCCCTAATTGCCCGGTTGAAGTAAACAATCCTTTATGTGGCAGGACCACTTAAATCGTCAGGCAGCTTTCTACTCTGCGAGTGAATCTTGTTTATCTGTTTGTTTGTATATAGTTATAAAATTTCATCGGCAAGTCTGAATGAATTTATTGACAACTATCCGGGCGCATCGTAATAATTCTTTTGCGTCAGTGGTCTGACCACGTTTTGGCTGGGATTGTTGTTGCAGATACCTCAGCGTCCAGCTCTCTCAAATTTCTTTAATCAATTTTGTTCCTGGAGAAAAACCATGCTGCCACGATTCCGCTTTGCCGTCGCGATCCTGCCTTTACTGAGTTTGTTGCCACTGCTGAATGCCGGAGCGCAAGCTCCAACCGCGCCGCCCATGATGGTGCAAGCGCCGTATATCAGTCTCGGCGCCGGCAACATCGTCTCCGGAGCATCGTCAACCTCCAAGGCGTCTGCCTGCACCGGTTATGCCAACGCAGGCGGCAATAATTATGGCGACGGCTGCCCGGCCAACCAGGCGGGTGTCAGCGCTCCGTGGGGCGTGGCCGCCGATAAGTGGGGAAATGTCTACTTTGCGGATGAAGGGCACATCTATGTTCGCGTGATCTATGCCGGCGCGACGACGGTGAACGGCGTTGCAAATCCCGCGACCGCCATGATTACGGCTGCGAACGCATCGCTGGGTATATCTACGCCGCTGGCAGCGGGCGACGTTTATGCGCTGGCGGGCGGACTTGCCGCAGCGGGCAGCACTGGCTTTACATGCAATGGCGGCGGCACGGCCCTGAGCGTAAACGGCAGCGGCTGCCCGGCGACCGACTCGTATCTCAAAGGGCCATACGGGCCCGCGGTTGATGGCGATGGCAATGTATTTATCGTGGACAAGAGCAATTCGCTGGTTTATGTAGTGATCGCCAACGCCACCAGCAAGGGGGCGCAGTTAGCGACGCTGGAGAATCCCACTGTTACTTCGCCAAAGGTTGGCTCCATCTATGCCATAGTGAACGGCGGCGGCGGGTATGTGGACGGGGTGCTCGCATCGGGCGGAAAAGTTCACGGCCCCTTCGGGATCGCCGTGGACGGCAGCGAGAATCTCTACATCGCCGATGGGACCAACAATCTGGTGCGCATGGTCAACGGGCCCGGCGTCACGAATTCCTCCGGGACCTCCGGCATTTGTTCTTCAAATTCCTGCGCTCCGGGCTACATCCATGCGATTGCCGGTCTCTACGCCTCTTGCACGAGCAGCAGTTGCACTGGGCTGTCTGCCGCGCCGTCCGCAAATGTCTCACCTCTCGGCACAGGCTTTCTTGGGCCGATGGGGATTGCGGTGGATGGCAGCGGAAATATCTATATTGGCGACAACAGCACAAGTACAACCACCGTTCCCTCGACCGTCCGGGTGATTTATGCGGGGGGAACAAACAACCCCGTCGCCAACCTTATCTGCATTGAAAACAGCTCTGCTGGGTACTGTGGCTCTACCCCATCTCTCACCGCGGGGTATGTCTACACCCTTGCCGGTTATGGGAACGCAGGTTCCTCGGCCAAAGGCGCGGGCTTATTGGCCACGAACACTGGAGTTGCCTTTGACAGGATCCAAGGTCTTGCACTCGATACTCACAACAATCTTTACATCATGGATTACGGCAGCCACAGCGAGCTTTCCGAGGTCAACGCAGACACCGGGTATCTGATCTTCTTGTCCGCGGATGGGCTGCCATCCTCGGGCACGGCTTACTCAGGCGCTGGGGTCTATTGCAGTTCGGGCACCGCGACCGGCTCCGGACCATTGACTCTGGATAAGTATGGCGATGGGTGCCCAGCCCCGCAGAGCTATGCCGACAATGCGGAAGGGAACATCGGCATTGATCCCTCGGGCAACCTCTACTTTGCGGACAGCGCCGACAACCTGGTGCGCAAGCTGAGCTTCAACAACAGCTTCCCGGCCACCAATGCCGGCAGTCCCGCGGCCACGCAGAATCTTGCCTTCGTGCTCTTCACCGGCGGCACCGGCGAAACCGTCACCAGCGGCACACTTGCGGACTCCGTATCCACGCAGGGAATTACCTCCGGCTCAGAGTTCACCAACGCGGGCACAGGGGATTCCTGCAGCGGTTCCACGACGCTGGCCGCCTTTACCGGCAGCAGCACCAACACCGCTAATGACGTCTGCATTATCCCGGTGATCTTTAACCCGGCCAAGGCAGGCGCACGCAGCGGCTCGGTGCAAATTACCGGCACCATCAGCGGCACGCGGCAGCCGCTGGGCACGGTCTACCTGAACGGCACCGGGAATGGAACGGCTCTGGTCATCGATCCGGGCGCCAGTTCCACGCTGGGCAGCAGCAGCGAACCAACAGGCGTGACGACTGATTCGGCCGGCAACGCCTATGTTGCCTACAGCAATGGAACCATCTACCGCACGCCGAACAACGGTGGTACGTCCGTCGAGATTGGCAGCGGTTTAACGAATCCCCATCAGGCAGCCATTGATGGAGCGGGAAATCTATATGTTGCCGACTCAGAAAACGGCAATTCGGGAGCCGGCGAGATCGTCGAATTTACCGGCGCCAGCACAAGCTCCGGAGTAATCACGGCGAAGACATGGATCAGCGGCCTAACCAATCCAAAAGGTTTGGCAGCCGATGCGGCAGGGAATTTGTACATTGCTGAAACCGGCCGTGTGCTGTTCCAGCCCATTGGCAGCGGCATGCAAACGACGCTAGGCAGCGGCTTTACGACGCCTGTCTCTGTGGCTGTTGATGCCGGTGGCAATGTTTACGTGGCTGATAGCGGGCTGAACGAGATTGAAAAGCTCACGATGATCAATGGAGCGGTCGCGCATCAGTCCACAGTGGCGCTGCTCTCCGGCGCAGCTCCTGTGAGCCTGGCCGTCGATGCCGCCGCTGACGTTTATTATGGCGATGCCTCGAGCGGGGAAGTGGTGGAGGTTCCGGCCAGCGGCACAACAGGCGCAGTGGCAAGCGGATTTACGACTCCGGCCGGCCTGGCTCTCGACCCCAGCGGCAACCTTTATGTGGCCGATAACTCGAGCGTCAGCGGCATCAGTTTCTATCGGCGCACCGCCGCCACGCTGCCTGCCATCCCGGAATCAAGAACAAGCGACGCATCGCTCACCAATGCCGGCAACGCGAGCTATACCGGCGGGATTGCCTCGAATACCGACGTCCATGCCTCAACGGACTTTACCTTTGCCGCCGGCTCCAGCAATGGATGCAGCTCGCCCGCGTCGTTTACTTTGACTGCCGGAGAAAATTGCGAACTCGCGGTCACCGCCAACACTTCCACGGCTACCGATACAGTCACTTTCACCGGCGGTTCAACCCTGGCGCTGAGCAGCGCGGCCTCCGAGGTGGTCGGCACCTCTACAGCTTTGGCCGTAAACAACTCCAGCGTTTCCTACGGCACGGCCATCACTGGAACCGTGACGGTTACGCCGAATTCGGGCAGCCTGAACCCAACCGGGACTGTAACTCTGCTCGCGAATGGCGCCACCAATCTGGGTAGTTGCACACTGGCTAACTCAACCGGCAACACCAGCAGCTGCAGCTTCTCGCTGAGCAACGTGAATGCCGGCAGCCCCACGGTGACCGCAAGCTACGGCGGCGACAGCAACGATAGCGCAAGCGTCTCAAGCGGCACTATCGTCAATATTGCTCAAGCCTCTACGACTACTACCCTGAATGTGCCTGTTCCCAGCATCATTGAGGGTTCTTCCTTTGCAGGCACCGCATCTGTTTCGCCCACCGCTGCCACCGGAACCGTCTCGCTCTATCTGGATGGCTCCGCGTCGGCCGCCACATCCTGCATACTCTCCAGCGGATCATGTTCCTGGTCGCTAGGCGGCGTTGCAGTTGGCAGTCACTCGTTGACAGCGACCTATGCTGGCAGCGCGAACTACGCCAGCAGCAGCACGGCGAGCAGCACATCCATCACCGTGAACGCGCCGCCGCAAGCCCCTGCTGTTGCGACCGGCGACTCGCGCACCGTGACCGAGCCTGTCTTCCCGGCGGTCTGCACCCAGTTGACCGCGGCCCTGACTTCCGTCAACGACGACATTCCCGCCTCGGTGGACGCTACAAATTCCAATCCGGACGGGGCGCGCATCCAGGCCGCGCTCAACAACTGTTCGGCCAACCATCCCGGCCAGGCTGTTGAACTTTCGGTTGACCCGGCCGGCGTCTACAACGCGTTCCTCACCGGCCCGCTCTCGATGCCCTCAAATGTAACCCTGCTGGTTGATCCGGGCGTCTACGTTTACTTCTCGCGCAATGCGCAGGATTACGATATGGTTCCGGGCACGCACACTTGCGGCACGGTGAACAACAACAGCGCGACAGCGAGCTGCCAACCGCTCATCGATATTCCAGGGACCTCGACGAACGTCGGCATAATGGGGTTCGGCAAGCTAGACGGGCGCGGCGGCGATGTATTGCTCAACGCCATCCCGCCTTACGGGGGCCAGAGTTGGTGGGGCCTGGCAACCATTGCCAATAGCGGCGGCAGCCAGCAGAATCCGCGCTTTATCCAGTTGGATACCGGCTCGAGCAATATCACCATGTACAAGATCACGTTGCGCAATGCGCCGAAGTTTCACGTTTCCACAACTGGCGCTGTCTCTGGCTTTACCGCCTGGGATATCAAGATAATTACACCCACCAGTTCGCGCAATACTGACGGCATCGATCCCGGCAACGCAACCAACTTTACCATCACGCGGTCCTGGATTTCAGACGGAGATGACAATATCGCGGTCGGCGCAGCCGGCACAACAGCGCCTGCGGCGAATATCTCGGTCACCAACAACCGCTTCTTCGCGGGCCATGGCGAATCCATTGGCAGCTACACCAGTGCGGGCGTGAGCAACGTTCTGTTTGACGGCAACATGCTGTCGGGTAATGGAACCGCCGGCGCCGGCAGCTCCATCAACAACACCGCCGACAGCAACTCGACCGGACTTCGCATCAAGTCCGGCTATGATCGCGGCGGCCTGGTCACCAATATTCAGTACTCGAACTCCTGCTTCCAGGATCACAAAGCGGAGATTGTCTTCAGTCCCAACTACGAAGCCACAACTGGAACATCGTCGCCCAACTTTAACAACATTCTGTTCCAAAACCTCGCCTTCCTCACCGCGGGAACGGCGCAGTTAACCGGCACCAACAACAGCGGCACCATCTACCCGCTTCAGGCCACGCTGGACAACGTGAGCTTCCCTGCTGCATATCCCTCCAGCGAGTTCACCCCCGCGCCGACCAATGCCACGCTGACCTACGGGCCGGGGCTGGTCTCCGCGGATTTTGTTTCCGGCTACGCAACCTTCGTTGGCGCAAACGGCGATACCGCGACCAACAACATCACGGTCTCAAGCCTGTTCCCGCCTACATGCAACTTCACTTACATTGCTCCTGAGCTGACTGGTCCGGCGGGCCTGCCGCAAACCATCACGCAGGGTCAGAACGCAACAGCCGTTGTAATCCTCACCCCGGCAGTGGGAGGCGCAGCCTATCCAACCGGCACGGTCACTCTCACCGACGCGCTCACCAGCGGCACGACGACGGTCACGCTGCCTGGAACCACTGACACAATCTCGATTCCGCTGACCGGGCTTGCCGTAGGCACGCACAACTTTACCGCCACCTACTCCGGCGACTCCAACTACACCTTGACCAATGGACAGACCGCTTACTCGACGACCTCGGCCTACGCCATCACCGTCAACCCCGGCAGCCTGGCCGGCTCCGCCACGGGACTCAGCATTACCCCAACTACGACGACCTACGGCAATTCCGTGGCCGCCACGGCCACTGTTACCGGCAGCAATCCAACCGGCACCGTGCAATTCATCGTGAATGGCAGTGTTTATTCCACGGTGTCGTTGATTTCGGGCTCGGCCTCGGCCAGCATTAGCCTGCCTTACAGCGTGAGCTCATATTCTGTCTACGCAGTCTATAGCGGCGACTCGGCAAACGACGGCTCTGTTTCGTCCGTCGTTCCGGTCACCATCACCCCCGCCGTTACCAGCACAGTATTATCGGCAAACATCACCACCACTCAACTGGGCCATCCGGTCTCCGTCACTGCTACTGTTTCTTCTGTCGATGGAATTCCGATCGGAACCGTCAACTTCACGTATTCCTCCACCGTCGGCGGTTCTCAAATTTCACTTGGCTCCGCCACGTTGAGCAACGGCGCGGCCTCTGTTTCCGCCAACCTTCCGTTGGGTACAAGCTACGTTACCGCGGCCTATCTGGGCAGTGGCAGCTTTGCCGGTTCAACTTCGTCCTACCTGACCATTACCGTCAATTCACCGACGATTATTCCCTTGTCTGCAAATCCCATCGCGCTGCCTTATACCATGACCACCATTGCAGGCGGCGGGGCCTCAGTGCCCGGCAGCGGCAACATGGCCTGCACCGGCGCAACCGATAAATACGGGGACGGCTGCCAGGCCGCCGCAATCGGCTTCACCTCGGGCGATGATATGCGCGCCGTGGTTGCCGATCCATTCGGCAATGTCTACGTTGCCGACACCAGCGCGGCGCTGGTTCGCCGCATCACTCCCAATGGCGTAATTTCCAACTTTGCCGGAAGAGTCACAGGCACGGCCTGCGTTCCCACCGCAACCGTTGGATGCACGCCCACTCTGGTCACTCTGGGCAAGGCGCGCGGCGTTGGGTCTGACCCCGCGGGCAACATCTATATCGCTAACTACACCGGCAACCAGGTATTCGAGGTCAAAGTCTCTACCGGCCTTCTTTATCTCGTTGCCGGTAACGGCACCGCGGGAACAACCGGGGATGGCGGCGCGGCCACAGCCGCTGAAGTCAATAATCCGCGCGGCGCATGGGGCGATTCTGTTGGCAATGTCTACATCGCCGATACCGCGGCCAACAAGCTTCGCGTGGTTGATCCCACTGGCAACATCCATACCTTTGCCGGAACTGGAGCCGCTCTCGCCAGCACCAACGGGGCGACCGTAGGAGACGGCGGGCCTGCGACCTCCGCGGAACTCGACAATCCGCAGGGCGTCATCACGGATCTGAATCTCAACGTTTACGTCGCCGATTCCAGCGGGGGAAGAATCCGCGTAGTCTGCGTTACCTGCGGAACCGGTTCGCCGCTGGATGCGCTGCTCGGCATTCTTGGCGTTTCATCGCCAGTAAACGGCAACATCTACACCGTCGCCGGAAACGGCTCAACGTCGGCGTACAGCTACACGGCTCCAGTGTTGGCAACCAGCGTTTCCATGACTCCGCAGAAGATGGCTTTCGACACCGGCGGAAATCTGTATATCTCCGACGGCAACAATGTGATCTGGTTCCTGGATTTCCATACCGGGTACCTGCGCGCTATCGCGAGCAATGCCTCTACGGTATGCGGTAGTGCAACAGACAGCTATGGGGACGGCTGTCCCGCCACGCAGGCTAAATTCGGCAGCAATGGCGGCAACGGCATCGGCGTCGGCGGGGATACGCAGGGCAACATCTACATCTCCGACTCGACGAACGGCCTGATACGCAAGGTGGTCACAGGCCTGGCGTTTCCCACGACCGCAACCACAGCGACGGTTACACAGCCTGTGCAGCTTCACTACACCGCGGGCGATACAAAGGCAACCAGCAATGCGCTGGCTTACACGTCGAGCGAGTGGACGCTGGGAACACCAGTATGCACAATCAACAGCGACACGACCTCCGACTGCCTGTTCACCTCCAGCTTCAAGCCGGCGGTTCCCGGTGCGCGTTCCACTCCGCTCATCGTAAACAGCTCCCTCGGTTACAAGGCGAACCTTGCTCTGACCGGAACCGGACTCGGCGCCGGAGCCACAATCGATCCGGCCAGCCAAATCAGTTTCGGCACTGGCCTCAGCGTCGCCGGCCTGGCCACCGATAACGCAGGCAACGTCTACGTCTCCGACGCCATCAGCAAGAAGGTGTTGCGGTTCGCTTCCAGCGTTCTGACGCAAGGGAGCAGCGCAACTTCCACCACGCTGGCTACGCTCACTTCGCCCGGCGCCATCGCGGTCGATCCTCGTGGCTACGTCTATGCGGCCGACACATCCACGGAACAGATCACACAGATTACGCCAGCGGGCGTGGTTTCTACCTTGCCATTCACCTTCACTGCTCCCGCCGGCCTGGCCGTGGATGCGTTCAATAATCTTTATGTCTCGGATTCCTCCGCGCAGGCTGTCTATCAGATCAACCCCATCACCGGCGTCGAGCATAATCTGAACCTGGGAACCCTGGTTTCGCCCGAGGGCGTGACGATCGATCCCTCAGGAAACCTGCTGGTCGCCGATCCCGGCGCGCCGGCCATTTATCGCTTCAATCCGAACGGCACACGCGCCACCGTAGCGACTTCGGCCGCTGCGCCTTCCGCCGTGCTGACCGATGCGGCAGGTAACCTCCTTGTTGCTGATGCTGCGGCGATCCTGGCTGTACCTGCCAGCAGCAATAGCTCATCCTTTGCCGTGGCCGGCATTCCGCCTTCGGCACTGGCCATAGACTCAGCCGGCAATCTTTATACCGGTTCTAACGGCGGCGTTATCGAATTTATCCGCACCCAGGGCTACGTGCAGTTTGCGGGTCCTTCGGCTGCGCCGCAAACTGCCTCGGTGATGGAATCCGGCAACCAGGTTTTACATATTGCATCGGCCACCCAGAGCGATGCGGCCGACTACTCGCTGACTCCAAATGCCACCACCGACTGCGTACTGGGCTCCGGCAGTTCTGCAACCCTTTTCGTAGGCGGCGTATGTGCTTTGACTGCCGGCTATACGCCCACAACCTACGTCACAACCACCGACACTGTCACCCTCAACGGCAACCTTGTTAATGCCGCGCTTTCCTCTCCATCGGCTGTGCAGCTTGTCCTTACCGGACCGGCCACCGCCCCTGGGTCAAGTATTGTGCTCAACGCCTTCTCGCCGACTTCGCCCGTCTATGGTCACTCTGTTACGGCCAGCGCCACAGTCTCGGGCGCATCGCTCACGCCGGCAGGAACAGTTGTATTCACCGTGGATAGCTCGACAATTGGCGCCAGCGTCGTGAATGGCATCGCAACCGTCCTATTGACCGGCCTTGGCGCCGGCTCTCATTCGGTCTCCGCGGCTTACACCAGCAGTAATGGCTACGCTTCGGCAACGTCCTCCGTCTCAACCCTCATCGTTACCAAGGCGCCTCTCGTAGTGACGGCAAACAACGCCAACATGAATGTGGGCGGACCTCTGCCGGCATTCACCGCCAGCTACAGCGGGTTCGTGAATGGCGAGACCACGGCAGTGCTGAGCGGATCGCCCTCGTTGACCACCACGGCGACGACCTCCAGCCCGGCCGGTTTGTATCCCATCACGGCGGCGCAGGGATCCTTGTCGGCGGCCAACTACAGCTTCTCGTTTGTCAACGGGACGCTCTCGGTTGTTGCTCCTCCGGTAACGACGGTTACGCTCTCGTCTTCGATAACTGGATCGCATGCTGCGGGCTACATATTAACCATCACAGTCAAGAACCCGGGCGCCACGCCTCTCACCAATCTGGTGTTGAGCGCGGCCACCCTGGGCGCCACAGTGGGAACGCCGCTGCCCCAGGTATGGGGAACTCTGGCGGCGGGCGCCACTGCCACCTTCGCGGTTAATTTCCCGGGAAGCGTGGGCCTGGATGGAGCAGGAGTAGCGGAAAAGTACTCCGGGACGTATACTGGGAGTTCATTTGGAACCAGCATCCGCTCGGTGACACTGCCGTAGCTAGAAACGCAGTTCTGTTTTGGGATTCTGTCGCAGCAAAACAAAGGGTAATGGAGGCCAACTCCATTGCCCTTTGTCAACTGTGCCTTGGCGTCACCTTGTCAATTTGTCCAGAAGCATCAAGCTGACATCGACAGTCTCTCAAGAGTTCTCATCGTTCGTTTTCTTTGGCTAGCGGGCACTTTAGTGTCTGAGAGAGCCCAAGGCTGAGCGAATCAAAGCTGTGTGACGAAAAGTCAAGAGATGAATCCAGAGCTGGCGTTACTACCATACATACAAATCGCAATGTCCATTTTTTGCCCGCATCAAATTCGTCTTTGCACGCAAATCTACCTATTTTCGGCCTATTGAAGACAAATAGGAACGAAAAGCGAAAGTAATAACTAATTACTGTTCAAGTATTTACTAAGAAAAGCTGGAGGCGCGGGCCGGGATCGAACCGGCGCATAAAGGTTTTGCAGACCTCTCCCTTACCACTTGGGTACCGCGCCTTGGCAGGGCTGCCTTATCAATTAACGCTCCACGCCGCCGCAGCCAACCCGGCCAGGGCCGGAGGACGGAATGGAGCGGGAGACGAGATTTGAACTCGCGACCCTCGCCTTGGCAAGGCGATGCTCTACCACTGAGCTACTCCCGCTTGTTGCAAGATTGAGTATACCGGGACGGCTAAATCAGGTCAAACCCTGGTTGGCGTTTACCCAGCGGCCAGCGACCCTCCTCCAGAAGAATTCAAGGCAAAATCGGACCGCGCCCCCTTCTCCTGGCGCACAATTTCCCCGTCGCGCATATACAAAATCCGGCTGGCAATCGCGGCCGCCTCCGGGTTGTGTGTGATCATCAGTGTGGTTTGGCCCAGTTCCTTGTTCGAACGCAGCAGCATATGCAACACGGCGTCTGAACTCTTGGTGTCCAAATTACCGGTTGGCTCGTCAGCCAGAACGATAGCCGGCCGGGTAATCATTGCCCTGGCAATTGCCACTCTCTGCTGTTCGCCGCCGCTCAGTTCTGCGGGCCGGTGCTCGAGCCGCCCACGGATTGACAACAGGTCGCTCAAGTGGTCCAGATAATCCCTGTCCAGCGGCTCCTTCTTCCCGTTCACAGCGCGGCCGCTCACCGAGTGCGCAATCTCAATATTGCCCATAGCCGAAAGTGTGGGCAAAAGATTGAATTTCTGAAAGACAAAACCAATGCGGTGTTTGCGCAGCTTTGTCCGTTCGGCATCATTAAGCGAGGCAAAATCGATTCCGTCGATCACCACGCGGCCTTCGGTAGCCTGCGTGAGTCCGCCCAACAGATAAAAAAGCGTGGATTTTCCCGACCCCGATGGGCCGACAATCGCGACAAACTCCCCGCGCTCCACGGCAAGTGAAACCCGGCGAACGGCGGTAACCTGGATTCTGCCTGCCGCATAAACCTTGGTCAGGTTTTGGGCAAGAATAATAGGCGAAGATTCTACTGGCTGCACAATTGATATTGTAAATGCGCGTGTCGGGCCAATTTCATCAATGTAACCTCGGTTCCGGATTCACTTGTCGCTAGACGCCGCAAACTCCGCCCGCAAATTACCAGAGGATTTCTGTTCGGGGCGGCAGCCTGGATTGGCATTGCCGAAAGAGTTGTTGACTCTTTGTCGAAGCGCAGCGGCAACAATTGGATCCTCCGGCAATTCGACATGGCTTACAGGAACCTCGATGATTTCCATTCCGCCCAGCGCCATCCCAGCCCACCCAAACTCAACATTTTCTCCCAGTTCGAGTTTTTCTTGGGGTCTGCGGAATAGTGTTATTCGACCCGGATAGACAGGGGGTGCATAGTGGAGCGCGGCGGAAATTACAGGCAAAAACTCCTCCGGAGCCGAATGCCGGATTCGATTTCTAAGCCAGCCCTCGAAAGGGAGTCCATATTGATAAAGCAGATGCCAGAGTCTTCTTTCAGAGGTTCTCTTCAGTTCCCCTGCGCGTGCTGTAAATTGGTTCCATCGCGGCCCATCTGCCCGTAGAAAGCGCAGGAAGTGCTCTTTCCAGTTTTGTTTTCGCGAGTTATGTACCGGGCCGAATGTATCGATAAGCGCGAGCAAGTTAACCTCTTCGCCATCGGCCAGTAACTGTCGCGCAACTTCGTAGGCAACCAGGCCTGCCGCGCAAAAACCGGCGATGTGATACGGCCCGCGCGGCTGACGCTCACGAATTGTATTAACGTGGTATGCGGCCATTGCGGCTACACTGGTCAACTTCCCGGCCTCGCCAAGTTGCAAGCCCAGTAGGGGCTGATCAAAGCCGAGATTGCGCGCCAGTGATCTGAACCGCAGTTCGGCATGAACCCAGAAGATCGGAGGCCTGTCCCCGCCGGGTTGCACCTCTGCCAGCCTTGGCATCTTGGCCGCTTGCGGCCCGCGGATTACATTGGCAAGACCCTCGACAGTAGGCGCCTGAACAAGCGCCGCAAGATTGATGCGCACGCCGAAGGCTCTCTCAATGCGCTCAACCAAAATCAGGGCAAGCAGCGAATCTCCGCCGGCATCCAGAAAGTCCTCATGCACGCCAACTTCGCGACCGAGCAGATCGCGCCAGATTGCGGCCAATTCTGCTTCAATTTGATCGCAGGGAGGAAAACTCACATTGGCCGCGGCATCCGGAAGTCCATGTTGAGGAGCCGGCAGAGATGCGCGGTCAATTTTTCCGTTCGGAAGCAGCGGCAGTTCCGCAAGCGCAACCAGATCAGCCGGAACCATGTACTCGGGAAGTTCTCTGATGAGAAACTGGCGCAGATCGCGTGTCTCCAAATGCGGGACGAAATAAGCAGCAATCCGTGGATTGCCTGCGTCCTCTTCACGCAAAATCGCAACCGCATTGCGAATGCCGGGAAAGCGGCGCACCGCGGCCGCCACAGCTTCCAACTCGATCCGGTAACCGCCAAGTTTCACCATCGAATCAATGCGGCCGGCAAATTGAAGGCGGCCGTCCGCACGCTGCCGCGCCAGGTCACCGGTTCTGTACTGAATCTCACTCTCGTTTCTGTCCGATTTCTCGAATCGCTCCGCAGTCTGTTGCGGGTCATTCAAATAGCCGGAAGATAGGTATTGACTACGCACAACAACTTCTCCCAACTCTCCATCCGGAACAGAATGACCATCTTCGTCAAGGAGCAATACCTCCCGCGAATAAACCGGCCATCCAATCGGCACAGGGCTTTCAATTTTTCCGGAACGCGGAACAAAATACTGCGCGTAAGTCCGCGTCTCTGTTGCGGCCATGGCGTTCTGCAATACTGTTGTCACTGGGAACGAAGCGCGGAAATGCTCAATGTCCCGCTCCAGCAGTTCCTCGCCGCCGGTCGAGATCAACCGCAACTGCGTGAAAGAAGTCGCCGGCTGTGGGCCATTGCATGCCGCGCGCAGCATGGAGGCGGACATAGTGCTAACCGTGATGCGGCTCGAAGAAAGCCAATTTCTGAGTTGATGAAGCCGGCCGCGCGCTTCAAATAAATGCAATTCGCCGCCGTTCAGCAGGCTTCCAAACATCGGCGCCAGCGAGGCGCTGAAGGTGAATGAAAATAGCTGGTCGAAGCGGTCCTCGGGACCGAGAAACAGATCGTTTGTCTGGCGACCGATGTCAAAAAGGACAGCCCGGTTAGGGAGGCCGGCAAGCTTCGGAATTCCGCTGGACCCGGAAGTTGCATAGACCGCGGCAAGAGCGCCTGCTAGATGGGAGGCCTCGGCCTCATTCTTCGCTTGGCCGGCAGTTTCTCTGGTAAGGATCGAACTGAGATCGCTGACCGGCACACCGGCCGCGAATTCATCAATACGAACGCAATCCAGCGGATTCGCAATCAACAGCGCCGGACGAGAGACCGCGATAAGCCGCTCTATCTCCGCATCCGGAGCCCTGGGATCAATGGGCAGATAAGCGAAGCCTCCGGCCAGAGAGCCAAGCAGCGCTATTACCAGTTCCAGCCCGAAAGGCATCATGACAGCAATGAGCCCGCCGCCAGGGAACTGCCCGCGAAGGCAACCGCCGATTCTTTCAGCCTCCTTCAGCAAGTCCCGGTATGTCACTCTCTGATTGCCGTCAACAAGCGCGACTCGATCAGCATGGCGCAATGCGGACTCGCGGAACCGAAAAGCGACAGTGCTTTCCGCATCCCGCAACTCGAATGGCCGAAATCCATTTTCCGGTACAAAGCCGTTATCGGCGGCATGCTGCGAACGAAATGGGACCTTGCCGTTCATGAACGAACTGTTCCTTTGAATCGCCATGACTGCGTCACCCTGACCGTCCTCAACCCCATGCTCTCCATGTTAATGTGGCTTTGCCCGCCGGCATAGGCATACGAATAAATATCAGTGCAACCGAGTTTGCGCGCCAATCGGATTCGGGAAATGAGAGCAGCGTGATGACAACCGTGGCGACGCTGCTCTGGAAGCGTCGCGCCGGCCGAGAGCAGCGCAACTTCGCCAAATACACACAGCATCCCAATTGCAGCATCAATACCTTTGCGCGACGCGATCAGAAAATGTAACTGCGGCAGGTTAAAAAGGTGCCGCATATTGCGGATAGCGGCAGGAAAGTTGGCTACCGGAGCTTCAAACCCGCGCAGATAAAACTCCAGAAACGCAGTTTGCTCCTCTGGGAGCGGCTCGCGAATCGAGATTTCCGGGTATTCTCCAGCGACTTCGGGAGCATTCAAATCCATGTGCAGCCAGGCATATTTGGAGCTCTGCCGCCAGCCCCGAAGCGAACACGCCCTTGCCAAGAACTCCTGCTCGCCGCAATCCGCCACCAATTCGCAGCCATAGGGAGAATCGCGGTAAAAATCTTCGACTTGATCCAGATGTTCTCCGACACTGCCGCTGGAAGCATACACGCGGTTGAAATATCCAACGTCGTCAAAGCGGAGCAAGTAGGCACCATACGCCTGCTCAATCCGAATTCTCTCGTGCAGGGATTCGCAATTGCGGTACGTAATCAGGCGAAGACTGTCGTAAGCGGCGAAAGCCTCAAGAGCGCGAATCGCCAGGTTCGAATCCTCAGGGCTGTGCTTAGCGGTTGTCAAACCCAATGTCCTTCCAGTGCGCATCAACTGCTGAGCAGGCGCGGCTTGCCACGCCTGCTCAAAGATGATTTCAATTGAGCGAGATCAACGCTCACTCTGCGTTCTCTCCAAATTTTGTCATGACTCCATGAATTGTTTTGTGCTCGTCCTCTCCCGGCGGCGCTGAATGCGCTGAACCGGAATCAACATCCCCAAAAATATCTTTGAGGATAATTCGAACCGGATCTTTTGCTTCCTCGGGATTGCGAAGCGCGTAGTGAATCTCCAGACCGGGCCCTATATTGATCTCCAGAATTTGATAAGCAGGCTCCTCGATGTTGGGTGAAACGATGTCTACACCTGCAATTGTGATTCCGATAAATCGGGCTGCTTCCTCAGCACCGTGTATCTGGCCGGGGTGCGTTCTTCCGAGGACTTCGCTGTAGGTACACCCGAATGCAAAGTTTGCCATGCCAGATAGAACAATCTGCTCGCCTCGCTTGGGCACATAACGCCAACTGAGGCCCTGCCGCTTCAAATAGCGAGAAGCGGTTGTGCCGGTGGGCAGCCGCATCCACTGCGGGTCGCCTTCGCGCCAATCCGAGCATTGAATGCGATTCCGATTTTCAATCTCCGCAAGTTCCCGGACTGTGGCGCGACCATCGCCGGTCACTGCGGGCAGTTCGCGCCGCAATACGGAAACGCACTTCCCTTTATAGATCAAAAACCTGTAGTTGTCGCCAAAAACAAATTCTTCAATCAGCACCTGGGGGGAAAACAATCCGGCGAAACGAAAGGCCCGCGCAATATCGCTTCGTCTGGTCAGTTCAGTGGCGACGCCTTTACCGCTTGAAGTGTCGCTTGCAGGTTTCACAACGCACGGGCGCCTGAGCGAGAGAGCGTATTGAATGCCGGCAGAACGATCACGCCAATCAAAAGCGCGCCCTTCGGGGACAGGCAATCCGCGATCTTTGAATAAATTCTTTATAAGCACTTTATCTTCGGTGATCCCATACAGAGGATGATTATCAAACTCGGAAGTACATCCCCAGACACGAAAACGCTTTCCTCGGCCCTCGATGCACATTACGCGCCCGATATCGTATGCATCCAGACCGAGCTCGGCGGCTGTTCTCCGATAAAGCGAGCAAGCCATCCTGTGTTCAATCTGATCAAGCGCCTCATGCTTCATGCTGGATCGCTGGTAGAAGGTGCGCCGAAGAACTCGCAGGATTCTGGTTATCTTATCTGGCATCCGGAAAAAAATAGCCGCTTTCTCACTTCCAGCCATTCGACTCGCCTCCATGCAGCATCATAGTAATCCTGATTCATTATCAGTAAACCCATGCAACTGGCCGATCCTGGAAAAACTCAATTAGGCCCTGGCACATTTTCAGCCTACAACAATCCTTTTGGTTTGACTGTCTATGGCTCTAAGACAAAACTGAACCATGATATTCACATCGCCGGAAAAGTGATATCTTCATTGCAATGTGATGATAAATGACCGCAGAGTAAAGCAATTACTCTATTATTGGGCCGGCTTTGCAAGCCAGGGCTCCATTGGCCCGGAGCGCAGTTCAGCAAGGAGGAATTGTAGTCATGAGTAATTTCACCCGGCGCGATATTTGCTTTTCGCTTCCCGCCTTTGGCCTCTTTCCGGCTTTCACGGCAAACGCCGTTTCCCAGGCTCCAGCCGCACCAGCGCACCCGTCCTCCGCGCCAGCCGGGAACGCTCTCCACACGGACTTTTCGCTTTGCAAGGCGTTCCCTTTCGGCCAGCTCCCATTGCGCTATTCCGACGGCGGCGCTCCCACACATGATATTGCTCGCGGCACGGTTCCCACTGGCGAGGTTGTAGAGCTGCATGAAACCACGGTTGCGCCGGGCAAGATGCCGCACCCCGCGCACCATCATCCGCACGAGGAATTCATCCTCATCCGTGAAGGAACCATGGACTTCATCTATGGCGGGCAATCCCACATCCTGGGTCCAGGCAGTGTTGGCTACACTGCTCCAAACCAGATGCATGGGTTTAAGAATGCCGGCTCAACACCGGCAACTTACTTCATCTTTTCTTTGAGCAAGAAGTAGCAAGTGCGAAGTTGAAGATTTGGCAGGCGCTGAAAACTGTCAGTTGCCGCGCTGGAGGCTGAAAAAGTGAGCGAGTTTGCCAAGCGGGGAGCTGCGGGGCAGAATTTTGCCGGCGGGCTTTGCCGCGTCAGCAGCGGAGCGCAATTGGGCAAGAGCCTCCTTGACCATTGCCCGCAGCGATTCGGCCTCGAATGTGCAGGAGCGCATATAGGCTGAGACAGTCAGTCCCGCTTCAGCGGCCCGTTTGCGCAATTGTGCGCACTCCGCCTTGCTCATCCTGATTGTGATGCTGGCCTCCTTCAGAGTTCTCATGGAACACGCGGCCGCGGCAGGTTCAGATACATAATCCGAAGGCTCAGCAAACTGGGGATCTGCAGCAGCCCGCATCCTCGATTGCGATGGCGCGGAGGCGGATGATGGGCCGTCTTTGTTATTAAAAGGCTCTGGAGTAGTGTTGCAGGTAAGCGATTGATCTGTGGCACGGTAGCGCGTGCGAGCTTTCAGAGCACTTTCATAACTGAGAGTTGCGACATCCTCGGCTAGCTCGTCATCACTCCAAGCGGAAGCCGGTCTTTGCGCCGGGCCTGCCAGCACGGCCAGCATTCCCGCAAAGCTGGATGCGGAAGAGGGCGCGGATGCGGAGGACTGCTGCATGGCATCAAGAATACGGTCTTCGAGAAAAGAGGATGAGAGGATATTTCCAATGCAGTTGTTTAGCCGGTTCCGAATGAGAACAAATTCCTTGCATATTCTGAAATGAAACACAGAGCTTGGCGAGGCCAAAGAATTTCAATGAACGGAAAGTGCGTAAATATGGGAACACTATGCGCAAATTGCATCGACGCCCTCGGGCTCAGGCAGGACGCGCCCGGGAAGCCGCAGCAGTTGGGTCACGGCTTCAGCGCACATGGGGCGGGCAAAGAGGTAGCCCTGGCCATAGCGACAGCCCATCCCGCGCAGCAGGTGATACTGCTCGCGAGTTTCAATCCCTTCGGCCACCACGTCCATTCCCAGCACACGCGCCAATTCGATGATGGTGCGAACAATCTGCAAAGGCTGATCGCCTTCCGTCAAACGGCTGACAAACGAGCGGTCAATCTTGAGCATATCGAAAGGAAACGAGTGCAGGTAACTGAGCGAACTGTAGCCCGTGCCGAAGTCGTCCATAAGCAGGGAAACGCCCAGCCTGCGCAGGCCGCCTAGAACTTCCAGAGCGATGCGCATATTGGGAATGATGCTGGACTCGGTCATTTCCAGTCCGAGCTGGCGGCTGGAGATGCCGGATTGGACAAGAAGGTCTTCGACGTGGCCAGCCAGGCCTTCGCGTGAAAACTGCCGGGCGGAAAGGTTGACGCCAACTCGCAGTGAGACATGGCGCGGATCCTCTTGACACCATTTCTGGATCTGGCTGCAGGCCTCTTCAAGCCCCCAATCGCCGATTGGCAAAATCAGTCCGCTCTCCTCCGCCAGCGGAATAAAATCCATGGGCGGTATCAGTCCACGCTCCGGATGAGCCCAGCGAATGAGCGCTTCCAGGCCGATGATCCTTCGCGTGGCGAGGTCAATTTCCGGTTGATAGAACAGAACGAATTGACGTTGTTCCAGGGCTTGACGCAGATCGGCAATTCTGGGCCAGCTTTCATTGGCGGCAACAGCAGGGCGGGAGTGCCGCTGGACGCGCCTGTTCACGCTGATAGCCTTCCGCAGCCTGCGCAACTCCAACTGACTGGAGACCATCTCGGCCAAACTTTCCAGCGTGCGGATTGCCCCCGGGAGCATTTCAGGGCTGGGCTTATTCTTGAAGACAGTCAAGACTCCCAGTATTTTTCCGTCAAATGAGCGCACCGGAGCGCTGGCAAACGAGGCTTGGCGGTGTCGTTTCAGACGCGCAGACAGCAGTTCTCTCAGCGGATGCGAAGAAATGTCGGAGACGACTACCGGCCCATCCTGCGCAAGCACAAATTCGAAGATGGAGTTCTTTCGCGGCAGTTCGCGAGTCTCTTTTCCCCAGCTGGATTTCATCCAGATCCGGCTTTCATCGGCAAAGCAGATCGCGGCTGAGTCAGCATTGAAGTACTCGGCCGCCAGCCGGGTAATCGCGTCAAAGCAGGGTTCAGGGGAAGTGTCGAGAATCTCGGTTGCCAACAGCGCGGCTAACCGAGCATCCTCGGGCTGGAGTGCCACTTCCCTGATCTCGAGTTCCGCCTGCGCCATCTCGACTCCTGGCCCCGCAGCGCCCGTTGCAGCCTGACTCTTACGTGAGACCGTCAGCCTCTATTCGCCGTCTGCGCACAGGCACCGTATCTTCCTTATCGGAAGCAGCGCCGAATGCATGAGGTTACTGTTGGGTCATTCCATCGAGTACCGGTCCTCTACGGACCAAAGGTTATTGGGTCGCGGAGGGTCGCGCCGTCTCTGTCCAGAGAAAGGCGAGTTCGTCGGCATCGTCCTGAATCTGCTGCCCGAGACCGACCCCGGCTGAGTGCCCGCCTGTCAGGCTGTAGTGAAGGAGAATCGGCCTGCCACTCGACGACGAAGCCTGCAACAGGGCAGTCATCTTGCGCGCATGAAGCGGGTCCACACGCGTGTCGCTGTCGCCGGTGAAAAACATTACAGCAGGATAAGCAGCGCCCGCTTTGACATTCTGATAGGGCGAGTACTTGAGCAGATAGCGGAACTGTTTTTCGATTTCTGCTGAGCCGTACTCCGTCTTCCAGTAGGAACCGACAAGAAATTTCTGATAGCGAAGCATATCCAGCAGCGGATAGCCGCACCATACCGCTGAAAAAAGATCCGGCCGCTGAGTAATCGACGCCCCCATCAGCAGCCCGCCGTTGGATCGGCCACGAATGGCAAAGCTCGATGGAGATGTGTACTTGCTGGCAATAAGGTACTCAGCGGCTGCGAACCAATCATCGAACACATTCTGCTTCTTTTCAAACATGGCCTGCTCGTGCCACTGCTCGCCATACTCGCCGCCGCCGCGCAGGCCGGGCACAGCAAACCAGCCGCCCTGCTCCATCCACCACGCAAACGCCGGATTCCAGACAGGAGTTTCGCTGGAGTTGAAGCCGCCATAGCCGGTCATCAACAGGCGCTCGGTCCCATCCATCTTCAGCCCCTTCTTTCCGGCTATGAACATCGGGATTCGCGTGCCATCCTTCGACGTATAAAAAATCTGCTTTAGCTCATATTGGCTGGGTTCAAACGGAGTCTTCGCCTGCGCAAAGACCGCGCGCTTCCCGGTCACGGTATCCAGCCGGTAGATCGCCGGCGGCTGAATGGACGACTGAAAATTGAAGAATCCGTACCGGTCGGACGCCCTGCCTTCCAGATGCGAAGCGGTTCCGAGGCCGGCGTAACCGATGCGTCCGGCAGATTTTCCGTCCAGCGTATAAAGAGCGGTCTCTGATTGCACGTCTTTGAATCGCATGACGTAGAGCTTGCCGCCCACGATGGAAAAGTTCTGGATAGGGTCAGTGCTCTCCGGCACAATGGTCTTCCAGGCGCCGGGTAAAATGCCGGGCTGAGCCTTGAGGACGCGTCCATTGGGCGCCAGGTAGTCGGTTCTTACAAACCACGAACCCTGTGCGTATATCGCCGAGAAGCGATTGTCCATCCCCCACACCAGAATCTCGAACGGGGCATCCGGTTTAGCCATGTCGCGGAAAACAATGTCAACGCGCCGGGCCGGAACGCCGCGGTCGATATGGACAACGAAATAGCGGCCGTCATCGGTTATGTCTGCGCTGAGCAGATCGTTTGGTCCCAGCGGCTCGCCGTGAAACTCACGGCCCATGAGGAGAGTGTCGTTGCTGGATGCAGTTCCCAGCATGTGCTGGTAGAGCAGCGTGCCGGTTCTCTCGCTGCGGGAATAGTAGAAGCTGGCGCCATCGGGCGCAAAACGCACGCTGTCGTAGCGGGCGCGGGGCAACTCATCCTCCAGTGTCTTGCCTGTCTTCACATTCAGTATGTGGATGGAAGTCTGGTCCGCGCCGCCTTTTCGCACCCGGTAAGCCACAAGAGTTCCGTCGCGGGAAATATCCGCCGGGCCGATAGAAGTATCAGGGTCGCGGCTCAGAGCAACAGGGTCGATCAGCTTTTCGTCTTTCCCTGTCCAGCCGCGGCGAATGTACATTGAGGACTGCTCCTCGCCGGCCAGTCGCTTCAGAAAAAAGTAATTATCGCCGCGCTTAACGGGCATCGACCAGCGGGAGACCTCCTCCAGCGCATGAAGCCCCTCGATCAACTGCGGCCGGATGTTCGCCTGCCTCAGGTAGCTCGCTGTGTAGGCGTTCTGTGCGTCGAGGAATGCTCGGGTCTGCGGGCTTTTGGAATCCTCCAGCCAGCGGTAGTTGTCAACAATCTTCGTCCCAAAATAATCGTCTGTCACCGGGACGGCCTCGACTGCCGGCGGCAGCGGCAATGCAATGCCCTCACGGCCATGAATTGCTTGTGCGAGCGCGCTCACGCCGACAGCTACCCAAAGCATGACTCCCCATCCAAAGAACCGCCGCATGCGCAATGCCTCCAGCCGACAGAATAACCGAGGGGGTGAGGGTGGCGCTTGAGTGACAGTTTGCAATGGTTTTTTCAGCATTGCCCTCTGTCCCGGTAAAATCAACACCAGTGGCTGAACGTCCCTTAAATCAACCGTTAGCGCCGGCGCAATCCCGATGGAAACGCGCCCTGGGTTTACTGCGCCCTTCGCATGCGCATACGGCCTTCACGGCGACCCTGGTGCTGATGGCCTCAACATTTCTGTCGCGCATCATCGGCCTGGCGCGAATCAAATACATCGCCTGGCTCTTTGGCCGCGGCATGGAGGCCGATGCATTCAACGCAGCCTTTGTACTGCCGGACATGATCTCGTATTTTCTGGTAGGCGGCGCTGCTTCCATCACCTTTGTCACGATTCTTACCCGCTATCGCGAAACCGGGCATGAGGAACAAGGGCAGCGCTCGCTTTCGGTAATTCTCACCACCATGTATTTGGTGCTGGGCACTGCTCTTGTGTTAGCAGAAATCTTCGCCCCCTGGTACATCCACTGGTGGTTCTATGGCTTTGACGCCGAAAAAGCCGCACTGTGCGTGCGGCTGACGCGCATTGTGCTGCCCGCGCAGTTGTTCTTTTTTGCGGGTGGAGTCTTTGGCGCGGTTCTGCTGGTCCGCAAGCAGTTCAGCGTGCAGGCCGTCGCGCCACTGATCTATGGCATGGGCGCTATCGCGGGCGGCGTCTTGCTGGTGAATCGCATAGGCGTCTCCTCGCTGGCATACGGCACATTGGCCGGAGCCTTTCTGGGGCCATTTCTGTTGAACTGGATCTTCGCCCGCCGGGCAGGCACGCGCTACCGGCCGATTCTCGATTGGCGCGACCCTGGATTGCGCGAGTGGGTTCGCCTTTCCCTTCCTCTCATGGTGGGCGTCTCTCTGGTGAGCGCAGATAGTTGGATTATCGCCCACTTCGCATCCGAGACCGACGGCGCAGTCTCGCTGATGACCTATGCCAAGCAGCTCTTCACGGCGCCGATGGCTATACTGGCCCAGGCAGCAGGCGCGGCTTCCATGCCCTTTTTCGCTACCCTGTGGAGCAAAGATCGCCACTATGAATTTGCCACCAGTGTGGCCGACTCCGTCTCTCGCGTGACCTCGCTGGGGTTGCTAACAGCCTCGGTGATGGTGGCGCTGGCCTTGCCAGCGGTCGAACTAATCTATCTCGGAGGGCGCTTCACCGCAGTGGATTGCCGGCAGTGCGCAGCTTATTTCAGCGTTTTTTCCATCAGCTTGTTTCTCTGGTCGGCACAGGCAATCTATGCGCGGGCTTTCTATGCTTCAGGAAACACCTTTCTTCCCATGACCGCCGGAACCGTTGTCACTGCGATTTCTCTGCCCATCTATTTCTCGTTGTACCATGCTTATGGAGCGATCGGACTAGCCGTTGCCTCCGATCTTGGCATTGCCCTGCAAACAGTGGTACTGGCGGCACTGTTGCATCAACGGCGCATGGTCTCGCTGGCCAGCCTGGACTATATGGAAATGGGCCGCTGTCTTCTCGCCGGCGCAATCAGCGGCGTGGGGACTGGCGTGCTGTTCTGGCGGCTTGCCGGGGTGCTGCACAAGTTCCTGCCAGGCCGAATACAGTGGATTGATCTTTTGATTCTGGTTGCCGGGACGTCGCTCTGGTTTGTGGTCGCCAAAAGCATTCTGGAAAAGAGCGGGTCGGCGCTGCCCAGGGTGATGATGAAGCGCCTGGGGCTGCGGTAGGCGGTTTGACCCAGTAGTCCACCGGCAATTCACGGCCAAATACAACAAGAGCCCCCGGCGCTGCGGGAGCTCTTGATTTGTCAAGAAAACTGAAAAAATTACGGCTGAACAGTTTTAGTAGGTTCCGGCGCAGCGGCGGCTAAAGTAATCGTTTTGCTCTCTTTGACTTCCGGCTTGCGAATATCGATGCCGCCCTTGAAGTAAGCGCCATCCTCGATGCTGATGCGCGCCGCAGCCACGTCGCCGGTTAACGAGCCCTCATTCCGGATATCCACGCGGTCTACAGCGGTGACATTGCCGCGAACCTGGCCCAGCACAACAATCTCGCGCGCGGCGATGTTAGCTCCGACATGGCCGTTGCGGCCTATTGTCACCCGGCTGCCGGGAAGGTTGATAGCGCCCTCTACTTTGCCATCGACGTAAAGCGATTCAGTGCCGGTGATCTCCCCCTTCACAATTAAACCCTTGCTGATGGTGGCCTGTTCGGTCTTCACGGCCATGGAACGCGCTGCGGAATCAAGGGCAGAACCTGGCTGCGCCGGAGGGAAAGGCTCTGAAGTTGGTTCTAGTGTTGGAGTTTCGGGTTGGCTTGGTTTCCAAATAGCCATCAGTATTTGTCCTTTCAAATTTGCGCTGCCGAATGCGTGTACCAGCACCTCGGGGTGATTGCACAGTTCCACCCTCAGCGCAGGAAGCGCGGTGAGGATATACCAATGCTATACCAATTTGGGCGTTCCGGGCGGCGTCTTGTCTGCCGCAGGCTTCCCGTCGGATTTGTGGATGTCGATACTGCCTTTAAAAAACGCGCCATCCGCAATACTGATGCGTGCAGTGCTAATATTTCCTGTCAGTACGCCTTCCGAGCGAACTTCCACTCTTTCCGCGGCAACGTTGCCGCTGATCTTGCCCATCACCACAATTTCTCGCGCGGTGATGCAAACATTCATACTGGCAGACATATTCGCCAGAACCTGGCCATTTTGGCCCACCGTCACACACTCACTCGGCAAATTGATACTGCCCTCAATTCTTCCATCAACAAAAAGCGATTCGGTGCCCGTGATCTCACCCCGGACGATCAATCCCTTACTGAGAGTTGCCTGAACAGAAGTAGCAGGTGAAGACAATGGGCGAACAACGGATTGAATCCCGGAGACAGAGGATATAGGTCGAACAGGCTCCGGAACGGGTATCAGATTTGGGGCAGGTGCTGCAGACTGCATGGGCTTCCACATATCAACCGCTTTCTCCCTCCCATTTGGGCTGTAGGGACCAGGTTACCGGAGAGCCAGATTCATTGACTGGCTACCGGTGTTTTTGATTTTGAATCACTTCGCCTCTACTAACACCAACAACAGAAGTAACAGCTAAGATTTATACGGCGCTTGCGAGTAACCTGTCAAATTTAGCATAAGACAAGATTGAATTCAAGGCAGTCCCCATGCAGGTTTTGGACTCAATTCAGGGGAATAACCAGCCTGCAACTACAGCATCAATCATGTTACCGAAGTAAGCCATTTAGTAACCTATCTTGCTCTGCGAGTTACTTGTGTGCGCGCTAAAATGCTCTTAAATAATTCTGGCTATACTCTTAATTTATGACCGATCGTGAACTGGTGGCGCGCATTTCTCGCTCAACTGGCGGCAAGGCCGGATACAAGCAACTGGTCCGCGAACTCAGCCTTGGCGGAGGACGAGAGCGCCGTCTTTTGCTTGAGCAACTTGCGCGACTCACCGCCCGAGGAGAGTTGATCAAACTGGATAAGGAGCACTGGAGCACTCCCAGGCCGGTCGGCGCGGGGGGCGCACGCGACAATCTGATTGCTGGCAGGCTCGACTTGCATCGAGACGGCTATGGTTTTGTACGCCCCAACGTCCGCCAGGCCTCGCCTGGAGAAGATATCTTCATTCCTCCCAACGAAATCAACAACGCCATGCAAGGCGACCAGGTACTGGTTGAATTCGAACGGGCCAAATCCGATGGCCGTCGCATGGGCCGCATCGTGCGCGTGCTGGAGCGGCGCAACCCCACCGTCGTCGGCGTCTTTCATTACGCGCGATCTGAGCGGGCGACAGGGCACACCGTCGTTCCCTTCGACGAGCGGATGACCCAACACATTCTCATCCCTGAAAGCCGGCGGTTGCCCTCGTCCCGCGACTCCGTCACGCCGCATCGTGTTCTGAGCAAAGAATTTTCATCGTCCGCTGCGCACGAAAATCTTGAAGGCTTGATTGTCGATGTGGAGATTACGCGCTGGCCGACCCCAACACGCCCGCCCGAAGGCCGTGTGATTGAAGTGCTTGGCTCGCCTGATGACTTTGGCGTGGATGTAGAGATGATGATCCGCAAGCACCAGTTGCCGCGGGTTTTTCCCGAGAGTGTTCTGGCCGAGGCCCGCGCCGTAGCCCATCTCGACCTTTCCGAAATTTCAACGCGCCGCGATTTTCGCAGCCTTCCTATCGTTACCATCGACGGCGAAACAGCGCGCGACTTTGACGATGCAGTGCTGGTTAGCGAAACTGCCGGCGGCTACGAACTCCAGGTCCACATCGCCGATGTGGCCGAGTATGTTGGGCCGGGGACCGATCTCGACCTCGAAGCGCGCCTGCGCGGAACCAGCGTCTACTTTCCCGATCGCGCCATTCCCATGTTGCCGCAGGAACTCTCCACCAACATTTGCAGCCTCCGCCCCGGCGAAGACCGCTTGGTCCTCAGTTGCATCATGCAACTCGATCAAACCGGGCGCATCACGAGCTACGAAATTGTTGAAGGCGTCATCCGCTCCGCCGCGCGAATGACCTACACTGAGGTTCACGCAATTCTCGAAGGCAATGCCGGGACCCGCACGCGTTACGAGACTCTCGTCCCCAGCTTCGAGCTCATGCGTAAACTCGCCGGCCTCATGAACCATCGCCGCGAGCAGCGCGGCAGCATCGACTTCGACTTGCCTGAGCCGGTCATCGAGTTCGACGAGCAGGGCCAGATGCGCGGAGTCACCAAATCCGAACGCACCTGGGCCAACCGCCTCATCGAAGAATTCATGCTTGCCGCCAACGAGTGCGTTGCCACCTGGCTCGAAGACCTGGGCGTTCCCTCGCTCTATCGCATTCATGAAATACCGGAGCCGCGGCGCGTGGTTCAATTCGAAGAGCTGGCCGCCAGTTTCGGTTACACGCTCGGTCTCGGCGCGCTGCCTGTCAGACGTATGCAAATGAAGAGTGATCGCCGCGATGCACGCCGCACGGGCCGCAACGTTCGCACCCATGAAGTGGCGGAAGACATTCCCGTTACGCCGCGCATGTATCAAAAGCTGGCCGCAAAAATTGAAGGCAAGCCCGAAGAGCGGATTCTCAGTTATCTGATGCTGCGCTCTCTCATGCAGGCGCGCTACTCGGAGACGAACGAAGGCCACTTCGCGCTGGCCGCGCCCACTTACACGCACTTCACTTCGCCCATCCGCCGCTACCCCGATTTAATTGTTCACCGCATCACCAAAGCGCTGCTGCGGGCCGGAGTGCTCGGCGAAGGCTCAGTTGCCGAAGGCCGTCACAGCTCGCCCTGGACGCATCCAAACGAAGGCGCCAGCATTCACTGTCATCCTGAGCGACCCGAAGCGCAGCGAAGGGGAGTCGAAGGACCTGCGGTTCGGCGGGTGCCCCAGCTTTCGCTTTTGGGACCTGAAAGTTCAATCGACCCCCCCATCCCCGAATCCGAGCTTGCCCAAATAGCCGAGGAGTGCAGCCAGACCGAGCGCCGCGCCGCGGATGCCGAGCGCGAACTGGTCGAGTGGAAAAAAGTTCGCTTCATGCAGAATCGAGTCGGGGAGGAGTTTGCCGCCCTAGTGCTGAATCCGGCGAAGTACGGGCTCTTCGTCGAACTCACCGACCTCTTCGTCGAGGGATTGGTGCCCATCGATTCACTGCCCGGCGACCGCTTTACCTGGCGCGAGAATACGCACGAAATCATCGGCGAGCGCACCGGCCGCCGCTTCCGCGCTGGCGACCGGGTGCAGGTGATTCTCGACCGCATCCTGGCGGCAGAGCGCAAGCTGCAATTCTCGATTGTGGAAGAGGGTTTGCCGCTTACAGGCAAACTCGCCGGTAAAAAACCATCCCGGCCGAAGAAGAGCAAGCGCCGCGACACAACTGCTCTTTCCGCCAAATCCAGAAGGAAGTTCGGCAGAAAAGCAAAGCGCCGCTAAAGCCGGTTGGCCCTAACGGCGCTTGCCTTGTAGTCAACAGTTGACCCGATGCCTTAGGCGCCCGCCTGCTTTTCAGCAAGGTTGCCGATAACCGGCAGCTTGAATCGCTGGCCATTCAATGCCTTGATCAGCACAATGATCCAGATCACAAGGAAAGCCAACGCAACAAACGGTATCAGTATCCATCCAATGATGGGAATCACTGTCAATACGATGTCAATGGCGAAGGCTGCAATACCCAGGAAGATCGACTGCCAGGAGTGGAATTTTACGTAGGAATTTTTGTTGTACGGTTCGACGATAAGAAAGATAATCGCCGGAATAATCGTGACGTAGGCAAGTGCGCCTGCGGCGTTGTCAGAGAGGCCAGATTGGTTTGTTTCAGGCACGGTGACTCCTTTTTTGGATTGAGTTTGAAAGACTTTGTTGCTGCTTAGCCCCTGGCTTGTTTCTCGGCGAGATCGCCGATGACCGGAATCTTAAACATCTGGCCGTTGAAGGTCTTGATCAGCACAATGAGCCAGAGGATGAAGAAGCCCAGTCCAACCAGCATCCGGATTGGGATTACCAGAAGGCCGAAAAATGGGACCATCCCAACTATGTGGAGTCCAACAACGATCACAAACCAGGCAATGGCCAGGAAGATCGACTGCCAACTGTGAAAGCGAATCAGGGGTTTCTGGTTATAGGGAGCGGTCGCCAGAAAGATGATCGCCGGGATAAAGGTGATATAGGCAAGGCCGCTGGCGGCATTGTCCGAAAGTCCAGTTTGCGGAGTTTCTTCAGGCACGATAGCTCCTTTGAATTGAATTCAGGTTGAGAGAATTGACACCCCCACTCTTGCCAGGAATCAGTAAACCTGGGGGAAATCCATACGGATACTGTCAAAAGGCGTGGATTGATTACGAAACTAGAAAAAATGCTGACGCACCTCATTGTCAAGCAATATTTGTTCCCCCTGGTCCCGGACTCCATGCCATCTCTTTGTTTTGCTCCGCTGAAGCCCGCAAAAGCCTGCGGCCATTTGGGAGCTATTCATCCAATACAATTGATTCAGGAGCATAACTGATGGCACATATGGTGTTTTGCGTTCGCTACAAGAAGGAGATGGAGGGCCTTGATGAGCCTCCGTTCGACTCCGAATTCGGCCAGAAAATCTTCAAGAACGTCTCCAAAGCGGCCTGGGGCGAGTGGGTAGACCGCCAAAAGATGCTGTTGAACGAGTACCGCCTGCAGCCCTGGACCCCGCAGGCGCAGCAGTTTCTGGTCGAGCAAATGGAGCAGTTTTTCTTTGGCGAAGGTCTCGGCCTTCCCAAGGAATTTGTACCCCCGGCGCGCTGAATCCACCGGCATTTCATTTTTAACTGCGATTCATGCACAAATTGCTGCAAATCTCTTATCGCATGCCGGCGCGCAAGCCCCGCCTCATGTAAACTAAGAACGACCCCAAAGCCGGCTCCCCACGAGCCGGCTCAGTCGTGTCGGGACGTGGCTCAGCCTGGTAGAGCACTCGCTTGGGGTGCGAGGGGTCGGCAGTTCAAATCTGCCCGTCCCGACCATTATTATCAATAGCTTACGGACGTTTATCTATGATGAAAAATCCAATGTAGATGAATTTGCAGCGGTCTAAGCCGCTCAGTTACGGGCCAAGGTTAACTAGCTGGCAACCGCGTCGAAACAGCAATGGGAGATTCGGTTCTGGCTTCTTCTGCCTGCCAATCGGCTTGTTTTCCTTCCGCTTCTGAGTCAGCCTCCTTTTCAAGAAAAAATATACGCAAGATGTGTCGGACGCGAGCACAGAACTTGATCTTGAAACGCGCATCCAGCCGGTGAATGCCGCAGTTGCAAATTTATGTAGCGCAATCCTTGCACAGATTGATAAAACTCTCAGCTTTCCGAGGAGTTAATTGTCGCGCCAGAGTTGCGAAATTCTGCGTCTTTAATGTCTGGTATAAAGCTGGAATGGCGCCCAGAAAAAAGGCGCGTTAAATCTGCTTTGTGAGTGGAGCAAGCCGAGTTTTGCGTTGCGCAGCGCAACCGCTGGGGCCTGGCCGTCTTCCAATCCCTGGTAGAGGCTATCCATCAGGCGCGGTGTTGAATCGTCACTTACCTCCCACAACGCGCCGATGACGTTATGCGCTCCGGCGCGAAGAAACGCCCAGGAAAGTCCAACCAGTCCTTCACCGGCATAGGAGCGCGTGCCGCTGCCGTAACAGGCCGAAATGGTTACCAGCCTTGCATCGATGGGGTGCTGCATGATGTCGCGCGCGTAGAGCTTGAAAGAATCTTCGCCGGTATTTCCGCCCGAGTTCGTTGAACCTGAAAGTATGATGGCTGAATCCAGCGGATCAATGCGGCTGGCAACCGCATGAGAGACAAAGTGAATGTAATTGAAATGCGCAGGATTGCCGTGTAAATAAACCGCGGGAGTGGCATGTTCGCCCGCGAAGATCACCTCGCGATTCGCGGCAAAGTGCCGTTCAATCTGCTTCATCTCCGCCCCGAACAGCGGCAAGGCGGGGTAGTCCGGGCCCGGTGATACCGGGTTGCCCAGGAGAAGCAGATTTCGTTCCGTATATCGCGCCGGCCTGGCCGCCGCCAGCAGGTCCAGCGAGGGAGCAGAAAGAAGGGTTGCGTCTTCGATCCAATAATGCAAATTCGGGTTGGAGTTTGCTGTACGGCCAGCCTTTGGCCCGGGCCCCGGAGCCAGCAGGGTTTCAAAATTCAACAAACTTAGCCAGTTATCGGCCAAAATCACGACCGGGCTATTGGGAAGGATAAGCTTTGCTGCCGGGGCGGCCAGGATTTGATAAAGCGCCTGGCCATCCTCATTGCCGGAATACAACGGGTCTTCCAGGCCGAGCAGAGCCTTGCGGTAATGCTTGATGCGACGAATAATCTCAATCTGCCTGGGAAGCCGAATCAGCGTAATTTTTGCCGGCGTAATGACCCACAAATAAGATTCCTCTGCGCCCAGCCAATAGAAGAACAGTGCTGCCCCTGATTGCTGAGCGATCTGGCGAGGGTTGAGTGCCGCGTGCCTGAGCGAGGCTTTGCTCATAGTGACGCCCAGATCCTGAGCCAGTGTCTGAGCGCGGCTTTGGTCGGCCACGGCCAGGGCTTCCTCGCTCTTGCCTTCTTTCACCAGCAGGTGAATGTAGTCGTCGTAGATGGGAAAGGCGTTGGCAGAGTATGGAAGCCGCGAGTTTTCGTGCTTGAGTTGCGCCCGCGCCGATTCAAAGGCAATCAGAGTGGCTTGGTACATCTGCTCCGCGGCTTGCGTGTTACCCTCTTGCTCAAACACTCCCGCCAACTCGTCCCCGGCGCTTAGCCGAATCGAGGTGGGGTTTGCGGAGTTGTCTTGAATCGCACGAAAGAACGTCTCTGCCTGCTGGTTCTGCCGTCGCGCAGCGGCCAACATTCCCTGCGTCAGTTGAATATATGCTCTAGTGCGAGCGCTCCCCGCGCTCTCCAGGGGAATTACCTGATCAAGATAGGCACTTGCCTCGTCCAGCTTCCTGGAGTCCACTAGATCTTGAGCCAGACCCTCCAGTGCATCCACCATGTCTTCCTTGCTGCCAATCCGCCTGGCCAGATCCAGCGCCTGACGATAGGACTGCACGGCGCGGCTCAAATCTCCGCTATCGTGATAAACAGCCGCGGTATTACCGATCCATTTGAGTTCGCCGCGGAGATCTCCGAGCTTTGCCGCAAGTTGCTCCGCTTCAAGAAACAGCCCCAGCGCCCTCTCGTCGTCTCCCAACTGGTAATAGGCCCATCCGAGATTGCCTGAGGCTATTTGCGCATAGTTTTCCGCGCCCAGATCATTGGCTGACTGAAGCGCGGATTGCGACCAATCAATTGCTTCATCGTAACGATCATTTTGCAACGCGGTGAAGCCCAGGTTTAAGTAAGCTGCGGTTTCCAGAAAGCGGTCGTGGTGCGTTTGAGCAAAGGCAAGCGTGTCGAGATAATACCGCCGCGCCAGCCCGAGGTTTCCCTGCCGGATTGCCAGGTACCCGCGCGTCCGCAGCACGGCGCCGCAGGATTCATAATAGAAACCCGTGCAGAAGCGCTCGGCCTGAGTGAGTTTTTGATCTGCGGCAGGAAACTGTTGCTGATGAGCAAACGCGCTGGCCTCGATGGCCAGCTTATGGATAGCGTCATCTGGATAGCGGGAATCCGGGGAAAAGTTGGCGAGAAGGCGCAGGCCATCGTCAAATATGCCACGATACACCATGGCATCCGCTTCAAGGAGTTGAAATTTAGCCGCCCATTCCGGATTGGAAACCTGGAACTCTCTGAATCCCTGCTCGGCTTCCTGCTGACTCTTCGCCAGCTCGCCCCGCTGAAAGACCTTCAACGCGTGGTCGTATTCAGCTTTGGCTCTGCCGGGATTGTTGTCATATAGAGGAATCAGCAGTAACAGCAAAAACAACCAAGCGCAAAGAAGAATCCGAGGGCGAAAACCGCGCCTATCGCTGTAGAGTAACCCCCGAATGCCCGCCAGCCAAAGAGAGAAATTCTTTGTCCGGCGGGCGATACGGCGATCTGTTCGCGCTATCAGCCAGTTGATCCGTTGGAGCCGCCGCCACCGACCGGAATATGCCCAGAGCCCGCGCAGCCCAACTGAAGATCGAGCATGGTCAGCGTGAAGGTGGTCTTTCTGAAGGCTTTCGTCTTCTCGTGCGGGTCTTCGTGCTTCACGGTCAGCCTGGCCAGCGTAATCACCCCAAAACCGGGAATTTTGATCACGTGCCCAAAGCTTTTCCCAGGGTAGCCACCCGCCGCCTGGTTGACCAGAGAACATTCAACTGCCTCCGCACCGCCCAAAGTAGAGGAAAGTTGATTGTACCGTTCCAGCAGCTCGACCGGTAAGTCCTTATGTCCGCGGATTCGCTCATACTGGCGGGCGACCCGCCCGATGACGCCCGAATCGCGCGTGTAACCCGCGTCGTTTGCCGGTTTGGGGCCGAGGATGTTGTGGTCGAACTCCAACTCCACCGGGTGGCCGGCGATGCGAAGATTCTCAAAGCGCGTGCCGAGGAACGAGATTGTCGGCACGTAGCCATCAAGCGGATGCCCTGTGATGGTCTGCCCCACCACGCGATCGGCGGTCAGCACTTCCAGAACATTGAGCCCTTCGATCACCGTGGTGGTCAGCGTGTCCCAGCCTTTTCCCGGCTTGTCGCTGCGGTTGCCCGCAACGTGAGAATATGCGGATCGGAAAGACAAAAGGGAATGAAGCTGGAATGCCTCCGCGCGCTGGCTGAAGTATCCTCCCGCTTCGGGGAGTATCGTGTGGGCCTGGGGTTCAATCTCCTGAGAAACCGGAAGATCAAAATGTCCCCCCAGGGCAATGGCTTCCGCGCTGTACTTGTGTGTTCTTTCTTTCACTTCGGGCATAGGCGTTCTTACTCTCCTTTTTATCGTCGGGGGAGAACTCTTGATTATCCTGAACGGCGGATTAACGAATGAGGTGAAGATCGAAGGCATAGCGATCGATCGTTGTTTCATCTCCGCGCACCCCTGTGCCGGAGACAGTCAGAGAATACGCACCGTTGCGCAGCATTGCGCCCGGAATCACCAGTGAAAGCCTTTGTCCGTCGCCTTCGCTGTCGGCCGGGGCAGCAACAACACTGCTCCATGCCAGTTTCCCTTGCGGGTCGTAAAGCTCGAAGCGATAAGAGGTGTATGCGCCCTGGCTGGGCTGCGGCGGAAGATCCACCGGAAGCACCACTCCATGCCGGCTGTCTGCCTTAAGCGCCTGCGGCGCGCCCCCTCGCGTGGCTCCATGCAGCGGAGCCCATGGCAGAAGTTGCGGTTGGCTCGCTGTCGCCCGCAAGCCTGGATACGTGACCAGATTCTGGTAGCCGATCACGACCAGCAGGGATGCGAATACAGGTAGGGCAATCGCCGGTTGAAGCCAGTGGAACCACCATGCCTGTTTTTCTCGAGGCTCCCTTGCGCGGCCCGAGCCGCGGGCGGGCAACGCACGGCTCAACTCAGGCAACTGGGCTTTTGCCTCTTCTACAAATGCGGTTCCGGCGCAAAGATCGAGGGCGCACTCCGGGCAATCGAAAAGGTGCTCCTCGAAGGCATCGCGCATTTCGGGCGTCAGCTCACCCAGAAGATAACGTTCGGAAATCATCTGCTGTATTGCTTCGCTATGATCCATCTTCTCAGTCCCCAGTGCGTTCCAACCTCTAATAGTGCCCGCCGCCGGTAAATCGTTTCAAATCCATGAAATATTTGCTCGCTAATGCATCCCATTGCCAATACGTTTCACAAACTCCGCCTTGAATTCCTGCTTGGCCCTGTGCAACACAACACGCAGATAATCGCGATCCACACCCATCTCCCGGCAAACTTCGTCGCGGTCCCGCTCGTCAAGAAACACGGCCTTCAGCAGCATCCGGTCGCGCGGCTCCATGCTAAGCAGGATCTCCCGCACCTTCTCCTTGATCTCCCCGGCGGATGCCATCTCCAGCGCATCGGCGCCCCCGGCAGGCAGTTGCGGCCGACCCTCTGCATCCAGCGACTCGCTGCGGCCGGTGGAACGGTAATGCTCAGAGAGCACATGGTTGCAAACCATGTTCACAAAGGCGCCCAGGCGCTCCGGTTGCCGCAGGCCGCCATCCCTGCGCAGCACCGTCAAAACACGGGCCAGGGTCTCCTGACGCACATCCTCGATTGCCTGCTGCGACTGCAACCGGGAGCGAAGCTTGAGTTGCAGCAAATCCGTGAAATAGACGGCAAAGTGCTGCTGCGCCTGGGGATCTCCGGCACAGAGACTTTCCACATATTCCGCATCAAAGGAATGGAATTGCAACGAGAACTCCGCTACGCTGAATGGACAAAAGTATAGCATCGCGGAGGTTGCCGGCGCACGAAAGCTGCGCGCCCCGGCAGCGGATCAAAGCACGCCTTATGACAATGTTCTGATGATTAATTTCGCATGAAAAAGAACAGGAACCGCTGGCCGCTTACTTAGAGCAACAGCAGCCACAGCATCAAGGCCAAAGATAAGTAGAGCCACGGAGTATTCAATGAAAACTCAAAATTTGATTTTCTTCCTGCCGTCCCGGGGCTGCCCGATTTCAATAACTCGCCGTGCGCGTGCAACTCACTCCACGACGCCACTTGTTCCATTCGGCCTTCCGGCAGTTCCTGTCTCGTCCCCGGGCAGGAATCCGCGAAAGCCGCCTGGAGTTCCTCCGCTTGCTTGCGTATCTCCCTTACGGTCCGCATGGACAGGAGCCACATCGCCAGCATGAAACCGGCACAGCACCAGGCAGAAACCATCTCGTTCATCTCAAATCCTCCATTCTGTCGTGGCGGCAGACGGAACCCGCCCCGAATAACGAGCCCCGTCTGCTTCTGGGGGAAGCCTAACTATCCTGCCAGCTCATCGTTCGCAGGCAAAACCCTGACGCTGCGAACTTCAAATTGAACTTTGCGCTGCTGCTTACGTTAATGCCCGGAGGAACCAGGATCTCGCTCTCCAAACTGTTACCCCATACCACTAGAGCGCAAGAATCAGTGGCGGAGGGCGGGGAGTTCCAGGAAAGTGACGCCCGCACATTCACCTTCTTGACTCCTCTTTTACCAGACTGCGCAAGCGCGCGAACATCAACCGGCAGAAAGACCTTGTATTCCAAACCGGTCGACGGCAAACTGCTGAAGTCATGCACTGCTACTGAGGTAGTCCCCTCGTAGTGGAATCCGGAACCCCAGTCAACCCAGAATGCGACATACTCTCTGCTGCCCGCGGTTGTAAGCCCGCCCAGGTAGCCGATGCGCTGCTTAATCCGAACCACCCCCGTCAACCGGCTGGTGCGCGTATCCAGGCCGATATTGCTCAGTTGCTCGAACTCGGTGTTTTCGTTCGTGCCCAGCCATGCATCCACAACTCCAGAGAGGTTGTCTTTCGAAACTCCGGGAATCCATCTCGACGGGTCTGGGACAATCGCTGATGTTTTGACTGCCGCACTGAACAAACCGGAAAGGTAGCGGTGCGCAGGAACGGATGTACCCGAGTACAGCTGATGCAATTCGACCGGACTGAGCGGCTTATCCTTGGCAACCAGAATCGTCTGCCCGGAACTGATTGTTTCCGCTCGGCCAATAGCTTTTTCGATCTTGTCGATAAACGTCACTTTGGCCCCATCTGGAGAGATGGCCTTCCCGGTTGCATGTCCCTGAAGAATGGCCGGCGGGATGTGGCCTGCACTGTCAAGCTGCACCTGCGTTCCGCAATCTTTCTGAGCCGATTCCTGAAGTTGCCGCTCGTCTGGATCTTTTTTTGAAACAAGATACAGCGCAGGCGCCGGTTCGTACGAAACGACGCGCTCTTCGTTCTGAGAAGCCATGAGTCAACCTCAAAAATTGCAAATCATGATCGCGCATTCTTCCCAAACAGAGCGCAACCACGCGTCCTTGACCATCCGGCAACCCTTTGAACCCTCTTGATTTAGACGTTCATCAAGTAGCGGAACGCCGGTTCTCTTTGATGCCGCACATCCTATAGTGCAAACCGGGCCGCAATCGTTACAGGATTTTGTGGAAAACATCACATCTTTTTTTAAAATCGGGAAATAATAGCCGGTGCCGTCAAAATTGGACTAAGGCTGCTAAAGGGCAGACAGCTCAGCCCTGTGAAAATCGGCGAATACTTTCCGAAAACAACACATATACTCAGGCATTCCTCCTGAAACGAATGGAAACCTGAAAACCTTTCGGTCCCTGCATTCCAGAAGTTGCATTTAAGGCTGACCGAAATCCCTGCCTGCCTTGTTTGATATAAAAGACAAAATCTGTATAACTCAACTGCGGAACGTGTTTTTTTCCTGTGACAAAAGTCATAGTGCGCCGCTTTTTCTTTGCATACTCTTCAATGCAGAAGGAAACATAGATATGGTCACCCAGGCAACCGCGCGAGCATTCCTCCGTAAAGAGCATAAGAATCTCGTTCGGCGGTTGAGAACAGATCGTTCACAACGTATCAGAAAAGCCGTGCAATGGCTGTTTGTGGCTCTGAATGTTTGGCTCGGCGCGCAGTTTTATCTGTGGGTCCGCTACTTTGAGCGTGGCGGCGCCGGCGCCTGCTTTTCTCGTCCGGCCGGGGCAGAAGGCTGGCTGCCCATCGCCGGTCTGATGAACTTCAAATACCTGCTGCTCACCGGCCGCGTTCCTGAGATTCATCCGGCGGCCATGTTTTTGTTCATAGCTTTTCTGCTGATCAGTCTTCTGCTGAAAAAAGCATTTTGCTCCTGGCTTTGCCCTGTTGGAACACTTTCAGAATCTCTGTGGAAGCTGGGAAACAAACTCTTCGGAGGTAATTTGAGCCTGCCTCGCTGGGCTGACATTCCGCTCCGCGGCCTGAAATATCTTTTGCTTGGCTTTTTTGTTTTTGTAATCGGGACCATGTCTGCCGAGTCATTGCAGAGCTTTATGGAAACGCCGTATGGCCTTTTGGCTGATGTGAAGATGCTGAATTTCTTTCGCGACATGGGGCAGACGGCGGCCATCGTCATTGCTTTCTTGATCCTTGGCTCGGTACTGGTCAAAAATTTATGGTGCCGATATCTATGCCCTTACGGCGCACTGATGGGGTTGGTCTCACTGCTGAGCCCGATCACGATTCGTCGCGACGCCGAAGCCTGCATCGATTGCGGCAAGTGTGCGCGTGCTTGCCCTGCCGGCTTGCCGGTTAATCGGCTGGTTCAGATCCGGTCGGCGGAGTGCACGGCGTGCATGGAATGTGTTGCATCTTGCGCGGCGTTGGACGCTTTGCAGTTTTCGTTGCCGCCGAGGCGTGCCGCAGCACCGGCGCAACGCTGGGTGCGTCGCGCCATCGGACCCCTGGCCGTCACGGGCATTCTCGCGTATATTTTTGCCGGGATGATTTTCTATGCCAGGGCAACAAGCCACTGGCAGACCAATCTGCCCCAGAGCGTTTATATGAGCCTGATTCCGCGCGTAAATTAATTAACACATCCGGGTTTCTGAATTCGCTGAAATAGAAATAATCAGTCTCGCCGGCAAGCTGCGCTTGATTGCCGAATCACCAACTCCGGCAATATCGAAATCTGGCGCGGCAGCAGATTGCCATCTTCAACACTGGCCAAGAGTTCAGTAGCGGCCATCATCCCCATACGGATCAGCGGTTGGCGTACCGTCGTCAGGGTCGGCTGGACGATGGTTGCCGCCTGCACATCGTCAAACCCCACCACGGAGATTTCTTCTGGAACCCGCTTCCCGGCATCGCGGAAAGCGTGAATTGCGCCAATCGCAGACATATCGTTGAATGCCAGCAGGGCGGTAAACTTCCTGGATATCTTCAACAACCGCTTTCCCGCGACATATCCCTCGCGTATGGGATTCAGGCCGTCGTCAATGCGCTTCAGTTGAACAACATTGTCTTCATAAATGCGCAAACGCAGGCCTCGCGCAGCTTCCACGCATGCGGACCATCGGGACTCGGCGTCGCTCGATTGCGCGTGCCCCTTGAGGAATGCGATTCTGCGATGCCCCAACTCATACAGGTGCTCAAGCGCCAAACGGATTCCGTGCGCATTATCCAGCGTGATGCGCGTCAGCGGGAAATCGTACTCCAGGCTGCCGATGGAAACCAGCGGGAGATTTGTCGCAGTTGCGGCCGGAGTATTGATCAGGATCACACCTTCGGCGCCGCGTTCGGCAAAAACCTCCAGTCTTTGCCGGATAAGATCTTTATTCCAGTGATGGCTGGAAACAAAATAAAGATAGTCGCGCTCAATCAGCAACCGCTCAATGCCGTTGAGAATCTCCGCATCGTAACCCTCGCCAAGATCGGGAGAAAGAATGCCCACCATGTGGCTGCGTTTGTTGTTGAGCATCCGGGCAAAATAATTGGCCCTGTAGTTGAGTTCCGACGCGGCCTGCAACACGCGGTCCCGGGTCGCTTGCGTAAGCCCCTGGGCCACCGGCGAGTTGTTGAGGACCAGTGAAACAGTGGAGCGAGAAAGTCCAAGATGAGACGCTAAATCTCTCAAACTAACTGGTTTATCTGGCGACACGGCTACGGGGGCGGAATGCCCTGCTCGATGTGAGGTTTTACGCACAAAAAGATATTATCAAAAAGGCTTGACATGGGCGCAAATTAAAAGCTAAAGTGTCTACGAAATTAAACCGGGCTATTAAACCGGTTGTAAAACCGGTTGAATAAAAATCTGACGCGCATGCCGACTCGACAAAAGGGCCGAGCGGAGATAGATGTGCACAGCCGCCACACGATTTTGTGTGGCCTTATGGAGGAAATCCCATGACGCCAAAGAGGATTTTGGCTCTCTTCGTGTTCATATTGCTGATCGCGGCGGCGCCAGCCTTCGCACAATCGGATCGCGCCACTATTGTGGGAACTGTTACGGACGCATCGTCGGCAGTCGTGCCCGGCGTTCAGGTTCGCGTCACCAATGTGGGCACAAACGTTGCTGAGGCCGCAACCACGGATAATGCCGGGAATTACCGGATCGGCAACCTGGCGATTGGCAGCTATCACGCCACATTTTCCAAGAAAGGATTCAAAACTGTTGATCGGACCGGTATTACCTTGCTGATCAGCCAGGTTGCAGAAATTGACGCTACGCTCCAGGTCGGCGGGACGACCGAGACCATTGTAGTCACCAGCGCCGCCCCGATTCTGCAGACCGAGGACTCGACGCTCTCTGCCAACCTGAACAACGAAGCGGTGAGTGAGCTTCCCTTGAACGTGCAGGGCAGCCGTAATCTTTCAAATTTCATGTTTGCTTACTTGCCGGGCGTAGAAGGCACCGACTACAGTTCGCACATCAACGGCGGAATGGCGTTGTCCAAGGAAGTGCTGATTGACGGCACTTCGGCGGTTTCACAGTTGGGTGGTTACATCAGCGAGTCGCAGCCTCCCATGGAAGCCGTGCAGGAATTCGAGGCGGATACATCGGGCATCAGCGCCGACGCAGGCCGTTCAGGCGGAGGCGTCTTCAAATACGAGTTGAAGTCCGGCGCCAACAAGTACCACGGAAGCTTGTTCGGATTTATGCACTCGTCGAACCTGGATGCCGAGAGCGCATGGAACAAACTGGATGCCATCCAGGATCCTACCAACAAAAAAGCCTATCTAACATTGAACGAGACACTCTCCGACTGGGGCGGCGGTTTTGGCGGAGCGATTATCAAGGATAAGCTGTTTTACTTCGCCTCCTTTGAACGCTATATGCAGTCTGAGTGGAATCTGGGACCCCTCGGGCGCACTGTTCCCACCAATGCGATGATGGGCCTGGACTCGAGCGGCAACGTGTTGACCTATGCCGATATGAGTCCGGTGCTAACGACCAGTAACGTGGTTGGTACTGCGTACCCCGTAACGAACACCGGTGCGTGCCCATCGAGCGGCCCAATGGTGAATGTGTATCAAGGATCGATCTATTTGCCGGGAACGGGTTGCGTCTTTAACAATAACCAGATTCCAACCAGCCTGATAAGCAAGACAACGGCTAAGATTCTCCAGCTCTACAACAAATACTATGCGCCTGCGTCGACGAACACGGCCAACGAAGCAGGCCCGGCTTACCAGCCCGATCCCTGGTTTCACAACACGCAAACCAGCATCAAAATGGATTACAACCCAAACCAGAAACAGCATATCGCCGGGTCGTTTTACTGGGACGACTATCCGCGCATCAATGCCGATCAAGGCGGCGCATGGTCGCCGACGGCCAAGTATGGCGGTCCGATGGCCAACTCCTACTGGCATAACACCACGGCTCCGGGCATACGCCTGAGCGACGCCATTACCATCACGCCAAACCTGCTGAATACCGTCTATGCCACCCTCAACCGCTTCCGCAACCCAAGCATCGCTACCTCCGAATCAGGTAAATGGGACAGCGACCTGGGTCTAGCTAACGGTTTAACAGCCGCGGCGGGAAATTTCCCGCTGATCTACTTTGAAACTGGCGAGTACACAAATGGCGCCAACTACCAGAACGGCTGGAACTTTTCAAATGTTGGCAGCCAATTCAACGACTACTATGCCGGCAACACTTTTATCTACTCCGATCAACTGGCCTGGAGCCATAAACATCACAACGTGAAGGCGGGCGCCGAGTTGCGCGCCATGCAGTTCAACTACCACACTGACGTGGGCACCTTCATGGGCGGCTATCCAATCATTTTCGACCCCAGCACGACGGCAGGCATCGGATGGCAGACGACTGGCAACGCCTTCGGCAGTTTTCTTTTGGGCGATGTCTACAATGCTGAAAGCAACAACCCAGACAACGAGTATGGCCGCCGCAAGGCGCTCTCGTTCTATGCCAGCGATGACATCAAGGTGAATCCGCGACTGACCGTGAACGTAAGCCTGCGCTGGGACTTTAACAATCCCTACAAGGAGAAGTACGGCCACTGGTCCAGCTTTGAACTCAATGACCTGAATCCATCCTCCCATTTGATGGGTACGTATGAGTATCTGAAGAATGGCAGCCAGTCTTTCGAGCGCCGTCAAGACTACTACAACTACGCTCCGCATATCGGTGTGGCCTACAAACTGGACAACAAGACAGTAGCGCGCGGCAACGGCGGCATCTTCTTCACGCCGTTGAACATGAATACCTGGGGCGGCGTGCCATATCAGCAAGCCGGCGACGTGGGCTTCCACAACATTACCCAGGAAGCCAACTTCAATTGGGATAGCGGCTACAACCCGACGCTGGTAACTCCAACAACGCCCGGGGCGCAAAGCCCGAATTACATCACCTCCGACGTGATCAGCATCGATCCGCGCTCGCTGACTCCCGGCAATACCTGGCAGTACAACTTCGGGGTGCAGCGCGAGTTGGACAAGGTGACCAAGCTGGACGTGAACTGGATTCAAAGCTGGAGCACGCACCTGCATAGCGGATTCTTCCAGCACGATCAGCCGAAGATCGCCGACTGGCAGAACTTTGTTGCCACGGGAAACACTCCACAAAGCATGGCAACAATCTGTGCGGCGTGGAGTTCCTGTGGAGACCAGTATCCGCTGGTCGCGCTAGTTCCCTACCCGCAGGTCTTTGCCGGCTATACTGGTCCGCTGCTTTCGGTGGGATCGCCTCTGGGCAACGCCGACTACAAGAGCCTGCAATTCAACGTGACACGCCGCGCGGCAAAGGGACTCTCCCTGCAAGCAGTTATAACTGGTCGCGCGCTCACGGCGATGTTGACTCGGACTTCCAGGAGCCATGGTGGACAGGGCCGCTGCAAAACACATACGATCTGAAGGACGAAGCCAAGGACATTGCCGACTTCGACATCACCCATATCGTCAAGGGTTATGTAATCTATGACCTGCCTTTTGGCCGCGGCAAGATGTTGATGTCCAACGTCAGCACAACGATGGATGAATTGATCGGTGGATGGACGATCGACGGCGACTTTCATTACAGCACCGGAACGCCGATTTCTGTTCATTCTCTCAACAACTATCCGGGATTCAACTCGATCTACGTTAATTTGGCGTCCGGCTGCAAGCTGACGAACGGCAAGCCAAAGCTCGGCCAGGTCTGGCTGAATAAGGCCTGCTTTGCAGATCCGGCAGCAAACCAGCTGGGCACGGCGGGGAACTATCAGGAGCAGGTGCGCAACCCCGGCACAGCCACCGAGGATCTCGCTTTGCACAAAATTTTGTCCGTGGGAACAGACAAGCGCTATAACCTGACCCTGCGCATCGAATTTTTCAACGTCTTCAATCGTGATGCACTGGCCGGTCCCGACACGAATAAGGCTGACGCGACCTTCGGAGAGATTCTCAATTACGGTGGCGTCGGCGGGCGTGTTGGCCAGTTTGGCGCTCGCTTCACCTTCTAACTCAACCCAATAAATCTCCGGGCTGCTTTCGCAGGCTGCCCGGAAAATGCCGCGCATCCCCGCCTCCAGTCCTGTTCTCCGTACCTTCATACGGGGAACAGGAGGGGATGTCTCAAAATGTGCATCAAGCTGAAGGAGTGAAGGTATGGGAGATTCGATGAAGTTACGTATTCGGTATGCGCTTTGCGTCAGCATTGTTCTTCTTGCCGGCTGTGGCGGAGGAGGAGGCGCAACGAACTCTGGCGGAGGAACAACACAAGCTGTTGCGCCCTCAATCTCCACATCTGCCGCTCAAAACAACGCCGTCATAGTAAGCCTGAGCACATCAACCTCCGGCGCAACCATTTACTACACAGTGGATGGTACTACTCCAACGACCTCCTCGATGATTTACGAGGCGCCATTTCTCGTCGCGTCGAATCTGACCGTCAACGCGATTGCCATTGCTCCGGGAGACACCAACAGCACCGTCTCCACACAGGCATTCTCGCTCAACATCGCCTCCGGCACACTGGTGTGGAGCGATGAGTTTTCCAACTCCACCGGCGCCAACGCTCAGCCTAATAAACTTGCGTGGACTTACGACACAGGCGCTGGCGGCTGGGGAAACAGCGAACTTGAAGACTACTGCGGTTGGGCTTCGACTGCTTCTCCGTGCAGTACCGCAACGCCCAATGCTTTTGTCGACACCAGCGGATACTTGAACATAGTGGCGGAACAGCCCTCGAATGGCGTATACACCTCGGCACGACTGAAGACGGAAGGATTGTTCAGCTTTCAGTACGGTCGAATCGAAATTCGCGCCCAGGTTCCGGAAGCGCAGGGTTTTTGGCCTGCATTCTGGCTTATGGGCAACAACGAAGCCACGGCTGGCTGGCCGGCTTGCGGCGAGATGGACGTTCTGGAGCGGGTCAACGCGGCCGGCTCGCCTGACTGGAACGAAGGTTCAATTCACGGTCCCGGCTTTACTGGCGGAAACATTGGCACTCAGTATGACTTTCCCGCGGGACAAACTGCGTCCGGTTGGCACACCTACGGCATGATTTGGAGCAAGGGCAGCGTGGCCTATTACATTGACAACCCCGCCACTCCTTACGTCACGTACACGCCATCGAGCATCAGTGGCTTCGCCGGCTCGTCTTGGCCCTTCGATGCCGGCCCGAGTTTCATTATCCTCAACCTGGCTGTAGGTGGAAGCTGGCCGGGAAGTCCAAACTCCAGCACGCCGTTTCCTTCCACAATGCTTGTGGACTATGTTCGGGTGTACACCAATTAGAGGTAGCTTGATTTCTCACGAAGCATAAAGCGTACCGGATGGTGAGGCACTCGTGAAAACAGCAAGGATGATCGTCCCGCTCGCAGACCGGATATCCCTCAAGGAAAAGATCGGATATTCCTTCGGAGACGCCGCTTCTAACTTTTACTGGAAGACCTTCGAGTTTTTTGTCTTCTTCTTTTACACCGATGTATTTGGCATTACGGCTGCTGCAGTCGGAACTATGCTGCTGGTCACGCGCGTGCTCGATGCAGTAGCCGATCCGGTGATGGGTTCCATCGCCGACCGTACCAGAACGCGCTGGGGACATTTCCGGCCTTATCTGTTGTGGGGCGCGCTGCCTTTTGCAGTTGCAGGCGTGCTGACCTTCACCACGCCGAATTTAGGTAGCGGGGCAAAGCTCATCTATGCCTACATTACTTACACATCGCTAATGTTCATCTACACGGCGGTGAACATTCCTTACAGCGCTTTAATGGGCGTGATCTCTCCCAATTCGCAGGAGCGAACCTCGATCTCGTCGATTCGCTTTATCGGCGCGTTCACCGTCGGAATCTTTGTCCAGTTCAGTACGCTTCCGCTGGTCAAGTTCTTCGGCCGTGGCAGCGATACGCGCGGCTGGCAATTGACCATGGTGTTGTATGGGACTCTGGCCGTAATTCTTCTGCTGCTCTGCTTTGCCAGCACCCGCGAGCGCGTGACAACACCCCCGTAACAAAGCGCAAATCTTAAGCGCGATCTGCGCGACCTGTTTGGCAGCAAGCCATGGATCGTTCTGGTGGGAGTGCTTCTTCTGACGCTGGCAGCGTTTGCCGTCAAGGGCTCAGTCACAATTTCCTATTTCAAGTATTTTGTAAAGCGCGAAGATCTAGTCGGCTGGTTCCTGCTTTCAAACGGATTTGCGTTTATTGCGGCGGTCTTGATCACGTCGTATCTGGCGAAATGGATCGGCAAAAAACCTCTTTTCATGCTTGCGCTCGGGCTCGGCGGCCTGGTGATTGTCCTCTTCTCGTTTGTCCGGCCCGCGGATATATGGTTCATGTTCGCTTTGCAGATCGCATCCAGTTTCATCATTGGATTCAATTCGCCGCTGGTCTGGGCTATGTTCGCCGATACTGCCGACCACGCGGAATGGCGCACCGGCCGGCGCACCACGGGACTGGTCTTTGCCTCAGCAATCTTTGCTACCAAGATAGGTTTCGCAATCGGCGCATGGATTCTTGGTTTGATTCTCACATTTTTCGGTTACGCAGCTAACATCAACCAAACTGAACGCTCGTTGCATGGCATTGTCTTGTCGATGAGCTGGATTCCCGGTCTGATGCTGGTTCTGGCCGCTTTGGCAATGGCGGCCTATCCACTGAACGACACGCTGATGATAAAGATTGAGGCGGACCTGAAAGAGCGCCGGGGAGAAATTGAGCCATGAAGTCCGCCCCACTGAAAACTGCCCTGCTTTGCGCGTTCGCCTTTGCTCTGCCGCTCTGTGCAGCTGCGTCCAGCCTAGTCCCGCACAGGGTAGATATCTCTGTACAGCAATGGAACGGCAATGCCATAGCCTACTCGGGTTATCGCGTGGGCCAGAGCCCGCAGTTGAAGAAGTATCCAACGCAAGCGGAGATTCTCGAAGATCTCACCATCTTAAAAAGGAACTGGAAGCTAATCCGGCTATATGGTGCAGATCAGCACTCTGAAGACGTGCTGAAAGTAATCCAGCACAACAATCTAGGCATGAGAGTCATGCTCGGAATCTGGCTTGACGGGAAGCCGGGTCACGAAAAGGAGAACGCAGAGCAGATTGCTGCCGGAATCCGCCTGGCAAACAAATATAACAAAATCGTTGTAGCGGTGAGCGTCGGCAATGAAGCCCTGGTCTCGTGGTCCGATCACAAGATGACCGAGGAGCAAGCCATTGAATACGTGAAGGAGGTGAGGCGGGCGGTGAAGTGCCCGGTTACGGTCGCCGACGATTTTCTTTACTGGCGGCAGCCGGACGCAAAGCTCGCGAACTACGTCGACTTCATCACCATGCACACATATCCGCTCTGGGGCCATGAGGACATCGACACGGCGATGGCATCGACAATCAAGGACTATGAAAGCGTTTGCAGGGCGCATCCCGGAAAAACGATCGTAATCGGCGAAGCAGGCTGGGCCAGCAATGCAGTTGGCGACAAATTCATTCCACGCGCGGGCAACGAAATGAATCAGAAACACTACTTCGAAGACCTTTCCGCGTGGGCAAAGACTAACAACGTAACAATTTTCTTTTTTGAGGCTTTTGATGAGCCGTGGAAGGGAGCTGGCGCCGAAGGGCACTGGGGGCTCTTTTCCGTAGAACGCAAGGCCAAGCTGGCCATGCGCGGATTGTATCCCGAGCTAACAACGGCGGGGCAAACATTGCCGAGTTATGATTCGCCGCGCGCCGCAAAGTAGGACGGCTGTTCTTGCATGTGACAAGAAAGTAATCTTTGCGATAAATCTGCAACCTGCGAAGGGGTAAAGGTTAGTCAAGCGCCGATTGAACGATGCACAAATTCCAAACCTGACAGATCTTTGGCGGGAATGGGGATCAAATCAGAGGCTATTCGATGAGCACGGCTTTTGTGGGTAAAGCGCCCCTGCATCAGGAGAAACGAATGGTGGAGGGAGATCAAATCGAGATCGACGGAGAGCGATATTACAGCATTGTCAATTACGATGCCATGCCACCGTTTTTGATGAGCCTGGTCAGCGACTCGGACCACTGGATGTTTGTATCCTCTACGGGAGCCTTGACTGCCGGCCGCAGGGATACTGACTGCGCTCTTTTTCCCTACTACACCGACGACCGTATCCACGACAGCCAGGATCAGACTGGCGGCAAGACCATCATTCTCGCAACCCGCAACGGGCGCACCTCGTTGTGGGAGCCATTCTCGCAGCGATACGAAGGCCTCTATCGCGTTACGCGCAGCTTGTCTAAAAGCGTCTACAGCAACAAGATTATCTTCGCAGAAATCAATCACGACCTCGGACTCTCCTGCTCTTGCATTTGGATGACGAGCGACCGTTTTGGCTTTGTGCGGCGTGTTAGTTTGGTCAATCTGGGCGCGGAGCCGGTGGAAATCAATCTACTTGATGGAATTCAAAACATAATGCCGCACGGGCTAACGCAGCGCTTCCAACTCGAATACAGTACCCTCGCCGACGGGTACAAAGAAAACGAACTCGAATCAGAAACTGGCCTGGGCCTATTCAAACTCAGCGCAGTCCCAGTGGACCGGCCAGAACCGAGCGAGGCGCTGCGCGTTACCACTGTTTGGCCGGAGGGCCTTGACACCACCCGCTATCTGTTGTGCTCCGCCCAACTTGATCGATTCAAGCGAGACGGAGCTATAGAAGCGGAAAAACTTATTCGCGGAAGACGGGGCGCATATTTTGTCAATGCCCGGCTAGTTCTTGTTGCAGGCGGCAGGAAGCAGTGGAGTATTGTCGCTGACGTCGAGCGGGATGCCGCAAATGTCGCCGCACTTGTCTGTACGCTCAAATCCGGCGAGAATCTGCGCGCGCTGCTTGATGAGGATGTTGAACAGGGAACTGCAAATCTGGTACGCACTATTGCCGAGGCCGACGGGTTGCAATGCTCTGGCGACGATCTTAGCTGCGACAGGCATTTTTCTAACGCGCTGTTCAACGCCATGCGCGGTGGAATTCCCGACCATGGCTACCGAGTTTCACGTTCTGATTTTATAGCCTTCATCGGCGTCGCCAATCGCTCTCTGGCCGCGCGTCAAGCGAATTTCCTTGATCAAATGCCGGAGACATTGCTTCACAGCAAACTTCTTGAACTTGCACGCAAACAAGACGATCCGGATCTCGACAGGCTTGCGCACGAGTACCTGCCACTCACATTCAGCCGCCGTCATGGTGATCCCAGCCGTCCGTGGAATAAATTTGCCATCGAGGTAAAAAACGGCCAGGGCGAGAGAATCCTTAATTATCAGGGCAACTGGCGCGACATATTCCAGAACTGGGAAGCTTTGGCTCTCTCATTCCCAAGCTACATCGAAAGCATGATCTTCAAGTTTGTCGATTCTTCAACTGCTGATGGCTACAACCCCTATCGCATCATGCGCGATGGCTACGAATGGGAGGAGCAGGACCCGCACGACTCGTGGTCGTACATTGGATACTGGGGCGACCATCAGGTTGCGTACCTTCTGAAACTTCTCGAAGTTTCAGCACATTATCATCCGGGCGTTCTTACCGGCCTTCTTTCGCGACGTGTCTTTACATACGCAAACGTTCCTTACCGTATCAAACCTTATAACGAGCTTTTAGAGAATCCGCGCAACACTATCTACTTCGATGCCGCTCTCGATCGCGAAATTCACAAGAGAGTAGCGGTGATGGGCGCGGATGGCAAAGCTCTTCCCGGCGCCGACGGCGAGCCATATCGCGCGAACCTGGCAGAAAAATTATTGGTTCTGCTGCTAGCCCGTCTCTTCAATTTCATTCCTGAGGCCGGACTATGGATGAACACGCAGCGGCCGGAGTGGAACGACGCAAATAATGCGTTGGTCGGATTCGGCGTTTCGATGGTCACGCTCTGCTATCTTCGCCGGTTTCTTCTGCTTTGCCATACGCTATTCAGCGCTGCCGGGACGCCGGCAATTGAAATCTCAGAGGAAGTGGCCGAGGCATTTTATCGCGTTGCTGAAGCGCTGAAGCAGTACTCGATTTTGCTCGGCAAACCAATCTCAGATCGTGATCGCAAACTTGTTCTTGATTCCCTTGGCAGTACCGGAAGCGACTATCGCGCCGGGATTTACGCACATGGATTTTCAGGCAGGAAAAATTCGCTCCACGTTTCGGAACTGACCGCATTCTGCGAAATAGCACTTAAACACATTGATCACTCGATTCGCTCCAACCGCCGCGATGACGGCCTCTATCACTCGTACAACCTGATGAAAGTCAATGGCAGCGCAATCTCACTTCGTCGTCTCTATGAGATGCTTGAAGGCCAAGTAGCCGCACTCAGCTCCGGCTCTCTCTCCACAAAGGATTCGGTTGAACTGCTGGACGCGCTGCGCTCAAGCCGCCTCTATCGGGCCGATCAAAATACCTACGTATTGTATCCTGACCGGCAGTTGCCGAGCTTCTTTGAGAAGAACAATATTCCCCCTGACGCTATTGCCAAATTAGAACCGCTGAGGGCAATGATCGAATCTGGCGATTCCCGTATCGTGGTTCAAGATCTGAATGGCGTTGCGCATTTCAATGCAGCTTTCCGAAACAGCGTGCTGTTGAAAGAGGCGTTAAGAGCAATCAGTTTGCCGGAGAAGGAGAACGAACGAATCTTCGCGCTGTATGAAGAGGTATTCGATCACCAGTCCTTTACTGGCCGTTCGGGCACGTTTTATAAATACGAAGGGCTCGGTTGCGTTTACTGGCACATGGTCTCCAAGCTGTTGCTGGCCATTCAAGAAGTGCTGAATCAGGCAGCTTGCTCAAGTGATGATCCCGCACTGATAAACCGCATTGTCAGCCACTATCAAGAAATCCGCGAAGGCATTGGCGTCCACAAGCCGCCTGAGCTTTTCGGCGCTATCCCAACCGATCCTTATTCGCACACGCCGGGGTTTGCAGGAGCGCAGCAGCCCGGCATGACGGGACAGGTAAAAGAGGATCTCATTTCGCGGCTCGGTGAAATGGGAGTTGCGGTCACTGACGGAAAGCTTTGCTTTCGCCGTCACCTGGTCAACCGCAGCGAGTTTATAACTGAATCGAGATCTTTCCATTTCTACGATCTCGATGGCCGGCGTCATTGCCTCGATCTTGATCCGGGCACGATGGCGTTTACCACTTGTCAGGTTCCCGTGGTGGCGCATCGGCCGGGGCCGCAGCGGATCGAGATCACCAAAGCCAGCGGCTCCTGCTTCACGATCAATGCGCTCGAACTGGATGCCGCTACCAGCGCTGCAATCTTTGAGCGCACCGGAGCCATCCGCCGTATCGATGTCTTCTTCAGCTTCGAAGACGAGTAACGGTCATTCGTTCCATGCTTCTACTCTTTGACGCGGAGCTTCCCATCCGAGAGAATCTTCGCGCAAAGCCCACCGCGTCCTTGCAATGCCGCCTCCGCGCCGGGTGCGATCGCCTGATCCATCCAATAGCAGGGCTTGCATTCGCAAACCCCTTCAAACTCCACGCCCTGCACCGTGAATCTTTTGCCCACGAGCTGATTTAAATCTATTCCTGAAGTGATGACATTGCGTCGCGTGGCGCCGGCAGGCACTGCACTCAGGCCCAGCAACTGGCAGACCTGCTCCATTACCTCACTGGAGAAAAAAGTGATCTGCGCTTTGTAGTCTTCCTTGAAGTCAAAAAAGCGGTCGCCACGAACTCCATGCCCGGCAACACATTCAATTTCGTCAACCTCAAAGAGGGGATTCTCACCGGCTTTCCGGCCATGGCGGCCAAAGAAATTGTGGCCGGGAGAAATAAACAGATGTTGAATTGTGAAAGTGCCCATGCGGCAATCACCTCCATCTTTAAGATTATATTTTACGATAGGAATTCTGAACGGCGAAGTTGCTCAGAAGCCTCCTTCATTTTCCTGAACCGTTGTTGTTATCTTCCAATGCACATCGAGAACGACACTTACTTCTTTAGCCGGTTCGCCTGTCTTAGCGAATTACTTCCCCGCTTTATGCAAAGGAAAAAACTCTGAATAATTAAATAGAATCAATTACTCTGAATTGGATCGCCCGCTGGCTTGTGCGCCATGCAGTGCGGCGTCGACGCTGCCGGAGTCGCATAAGAGCGGGTCACATGCAGCCTGTCCATCACCACGGAACGTGTGCGCAAGCCTCCCACCGACGCGGGCAGTTGCGCGGGAAGGCGATTACGGTCCAAATAAATAATCAGCGCTGCCTCGCGCGGATTGTCAAGGCTTTGTCCCACGCCAACAGCGAAGAAAGCCGGATTCTGCCGCATAAGCCCCGCGGCCGTCAAATTCTTAATTCCCAAAGCGTGAGCCAACACGGAAGAAGACAGCGCGCCTGTTCCGTTTTCAACCGGCGTCAGAGGCGCAGTGCCAAAGGCCACCGCGCGCGTAGTAGTTGGAACCACCACGGTGCGCACGCCATCCACAGTCTCCGGCGCATACACCGACCTGCTTTCGTCGGTATATAAAATTACCGCCGCCTCGCCAGGGTGATCGATGCTCTTGCCGGCGGCAACGCCCAGAATTCCCGCCGCCGAGTTTACCAGCATTCGAGCCTGCGCAAGCGCCTGTTGAGAGCGCGCCGTTTCCGCATCGCTGAGTGTCATGTTAAGTGCGGCAGCAAGGTTGCTGTTGCCATAACTCAGACAGCTAACTGCATGATCCGCAGCGCCGACAAAGGTATAACTCCCGCCTAGCTGCACACCCAGCTCATACAACACTTCGCTGGCCGGGTCAGCTACGCCCTGACTAACTCCAGCGGTATCTACTCCGCCGGCAAAGTACAAGCCCACCGGTTCGGCATTTGCCGCATCCACCACCAGCGCGCCTGAATCGCCCGCGTCGCTGAACTGGTTGCCGCTGATGCCAAGCTGATGAGTGAAAATCTTGGTCAGGTAGGGCTTGGTTTCGGCGCAATCCATGTAATAGTCGACCGTTACATCGAGGTCGAGCGCGGAAACTCCGCCGCAGGTCAGTCCCGTCGTCCGTCCGCTTTTGGCCACCTGCTGGCCCAGCCATGCACTCTCGCCCCGTCCGCCGCTCGAGCTAATTCCGGGCGGCGCCGCGGCAAGCGTACCATCTGCCTGCCTGCCGCCAAGTTCCAGAATGTCTCCATTCGTGTCTACCGCGCTCGAGGTCACCTGCGCAATCGCCGCGTCGGCATTGGTCAGCTTCGAGCTGAGCGCCAACCAGCCGGTCAGCGCGGCCACCGGCTCTACTCCCGTGCCGTCGCCCAAAGGAGTGCAGTTGTTGTCAATCAGGCCGGGCTGCACAATCAAATCGCCTACGCTGGCGTGGTCGCTTTTGGCCAGTACGTGGTTGTTGCTCAACAGATACTGCCGCCTGGCGGCGTCCTCGACCAGAGCGCCCAGGGTGCCGCTGCAGCAATCCACTATCCGGCTGCCCCTTGTGTCGTAATCCGTGTTGTTCCCGCCGGAACTGCCCATCAAAACGGACCCCGGCAATTCGCCTTGATGCGAGGCAGGGTTGCTTGTCACTCCGGCCGAATTCACCAGCACCACCGACGAAGCCCTCGATTTCGCCCCGTATCCGAAGAAAGCTCCGCCTATCGTGGCGACTACATATGTCGCGCCCGAAGCTTGCACTGAAGATGGCGCAGTGTAAGTTACGGTGCAGGTGGTGAATGTCCGGCTGTCGCGCTGACAACTCGTCGCGCTCAGGGCGCCCTGTGTGCCGAACAGGCCTGATCCCTGCCCGTTCGCCGAGTTGGCCAGTTCAAATTGAATTCCGGTTGTACCGCCCGCCTCTGCCAGAACGCCGGTGATGACCACCGCGCCATTGGCCCCCACGGCCACATTCTCCGGCGTCAGCGGCTGTAAAAATCCCGGCGTTATGCTCAGAAAGGTATTTGCCTTCTGGCTTGGATCTGCAAGCAGGGTCGCGGTCACCATCACTTCGGCGCGGTCTGCGGTCAAGTAGCTGGGCGGCACATACTGGCCACTGGCGCTGATGCTTCCCGGCCCGCTCTTAGCGTCGCCGCCGGCCACCGACCAGGCGACATCCGCTGCGCCGCCGCCAGCCAGCGTGGCGGTAAACTGTTGCACAGGCCCGCCCTGCGCACTGGTCGCGTTGCACCCCGTACAGTTAGTATCGATGGCGGATTCGGCGGGAGTGATTGAAAAAACGGAAGTTGCGGGATGAGCCTCGGTTCGGCCGCTGCCGCACCCCGTCGCCAAAAGCAGCGCAGGAACCAGAAGCAGCGAGAAAATCCTCAAAAAAAACCGCATGGCCGCAATCCCCAGATCGATCTCTTATTGTATCGACTTTCGCCGCTGAGAAAGTGAAGCAAGCGGATCGATCTTTCTTCCCTGCCTATCAGGCAGATTGAGCTTTGGCAGCATGATTCTTTTGGAAAGGCAGCAAGCCAGCCACCGCTTCACGAAGTGGAGCAGGTTTGCGAGTGAGCAGCATAGCTGAAAGTCCACGGTCAGAAGCTTTTCTTCTGGTGTAAAGGAGTTTCTGCGGGCGAAGGAAATGCGTACGTTCTTGGTGATCGCGATTTCTGAAAACCCAGTGAAAAACGGCTTCAATTGGGGCGAAATTACCTCTTTTTTGGGTAAAAATGGCTGTTATTAACCCCAAAAACGGGCATAATCAGGGTTTCAATATTACTATTCAGTCAATAGTCATAAACGATATGTGATTGATATTAAAATAGTTGCAAGCGATTGAAGAGGAGAATGACGGCTTCCACGGCGTAGGGGGGGGTGGGGGGGAGTGCCTTTTTGGTAACACTCTGGCGAGGCGCGTATTGGCTATTTAGTCATCAAGGCAGCACACCGTTCATTTCAATACAGATTGATTGTGCGCCTTGCAGGGAAAATTTTCTGCAACCACGAGGGGGAAGAAAAACGGCTGATTAGAGCTCGCGGCTTACGACAGCACTCTTCCCAAAAACCCCTTGAGTCCCCATCGGGCCAGCGCGGAGGTGAAAAACAGCAGCGCCAGCAGAATTGCCCACCAGGGCATATGCGATATGGAGGGAGTGACCGCGGCACGCAGTCCTTCGCTGATGTAAACAATAGGATTGAAGAGCACACCGTATTGCAGCCAGGGGATCTTGCCGAGCCAGGCCCAGGGGTAGTAGACGCACCCCAGAAAAGTAATCGGCACAATAATGATGGAGAAGACCAACCCAATCTGCTTTGGATTCACGGTCGATCCGATCACCAGCCCCAGCGACCCGGCGAGCAGACTGGCCATCACCAGCACAAGCAAGAAGAGAAACCAGTTGCGCACATCGGCGCGCACGGGCGATGCTGGGACGTAGTAGGCCATGGGAATCACCAGCAGCGCGGCTACCATGCTCTGCATGGCGCTGAAGCAGACTTTTTCCAGCGCCACGGCCCACAGCGGCAGCGGGCACATCACGCGGTCATCAATCTCGCGGGTAATGCCGAATTCGCTGGAGAGCGGCAACGCCACGGCGGCAATTCCGGAGAACATGATGGCCACCGCCATCAATCCCGGCAGAAGAATCGTTCCAAAGTCCGTGCCGCCGCCCACCGCCATCGGATTGCCGTTGCCCATGCGCGGCAGGATGAATGTGAAGACGAAAAGAAAGAGCAGCGGCTGCATTCCCACGCGCAGCAGAAAGGGCAGAAACTCGCGGGTGAGCACCCGCAGGTCGCGCAACAGCAGCCCCAGAAAAGCCTTCACATAAATCCCCGGATGCAACTCGAACTTATTCACGCAAATCCCTCCCGGTCAGTTGAATGAAGACCGTTTCCAGGCTGGGTTCGGTAATCTGCAGATCGCGCAGGCCGTGGCCGGCGGCTGCCTGCACCAACTCCGGCAACAGGCCGTCGGAACTGGCGGCAATCACGCGCAGCCCCTCGGCGGTAATCTCGGCGCTGGTCACGCCGGGATGCCGGCTCAGCTTATCCACCAGGGGCTCGAGCCGTTCATGCGACTTGAGCTTGAGGTCGAAGACAGTGTGCGCTCCCAGGGTTTGTTTCAGCTTATCCGGCGAGCCGAGAGCCAGCACGCGGCCGTGGTCGATAATGGCGAGCCGGTCACTGAGCGAGTCGGCCTCTTCCATATAGTGGGTAGTCAGCAGTACGGTGATGCCTTCCTTGTGGAGTCCCTCGACAGCCGACCACATGGCCATTCGGCTTTGCGGGTCGAGTCCGGCGCTTGGCTCGTCGAGGAACAACACGGTGGGCCGGTGAGCAATGGCGCGCGCAATCTGCACCCGCTGCGCCAGGCCGCCGGAGAGTTGCGGCGGGTAAACGTCCTTGCGTTCGCTGAGCATGAACTGGTTAAGAAGCTCAAGCGAGCGCGCCCTGGCATGCGAGTGGGAAAACCCAAAGTAACGGCAATGGAAGTAGATGTTCTCGTAAACGGTGAGCGACCGGTCGAGCGTGTTGAACTGCGGCACCACGCCGATCAGCCGCCGGGCATGGGCAGGATGCTTGACCACGTCGATGCCGGCGATGCGAACTGTGCCGCTGGTGGGCAGCGTGCGGGTGGTGGCAACCGAGATGGTAGTTGTTTTGCCTGCCCCGTTAGGCCCGAGCAAGCCGAAAATCTCGCCCTGCTTCATCACGAGGTCGATGCCGTCAACAGCCAGGACGCGAAGCTTCGACTCGTATATTTTGGTAAGTTTTTCTATTTCAACAATCAAAAGGCTCACCGGCGCAACGAAGTGCAGTGGGTACCATCTTTAGATTACCTCACCCGGCCATCCGCCAGGAAAGTCCGCGTTGCAACTGCATGGAAAGGGCTTGCAGCGCTCACGCATAACTTTTGCCCGTCAGAGCCAAAGGTGTTACCACGGATTATACTTTCTGCTCTGGATGGCAATTTCCGTGGTAAAGTGTGACTGTTCTTGGTTTTCTTTGTTTTTTTGCCCCGGATTGAGTCAAGCCGTATGGCTGGAGCCCGATAGTTGGGTGCAGGCCGCGGATATGATGTGATGTCTTGCCAGGCCAGGTTGAGTTATCGGCGGCATGAAGCAAGCCAGCTAACTATAGCTAACTCTCCGCTGATTGAACAGTCAGTTTATTCAGGATGCTTGAGCAGTCACCGCACCAGATTGTTCAAAGAGGTCATACTCGGGTTCGGTCCTGCGGGTGAGGTTCAGAATGAGCAATATACCAGAGACAGGACAGCCGGTCCTGCTTTTTGCAGAAGAGTCTGTTCGCGGCACGTTGCGTGAAGACAACCAGGTTTCCGTTCTCCACATCAGCGTCGCGATGGGTGAGCTGCTGATTGTTGCCGATGGCGTTAACAGCAATATCCGAGGGTTCAACGCATCGCGGATGGCGGTAGAGATTTTTAGCGAATATCTGGCATCTCTGCCAGGCGAATTTCCCGCCGAAATAGCAATACGCGAAGCAGCAGCGCGCGCCAATCATAAAATCTTTGCGGCCATTCAGGCGCCTTATCCGCATGTGGGTTCCACAGTGGCGGCGGCCCTGGTTCAGCAGGCGGCCGATGGAACATTCGCCTGGATTGGCAACATCGGCGACAGCCGCGCTTACCTCGTGCGCGCCGGCCGGCTCAGTCGCCTGACCACAGACCATACCGCCGTGCAAGACCTGCTGAACCGTAACCTGATTACCCCCGAGGAGGCCATGAATCATCCCGACGCCTCGGTGTTGACTCGCAGCCTGGGCCGTCAACCAGAGGTCGATATCGACATCGAGAAGCACGCGCTTGCTGCCGGCGACACGCTGTTGTTGTGTACCGATGGCCTCTGGGCGTTTGCCCCCGAACAGGAAATCCAGAACGTGCTGGACAACCCTGGCTTCACAGTGAAAGCCGGAGCCCGCAAGCTGCTCGAATTGGCCCTTGCGGGAGGCGGAAGCGACAACATCGGCGTCGAAATGATGCGTCTGATTCAGCCTCCAGACGTTCCTGTCGTGAAGGCCGAAAACTACATCGCGCTCAAGGTAGTTCTGGTCATGCTCCTGCTCGCAGTTGCCACAGTCTGCGTGCTGGGCTTCCTTCTCTTCTTTACGGGCAACTGAGAACCGCGCTGCTGCATTTGTTTATCGATGGGCCAACTGGCCGTTTGTGGCGTGGATGCGCTAGGATGTCCGGGGTGGCGTCCGCAGCGCGTTTTTATGCGCAGCCGGAATTTTGCAGAGGAGAAATTTATATGAAGGAAGTTGTAATTGTTTCTGCGGCGCGTATCCCGGTGGGGCGCTTTCAGGGTTCGCTTCAGGGTTTCACGGCGCCCAAGCTGGGCGCGCTGGCAGTACGCGAGGCGGTGCGCCGGGCGGGTGTCGAGCCGGCGCAGGTAGACGAATGCATCATGGGCTGCGTTCTGCAGGCCGGCCTGGGCCAGAACCCCGCACGGCAGGCGGCGATCTATGGTGGGTTATCGAACCAGGCGGCTGCGCTCACCATCAATAAGGTTTGCGGTTCCAGCCTGAAGGCTGTGGCGCTGGCGGCGCAGGCCATCCAGACGGAAAACGCGGAGGTGGTGGTTGCCGGGGGGATGGAGTCAATGACCAACGCGCCCTACCTTTTGCCCCAGGCCAGGTCCGGCTACCGCATGGGCAATGGGACGATTGTCGACGTTATGATCCAGGACGGCCTTTGGGAGGCATATAACAACTTCCACATGGGCGTTGGGGCGGAGATGATTGCCGAGAAGTATGGCATAGGCCGTGCGGAGCAGGACGCGTTTGCGGCTGAATCGCATCGCCGCGCGGCTGCGGCCATAGCGGCAGGCTTCTTCCGGGAAGAGATTCTTGCCGTCGAAATTCCCGCGGCGAAAAGAGGTGCGCCTTCCACGCTTTTTGAGGCTGACGAGCCGGTGCGTCCCGAGACAACCGTCGAAGTACTTTCTCGCCTCAAGCCAGCATTCAAAGAAGGGGGCACAGTGACGGCGGGCAATGCGCCGGGGGTGAGCGACGGCGCCGCGGCCACCGTAGTCACCAGCGCCGACCGTGCCCGGGAAATGGGCTTGACGCCGCTGGCCGTGATTCGCTCCCAGGCTACGAGCGGCGGCGCGCCGGAGTGGTTTGGGCTTGCGCCCATCGAAGCGGTGCGCAAAGCGGCGGCGAAGGCTGGCTGGCCGCTGGAGAGCGTGGATCTGTTTGAGCTGAACGAGGCCTTCAGCGTACAGGCGCTGATTGTGATTCGCGAGCTGGGGCTGGACCCGGCCAAGGTCAACGTGCAAGGCGGCGCGGTAGCGATCGGCCACCCCATCGGCGCCAGCGGGGCGCGCGTACTGACGACGTTGCTGTACGCCATGAAGCGGCTGGGCAAGAGACGGGGCATTGCCTCGCTTTGCCTGGGCGGCGGCAACGCCGTGGCCATGGCCGTGGAACGCATCTAATCGCAGGTCAGCATGTCGCCGGGAAAATCTGACCCAGCATTGTCTTCCGGTTCGGCGGCTGGCTCTGAGTTGGCGGCAAGCTGGGCCGCGAAGAATGCGTCCACCTGGGCCAGCACTTCGGGTCCGGTGCGAGCGTGATAGATGGCGGCGCGCAGCCTGGCGCCGCCCGCCACGCCATGCGTAAACCATGTGGCAAATTGCTTCATCTTGCCTGATGTCTCGCCCAGCCGCGCGGCGCGAGGCAAATCTTTGGTGGCCTCGGCCTCGTCCAGCAGCATCTGGAAGTAGGCGCGGATCATGCGGTAGCGATCTTCGACCGTGGGCCGGTCGTAACTGCCGGTGGCAGTGTACTGAGCGATCTGGCGGAAGATCCATGGGTTCGCCGGCGCGGCGCGGCCAATCATTACCGCATCGCAGCCGGTTTCGGCTACCATGGCCGCTGCGTCTTCCGGAGTGCGAATGTCGCCGTTGCCGATCACTGGAATTGCAACCGACTGCTTTACGCGCGCAATCCACTCCCAGCGCGCCTGGCCGCTGTAACCCTGCTCGCGGGTGCGGGCATGCAGCGCCACAGCGTTCAACCCCTCCGCTTCGGCCATTCGCGCCAGTTCCAGACAGACGATATCGTTGTCGTTCCAGCCCAGGCGGAACTTCACGGTGAAAGGAATCGTGACCGCCTTGCGCACGGCGCGGAAAATCTCGCCAATGCGCGGCAGGTCGCGCAGCAAACCCGAGCCGCCATTTGAGCCGACCACACGCTTGGCCGGACAGCCCAGATTCAGATCCACCAGGTCGAAGCCTGTTTCCTCCACAATTCGCGCCGCCTCCGCGAGGGTTTCAGGATTTGCGCCGAAGAGTTGCGCGCCGATGGGATGCTCGTCGTCGTAATAAGTCAGATAGCGCTGACGCTTGGTTTCGCGCATCCGGGCCAGGCCGTCGGCGGAGGTGAACTCGGTCATCAGCAACCCGCAGCCGGATTGGGCGTTGGTAACGGCAGTGTTGATGGAGGAATCAATCTCCGGGGCTGAAGCCCCTGTTGGTTCAAGGGGATTTGCGCGGGGGTTAAAACCCCCGCCTCCCTCCGAATCGAGATTTGCAGCGAGTCGAGTGGAGGCGGTAAACAAGCTGGCATGGCGAATAAAGCGCCGAAAGACAGTATCGGTGACCCCGGCCATTGGAGCGAGGACCGTGGCGGGCGCGACCAGCACTGTTCCCAGGCGCACCTCGGCCGGCACCCGCGCCTCGGCGGGCATCGCGCACTCTCTGGGGTTATCCCAGTTCTTCTTCACGGTAAAGCCCTTGCCAGCCATAAATGACCTTCAGTCGCGCAAAAACGAAGTTGGGCCTCCGCCATGGCGGAGGCCCATTCGTACGTGCGGGTTGCCGGAGCGCAGTTACTTGGCTGCTGCTTCCTTGGCTCCGTCGGACTTGGCAAACTTGCGGCGGAAGCGCTCGACACGGCCAGCCGTATCCACCAGGCGCTGCTTGCCGGTATAGAACGGGTGGCAAACCGAGCAGATTTCCACGTGAATGTCGCCCTTATGGGTCGAACGGGTCTCGAAGTTGTTGCCACAGGCGCACTTAACCTGCACTGCAGCGTAGTTGGGGTGAATCTTTTCCTTAGGCATCGCTCTAGACAGACCTTTCCTGCAATGTTTCTCCTCTATTGTAATGGGGATTGGGGCGTATTAGCAATTCGCTATCCCCGGACGCTCATTGTGCCAGGGCCCTGGCGATCCCCGCTTCCACCAGCGGGGCCATGATGGCATAGCCGGCGGGGAGCGGGTGAACCCCGTCCTTGCTGAGTTTAGCGGGCAATCCGTCGCGCTCGTCCTTCATGGCGGAGTGGTAGTCCACGTAGACGTAACCTTTCTCAGCCGCGTAGGACTTGATCCAGGCGTTGAGCTGCAGCACCCTGGGCGCGGGTGTCTTTCCCGGCCGCCAGTTGAAGTCGAAAGCGGGAAGCACGGAGCAGAGCACCACGCGAATGTGGTTAGCCGTTGCCAGCTCCGCCATCGAGGTCAGGTAGCCTTCAATCTGTTCGAGCGTCTCCGGGCCGGTGTTGCCGGCGATGTCGTTGATACCGGCCAGAATCACCACGACTTTTGGGTGGAGCTCGAGCACGTCCTGACGAAAGCGAACCAGCATCTGCGGGGTGGTTTGCCCGCTTATGCCGCGGTTGATGTAGGGCTCGCCGGGGAACGAGCCGTACGGGCCATCGAACTTCCAGAAATCCGTGATCGAGTCGCCCATGAAGACCACGCGGTTTTCACCAGCAGCGGGCGGAGCCAGCGCCAGATCAGCGTCCTTGTACCGGGCGAGCATCGGCCAGTCGTGCTTCAGTTGATACTCGCGCTCCTGATCCCAGTCCGTATCCCGCACAGGGGCGGGCGCGGCCGCGGGCTGTGTCTTGGATTGCGCTGCCGCTGCGGCGGTCTGCGCCGTGAGAGCGTCCGATGAAAACAGAATGGCGAGAGCGACGGCGGCAAGGGCGGCGCGCAAATTAAATTGAATCACTGTGATATCTTCCTCTCGTTGCGGGCGGAAAAAATCTCATCGCCGCACAGACTTAATTGTAGGCAAAGCGGCCTGGAGCCAGGCAATTGCGTATCCCGCAAAAAAGCGCGGCCAACCTTTCGGCTGGCCGCACTTGCAGGCTTGGCAATCGTCAGGATCTACGGAACGGTGAAGTAGACCTGCTTCTCCGCCTGGTTGTTGTTGCTGTCAATTGTCTGAATCTGCCACCAGTATGTGTTTCCGCTGATGAGATTGGGAATGGAGGGCGCATTGCCGGAGTTTGTCGGATCCGTTGGCCACTGGATGCCGGCGGGAACCGGAATCTGCGCGCTGGTGAAGCCGTTGGATTTGGAGTTATTGCCCGGGATCTGCCAGATGTTATTCCCGTTGTTGTCCGAGATCCAGAAGCTGTAAACATAACTTCCGGCGCTGGCGGGATAGGTCCAGGTAAAGTCCGGAGCCGTTGAACCGCTGTTGTTACCGGAGGGTGCAAGAGCCGTGGCCAGATCGCTGGGCCCAACCACCGAACTGGTGTTGTTCCACCCGGTTACGTAGGCTTTGACGGTCTCCTGAGACGCGTCGTTGTAGGTCACCAGGAAGTCGTACTCCTGGCCAACCGACGGCACATCGTTATTGAGGCCGGCGTTGAGTTGGAATTGCGTGCTGCCGCAATAACGATGTGC